>Ga0308165_1001593_pt1 | contig 31025 bp, 28 predicted proteins | sample PhyWR2_FD_201032 | JGI IMG/M metagenome (GOLD analysis project Ga0308165, IMG submission 201032) | Phyllosphere microbial communities from UC Gill Tract Community Farm, Albany, California, United States - DLSLW.R2 | ecosystem: Host-associated > Plants > Phyllosphere > Unclassified | place: USA... | reverse complement strand
GAGGTGAGCGCGTTCCTCGCGCCAGGTTTTTTCCTGAGCTAGTAGGAGTGCGTTTTGACTCTTAAGTTGCTCGACCCGATCAATCAGCAGTTCGAGTCTGGCCATCAGCGCTTGCAGGTCGGTGTCTTCCATTGTGTCCACTGAAAATGTCTGATGGGGGGACGGCCCCTGTAGGAGCGAGCTTGCTCGCGATGGTCGTCAACGATACCGCTGGATCCCTGACACCCCGCAGCGATCTCGAGTTCATCGCGAGCAAGCTCGCTCCTACAGAGGAGTCGATGTAGGATACAAGGCCTTCATTCTAGACATTGCGCCGTCTGGCGCCTAGCAGCCCATGCCTATTCAGAATTCCCCGTACCAAGCCTTCGCCACCCTGCTGTCCTCCAGTGGTCACTCCGTCTCGCCTGCCGAACTGCATGGCCTGCTCCTGGGCCGCAGTTGCGCCGGTGCCGGTTTTGATGCCGAAGGCTGGCTCATCGATGCCGCCGAGTTGCTCGAGAGCGAGCCGCAGGACAACGTTCGCAACGCCTTGATAGGCCTTCAGGAAATGGTCAAGGGCGAACTCACCGGTGATGACGTGACCGTGGTCCTGCTGCTGCCGACCGATGATGCGCCGTTGGCTGACCGTGCTGCGGCACTGGGTCAATGGTGCCAGGGCTTCCTCAGCGGTTTCGGCCTGAACTGCCGCGACAGTAGCATGCTGAGCACCGAGGCCACCGAAGTGTTGCAGGATCTGTCCGCGATCTCCCAGGTGCAAGATGCGCTGGAAGAGTCCGACGACGGCGAAAACGACTACATGGAAGTGATGGAGTACCTGCGCGTCGCGCCGCTGTTGCTGTTCTCGGAAACCCGTAAGTCGGACACCCCGGCTGCTGCCAAACCGTCGTTGCATTAATCGCGAGCCAGGAAAAGCCATCTGCCCATGATTCATATCCCGAAATCGGAATACAGCCGTCGCCGCAAGGCCCTGATGGCGCAGATGGAACCCAACAGCATCGCCATACTGCCCGCCGCCGCGGTGGCCATCCGCAACCGCGACGTCGAGCATGTCTACCGACAGGACAGTGACTTCCAGTACCTCAGCGGTTTTCCGGAGCCCCAGGCGGTCATCGTGCTGATGCCCGGTCGCGAGCACGGCGAGTACCTGTTGTTCTGCCGCGAGCGCAACGCCGAGCGAGAACTCTGGGACGGCCTGCGTGCCGGCCAGGAAGGTGCGATCCGCGATTTCGGGGCTGACGACGCCTTTCCCATTACCGATATCGACGACATTCTGCCGGGCCTGATCGAAGGGCGCGACCGGGTGTATTCAGCCATGGGCAGCAACCCCGAGTTCGATCGGCACCTGATGGACTGGATCAACGTGATCCGCTCCAAGGCGCACCTGGGTGCGCAGCCGCCGAACGAATTCGTTGCGCTGGATCATCTGCTTCACGACATGCGCCTGTATAAATCGGCGGCAGAAGTGAAGGTGATGCGCGAAGCTGCGCGGATTTCCGCCCAGGCGCATATTCGGGCGATGCAGGCCTGCCGGCCGGGGCTGCATGAGTTCAGTCTCGAAGCCGAGCTTGATTACGAGTTCCGCAAGGGTGGCGCGAAGATGCCGGCGTACGGTTCGATCGTTGCATCCGGACGCAACAGTTGCATCCTGCATTACCAGCAGAATGACGCCGTGCTCAAGGATGGCGACTTGGTGCTGATCGACGCCGGTTGCGAAATCGATTGCTACGCCAGTGACATCACCCGAACCTGGCCGGTCAACGGCAAGTTTTCCGCCGAGCAGAAGGCCATCTACGAGCTGGTACTGGCATCGCAACAGGCCGCCTTCGCCGAGATCGCGCCGAACAAACACTGGAACCAGGCGCACGAAGCGACGGTCCAGGTGATAACCGCCGGGCTGGTGAAGCTCGGGCTCTTGCAGGGCGACGTTGACGAATTGATCGCCAGCGAAGCCTACCGGGCATTTTACATGCACCGCGCCGGCCATTGGCTGGGCATGGATGTCCATGACGTCGGCGAGTACAAGGTCGGCGGCGAGTGGCGCGTGCTGGAGGTCGGCATGGCGCTGACCGTGGAGCCGGGGATCTACATTGCCCCGGACAACACGAACGTGGCGAAGAAATGGCGCGGCATAGGCGTGCGCATCGAGGACGACGTGGTGGTGACCAAGACCGGTTGTGAAATCCTGACCCATGGCGTGCCGAAAACGGTCGCCGAAATCGAGGCGCTGATGGCCCAAGCACGGACACAAGCGGCATGAGTCGAGTCAATCTGGCAATCATCGGTGGCGGTCTGGTCGGCGCCAGTCTGGCGTTGGCGTTGCAGGCCGGGGCCAAGGCCCGCGGTTGGAAGATCGTGCTGATCGAACCATTTGCCCCGGGCGACAGCTACCAGCCGAGCTACGACGCGCGGTCTTCGGCACTGTCTTACGGAGCCAAGCAGATTTATCAACGGTTGGGCCTGTGGCAGGAAATTTCCCGCCGCGCCGAGCCGATCAAGCAGATTCATGTGTCCGACCGTGGCCGCTTCTCCACCGCGCGCCTCTCTGCGATGGAAGAGGGTGTACCGGCGCTGGGGTATGTGGTCGAAAATGCCTGGCTGGGTCAATGCCTATGGCAAGGCCTGGACAAGGACGTGGTCACCTGGCGCTGCCCGGCGGAAGTGACTCGCCTGGAGCCGCTGACCGACGGCTATCGCCTGACCCTCAACGATGAAACCACCCTGGAATGCGACCTCGCGGTACTCGCCGATGGCGGTCGTTCCGGCCTGCGCGAGCAGTTGGGGATTGGCGTTCGCCAACGTCCTTACAACCAGAGCGCGCTGATCGCCAACATCACTCCGAGCGAAGCGCACAACGGAATGGCCTTCGAGCGTTTCACCGATGATGGCCCGATGGCTTTGCTGCCGCTGGCGGACAACCGCTGCGCGCTGGTCTGGACCCGATTGGGAATGGACGCGCAACGGCTGGCAGCGCTGGATGAGCGCAGTTTTCTCCACGAGTTGCAGAACGTGTTCGGCTACCGCCTCGGCACCTTGAAGCAGGTGGGGGCGCGGCATCTCTACCCGCTCACCCTGGTTGAAGCCGAGGAGCAGGTGCGCCCCCATCTGGTGGTCCTGGGCAATGCCGCCCACAGTCTTCACCCGATTGCCGGCCAGGGTTTCAACCTGTCGCTGCGCGATGCCCAGGCGTTGGCCGATACGTTGCTGGCCAGCGATAAACCGCTGGGCGACTTTGCGACGTTGCAGGCTTACCGCGAACGTCAGCGCCTGGACCAGAGCCTGACGGTGGGTTTTTCCGATCAGGTCACGCGGTTGTTCGGCAGCAGCTTGCCGCTGGTGTCGCTGGGCCGCAACATCGGACTGCTCGGACTCGACCTGCTGCCGCCGGCCAAGCGCTGGTTCGCCCGTCAGGCCATGGGCCTGGGTACTCGGCCTGATGCTTAAGGCGTTGACCGACAGGTTCGGCAAGGCGCGATTGCTGCGTTGGGCCATGACGTTTTATCCGCCGTACCTGGGCGCCGGGGTTCGGGTGCGGCACATCAGTGACGACTTCCGCGACATCCAGGTGTCCATGGGGCTTGGCTGGTACAACCGCAATTACGTCGGCACGCAATTCGGCGGCAGCCTGTATTCGATGGTCGATCCGTTCTACATGCTGATGCTGATGGAAAATCTAGGCCGCCGTTACATTGTCTGGGACAAGGCGGCCGACATCGACTTCATCTCGCCGGGTAAAGGCCCGGTGTTCGCCAGTTTCAGGGTCGACGAGACCCTGCTCGACGAGATTCGCTGGCACACGGCGACGGGCGAAAAATTCCTGCCGCAATTGCAGGTCGATATTCACGACGGCGCCGGCACCCTTGTGGCGCGGGTGCGCAAAACCCTTTACGTGCGGCTCAAACCGCAAACGAGACAGGCTTAAAGCATGGATATGCGCGCAGATCTGCTGATTGTCGGTGCCGGAATGGTCGGCAGCGCCCTGGCGCTGGCGTTACGCGACAGCGGGCTGAACATCCTGCTGCTGGACGGCAGCCCGATGACGGTCAAACCCTTCGACGCGCAGGCGCCATTCGAGCCGCGAGTGAGCGCGCTGTCGGCGGCCAGCCAGCGGATTCTCGAGCGGCTGGGCGCCTGGGAAGGCATCGCCAAACGACGCAGCAGCCCGTATTCGGACATGCATGTGTGGGATGGCAGTGGCACCGGGCAGATCCATTTCAGCGCCGCCAGTGTGCATGCCGAGGGGTTGGGGCATATCGTGGAGAATCGCGTGGTGCAGGACGCCTTGCTCGACTGCCTGCACGACAGCGACCTGGGCCTGTTGGCGGGTGCGCGGCTGGAACAGATGCGCCGCTCCGGCGATGACTGGCTGCTGACCCTGGCCGACGGCCGCCAATTACGCGCGCCGCTGGTGATTGCCGCAGATGGTGCCAACTCGGCGGTGCGGCGCCTGACGGGCATGGCCACACGCGAGTGGGATTATCTGCATCACGCCATCGTTACCAGCGTGCGCAGCTCCAATGCGCACCAGATGACGGCCTGGCAACGTTTTACCGATAACGGGCCATTGGCGTTTCTGCCACTGGAGCGCGATGGCCAGCAGGATTGGTGCTCGATCGTCTGGTCGACGACGCCGGGCGAAGCCGAACGCTTGATGGCACTGGATGACGACAGCTTCTGTCATGAACTGGAGCGCGCCTTCGAAGGCCGCCTGGGCTCGGTCATCAGCGCCGATCCTCGCCTGTGTGTGCCGCTGCGTCAGCGTCATGCCAAGCGCTACGTGGCTGAAGGACTGGCGCTGATCGGCGACGCGGCCCACACCATTCACCCGTTGGCCGGGCAGGGCGTGAACCTGGGCTTCCTTGATGCCGCGGTACTCGCCGAAGTATTGCTGCAAGCGACCGAGCGTGGCGAGCGGCTGGCCGATGTGAAAGTGTTGAGCCGCTTCGAACGTCGGCGCATGCCGCACAACCTGGCGTTGATGGCGGCGATGGAGGGCTTCGAGCGTTTATTCCAGGCCGATCCGTTGCCGGTGCGATGGCTGCGTAATGTCGGGCTGAAAATGGTCGATCAGATGCCGGAGGCCAAGGCGCTCTTCGTGCGCGAGGCGCTAGGACTGACCGGGGATTTGCCGGCGTTGGCCAAGGCCTGAGATTTTTGCAGGGGCTGACGGCCCTATCGCGGGCAAGCCCGCTCCTACAGTGGAACCTATACCCCTGTGGGAGCGGGCTTGCCCGCGATAGGGTCGCACATTCTCCACACACTTCAGGCTGTGCAACATCTGGTAACGCCTCCGCCAACTGTTCGATTGAGATGGTAAATGTGAGTCTTTATCATTTGGCCTCACTTTTCCTGATCGAGAGTTGGCTCCCATGTTGGCATCGAAGCGTCTATTGACGGCACTCGCCCTGACCCTGATTGGCAGCACCGCCGCCCAGGCTGCTGACGAGGTGGTGGTCTACTCCTCACGTATCGACGAGCTGATCAAGCCCGTGTTCGATGCCTACACCGCGAAAACCGGGGTGACGGTCAAATTCATCACCGACAAGGAAGCGCCATTGATGCAGCGCATCAAGGCCGAGGGTGAAAATGCCACCGCCGACCTGCTGCTGACCGTCGATGCCGGCAACCTCTGGCAGGCCGAGCAGATGGGTATCCTGCAGCCTTTCACCTCGAAAACCATCGACACCAACATCCCGCCGCAGTACCGCGCTTCCAGCCATGCCTGGACCGGCCTGAGCCTGCGGGCCCGGACAATCGCCTACTCCACCGTGCGGGTGAAACCGGGCGAGTTGACCACCTATGAAGCCCTGGCCGACAAAAACTGGGAAGGCCGCCTGTGCCTGCGTACCGCCAAGAAGGTCTACAACCAGTCCCTGACCGCGACCATGATCGAAACCCACGGTGCCGAGAAAACCGAGAAGATCCTCAAGGGCTGGGTCAATAACCTCTCCACCGACGTGTTCTCCGACGACGTGGCGGTGCTGGAAGCAATCAACGCCGGTCAGTGCGATGTCGGCATCGTCAACACCTACTACTATGGCCGTCTGCACCAACAGAAGCCTGATCTGCCAGTGAAATTGTTCTGGCCAAACCAGGCGGATCGCGGCGTGCACGTCAACCTGTCGGGCATCGGCCTGACCAGGCACGCGCCGCATCCAGAGGCAGCGAAGGCACTGGTGGAGTGGATGACCACCGCCGAAGCCCAAAAGATCTTTGCTGACGTGAACCAGGAGTTCCCGGCCAACCCTGCCGTGCAGCCGTCCGCTGAAGTGGCCGCGTGGGGCAAGTTCGTCGCCGACACCCTGCCGGTGGAAGTCGCCGGCAAGCGCCAGGCTGAAGCCATCCGCATGATGGATCGGGCTGGCTGGAACTGACGCCACCGTTATACTGCGCGCCCTGATCGTGCCCACGCCTGTCGTGGGCACGTTCATTTTTCAACGAGAGCTTTTTCCTTGGCCCACCCCGCCCAACGCCGTTGGTATCCCCTGGTCTTCGCCATCGCTGCGCTGGTCCTGTTGCCCCTGAGCGTTCTGCTGCTGTCCTGGCAAACCATCGATCAACAGATCTGGTCCCACCTTTGGGAGACCCAGATGCCGCGACTCTTGGGCAACACGGTGACGTTGGTGCTGGGCGTCGGTATTGGCGTGACGCTGCTGGGTGTCAGCCTGGCCTGGCTCACCAGCCTGTGCGAATTCCCTGGCCGCAAATGGCTGGATTGGGCGTTGATGCTGCCATTCGCGATTCCAGCCTACGTGCTGGCCTTCGTTTTCGTCGGCCTGCTGGATTTCGCCGGGCCGGTGCAAACACTGATGCGCGAATGGTTTGGCGCGGGGTTGCGGCTGCCGCGCGTGCGCTCCACGGGCGGCGTCATCCTTGTGCTGGTGCTGGTTTTCTATCCGTATGTCTACCTGCTGGCGCGCACGGCGTTCCTGGCGCAGGGTAAAGGTCTGATGGAAGCCGCGCGGGTGCTTGGCCAGTCGCCCTGGCAGGCGTTCTGGCGTGTCGCGCTCCCGATGGCCAGGCCGGCCATTGGCGCCGGAGTCGCGTTGGCGCTGATGGAAACCCTGGCGGATTTCGGCGCGGTGTCGGTGTTCAACTTCGACACGTTCACCACTGCGATCTACAAGACCTGGTACGGATTTTTCAGCCTGTCCTCGGCGGCGCAACTGGCCAGTCTGCTGTTGTTGGTGGTGATGCTGGTGCTCTACGGTGAGCGGCGTGCCCGTGGGGCCATTCGTGCGAGCAACGAGCGACCGCGGGTCAAGGCGTTGTATCACCTGCGAGGTTTCAAGGCGTTGGCGGCGATGAGCTGGTGCGGCCTGGTATTCGCCTGCGCCTTCGTCATTCCCATGCTGCAACTGGTGGTGTGGTTCTGGCAGCGCGGTCGTTTCGATCTGGACGAGCGCTACACCGGGTTGATTGTCCACACGCTGTATCTTGGGGCAATGGCCGCGCTGATCACTGTCGGTGTCGCGTTGATACTGGCGTTTGCCGGTCGACTGGCGCCAACCCGTGCAATCCGCTCAGGCATCAGCCTGGCCAACCTGGGGTACGCGTTGCCCGGTTCAGTGCTGGCGGTGTCGATCATGCTGGCGTTCAGTTACCTGGACCGCGAGCTGGTGATTCCCGTTTCGGGTTGGCTGGGCGGTGCAGGCAAGCCATTGCTGCTGGGCAGTCTGGCCGCCCTGTTGCTGGCTTATCTGGTGCGCTTCATCGCCGTGGCATTCGGCCCCTTGGAAAGCAGTCTGGCGCGAATACGGCCATCTTTGCCCGAAGCGGCCCGTAGCCTCGGCGTCAGCGGCCCGCGACTGTTTTTCAAAGTGTATCTGCCGTTGTTGCTGCCGGGCACTTTGAGCGCGGCGTTGCTGGTGTTTGTCGATGTGCTCAAGGAAATGCCCGCGACCCTGCTGATGCGCCCGTTTGGCTGGGACACGCTGGCGGTGCGGATCTTTGAAATGACCAGCGAAGGGGAATGGGCGAGAGCGTCCCTGCCAGCGCTGACGCTGGTTTTGGTCGGGCTGTTGCCGGTCATCGGATTGATCCGACGTTCGGCCCATCAAAACAGCTAGGTGCCAGTCCTACACCTTGAGGCTACAATGCGCGGCATTCGGTGCGGTCCGTCTCACAGACCCGGTTGCTGAAAGCGGCGCAGAGCCCTTATCCAAAGGTCTTGATACCGTGCAGCGCCGGCCCGTACCCTCGCCAAGCCCGGAAGGAGAAACCCATGGGACAGCGTACGCCTCTGTATGACCTTCACCTCGCGCTGGGCGCGAAGATGGTCGATTTTGGCGGTTGGGACATGCCTTTGCATTACGGCTCGCAAGTCGAGGAACACCATCAGGTGCGCCGCGATTGCGGGGTTTTTGATGTCTCCCACATGACCGTGATCGATGTCAGCGGCGCGCAGGCCAAGACCTGGCTCCAGCATTTGCTGGCCAACGACGTCGAACGCCTGCACAGCGCTGGTCGCGCCTTGTACAGCACCATGCTCAACGAGCACGGCGGCATCGTCGACGACATGATCGTCTACCGCCTCGATGACGGCTATCGGCTGGTGGTCAACGCGTCTACCCGTGATCAGGACCTGGCGTGGATGCAGGCCCACCTCGACGGTTATGACGTGCAACTGCACGAGCGCCCGGAACTTGCGATGCTGGCCATCCAGGGGCCTCACGCCCGGCACAAGATCAGCGAACTGGTCACCCAGTCTCGCAGTCACCTGATTCAACTGCTCAAGCCCTTCGAAGGCCAGGCCGATGGTGACTGGTTCATCGCACGCACCGGCTATACCGGCGAAGATGGGCTGGAGATCATCCTGCCGGCCGATCAGGCCCCGGGCTTCTTCAACGACCTCGTGGGAGCGGGCATCTCGCCAATTGGACTGGGCGCGCGCGATACCCTTCGGGTGGAGGCCGGCATGAACCTCTATGGCCAGGACATCCACCAGAACGTCTCGCCGCTGGCGTCGAACATGGCCTGGAGCATTGCCTGGGAACCGACCAGCCGCCAGTTCATCGGTCGCTCGGCCCTGGAAGCCGAACAGGCGGCCGGTGTGCAGCATAAGTTGGTCGGGCTGGTGCTCGAGGAGCGCGGCGTTTTGCGTGCTCATCAGGTGGTTCGCATCGCCAATGTTGGCGAAGGGGAGATCACCAGTGGTAGTTTCTCTCCTACGCTTAGCAAGTCGATCGCACTGGCGCGCGTACCGATGGCCACCGCCGATCGAGCGGAAGTGGAAATCCGTGGCAAATGGTACCCGGTCCGGGTGGTCAAACCGACGTTCGTCCGCCATGGCAAAACCTTGATCTAACCTATTCCGGCGGGCACGACCGCTGACAATTTCCTTGAGGACATAGAACATGAGCGATATCCCTGCCGACCTGCGTTTTGCCGAAAGTCACGAATGGGCCCGCCTGGAAGCCGATGGCACCGTCACCGTGGGCATCAGCGATCACGCTCAGGAAGCCTTGGGCGATGTGGTGTTCGTCGAGCTGACCGAAGTGGGTAAAGTGTTTGCTGCGGGTGATCAATCAGGCGTGGTCGAGTCGGTCAAGGCTGCCTCGGACATCTACTCCCCGGTTGCCGGTGAAGTGATCGCCATCAACGAAGAACTGGGTGGTGCCCCGGAACTGCTCAACTCCGACCCGTACGGCGCCTGGATCTTCAAGCTCAAGCCAAGCAACACTGGCGATCTGGACAAGCTGCTCGATGCAGCGGGCTATAAGGCCGCCATCGGCGAGTAAGCCTGACGCTTCATCCCAAAGCCCCGACCTGTCGGGGCTTTTTCATTGCCATCAGCAACCCCGCGTCATCGTTGACGACCATCGCGACGGTTCGACATGCTCGCTCCTACAGGTTCGGTGTGATCCCTGTGGGAGCGGGCTTGCCCGCGATGGACTCCCAGGCACCCAGACACCCCGCGTTATCGTTGCCCTCCGACATCGGCTGCTATGCTGGATTGACCGTGTTGCATCGACGCTGAGCGCCAGTCAAGAGAGAGCCCGTCATGTCCCAGCTGCCGTCCCTGAGCCAGTTACGCGATCCCAATGCTTTCCTGCGCCGTCACCTCGGCCCCGACGCGGCCGAGCAGCAGGCGATGCTCGACAGCCTTGGCCTGGGCAGTCGTGTCGAGCTGATCCAACAAACTGTGCCGCCGAGCATCCTCCTCAACAGGGCGCTCGACTTGCCGTCGGCCCTTGACGACGAAGCCGCATTAGCCAAACTGCGCGGTTACGCCGAGCAGAACCAGGTATGGACCAGCCTGATCGGCATGGGCTATCACGGCACGATCACCCCGGCGGTCATCCTGCGCAATGTATTGGAAAATCCCGGTTGGTACACCGCTTACACGCCTTATCAGCCCGAGATCGCCCAGGGCCGGCTCGAGGCGCTGCTCAATTTCCAGCAAATGATCATCGACCTGACCGGGTTGGAGCTGGCCAATGCTTCCCTGTTGGATGAGGCCACGGCGGCAGCCGAGGCGATGGCCCTGGCCAAGCGCGTTGCCAAGTCCAGAAGCAATCTGTTTTTCGTTGATGAAGACTGCCACCCCCAGACGATCTCCGTGGTACGGACCCGTGCCGAAGGCTTTGGCTTGGAATTGATCGTGGACTCGGTGGAAAACCTGAAGCAGCACCAGGTATTCGGTGCGTTGCTGCAATACCCCGACACCCACGGCGAGATTCGCGATCTGCGACCGTTGATCGATCATCTGCACGCCCAGCAAGCGCTGGCCTGCGTCGCCACCGACCTGCTGAGCCTGCTGTTGCTGACGCCGCCGGGTGAGTTGGGCGCCGACGTGGTGTTCGGTTCGTCCCAGCGCTTTGGCGTCCCCATGGGCTACGGCGGCCCGCATGCGGCCTTTTTTGCCAGCCGTGACGAGTACAAGCGAGCGATTCCAGGCCGGATCATCGGTGTCTCTAAAGATGCCCGCGGTGGCACCGCATTGCGCATGGCATTGCAGACCCGCGAGCAGCATATCCGGCGGGAGAAGGCCAACTCGAACATCTGCACCGCCCAGGTGTTGCTGGCCAACATCGCCAGTTTTTATACGGTGTATCACGGCCCGCAAGGTCTTAAACGCATCGCTCAGCGCGTCCACCGGCTCACCTGCATTCTTGCCGCAGGCCTGGAGCGCAATGGCATCAAGCGCCTCAATCAGCACTTTTTCGATACGCTGACGCTGGAGGTGGGCGGTACGCAAACCGCGATCATCGAAAGCGCCCAGGCCGCGCAAATCAACCTGCGCATCCTTGGGCGCGGGCAGCTGGGGTTGAGCCTCGACGAAGCCTGCGATGAAGGCACGGTAGCCAGGCTGTTCGATGTGTTCCTCGGCGCCGACCATGGGCTCGATGTTCAAGCGCTGGACGCTGAAGCACTGCCGGTGGGCATTCCGGATAGTTTGCTGCGCGCCTCGCCGTACCTGCGTCACCCGGTGTTCAACGCGCATCACAGCGAAACCGAGATGCTGCGTTACCTCAAACAGTTGGAGAACAAGGACCTGGCCCTCAATCAGTCCATGATCCCGTTGGGCTCCTGCACCATGAAGCTCAATGCGACCAGCGAGATGATTCCCATCACCTGGCCACAGTTCGCCAACCTGCATCCGTTCGTCCCCAGGGAACAGGCGCTCGGCTACACGTTGATGATCGAGGAGCTGGAGCGCTGGCTCTGCGCGATTACCGGTTTTGATGCGATCTGCATGCAACCCAACTCCGGCGCCCAGGGTGAGTACGCCGGCTTGCTGGCAATTCGCAAATACCACGAGAGCCGTCACCAGGGCGCGCGAGACATTTGCCTGATTCCATCCTCGGCCCACGGCACCAACCCCGCCTCCGCGCAAATGGCCGGGATGCGCGTGGTGATCGTCGAGTGCGACGAGGCAGGTAACGTCGACCTGCCGGACCTGAAGGACAAGGCGGCCGAGGCCGGCGAAAAACTCGCCTGCCTGATGGCGACCTATCCATCGACCCACGGTGTCTACGAGGAAGGCATTCGCGAAATCTGTGAAGTGATTCACCAGCATGGCGGTCAGGTGTACATGGATGGCGCCAACCTCAACGCGCAGGTCGGGTTGGCGCGGCCCGCGGACATCGGCGCCGATGTTTCGCACATGAACCTGCACAAGACCTTTTGCATTCCTCACGGGGGTGGCGGGCCCGGCATGGGGCCGATTGGTGTGCGCGCGCACCTGGCACCGTTCGTGGCCAATCACCCGGTGGTGGCCATTGACGGCCCTTTGCCGCAGAACGACGCCGTCAGTGCGGCGCCCTGGGGCAGCGCGAGCATTCTGCCGATCAGCTGGATGTACATCGCCATGATGGGCCCGCAATTGGCGGACGCCAGCGAGGTGGCGATCCTTGCCGCGAATTATCTGGCGCGGCACCTGTCCGGTGCATTCCCGGTGCTCTACACCGGGCGCAACGAACGGGTGGCCCACGAATGCATTCTTGACTTGCGGCCCCTCAAGGCGTTGACCGGCATCAGCGAGGAGGACGTGGCCAAACGCCTGATGGATTACGGCTTCCATGCCCCGACCATGTCCTTCCCGGTGCCGGGCACCTTGATGGTCGAGCCGACCGAGAGTGAGTCAAAAGCCGAACTGGACCGTTTTATCGGGGCGATGCTGAGCATTCGCGCAGAAATCACCGAAGTACAGAACGGTAACTGGCCGGCCGAGGACAACCCGCTCAAACGCGCGCCGCATACCCTGGCCGATGTCACCGGGGTATGGGAACGCCCCTACAGTGTCGAGCAGGCCGTGACGCCGGATGCCCACACCAAGGCCCACAAGTATTGGCCGGCGGTGAATCGCGTGGACAACGTCTACGGCGACCGCAATCTGTTCTGTGCGTGTGTGCCGGTAGATGATTACCGGTGATCCCATCTCCCTGTAGGAGCTGGCTTGCCAGCGATGAGGTCGGGTCAGTCGATACTTAGGGTGACTGATTCTGCGCAATCGCTGGCAAGCCAGCTCCTACAGGGGATGGGGGAACAGAAAAGGCAGGCAAAAAAATGCCGCTCAATTTGAGCGGCATTTTCGTCTCGCGGGAAACTTACTCGGACGCGACGGCATTTTTCGCCAGGATCGCGTTCGCCAGTTCCATGTCCGTGGCCTGCAACCCTGGGTTGTCGGCACGGACTTTCTGCATGGCGGCTTCCAGGTACGGGCCGCGGATGCTGCCTTCGCTGGCGACGAAACTGCCGGCGTCGTCCTGCGCGGCAATGATCAGCTTGTGATCCTTGAACGTCAGGTAAGTCGAGCCGGTGGTGGCGCCGGACGAAATGACGTTACGCCAAAAGCTGTCGGCCATCGCCGAACCGACTGGCAGGGACAACAGGGCGACGGTAGCGACAGCAAGTTTGAAACGCATGATGGGTGACTCCACTGGGTTAGATCTACGCTGTTGGATCGTGGACGCCCCGGTGGAGTTCCATTACGGTCAGTCGGCTTTTTCCACCTGCAGGACGACGCCTTGCTGAGCAACGACCCGAACGCGGCTGCCGGCTTCGGCGTCAGGCCCCTGGGCCATCCATACGCCGTCGGCCACCCTGATCTTGCCGCGCCCATCAATGATCGATTCATGCACCACGAAGGTTTTGCCAATCAATTCCTGTCCGCGCAGGTTGAGGTTCGGCTCGTCACTCTGGCGCACCGCGCTGCGCTGGCGTCGCCACCAATAAAGGGCGGTGGCGATCGACAGCAGGCCGAACAGCAGAAATTGCAGCTCCCAGGACAGGTGCGGCAGTACGAACGTCAACACGCCAACGGCGGCGGCCGCCATGCCGATCCACAACAGATACCCGCCCGCACCGAAGACCTCGAGAATCAGCAGTACGGTGCCCAGCGCCAGCCAGTCCCAGAACGATAAATTTTGCAGGAATGCCCACATGGCGTGCCTCAGGCTTTCTTATTGTCGAAGGTGGCCTTGACGATTTCGCCAATGCCGCCCACGGCACCAATCATCGAGCTGGCCTCCAGTGGCATCAGGATGACCTTGCTGTTGTTGGCCGAAGCGAGCCCGCCCAGCGCATCGATGTACTTCTGTGCAACGAAGTAATTCACGGCCTGCACGTTACCGCCGGCGATGGCTTCGGACACCACCTTGGTCGCCTGGGCTTCCGCTTCGGCTTGGCGTTCCCGCGCTTCGGCTTCGAGGAACGCAGCCTGGCGACCCCCTTCGGCCTCGAGGATCTGCGCCTGTTTCTTGCCTTCGGCGGTCAGGATCGCTGCGGCACGCAGGCCCTCGGCTTCGAGGATTTGCGCACGCTTGATCCGCTCGGCTTTCATCTGCCCCGACATCGCTGCCATCAGGTCCGCTGGCGGGCTGATGTCCTTGATCTCGATCCGGGTGATCTTGATGCCCCACGGTGCGGTGGCTTCGTCGACGGTGCGCAGCAATTTTTCGTTGATGCCGTCACGCTGGCTGAGCATCGCATCCAGTTCCATCGAGCCGAGCACGGTACGAATGTTGGTTTGCAGCAGGTTGCGGATGGCGTGCTCGAGGTTGTTCACCTCGTAGGCCGCCTGGGCGGTGTTGACTACCTGGAAGAAGCACACGGCGTCGATCTGCACCGTGGCGTTGTCGGCGGTGATCACTTCCTGCGGTGGAATATCCAGCACGCTTTCCATGACGTTGATCTTGCGACCGATACGGTCCATGACCGGAATGATGATGTTCAGACCAGGCTTGAGGGTGTTGGTGTAACGGCCGAAACGTTCGACCGTCCATTGATAACCCTGCGGCACGACCTTGAAGCCCATGAACAGAATGGCGACCACGAGGCCGACAAAAAGCAAAAGCACGCTACCGATCTGCATAACGATTCCCTGTTTAAGTTGCGATGGCCGGAGTGTAACGGTGCCGCCACGGGATAAGAACCGTCAGGCGATTTTTATCCCGTAATCAGGCGATAAGAGATCTATTTCTGCTCGCTTTGCGGTGTTACCCGCAACACTTCCTCAATGGTCGTCAGACCCGCAGCAACCTTTTGCGCGCCCGACAACCGCAAGCTGCGCATGCCTTCCTTGAATGCCTGGCGTCGTATGGACAGCAGATCGGTGTCGGGATTGATCAGTGCCTTGATGCCATCGGTGAGTTGCATGATCTCGTAGACCCCGGCGCGGCCGCGATAGCCCGTGTCGCGGCACTCCAGGCAGCCGATGGCACGCTGGGCGTTGCCCGGCAGCGGTGCCTGCCAGGGTTTGGTCAGGGTCTGCCAGTCGTCTTCGTCCAGTGTCAACGGCGCCTTGCAATGCGGGCACAGGGTGCGCACCAGTCGCTGGGCCATGACCCCGAGCACCGTGGCCTTGATCAGGTAATGTGGCACCCCGAGTTCCAGCAAGCGGCTGATGGCGCTGGGCGCATCGTTGGTGTGCAGCGTCGAGAGCACCAGGTGACCGGTGAGCGCCGCCTGGATCGCCATTTCTGCGGTCTCCAGGTCGCGGATCTCGCCGATCATGATGATGTCCGGGTCCTGCCGCATCAATGCACGCACCCCGGAGGCGAATGTCAGGTCGATGTTGTGTTGCACCTGCATCTGGTTGAACGCTGGCTCCACCATTTCGATCGGGTCTTCGATGGTGCAAAGGTTGACCTCCGGGGTCGCCAGCTTCTTCAGGGTGGTGTAGAGCGTGGTGGTCTTGCCTGAACCCGTAGGGCCGGTGACCAGGATGATGCCGTTGGGTTGCCGGGTCATGTCCTGCCAACGGCGCAGGTCGTCGGCGGAAAAGCCCAACTGATCGAAATCCTTGAGCAGCACCTCCGGATCGAAGATCCGCATGACCATCTTCTCGCCAAACGCGGTCGGAAGTGTCGACAGCCGCAACTCGACCTCGCCGCCGTCCGGGGTCTTGGTTTTCACCCGGCCGTCCTGGGGTTTGCGTTTTTCCGCGACGTTCATCCGCCCCAGGCTCTTGAGGCGGCTGACGATTGCCATGGTGACCTGCGGCGGGAATTGATAGACGTTGTGCAACACGCCATCGATGCGAAAACGCACCGTGCCCTGTTCGCGTCGGGGTTCGATGTGAATATCGCTGGCGCGTTGCTGGAACGCGTACTGGAACAGCCAGTCAACGATGTTGACGATGTGTGCATCGTTGGCGTCCGGCTCCTGGTCGCTGGCGCCAAGGTTGAGCAGTTGTTCGAAATTGCCCAGGTTGCTGGCCTGGGCGTGCTGATCGACATGGGTCGCGCCGCTGACCGATTTGGCCAGGCGGAAAAACTCCACGCTGAAGCGCTGGATGTCCACCGGGTTGGCCACCACCCGCTTGATTGGCAGCTTCAACACGTGGGTGAGGTCGGCTTCCCAGCCTTTGACATAAGGTTGGGCGCTGGCCACGGTCACCGAGTCGCGATCGATCGCCACCGCAAGGATTTTGTGGCGTTGGGCGAAGGCATAGGACATCAACGGCGTAATGGCCGCAACGTTGATTTTCAGCGGATCGATGCGCAGGTACGGCTGGCCGGCCTGCTGCGACAACCACAGGGTCAGGCTTTCCAGATCAAGGTGTTTACCCGCACGGCTGAGATCGTCCAGTTGCTGGCTGGCGATGAATTCCAGCGGGTGCATCTGGGCATTGGCGGCTTGACGGCGGCGTGCGTTGAGCGCGTGCTCGGCCGAGTCCTGGCTGATGAATCCCTGGGCGACCAGCTCGCGCAGCAAATCGTTGAGATCCAGCCAGCGGTCCTGAATGGCAAGTTGAACGGACATGCGGGCTCCTCGAAGACGTCAGTGCGCAAAGGATAGTCGCCGTCGCGCTGACTGTTGGGCCACTACCCGACGAAGCCCGTATCGAAGTTTTTCAGCCCGTCGCCACGACGGCTTCAGGCCACGCCGAATCAGCGGCGTGCAGTTCTACCGAGCAGACATTGATCAGGTTGCGCATTTTTTCGCCAATCACCTGGGCGCGGTGCCGGCTCAGTCCGTCCATGACGATGTCGATCGACAGCAGGTCGTCCATGCGCTGGACGTTGACGTATTGCGGGGTCAGGTACTGCATGGCGAACAGGTTCAGTACCCGGCACAGCAGGTCTGGCTCGGCTTCTGCCAGCAATTGATAGCGCACGCGGCAGTGGGTGTTGCTGGCGTTCCAGCTATCTGCGCGGGCGCAGGTTACGGCTTTGAGGTGTGGCATGATCGATCTCCAAAAACACTGGAGAAATTTTTACATTCGATGCCGGGTATTTCTTATCTATGATGGATACAAAAGGTGATTTATCGAATTAGATTATTCAACAACGTATCGATTTAGGGTTTATTTATGCAAAGCGAACTGGATGGCTACGACCGCAGGATTCTCGCGTTGCTGCAAGAGGACGCTTCCCTTTCCAGTGCACAGATCGCCGAACAGGTGGGCCTGTCGCAGTCGCCGTGCTGGCGGCGAATCCAGCGGATGAAGGAGGAGGGGATCATTCGCGGGCAGGTGACCTTGCTGGACCGCAAGAAAATTGGGCTGAACACGCAGATCTTCGCGGAAATCAAACTCAACGCCCACGGCCGCTCGAATTTCACCGAATTCACCGAGGCGATTCGCGGTTTTCCCGAAGTGCTGGAGTGTTATGTGCTGATGGGGTCGGTGGATTTCATGCTGCGCATCGTCGCCGCGGACATCGAGGCCTACGAGCGATTTTTCTTCGAGAAGCTTTCACTTGTGCCTGGGATCCAGGAGGTGAACTCGATTGTGGCGTTGTCGGAGATCAAGTCGACGACGAGCTTGCCGGTGATGGGATAACGCGCCGCTACCCTGTAGGAGCGAGCATGCTCGCGATGGAGGCTGACGATGACGCTGTCTGCCTGACACCCCAAGGTGCCTGATCTTCCATCGCGAGCATGCTCGCTCCTACAGGGACGGATCAGCCGCGCAGCAGGATTCGCCAGGCGCGGTTCTGATACACCGCGATCGCCTGCTGCTTGCGCGCGTCGAGCAGTTCGTCGGTGATCGTCGGCTCACTCGCCAGTTGAGCGAGCTGCTTGAGTTCACCGTACAGGCGATCCATTTCTGCAATGTCCAGCACATGGCGGGCATGATGCAGCCAGGCCTGGATGCGCTCGATGCGAGGCAGCTGTTCGGCCAGGTCTTCCGGTTGTTGCTGGTAGCGCTGCAACTGCAACGAAGTGGCTTCTTCGGCCAACAGGCGCGGCAGCCAGCTGGCCAGTTGCGCCGCGCCCTGGCGGTTGCCGCGCACGTTCCGGTCCGCAGTCCAGGTGCGGGCCAGCAGCCAGCGCGACAGGTTCAGCGAGAACTGACCCCAGCGCGGGTCTTCCAGTTCTTCGAGGAACTGCTCAGGCGCGGCCTTGCGCACGTCTTCGTCTTCGATGCCGACTTGCACCAGCGGGCGCCAGTCTTCGAGCAAGGCATCCAGGGCCACACGCAGGTCGTGCGTGGACTGGCGCGGTGCGGCCTGGCCCAGGCTGCTCAGCAGCGCACGCATTTCGGCGAGGTTGTCGACCCAGTCCTGCAACAGGCGCCAGTGGCCATTGAACCGATACTGTTCGGCCAGGCGCTGGCTGCTGCCGAGCAGGTGCCAGGCCAGCGCGGCGAAGGCGTCGTCCAGTGGCGTTTCGGCGGTCAGTTGCGGTGCCGGCAGGCTCAGCGAATAGCTGCTGGCGTCGTACAGGCGATAACCGCGCTCGGCCTTGCTGATGTCACAAGGCATCATCGGCAAGGTGGCGGCCAGTTCGACGGCCAGTTCCAGCAAGGCTGCCGGCTCGCCTTCGCGCAGTTCAAGCTCCAGCTCGCAGATTTCTTCCTTCTGCTTGCCAACCACAACGTGACCCAGGTCCAGCGCGGCTTCGATGACCACTTTGGACTTGCCACGGCCCCAGGCAATTTCTGCACGTTCGCGCACGAAATCGGTGGTGAAGATCGGCTTGAGGGTTTTTTTGTCCAGATCAGCCAGTTGCTCTGGCCAGCATTCGCCGTCGAGTTTCTTGACGTCGAGTTTGGCCTTGGGCAGGTTCCAGTTGTATTCATTGCGCTCGGACAAGCCGGCGATGCTCTGGCCGCGTGTCTTGAGCGTCTGAATGATCTCGTCACCATCGCGACGCAGGCGCAGGGCCACCTTGGCGTGGGCCAGGTCGCGCTCTGGTGTGTCGAGATACTGGTTCATCAGCTCGCGGCGTTCCCAGCCATTTTTGTTGCGTTTTTTCAACAGCGGGTGCTCGCGCAGGGCAGCGAGGGTTTCGCGGCTGACGCGGAGTTTGATTTCGGTTTCTTTCTGCATGGCCGGAAAATCCAGGATCGGGAGCGCAGCCGGGGGGAATGTGTGGCTGCCAAGGTCGTGCAGTGTACAGGACTCGACCCCGCTTCGCCGGCCGACGGTTTATTCCTGTCGCCGGATGGTTCTATGATGGACTCCAATCCGCGAATTGGAGTCAGCGATGCCTTTGCCATCCATGAAAGATCAGTTCGCTGCGCTGATTGCCACGCCATCGGTCAGTTGCACCCAGGCGAGCCTCGATCAGAGCAACCGCCCGGTGATCGATCTGCTGGCGACATGGCTCGGCGACCTGGGTTTTGCCTGCGATATCCAACAGGTCAGCCCGGGCAAGTTCAATCTGCTGGCCAGTTTCGGCTCCGGCCCGGGCGGCCTGGTGCTGGCGGGGCATAGTGATACGGTGCCGTTCGACGGCGCGTTGTGGCAGACCGATCCGTTGAAACTGACAGAAGTCGACGGGCGCTGGATCGGTCTGGGCAGCTGCGACATGAAGGGTTTTTTTGCCTTGATCATCGAAGCGGTCATTCCCTTGCTCGATCAGCCGTTCAAGCAACCGTTGCTGATCCTGGCCACCTGCGATGAAGAAAGCTCGATGTCCGGTGCGCGTGCCCTGGCCGATGCCGGGCGGCCGCTGGGACGTGCAGCGGTTATTGGCGAGCCGACCGGACTCAAGCCGATTCGCATGCACAAGGGCATCATGATGGAGCGCATCGATATCCTCGGGCAGAGCGGCCATTCCTCGGACCCGCGTCTGGGGCACAGCGCCCTGGAAGCCATGCACGATGCCATCGGCGAACTGCGCGGGCTGCGCCTGTTGTGGCAGCGCGAGTTTCGCAATCCGCAGTTTGGTGTGCCGACTCCGACCCTGAATTTCGGTTGCATTCATGGCGGCGACAATCCCAATCGGATCTGTGGCCAGTGTTCACTTGAGTTCGACCTGCGACCGCTGCCGGGTATGGACCCCAAAGCCCTGCGCGCCGAGATCTTGCAGCGACTCAAGCCGGTTGCCGAGCGGCATCAGGTCAAGATCGATTACGCGCCGCTGTTCCCCGAAGTGCCTTCCTTTGAACAGGCCGAAGAGGGCGAACTGGTGCGAATTGCCGAAAAGCTCACCGGTCACAGTGCCGAAGCGGTAGCGTTTGGCACCGAAGCGCCTTATCTTCAGCGTCTTGGCTGTGAAACCGTGGTACTGGGCCCGGGCGATATCGCTTGTGCGCACCAGCCGGGGGAATACCTCGAAATGTCACGTTTGCAGCCTACGGTGCATCTATTACGTCAGTTGATTGAACATTACTGCCTGACGCCGGCTTCGGCCGGGTGAACACCGCAACCTCTGTAGGAGCGAGCAAGCTCGCGATGGGCTGTCAGGCACCGCTGGGTGTCAGGCTGACAGCGTCATCGTTAGCCTCCATCGCGAGCATGCTCGCTCCTACAGGGGGGCGAATTAAATTAATGAGGTTAAACCCCGTATTCATGAGGAGAGCACGCGTGTCGCCAAGCCTGTTCCGACGATAACCATCAGCCCGTTGTGCGTTTTGTGTTTCGCCCATTTTTTTGGCTGCTCTTTATTACAGGCCCCAGGTTCATGCCCGACTACGTTAATTGGCTTCGTCATGCTTCTCCTTATATCAATGCCCACCGCGACTGCACCTTTGTTGTCATGCTGCCCGGCGACGGTGTCGAGCACCCCAACTTCGGCAATATCGTCCACGACCTGGTGCTGCTGCACAGCCTCGGCGTGCGTCTGGTGCTGGTTCACGGTTCCCGTCCGCAGATCGAAGCGCGCCTGGCTGCACGCGGCCTGACTCCGCATTATCACCACGGCATGCGCATCACGGATGCGGCGACACTTGAGTGTGTGATGGATGCGGTCGGCCAACTGCGCATCGCCATCGAGGCACGGCTGTCGATGGACATGGCATCGTCGCCGATGCAGGGTTCGCGCTTGCGCGTGGCCAGCGGCAACCTGGTGACGGCACGGCCGATCGGCGTCCTTGAAGGCGTCGATTATCACCACACCGGCGAAGTGCGCCGGGTCGACCGCAAGGGCATCAATCGCCTGCTGGACGAGCGTTCCATCGTGCTGCTGTCGCCGCTGGGTTATTCGCCCACCGGTGAAACCTTCAACCTCGCCTGCGAAGACGTCGCCACGCGCGCGGCCATCGACCTGGGCGCCGACAAATTGCTGCTGTTTGGCGAGGAACAAGGCCTGCTTGACGAGAACGGTCGCCTGGTCCGCGAACTGCGTCCGCAGCAGGTGCCGGCGCATTTGCAACGCCTGGGCAGCAACTACCAGGCCGAGCTGCTGGATGCGGCGGCCGAAGCCTGCCGGGGCGGCGTGGCCCGCAGCCACATTGTCAGTTACGCCGAAGACGGCGCGCTGCTGACCGAGCTGTTCACCCGCGACGGTGGCGGTACGCTGGTGGCGCAGGAGCAATTCGAAGTCGTGCGCGAGGCGGCGATCGAGGACGTCGGCGGTTTGTTGGAATTGATCAGTCCGCTGGAAGAGCAGGGGATCCTGGTACGCCGCTCACGCGAAGTACTGGAGCGCGAGATCGAGCAGTTCAGTGTGGTCGAGCGCGAAGGCATGATCATCGCTTGTGCGGCGCTGTACCAGATTGCCGATTCCGATGCCGGGGAGCTGGCGTGCCTGGCGGTGAACCCGGAGTACCGCCACGGTGGCCGTGGCGACGAACTGCTCGAACGCATCGAAACCCGCGCCCGGGCAAAGGGCTTGAAAACGCTGTTCGTCCTCACCACACGCACGGCACACTGGTTTCGCGAACGTGGCTTTGCGCCCAGCAGCGTCGAGCGTCTGCCATCGGCGCGGGCGTCGCTGTACAACTACCAGCGCAACTCGAAGATCTTCGAAAAAGCGCTTTGATCGACAGGTTCCCACGCCACGGCTGGGAACCCTCCCAGCTACTCCTTTGGGATAACTGCAAAAAAGCGACTCTGATCAATTTTTCGCCAACGCTTCTCTCGTAAAGTCGACCGGGAGAAGGGTTTGGCTCGGATTGAAAATCTATTTCGGGCGATACACAAACTGTAACATTTGGCAGGGATCATGCGCGCTTCGCCATGAAGGCGTCGCTATTTTGATACCAATTGACGTTAACCGCGTGGTTCAAAAGCGAATCGATCTAAAAATAGACAGATAAATACTATTTAGAGATTAGCTCCGGTGCCGATATGCTGTGTCCGGTTCAGGCAAAGCGCACAGAGTCATATTCCTGAATGGCATGAAAACTGATGAAACAATTCTTTTTAGGTTTATAAATAAATCATTACCCTGAAAGGAACAAACATCACGGCGATTAGACCTTGGTCGTAGACACACATGGTTACGATTGACTTGTAAGTCACGGTCCGGCGCTAATCGCGCATCTTAGGATCCCGGGCACACGACCCAGGACCAGGAACACAAGAATTAGAAACGTAGAGGAGCGAAACAATGAACAAGTCCACCTTGGCCCTGGCCGTGGCCGTAGGGGTTATGGCGCAGCAGGCAGGCGCCGCCGGTTTCATCGAAGACAGCAAGGCCACTCTGGGTCTGCGTAACTTCTACATCAACACCGACAACCGTAACGGTACCGGCGCAAACAAAAACGAAGAATGGGGCCAAGGCTTCGATCTGCGTTTCACTTCCGGTTACACCCAAGGCACCGTCGGCTTCGGTATCGACGCCATCGGCCTGCTGGGGGTACGTCTGGATTCGGGTGGTGGCACCAACGGCGCTACTGCTACCTCCTACGGCGGCACTGTGTTCCCAAGCAAATCCAACGGTGAAGCGGTTGATAACTTCTCCAGCCTGGGCCTGACTGCCAAAGCCAAAATTTCCCAGACCGAACTGAAGCTGGGTACCCTGCAGCCGAAAAACCCGGTCATCGTGACCAACGACGGTCGTCTGCTGCCACAAACCTGGCAGGGTGGCCAGATCACTTCCGGCGACATCAAGGATCTGACCCTGGTTGGCGGTCAGATCGAAGCCGTGAAAGGCCGTAACTCCAGCAACAATGAACAGATGAGCATCGCCGGTGCCAACAGCCGTGGTCCGAACTTCCGTGACAGCAACAAGTTCATCTACGCTGGTGGTGACTACAAAATCACCAAGGACCTGACTGCCCAGTACTACTACGGCAATCTGGAAAACTTCTACAAACAACACTTCCTGGGTCTGGTCCACAACTGGGCAATCGGTCCAGGCGTGCTGAAGTCCGACTTCCGTTACTTCAACAGCTCTGATGACGGCAACAACGCCAATGATCCGCTGTACTACAGCACCGGTAACTACAGCAGCACTGGCAACGGTAAAGGCAAAGTCGACAACAATCTGTACAGCGGCCTGTTCCTGTACACCGTTGCCGGTCACACCTTTGGTGGTGGTTATCAGGTCAGCAACGGCAGTAGCGACTTCCCTTGGCTGAACCAGGGTGACGGTTCTTCGAACTACACCATCACCGACATGCAGATCCAGAAGTTCAACCGTGCCGGCGAGAAAACCTGGCAGGCTCGCTACTCGTATGACTTTGCCAAGGTTGGCGTTCCTGGTCTGACCGCCGGTATGGTTTACCTGCGTGGTAGCGACATCGACACTAACCGCCAGAGCGCTACAGTGCCTGCGGGCAACAACAACAGCGAGTGGGAACGCGACCTGACTGTTGCTTACGTTGTGCCAGAAGGTCCGCTGAAAAACGTTGGCTTCATGTGGAAAAACGCTTCGTGGCGTAGCGGCATCCCAGGCCAGCGCGACCAGGACGAAAACCGCCTGATCCTCAGCTACTCGATCCCGCTGTTGTAATAGCGCTCGCGTAACCGCTGAAAAAAAGCCCCGCCCGGCATCACGCCGGGCGGGGCTTTTGCATTTCAGCGCGGAGTCACCCCCGTAATCCCGCGCTGAAATCCCCTCTTTACAGCAACTCAAGGCCTTCTCGAACCTCGAACGCGATAGTCGTCGTGATGTCGGGGCAGGTCCAGTGAACAGATCTTTAATATTCATTAATGATCTAATAATGTCTTTATTTATTCTTTTTATTAGATCCCAAATACGGTCTACAGTTGAGTTCTGTACCTCACTCATCAGGAGCCCACCATGAGCATCAGACTCGGCGACATCGCCCCCGATTTCGAGCAGGATTCCAGTGCCGGAACCATCCGTTTTCATGAATGGCTGGGCGACAGTTGGGGCGTGCTGTTTTCCCATCCGGCGGACTTCACTCCGGTGTGCACCACTGAGTTGGGCTTTACCGCCAAGCTCAAGGACGAGTTCACCAAGCGCGGTGTCAAGGCCATCGCCTTGTCCGTCGACCCGGTGGACTCTCACCACAAGTGGATCGGTGATATCAACGAAACCCAGGACACCATCGTCAACTTCCCGATCCTGGCCGACGCCGACCGCAAGGTCTCGGACCTGTACGACCTGATCCACCCCAATGCCAGCGATACGCTTACCGTGCGTTCGCTGTTCGTGATCGACCCGAACAAGAAGGTGCGCTTGACCATCACCTACCCGGCGAGCACGGGTCGTAACTTCAATGAAATCCTGCGGGTAATCGACTCGCTGCAACTCACCGACAACTACAAGGTGGCGACCCCGGCCAACTGGCAGGACGGCGATGAAGTGGTGATCGTTCCGTCGCTCAAGGATGAAGAAGAGCTCAAGCAGCGCTTCCCCAAAGGTTATCGCGCCGTGAAGCCCTACCTGCGCCTGACGCCGCAGCCGAATCGCTGAGCCGCACGCCGTCCTTGTAGGAGCGAGCATGCTCGCGATGGCCTGTCAGGCGCCGTGGGATTCCAGACAGCCAGCGTTATCGTTAACGACCATCGCGAGCATGCTCGCTCCTACAGGGGTCGTGTGTTCTTGAATACAACGCAGGGGATTTCAGGCCGTTTCGACGGCCTTTTTTTATGTTTTTGTATATCGCTTCGTGGAATAACCAAATGAATAAATATGATTTATCGATATATGAATCACCTGTTAAGGTCTCTCCATCGAAGCGAGATCGCACACTGCGAATCGCCTGCACCGTTCAAGGAATCATGTGAATGCTGGTCGTCTCACTCGGTGGCAGCCCAAGTCAACGCTCTCGTTCCGGGGTGTTGCTGGAGCGCTCCCAACGCTGGTTGCAGGAGCAGGGTGTGGAAGTGGTGAGTTACGGCGTGCGGGACTTCCCGGCCGAAGACTTGCTGCATGCACGGTTCGACAGTTCGAAAGTGATCGATCTGTTGCAACAGATCGAAAACGCCGAAGGCCTGCTGATCGCCACCCCGGTGTACAAGGCATCGTTCTCCGGTGCGTTGAAAACCGTGCTGGACCTGCTGCCGGAGCGCGCACTGGCGCACAAGGTGGTGTTGCCCATGGCTACCGGCGGCAGCATCGCTCACATGCTGGCGGTGGATTACGCCCTCAAACCGGTGTTGTCGGCATTGAAGGCCGATGAATTGCTCCAGGGGATTTTCGCTGTCGACAGCCAGATTGCCTATGGCGAAGGCAGTGCCGCGGCGCAACTGGCGCCTGAGTTGGAACAACGATTGAACGAGTCGCTGGAACTGTTTTTAAGCGCCATGACGAGACGGCCCAAGCCGCTCGATCCGGGCCTGTTGAGTGATCGTCTGCTGACTGCTCGCTGGAGCATTTAAGTCACACCCTGAATTTGATGTACTCACCTTACTCAGCCGTCAACGGCCAAGCAGGTGCAGCCACAACCTCACTGCAAAAAGGAGAGCGCTATGCGCACTGTCATTTTGCGTCGTGGTCTGGTCGCTCTGTTTGTTGCGGCTGTGTCCTTCGGCGCCATTACTCAAGCTCAGGCCGAGACCCTTCGAATCGGTTATCAGAAGTACGGCACCCTGGTGCTGCTCAAGGCCAAGGGCACATTGGAAAAGCGTCTTGCCGCTCAAGGCGTGGACGTGCAATGGACCGAGTTTCCAGGCGGCCCGCAACTGCTTGAGGGCCTGAACGTCGGCTCCATCGACTTTGGCGTCACTGGCGAAACGCCGCCCGTGTTTGCCCAGGCTGCCGGCGCCGATCTGCTCTACGTCGCCTACGAGCCACCGGCGCCCCACAGCGAAGCGATCCTGGTGCCCAAGGACTCAACGATCAAATCGGTGAAGGACCTCAAAGGCAAGAAAGTCGCACTCAACAAAGGCTCCAACGTGCACTACCTTCTGGTCCGCGCGCTGGAAGATGCCGGCCTCAAGTACAGCGATATCCAGACCGTGTTCCTGCCGCCGGCAGATGCCCGCGCCGCGTTCGAGCGTGGCAGTGTCGATGCCTGGGTGATCTGGGACCCGTATCAGGCCGCGGCCGAACAGCAACTGCAAGCGCACACCCTGCGCGATGGCCAGGGTATCGTCGACAACCACCAATTCTACTTGGCCACCAAACCGTACGCCCAGAAAAACCCCGAGGTGATCAAGACCCTCGTGGAGGAAGTGCGCGGCGTGGGCGAATGGTCCAAGGCCAATCCCGAGGACGTGACCAGGCAGGTCGCGCCCCTGTTGGGCCTGCCTGCCGACATCACCCTCACCTCGGTGAAGCGCCAGGGCTATGGCGCACTGTTCCTGACACCTGAAGTGGTCGCCGCCCAACAGAAAATCGCCGACAGCTTCTACCAGCTCAAGCTGATACCCAAACCCTTGAGCATCAAAGACGTGATCTGGACGCCACCGGCCGCCGTCGCCAAGGCGCAGTAATTAGAATTCCCCAAGGAGACCACTCCATGAGCCTCAGTTTTTTCTGGTACCTGGCAACACGCGGCAACGTCCATGACCTTGGCACCACCGCTGGCGCTTGCGCCGTTGACTGCGGTTATCTGCCCAGCGCTGCGCTGCCGAGCTGAGACGGACGATGAAGAAAATTATCCACAACCTGGCGCCCTGGGCGTTGCCGGTCTTGCTGGTGGCGGTGTGGCAGTTGTCGGTGTCGGCGGGCTGGCTGTCGACGCGGATCCTGCCGGCGCCCATCGCGGTGATCGAGGCCGGTGTGAGCTTGGTGAGCAGTGGTGAAATCTGGACGCACCTGGCGATCAGTGGCTGGCGCGCGGCCCTTGGCTTCGCTATCGGCGGCGGTATTGGCCTGGCGTTGGGCTTCATCACAGGCCTGTCGAAATGGGGTGAGCGCCTGCTCGACAGCTCGGTGCAGATGATCCGCAACGTGCCGCACCTGGCACTGATTCCCTTGGTCATCCTGTGGTTCGGTATCGATGAGTCGGCGAAGATTTTCCTGGTGGCGTTGGGCACGCTGTTCCCGATCTACCTCAACACCTATCACGGTATCCGCAATGTCGATCCGGCATTGGTGGAAATGGCGCGCAGCTACGGACTGTCCGGCTTCAGCCTGTTTCGCCAGGTGATCCTGCCGGGGGCGCTGCCTTCGATCCTGGTCGGTGTGCGCTTTGCCCTGGGCTTCATGTGGCTGACCCTGATCGTTGCCGAAACCATCTCGGCCAGCTCCGGCATCGGCTACCTGGCGATGAATGCCCGGGAGTTCCTGCAGACCGACGTCGTGGTGCTGGCGATTCTGATGTACGCGGTGCTCGGCAAACTCGCCGACCTCGCGGCCCGTGGGCTTGAACGTGTGTGGTTGCGCTGGCATCCGGCCTATCAAGTCGCCAAGGGAGGTGCTGCATGACGGCTCAACAACCTCCACGCCTGCTGCGCGGGATTCCGCTGGTGGTGCGCAAACTGCAAAAAACCTTCGGCTCGCGGCAGGTATTGCGCGAGATCGACCTGCACATTCCGGCCGGACAGTTCGTTGCGGTAGTGGGGCGCAGCGGTTGCGGCAAAAGTACCTTGCTGCGTCTGCTCGCCGGTCTGGACAAGCCCACGGGCGGCCAATTGCTCGCCGGTGCTGCGCCGCTGAGCGATGCGCGGGAAGACACGCGATTGATGTTCCAGGAAGCGCGCCTGCTGCCATGGAAAAAGATCATCGATAACGTCGGTCTCGGGCTCAGCGGCGATTGGCGGCCGCAGGCGTTGCAAGCGCTGGAGTCGGTGGGCCTGGCCGATCGTGCCAATGAATGGCCGGCGGCACTGTCCGGAGGCCAGAAGCAGCGGGTGGCCTTGGCGCGTGCGCTGATCCACCAACCGCGCCTGCTGCTGCTCGATGAGCCGTTGGGCGCGCTGGATGCCCTGACCCGAATTGAAATGCAGCAACTGATCGAACGGCTCTGGCAGCAACACGGTTTCACCGTGTTGCTGGTGACCCATGACGTCAGCGAAGCCGTGGCCATTGCGGATCGGGTCATCCTGATCGAAGAGGGCGAAGTCGGCCTTGACCTGCAGGTGGAACTGCCGCGCCCTCGGGTTCGTGGCTCCCATCGGTTGGCGGCGCTGGAAACCGAAGTCCTCAACCGTGTGCTGTCACTGCCCGGCGAACCGCCGGAACCGGAACCCGTTTCACCCTTGCCTACGCAACTGCGTTGGGCGCAATGAAGACAGCTACAAGCTTCCAGCCACAAGCGGCAAGCAAGAGCACTTTGCTTTTACTTGCAGCTTGAAGCTTGGCACTTGCAGCTCATTTCGACTCCTGGAGAAATAAATATGACTATCAAAGCCATCAACGTGCGTAACCAGTTCAAAGGCACCATCAAGGAAATCGTTCTCGGCGACGTGCTCTCGGAAATCGACGTCCAGACCGCTTCCGGCATCGTGACCTCGGTGATCACCACCCGCTCGGTGAAAGAGTTGGAGCTGGTGGTGGGCAGCGAAGTGATCGCGTTCGTGAAGTCCACCGAGGTGTCGATCGCCAAGTTGTGATTGCATCAATTGTTTCGACGGTGCGCCCATCGCCGGTAAGCCGGTCTCGCTCCCACAGGATCTACGCGGTCTACTGTGGGAGCGGGCTTGCCCGCGAAGAGGCCCGCACAGGCAACAAATTCCTCAGCCCCAAGCAGCTCGCTTGGGCAGATAAGGCGGCAGATAAAGCCCCAGATACGCATCGAACACCCGCATCCCTTCCTCGGCCATGCGCGGGGTGATCTGCCCGTGCTGCTGCACCGAACGGGCGTAGACGCGGTCACCCAGCTCCATGGCCAGCGCAAAGACGTCGACGTCTGCTGGCATCTTCGGGAGTTCGAAGTGCCGGTCGAACAGCTTGTGCATCAGGTCGCCGAGTTCGATGTCGTGCTGGCGGTCGGCCTGGGTGACCTCGGTCAAGCCGTGTTGGGCGAGGATCAGTTGCCTTGCGGCAGCGTCTGCGTCGTAGATCTCAAGCATGCGCTGTTCCACCAGCCGTGACAGGTCGCGCCAGTCGTTGAGTGCCGCGTGGTCGATGGGGGCTTGCAGGCAGGCGCGGAAGGCGGCGTGGACGTCGGCCGTCAGCGCTTCGAGCAGGGCCGGCACGCTGGCGAAGAAGTGGTAGACCGAGGAGGGTGGAATCTCGGCCCGCTCGGCAACGCTGTAGATCGACAAGCTGGCCACGCCCTCGGTGGCCAGCAGCGTGCGGGCGGCATCGAGAATCGAATCAATGCGCGCCTGGCTGGCTGCGCGGGGTTTGCGGGGGGTGGCTGCGCGTGTCATCGGGCTCTCCTGCGGGACAGCGGGCATTGTACGAGCAGGCTTCTGTGTTGTCTGCCGGGCGCCATCGCGAGCCTGCTCGCGATCCGCCGCAGGCGGCCATAAAAAAACGCCGTTGGCTGATTCAGCCAACGGCGTTCTTTCATTGCAGCAACCGCTTAAACGGTATGCAGATACCAGTTGTACTCAAGGTCGGAGATGGAGTGTTCGAACTCCTCCAGCTCACTTTCCTTGCAGGCCACGAAGATATCGATGTATTTCGGATCGATGTACTTGGCCATGACTTCGCTGTCGTCCAGCTCACGCAATGCATCACGCAGGTTGTTCGGCAGGCTCTGCTCGTTCTGCTCGTAGCTGTTGCCCTCGACGGGGGCATTTGGCTCGATCTTGTTGGTCAAGCCGTGGTGCACGCCCGCCAGAACCGAGGCCATCAGCAGGTACGGGTTGGCGTCGGCGCCCGCGACGCGGTGTTCGATGCGCACAGCATCCGAAGAGCCCGTAGGTACGCGGATCGCTACGGTACGGTTATCCAGACCCCAGCATGGCGAGTTCGGCACATAGAATTGGGCGCCGAAACGACGGTACGAGTTCACGTTCGGGCAGAGGAAAGCCATCTGCGCGGGCAGGGTCTCGAGCACACCGCCGATCGCGTGACGCAGCGCGGCGTTCTGCTCGGGATCCTCGCTGGCAAAAATGTTTTTGCCGTCTCGGTCCAGAATCGAAATGTGAACGTGCAAACCGTTACCTGCCTGGCCCGGGTAAGGCTTGGCCATGAAGGTGGTGTCCATTTCATGGTCGTAGGCGATGTTCTTGATCAGACGCTTGAGGAGCACCGCGTAGTCGCAGGCCTTGATCGGGTCAGCCACATGGTGCAGGTTCACTTCGAATTGCGCCGGGGCACTTTCCTTGACGATGGCGTCGGCCGGGATGCCTTGTTCCTTCGCACCTTCGAGGATGTCCTGGAGGCAGTCGACGTATTCGTCGAGGTCGTCGATCAGGTAGACCTGTGTCGAGTGCGGGCGTTTGCCCGAGATCGGCGAGCGGGGAGGTTGCGGGCGACCGTTCACGTTTTCCTGGTCGATCAGGTAGAACTCCAGTTCGAAGGCGGCGCAGATGGTCAGGCCCAGCTCGTCAAACTTGGTAACAACTTGTCGCAAAACTTCGCGCGGGTCGGCGAAGAAAGGTTCACCTTCAAGTTCGTGCATGGTCATCAGCAATTGCGCGGTCGGTCGCTTTTGCCAGGGTTCATTGCACAGGGTATCGGGGATTGGATAACAGATTCGGTCAGCATCA
>Ga0308165_1001591_pt1 | contig 31028 bp, 29 predicted proteins | sample PhyWR2_FD_201032 | JGI IMG/M metagenome (GOLD analysis project Ga0308165, IMG submission 201032) | Phyllosphere microbial communities from UC Gill Tract Community Farm, Albany, California, United States - DLSLW.R2 | ecosystem: Host-associated > Plants > Phyllosphere > Unclassified | place: USA... | reverse complement strand
ACATAGCCATCAGTGCGCCGGTATTTCCCGCAGAAACGCAGACATCGGCATCACCAATTTTGACGGCTTCAATGGCTTGCCACATCGAAGACTTGCCACGACCAGAGCGCAGTGCCTGACTTGGCTTGTCGTCCATCTTAACCGCGACCTGACTGGCGCGAAATTCGGATGCAGCCTGAAGTTTCGGATAACGTGCAATCACCGGCTCGACCTGTCCGGCCAAGCCAAAAAAGATAAACCTGATGTCAGGATGGCGTTCAAGCGCCCTCGCAGCGCCAGGGATGACCACTTCAGGGCCAAAATCACCGCCCATGGCGTCAATGGAAATTTTTATCACTATTGATTATTCCTGTGCGATCCCGTGCCCAGATCTGCTTCGTAAAAACAGAGGGCTTTTCCGCGAAAATAGTGTTTTTCCGGTCGTGTACAACCAGATTCTCTCAAGTCTTAGTTAAATCAAGGCTTATTCGACCATTCCGAGAGCTTTGCAAAAGGCGAATCAGGCTTTTCTTCCTCTTCCACATCACCAAAAACAACGGGTTCAGCATCTTCGGCTACACCCGGTTTGCGGGGATATGGATCCAGAGCCAATTCAAAAAACTCTTCGGCAACCGCGCCAATATCGATCTTATCGCCAACAAAAGTTTCTGGAATGTCTGCACCTTCCGCATCAAGCAGCAATTCGCCGCTTTCATCAAGCTGGACTTTGGCAAGGCGCGAATCCTCGGGCACAAAAATCGTATCAACAGCTTCCGCAATAGTCGATGTGATCGGTTCAAGGGTTACACCGCAGGACTGTACGACTTCTGCCTTGATCGTGCCGCGCAGACGAATGCCCCGCTTTTTCCACTGTGTCAGCAGAAATTCGGCATCAAACGAATTCACAGACTCAAGACCGTGCTGAGCAGCAAGAGCGGCTCTTTCCTTATCATTGGTCCCAATGTTCACCGTCAAACCCTTCTGGGGAAGATGCAGAACCGGAACGGGATAGGTCAGCGCCGGTTTATCAGTCATTTTCGTTTGCCTTTTTTTCTTTATCTATTGGCGCGAACGCCATTTCATCCGCATTTATAAAACATATATCGCCCGCAGCCAAAGCTTGGTCTTCCGTTTTTGACAACAGGTCGCGGCATGCAATCACATATTCACTCAGATAATGAGAATGCGGCCATAATTCGAGATCAGGACGAATATTTCGTGTCAGAGCGGCTGCCAGCCCGACTTTGTCATCAGCGTCTAGTGCTGCGCCATAGGAGCTGACGCGCCCATAAAACATGCGAGCAAGCTTCTTCATACGTTTGGGAACACCCTGATCACCGATTCCCAGTTCACGCAAAGAATGATCAACATCCTTGAAAAACTCGTCTGCAATATCCTGAGCGAGCGGCATAAGTGCTGAATTTTCACCCTTCATGCGATGAAGGGTGAGAAAAATATTCACCGAAAGCATCTCATAGCGACCAAGTGGCGTATCAGGCACCTGAAATTGTGCATAAAAGCGCTTTTGCCGCGCCGCCGCCACGATCGTCTCGTACACGCGAAGCACAACTGTCTCATTTGCTTTAGATTTGCGGCGAAAAAGTCGAAGAATCATTCGTATACGACCGTACTTGTTGCATCCAGAAGCAAGGTGGTTTACCGAAGTTCTCTCGACGGCGAAAGTGCCGCGCTGATATAGAATGTATGGAGAGGTCTTTGTTGCAGCGAATTTTCCCAAGCGCACGCAAACAGCGTGCCCTTCTCGCAGGCACAGCAATTCTCTTTTCGGCGGCTCTCGTCGGATGCAACACTGCATCCACGCTAAACCCGTCCGAAACGATCACAGAGGGTTACGTGCTTGATCAGGAAGCGCTCGATTCGGTGCCGGTTGGCTCCAGTCGTGAACAGGTTCTTCTGGCTCTTGGTACGCCATCAACAACCGCAACCTTCGATAATGAAGTATTCTACTACATTTCGCAGAAGCGTTATCGTGCGGCACAATTCATGAAGCCAAAAATCGTCGATCGCAACATCCTTGCGGTTTACTTCGATAAGGATGGCAAGGTTCATCATATCGCCAATTATGGCCTTCAGGATGGCAAGGTCTTTGATTTTGTATCCCGTACGACGCCAACCGGCGGCAAGGATCAGACCTTCATTGGACAGATCATTCAGGGTGTTGCCAAAGCTCCAACGTCGCTTCCGGGTGGCATGACAGCTGGCGGAAACAACTAACTCTGCAACGTCGATTACAAAAAAAACCCGCCTTACGGCGGGTTTTTTCTTGTTTCGTATCACGCGGAATGCGCAAGCACTGCGAGCAGCAAAAGTGCCACGATGTTGGTGATCTTGATTGCCGGATTAACGGCAGGACCAGCAGTATCCTTGTAAGGATCACCCACAGTATCACCCGTTACGGAAGCCTTATGTGCTTCCGAGCCTTTGAGATGCTTCACGCCATCGGCGTCTGTGAAGCCATCTTCAAAGCTTTTCTTGGCATTATCCCATGCACCACCACCCGATGTCATGGATATGGCCACAAACAATCCGTTAATGATAACGCCCAGAAGCGAAGCGCCAAGAGCCGCAAAAGCAGCCGCTTTGGAGCCTGAGATAAGCAGAACACCGAAATAGACGACAATCGGAGCCAAAACCGGCAGAAGCGAAGGGATAATCATTTCCCGGATAGCAGCTTTGGTCAGCAGATCAACTGCACGCGCATAGTCCGGGCGATCCTGCCCAGTCATAATGCCCGGCTTTTCGCGGAACTGACGCCGCACTTCCTGCACCACGGCACTGCCTGCACGACCAACAGCCGTCATTGCCATACCGCCAAAGAGATATGGAATAAGGCCACCGAAGATCAGACCAGCCACCACGTAAGGGTTAGAGAGTTCAAACGATACCGGTCCCATATCGGCAAAATATGGATAGGTTTGTCCGTTGGCGGCGAAATAGGCGAGATCGTTAGAATAGGCGGCGAACAGTACAAGAGCACCGAGACCAGCAGAGCCAATCGCATAGCCCTTGGTCACGGCTTTCGTCGTGTTACCAACTGCGTCCAGCGCATCGGTGGATTTGCGCACTTCCGGATCAAGACCGGCCATTTCCGCGATACCACCCGCATTATCCGTTACTGGACCAAATGCATCGAGTGCAACGATCATACCTGCAATGCCAAGCATAGCTGTAACGGCTATTGCGGTGCCGAAGAGTCCTGCAAGCTGATACGTGCTGATAATCCCGCCAATAATAACAATTGCAGGTAAAGCGGTTGATTCCAGCGAAACAGCTAGTCCCTGAATGACGTTGGTGCCATGGCCTGTTACCGACGCCTGCGCGATAGAATTAACCGGACGCTTGTTGGTGCCTGTGTAATATTCGGTAATCACCACGATCAGGCCGGTTACGATCAGGCCGATGATGCCACAGATAAACAGGTTGGTGCCGGTGATTGCCATACCTGCAACGACGCCCACCTCTCCCCAGCCGACCGTCAACGTATTGGCAACAGCCAAACCCACGATAGAAAGAAGTCCGGTTGCGATCAGACCTTTATAAAGTGCGCCCATGATGGAGCCATTAACGCCAAGCTTGACGAAAAACGTTCCGGCAATTGATGTAAGGATGGAAACGCCACAGATCGCCAGCGGATAGAGCATCACGCTTGAAAGCACATCGGAACCGGCGAAGAAGATCGCAGCCAGAACCATGGTGGCGACAACCGTCACCGCATAGGTTTCGAACAAATCCGCAGCCATACCTGCGCAGTCACCGACATTATCGCCGACATTATCAGCAATGGTTGCGGGATTGCGCGGATCATCTTCCGGAATGCCTGCTTCGACCTTGCCAACAAGATCACCACCAACATCGGCACCCTTTGTAAAGATACCGCCGCCCAAGCGTGCGAAGATAGAAATCAGCGACGCACCAAAACCGAGCGCCACAAGCGCGTCGATGACTGTACGATCAGACGGCGCATAACCCAGCCAAACAGTCAGAATTAAATAATAAACCGACACACCCAAGAGCGCCAAACCAGCTACGAGCATTCCAGTAATCGCGCCAGACTTAAAAGCTATTTCCAAGCCACCGGCGAGACTGAGAGATGCGGCTTGCGCGGTTCGTACATTCGCACGAACAGAAACATGCATCCCGATAAAGCCCGTCAAACCGGATAGGATCGCACCGATGAGGAAGCCTATAGCGGCCGAAATTGAGAGCAGATACCAGACTGCAAGAAAGACGACCACGCCAACAAGCGCAATCGTCGTATATTGTCGCGCGAGATAGGCTGCAGCACCTTCACGAATTGCGGCAGCAATTTCCTGCATACGCGCTGTGCCCTGATCTGCGGCGAGAACCGAACGCGTTGCCCATATGGCAAACAGAACGGAAAATACACCGCAGGCTATGACGAGAAGAAGAACTCCGATTCCCATTTAGGCCAACTCCCATTAGGGCGCACCAGCTTGAGATAGATCGCTCGCAATCACGGAGCGATAATCTGCACACATCGGCGCATGAAAGGCCCGAAAACCCCTCCCCGGGCCAGAGATAGCGGCATGGAAGTGCCTGAAACCGTCCATTCACCGGGTTTCATCGGCTTGATTTTACGTTTGAAACATCTGCTTACAATCGAAGAGTTTGCAGATGTTTCTGCATTCGCGCATTCTCAATGCCGCAGGCTCAACATGCGGAAGACATATTGAAACGTCAAGTCGTAGTTTGTTGAATTACCAAAGCAAAAAGGCTGCGATTTCTCGCAGCCTTTTTGGTCTAAATAGGAATGTTTGTTACTTACCGCGCGGCTTTGTTCCACGGCTTTCGCCGCGAAGCTCGAAAGCGATACGGTCGAGCACGGCATTGACGAGCTTCGGCTCTTCTTCAGTGTAGAAAGCCTTAGCGATATCAACATATTCCGAAACGATAACCGCAGTTGGCACATCTTTGCGGGTTTTCAATTCCCACGCACCGGCGCGCAAAATCGCACGCAGCGTTGAATCAAGGCGGGAAAGCGGCCAATCTTCGGTCAAGGCCTGATGAATCATCGGATCCAGTGCAAGCTGCGTTTCCACAACACCTGCCACAATGCCACGGAACCATTGCGGATCGGCATCGAGATACTGCATGCCGTCCACTTCCTTGCCAAGGCGATGGGCTTCATACTCAGCAACCACTTCGATGACGCCGGTGCCGGCAACATCCATCTGATAAAGCGCCTGTACTGCCGCGAGACGCGCAACGCCGCGCTTATTTGCAGGTCGGGGCGCGTTCGATGCCGAACGGCCTTCAGAAGAAGCAGTCATCGTATCAGGCTCCGAATTTCTTACGCAGGTCAATCATAGTCAGGGCCGCGCGGGCTGCAAAGCCGCCCTTATCCTTGTCTTCACGACGCGCACGCACCCAAGCCTGTTCGTCGTTTTCAACCGTGAGAATACCATTGCCGATTGCAATGCTTTCCTCAACTGAAAGCTCGGTTAAAGCGCGACAGGATTCATTGGCAACAATATCAAAATGGTAGGTTTCCCCGCGAATGACCGTACCGAGTGCGACAAAGCCATCATAGTCTGTGCCGCCATTTTCCGCACCATCGAGCGCAAAAGAGATGGTCGCTGGCACTTCTAGCGCGCCGGGAACTGTCACGACATCATAGGTTGCGCCAGCAGTATCAAGAGCAGCCTTTGCGCCATCAAGAAGCGCATCAGACAGTTCTTCATAAAAACGTGCTTCGACAATGAGCAGGTGCGGCGCATGCGCCTCGTGCTGGGACATGAGAAACTCCATGACAGAAATTGCGGACCGCAAAGCCTGCGGTCAACGCTAAATTCGGAAAATAGCTTAGGGTCTGTAGGCTCTAAGCTTATTTCTGATATTGCGCAAGCCTTGCTGCGTAGCGTGCGAGTTGATCAATCTCGATATTGACCTTATCGCCAGCCTTTCGGTCGCCCCAAGTTGTCACTTCCAGCGAATGACGAATGAGCAGAACGTCGAATTCATTGCCATTCACGCCATTGACCGTCAGCGAAGTTCCATTCAGCGCAACAGAACCTTTCTGCGCGATGAAAGGTGCAAGTTCTTCCGGTGAACGCAGCGTAAAGCGAATGGCATCACCTTCTTCCTTGCGAGCAACGATTTCCGCCTGTCCGTCGATATGGCCGGACACCAAATGGCCACCCATCTCGTCGCCAAGCTTAAGCGAACGTTCAAGATTGATTCGTGTACCGTTTTCCCAATTCGCAATTGTGGTTAAGCGCAGCGCTTCTTCCCAAGCTTCGACTTCAAACCAGCGGGCATTAGTGCCTTTTTCCGGCAGTGCCACGACGGTCAGGCAAACGCCGGAACAGGCAATTGACGCACCAAGTTCAATTGTTTCAGGATCGTAAGCTGTTTCGATCCGCAGCAGCACACCTTCATTGAGCGGCTTGATACGATCAACTTTGCCAATGTCGGTGACAATACCTGTAAACATCAAGTCTTCCTTACATATTCCGTATAAGCATCGTCGCCAAATTGCGCCTTGCGCAAAACTACGAATTCATTAGCGATATGGGATTTCAGATTGACGACAGCAACCCCGGAGCTCGCACCGATTTCAACAGGCGATCGGAAAAGTACGATCCGATCGACAAGCTTTTCTTCCAGAAAGCTGCTCGCAACACTTGCTCCGCCTTCGACCAGAACCGAAGAAATACCCTGTGCAGCAAGGTCATCCATCAGTTCAGGCAAGGCAATTCGCCCGTTATGGCTTTCCGTCGCAACAATGCGGCAGCCAGCGGCCTGCATTTCATAACGACGTTCAAGCGACGCATCTTCACCACAGGCAAGCCAGAGCGGCTGCACTTCTGCGGTATCCACTAACTTCGATGACAGGTCCAATCGCAATGCACTGTCGAGGACAAGGCGGATTGGAGAACGTTGTTCCAGCCCCGGCAGTCGACAATTGAGAATGGGATCATCGGCGATTGCTGTATCAGCTCCGATGAGGATCACATCGGTCTGCGAACGCAGAATATGCGACTGCGCACGCGAAATGGGACCGGTAATTGCGATCTGTCCATTGCCCTTTTTTCCGATGAAGCCATCGGCAGAAAGCGCAAGTTTTAGAATCACTTCGGGACGCTTTTTCGAAGATCGATTCAGATAGCCAGCGAGGTCGTCCGCAGCCTTTTCAGAAAGGACGCCGGGAATAACTTCAATGCCTGCTTCATGCAGGATCGCGAAGCCTTTTCCGCTCACCCGATCATCGGGATCGGTGGCTGCAACAAAAACACGCTTCACACCGGCGCGCACCAGCGCTTCCGCACAAGGCGGCGTGCGACCATGATGGGCGCAGGGTTCTAGCGTGACATAGGCTGTAGCGCCCCGCGCCGCCTCACCCGCATCGGCCAGTGCCTGCGGCTCTGCATGAGGACGCCCACCGATTGCCGTCACGCCACGTCCAACGATAACACCATCTTTGACGATAAGTGTTCCGACCGACGGGTTTGTTCCCGTTAAGCCCTTGTTGCGCCGTGCAAGACGAATGGCTGCTTCCATGAAGCGCAGATCATCGGCCGTCGCATTTGCATGCGAGAATTCCACTTGGCTCATTTTATGCGTCCGGGTCGCGTTCAGTCTCGGTCACCGTCAACTCATCAATGACATTGTGAAAATCAACGGCCTTGCTGAAATTACGATAAACAGACGCAAAGCGGATATAGGCAATATCATCGACACCCTTGAGCGCATCCATGGCGAGACGCCCAATTTCGTCCGACGTCACTTCTGCTTCGCCTGAGCTTTCGAGCTGGCGCACGATGCCAGAAATCGCGCGTTCGATGCGATCTTCGTCGATCTCACGTTTGCGGACCGCTACATCAATGGAACGAGCGAGCTTTTCACGATCAAAGGGCACACGGCGACCGCTTTTCTTGATGACCATCAGATCACGCAGCTGCACACGCTCGAATGTCGTAAATCGTCCACCACAGACTGAACAGACACGGCGTCTGCGAATAACCGCTCCGTCTTCCGCCGGGCGGGAATCCTTCACCTGCGTATCTTCAGACTGGCAATAGGGACAACGCATGGCACTCTTTCAATTGAATAGATGATTCCATTGAATGATACCCCATCAAGCGAAAGCTGCCTAATTGAGACAGATACGAAAAAGCCCCGCTCAACAGGGTTGAGCGGGGCTTCATCAAAATGTGAGCACTATCAGCCCTGATAGCCGTACATCGGGAAGCGATCGGTCAGTGTAACGACCTTTGCCTTAACCGCTGCTTCAACGGAAGCATTGCCTTCGTCAGAGTTGGCAACCTTCAGACCATCTAGCACTTCTGCGATCAGTGAGCCGATTTCCTTAAATTCTGCCTTGCCAAAACCACGTGTCGTGCCCGCAGGCGTGCCAAGACGAACACCAGAGGTTACGAATGGCTTTTCAGGGTCGAAAGGAATGCCATTCTTGTTACAGGTGACATTCGCACGACCAAGAGCTGCTTCTGCACGCTTGCCTGTCGCATTCTTCGGACGCAGGTCAACCAGCATCAGATGGTTGTCAGTGCCGCCAGAAACGATGTCGAGGCCCTGCGACTTCAACTCATCCGAAAGCGCACGCGCATTATCAACAACGTTCTGCGCGTAGATCTTGAATTCTGGCTTCAGAGCTTCTGCGAAAGCCACGGCCTTTCCAGCAATCACATGCATCAGCGGTCCACCCTGGAGGCCGGGGAAGACTGCCGAATTGAACTTCTTCGCCAAATCAGGATCATTGGTGAGGATCATACCGCCGCGTGGGCCGCGAAGCGACTTGTGAGTCGTCGTGGTGCAGACATGCGCATGCGGAACTGGCGATGGGTGGACGCCACCGGCAACCAGACCCGCGATATGCGCCATATCGACCATCAGGTATGCGCCAACTTCGTCAGCGATTTCACGGAAGCGCTTCCAATCCCAGATACGCGAATAAGCAGTGCCGCCAGCAAGAATGAGCTTCGGCTTGTTTTCACGTGCGAGGCGCGCGATTTCTTCCATATCAAGAAGATGATCGTCTTCGCGGACGCCGTAGGAAACAACGTTGAACCACTTGCCCGACATGTTGACTGGCGAACCATGCGTGAGGTGACCACCGGAATTCAGGTCGAGACCCATGAACGTATCGCCCGGCTGCAAAAGCGCCAGGAATACGGCCTGATTCATCTGGCTACCGGAATTTGGCTGAACGTTTGCAAATTCTGCACCAAAAAGCTTCTTGGCGCGTTCGATAGCCAGTTCTTCAACAACGTCAACATACTGGCAGCCGCCATAATAGCGCTTGCCTGGATAGCCTTCGGCATATTTGTTGGTGAGGATGGAACCCTGCGCTTCAAGAACTGCACGTGACACGATATTTTCAGAAGCGATCAGCTCAATTTCGTGACGCTGACGACCAAGTTCGTTGCGGATCGCACCAAAAATATCAGCATCGATCTCTTCAAGAGTTGCGTTGAAAAAAGCGGTATTGGCTTGAGACATGTTTCACACCCTCCGGGTAAGGCAGTCATAGTGTATGAGATGAGGCGCAGTATCACACTTCGATTGGCAAGGCCAATGGCCGTGAAGCGAAAAGCATATTCCAAAATGCGGCATGATGGTGCCAAAGGCACTGCCAGAAACAAAAAAGCCGCCCGAAACACATTTGGGCGGCTTTTTTGAAGATAATTTCAGATCAAGTATCAGTGCCAAGTGCCAGTGCGCTCGAACCATCCATCTCGTAAATGTCGTCGCGGAACTGCACAACACCATCGCCGGTTGACCAAGCAGTGATGTAAACGAAATGCAGCGGCACAGGATCAACGACCTGAATAGGCGTATTCACACCAGAAGCAATCGTGCCTTCGATATTCTGACGATCCCAGCCTGCAGTGTTTTTCAACAGCCACACATCAAGATCGCGCACATTCTGCACGCGCACGCAACCCGACGAATCGAAGCGCATAAGTTTGTTGAAGTAGCTCTTCTGCGGCGTATCATGCATGTAAACGGCATGCGTATTGTGGAAGTTGATCTTGGTCGATGACATCGCGTTGATCTTGCCCGGATCCTGACGGAACATCAGCTTCACAGCGTCATCAGTGTTCCAGTCGATGGTTTCAGGTGCAACTTCCTGACCCTGCGCATTGTAAAGGCGGATCTTGTTATTCGCCAGATATTGCGGGTTCTTGCGCATCAGCGGAATAATATCCTTCTGGATGATCGACTTTGGCGCTGTCCAGTAAGGATTGAGAATGACTTCGTGAATCTTGGAATTCAGGATGGGTGTCTGACGGTCGATCTTGCCCACAACAGCCGTATGGCGTTGCGCGACGCTGCCGCCTTCCACTGCCTCAATACGGGCCGCTGGGATATTGACCATCACGAAACGCTGTTCGGACTGCGTTGCCGGTGTTAAACCAGACAACCGCTGAAGATTGGTCTGCAACTGACCCAGACGCGTATTGGCGTCCACATTCATGGCAGCATAGGTGAACTGACCCATCACACCATCCGCAGGAAGACCGTGACGTGCCTGGAAGCGCTTCACCGCTGCATCGACATAAGTGTCGTACGCTGTAGAAACGCCCGCTTCGCGTGGGAGATCACCGGAAACAATAAGACGCTGACGCAAAGCCTGCACGGAAGGATCGCTGACACCAAGCCGTAGCTTTGCGTTACCCGGAACCTGTGGCCAACCACCCCGACCTGCAATATCGCCATATTGGGCAATTGCCGACTGGAGATTACCGGCCGTTTGCTGGCTCAAAACTGGCTGATTGGTCGCCACTTTCTGACCACCCGTCGCACGCGCATCAAACTGGTCATCCCAGTTGCCACGGCGCGGGGCAGCAAGAATATCATTCAAAGCCTGTTGTTGGGCAAAAGCCGCGGGAACCATGACTGAGGCAGCCGCAGTCAGACCGACAGTTGCGGCACCACGCAAAAAGCTGCGGCGGCTTGCATTCAAAGCATCGGTATTCTTGTCGGTTTTGGTCATGATCTTTGTCCCAAAAGGCTAATCAGTTCTATCCGGACACGGTGTATCCGAAAACAAATCGAGATTATGCGCTGTATCTATCCGCTAAAGGCGGTTTTTATGGCTTAATCATGTCGCAAAGCCCGGAATTCAAGACAGGCACCGCTTAAATAGCTCGCTATTATAAAGATAGATACACGAACCTTACCGATTGTGACCCTTCTGCAACAATTATAGCCGATAGGCGATGCTGTCGTTCCAGAAGCGATCAAGACGCTGGAGCGAACGGTTCATGGCTGTGAACTCTTCAACCTGAATGCCACCGACCTGTTCTATGGACGCAATGTGGCGCTGATAGAGCGACTGCACCTGATCGGCGATCTCGTTGCCTTTGTCGGTCAGACTTACGCGAACCGAACGACGATCCGTGCTTGAACGTTCATGATGGATAAAGCCCGTTTCGACCAGTTTTTTCAGATTGTAGGAGACGTTCGAACCAAGATAATAGCCGCGCGAACGCAGCTCGCCAGCGGTCAATTCCGAATTACCGATGTTGAACAGGAGCAGCGCCTGCGTTGCATTGATGTCGCTGCGGCCATTGCGATCAAATTCGTCTTTGATCACATCAAGCAGACGGCGATGCAGGCGTTCAACCAGTTGCAGGGCTTCCAGATAAAGAGTGCGCAAAGCTGCTTCGGGATTCAAAAGCGGAGCAGATGCATCCATTCTATGCTGTGCATTGTTCATTTCTTTTGCCTCTCTGTCGGAGCAACCTTACGTGAGGCCGCTCTCTTTCCTGTTTTGACGATGGTTTCATCACCGTTAATGAGAGGACTTTAGGCGAGATGCATAAAATTCGAATTAAAAGTCAGCCTTAACAACAACTTACCAAGGGAAATGCAGTTTCAGGCTTAATGTTGTGTTACCAGACAGCTCTTTCAGCTGGTAAGTCCGATGCGTGACTGTTGTCTTTTCTCCAGAAAAAGCAACACGCGGAACACAATGTAAATGACGATGCAGACAGCGTTAAAGCCGACCGTCAAGGGACGATATTCAAAATCGCGGGCAAAGACCGAATATATGATGATTTCGCCCAGCGCTGCGACAAACCACAAAACCGGACCCCAAGGCGCACGCATCCAAAGACCGGTTGCTGCAACCGGCATAAGCAGTGCAAGTGCTACTGTTGCCGTCTGCCATTGCCACGGCATCAGATCGAAACGCCACAACAGCCCGGGCTGGATACCTATAAGTCTGATCCAATAATAAACGCCGCTTGCAAGAGCAGCCAGTGCGATCAACCTCATAAACCACACGAAGGACCATTCGGTGCCGCTGGGTTGTATGTGCTGGTGCAACTCATCCTGACGCATCAAAAGCTCAGTTCCCTCTCGCCAAGATTTGCAAAATAGGCATTTACCATTTCCGGCTTTACATCGTCGAGCGAAGAAGGCTTCCAGACGGGTGCGCCATCCTTATCGATCAACACAGCACGCACACCTTCATAAAAATCGTGCCCGGCCAACATACGCGATGCAATGCGATATTCCATGCGCATGCAGTCATCGAGGTCGAGCGTACGACCATCAGAGATTTGACGGAAGGTGACAACTACGCTTGTGGGCGAACGCGTGCCAATGACGTTCAGAATATCGCTTGCGGACTTGCTGCCTGCTTCTGCCGCCTTTTCCAGATCAGCAATACATTCTGCAAGCGTTGCATGCGAAAAGCTCTGCGCGATCACCTGCCGCATTTCGACGGGCGTTTCGAAATCTGGATATTGCGCACGGGCAAGCGCTGCATCAAGATCAGCATTCGCAATGAGATCATCGCGCAGATCATCAACATCATCGGCCGTGACTGCGTGGGTCGCAATGCCGCTTTGCAAGCAGTCGCCCCAGCGAATGCGGTTTCCCGTCAAGGCCAGATAATATCCGAAATTATCATGCAAATGCGGCAGGAACGCGCTTCCGCCAACATCCGGGAAGAAGCCTATGCCGGTTTCAGGCATCGCAAAAAGCGTTTTTTCGGTCACGATCCGGTGCGAGCCATGAATAGAGATACCTGCGCCACCGCCCATCACAATGCCGTTCAACAAAGAGATATATGGTTTTGGGAACCGTCCGATGCGTGCATTGAGACGATACTCGTCTTGAAAAAACTCGAATGCAGGTGTTCCCTCCTGCCCGGCTTTGTAAGCTGCCACAACATCACCACCAGCACAAAAAGCACGACCTTCACCTTCGACAATAACGACAGCGACATCGTCGTCAGATTCCCATGCCTGCAAAGCACGGTCGAACGCAAGAATCATTTTATGTGTTAGAGCGTTTAGCGCGGATGTACGGGTAAGCCTGACGAGACCCGCTTTACCCTTGCGTTCAAAGCTGATTTCACTGCCACCACCGAAATCGATCAGCATCTTGTCTCTCCCGTTTAGTTAGAGCAGTTTCAGTTGAGACTTCGTCGTTGGAACCGCTCTAATCATTCATCCTTGCGCATTATCATACGCAAAACCGCTCCGCACTTTTGCTGGAAATGCTTTAAAGGCGTAGAAAGTGAAAGGCCCCGCGTCAATCCTGCACAGACCATTGTGCTTGGTTTCGTCACTTTTCCCGTGATAAACCGTCCATATCTTATAACAAGCTTCCGAACCGATAGATTCCCAAGCTTCTTCTCTCGGGAAGGTTTCCATGACCGATCATCTGCAAAATATCTCACCTGCCAATATTTCAAGCCACGTCGATGACGTAACCGGAGGACGACGCCTGCGCCGAATGCGCAAGGCCGACTGGTCACGCCGCCTGGTGCAGGAAACCCATTTAACGGTGAACGATCTTATCCTGCCATTCTTTCTGACTTACGGAACGGGAATCACCGAACCCGTTGATGCAATGCCTGGCGTAGAGCGCTATTCCGTCGATATGGCTGTGCGCATGGCAGAAAAAGCGGCAAAGCTCGGTATTCCGGCCATAGCGCCCTTCCCGCGAGAAAAGGCCGATGTGAAAACCGAAGATGGTTCTTTCGTTGCAAGCCCCGACAATCTGATCAATCGTGCCGTGCGCGCCATCAAAAAAGAAGTTCCGGAGATCGGCATTATCACAGATGCGGCACTTGATCCGTTCACAACGCACGGTCATGACGGCATTTTGCGCAATGGCGAGATCATCAATGATGAGTCGGTTGCCATGGTGGTTCGCGGCGCACTCGCGCAGGCCGAAGCGGGTGCAGACGTTATCGCACCTTCCGACATGATGGATGGCCGCATCGGCGCTATTCGTCAGGCGCTTGATGCACATGGCTTCAATCATGTGCCGATCATGTCTTATGCAACTAAGTTTGCCTCGGCTTTTTATGGTCCTTATCGCGATGCAATCGGTACTGCCGGGCTGCTCAAAGGCGACAAGAAGACCTATTATATTGATCCCGCAAACCCGGATGAAGCGGTGCGCGAAGCCGAACAGGATGTGGCCGAAGGTGCCGACATGCTCATGGTGAAGCCTGGCATGCCTTATCTCGACATCATCCATCGTCTCAAAAGCGCGTTCCGATTACCGACCTATGCCTATCAGGTTTCGGGCGAATATTCGATGATTAAAGCCGCCGGTATGAATGGCTGGATCGACGAAGAAAAAGTCATGATGGAAAGCCTGCTCGCTTTCAAACGTGCTGGCTGTGACGGCATTCTCACCTATTTCGCTCTTGATGTGGCAGAAAAGCTGAAAAGCCAAAGCTGAGATTTCCCAAGCGCTATTTCCTTGAAATAGTCTTTTTAATTCACCATCTTGATAGCTGTTCTGCATAATGTAGGACAGCGAACGGCCACTATTTCCCGGACGCTCCTTTTTGTTCGAATGGAAGGTTCCATGTCCGATAATATTCTGCACGGTGAAATCATGACGCCGCGTTACGACAGCCGCGCATTTTTTGAAGGCGTTCGCACGCGCCGTATCATGGCTTTTCTGATCGACTATCTGATTGTCTTTTTATTGTGCATTCCGGCTGCGATCGTGATCTTCATTCTTGGCATCATCACGCTTTCGCTCGGTTGGGCGCTCTATGCGTTCATGTTCCCGATTGTCGCGCTCCTTTATGTGTCGCGCACGCTGGGCGGACCACAGCAGGCCACCAAAGGCATGCAGATGATGAATATCAAGCTGGTGCGCCTCGAAGGTGGCACGGTTGATGGGATGCTCGCAGTCGTTCACACGGTTCTGTTCTGGGGTCTGAATGTAGTGCTGACGCCGCTGATCCTGCTGGCAACGCTGGTTATCGACCGCAAGCGCGCGGTGCATGATCTCTTGCTTGGAACGGCGGTCATTCGTTCGGATCGATAAGCCGGAAACATCTCCACAAAATGGAGGCAAAATCGGAATCTCGACAGGCTTGAAAGCGCTATTCGCTTTAACATCAAAAAAATTCAGGACCGGCTGCACAAAATGTGTATTGACGTTTTGCGCAGCCGGTTCAATCTTTAACGCACGCCTCCCAAACCTGGGAACCAAGACATACGCAAGACAAACTAATGGAGATGGTCTGGTATTGCCGTTTCGTGGATATTGAATGACCCATCAACCGCAACAGTCTCCGCAGTTCTTCCTGACGGCGCCTTCGCCCTGCCCTTACCTTGAGGGACATCTGGAGCGAAAAGTCTTTACGCATCTTGTGGGCGATAAGGCCAGCGAGATCAATGACCTGCTGACGCAAGGCGGTTTCCGTAGGTCGCAGAACATTGCCTATCGCCCAGCATGCGAGCTTTGCCGCGCCTGTGTATCGGTACGCATTCTTACGGGCGAGTTCGAAATGAACCGCAGCATGCGCCGGGTGTGGGATCGCAATCGCGATCTGATTGGCCGTCCGCACAAGGCGCAACCAAGCACTGAACAATACTCATTGTTCCGCGATTATCTAGATGCACGGCATCATTCGGGCGGCATGTCCGATATGACCGTTCTTGATTACGCGATGATGGTTGAAGATACACACGTCAACACACAGATTATCGAATATCACCGACGTGGACCGGACAGCTTTATCAGCGCCAAGGGCGATGGGGAACTGATCGCAGTCGCCCTTACCGACGTAATGGCGGACGGACTATCCATGGTCTATTCGTTTTATTCGCCGCATATGCACGACCGCTCGCTTGGCACCTACATGATCCTTGATCATATCCAGCGCGCACGTGCCGCTGGCCTGCCGCATGTCTATCTTGGCTATTGGGTCGAAGGCTCTCGCAAGATGCAGTATAAAATCCGCTTCAAGCCGCAGGAGCATCTTGGCCCTCGCGGCTGGCAACGTTTTGAGGGATAACAAAAAAGGCGGCATCAAAGCCGCCTTTGTTTTAGAATTTTCCCGAACGCGGGAACCCCTTCGGTACAGTCCGCCCAGCAGAAGCGCGAGCCGCAATCCACTCAACAAGCTCTTCCTTGTTTCGATTGAAGGTGCGATCAGCGGAATCCTGCCACGACAAGCCTTCGCTGATTGCGAAGGTACGGACATCGGACACGCCGCCATCCTTGTATTTTTGCAGTCGCACGCCCTTGCCACGCGTCATTTCCGGAATGTCGGAAAGCGGGAAGACAATCATCTTGCGGTTTTCGCCGACCACCGCAATGTGATCGCCCGAAATGCGCTGGCAAAGCTTGGCTTCATCCGGCGCCTTCACGTTCATCATCTGCTTGCCCTTGCGGGTATTGGCGACTGCTTCGTTCTCAGGCACGATGAAGCCATTGCCCTCATGCGACACCAATAGTAGCTTCGCAGACGGGTTGTGGACAAAGGCTGTCAGAATATCCTGATCGTTTTCCATATCGACAAGAATACGGATCGGTTCGCCATGGCCGCGGCCACCCGGAAGGGTATTAGCGCCAATGGTGAAGAACTTGCCGCCCGTGGTGAACAGCAAAATCTTGTCTGTTGTCTCGGCATGGAAAGCAAGCTTAAGCTTGTCACCTTCCTTGAAAGCAAGCGTAGAGAAATCGGCCATATGGCCCTTCATCGCACGCAGCCAGCCTTTTTCGGATACCACAATCGTTACCGGCTCACGCTCGATCATCGCCTGATGAATATCTTCAAGATCGTGGGTTGGCGCATCGGCAAATGTGCTGCGACGCTTGCCAAGCTTGGTCATTGGACCAAACTTTTCGCGGACGGCTTTGATTTCCGTGCTGATCTTCTTCCACTGGCGCGTGCCGGAGGCAAGCAAACCTTCGAGATCAGTTTTTTCAGCAGTCAGACCATTGAATTCTTTGCGGATTTCAAATTCTTCAAGCTTGCGCAACGAACGCAGGCGCATGTTGAGAATAGCTTCGGCCTGATTATCCGTCAGATCGAAGAACCGCATCAGCTCCTGCTTCGGCTCATCCTCTTCACGAATGATGCGGATGACTTCATCAAGATTGAGATAGGCTTTCAGGAAACCGCCAAGGATTTCCAGTCGCTTCTCAATTTCCGCCAAGCGATATTCGGAACGGCGAACCAGCACTTCCTTGCGGTGTTCCAGCCATTCTTTAAGCACGCCGCCAAGCGAAAGAACATTCGGTACTTTGCCATGCGAGAGCACGTTCATGTTGAGCGAAACGCGGTTCTCAAGCTCGGTCAGCTTGAAAAGCGATTCCATCAGCAGTTCAGGATCGACCGTGCGGTTCTTCGGCTCAAGCACAATGCGAATATCTTCAGCAGACTCATCGCGAATATCGTCGAGCAGTGGCAGCTTCTTGGCCAGAAGCAATTCGGCAATCTTTTCGATCAGGCGTGACTTCTGCACCTGATAGGGAATTTCGGTGACGACAATCACCCAAGTTCCGCGATTGCCCTCTTCCTTCTCCCAGCGCGCACGCGCGCGAAAAGAACCGCGCCCCGTGCGGTACGATTCGACGATACTGGCGTGTTCTTCAACGAGAATACCGCCCGTTGGGAAATCAGGGCCGCGCACCTTGCATTTCAGAAGAGCTGCCGGATCGGTTTCCGCTTCCTTTTTCAGCTCTTCCCATTGTGCAGGCGAGGTAATCAGTTCCTCAACCGGCGCATCAGGATGATTGATCAGGTAAAGTGCTGCCGAACAAAGCTCCGCCACATTATGCGGCGGAATATTGGTGGCCATGCCAACTGCGATACCCGCCGAACCATTAGCCAGCAGGTTCGGGAATGCACCCGGAAGAACGATGGGTTCTTCGTCTTCCTCGTTGTAGGTCGGGCGGAAGTCGATAGCGTTTTCGGTAATGCCCTCAAGAAGCAGCGTTGCCACTTCGGTCATACGCGCTTCAGTGTAACGCATCGCCGCCGCATTATCGCCGTCGATATTGCCAAAATTGCCCTGCCCATCCACGAGCGGATAGCGCACCGCAAAATCCTGCGCCAAACGCACCAGCGCGTCATAGATAGAAGCATCGCCGTGTGGGTGGAACTTACCCATCACGTCACCGACGATACGCGCGCATTTTGCATAGGCCTGATCAGGATTAAGACGCAACAGACGCATCGCATGCATGATGCGCCGATGCACCGGCTTGAGACCGTCGCGCACATCCGGCAGCGCACGATGCATGATCGTGGACAGCGCATAAGCGAGGTAACGCTCTTCAAGTGCAGACTTGAGATCGACCCGTTCGATGTGTTCTTCGCCGTCGCCCGGCGGAATCAGACTTTTACCCATAGTTCTCAGTACCAATTGCGCGATTCGTCAGCAAGTAGAGATGAGAACCAATCCAGTACATTCGTCGCAATTATGCCCCGAATAATCCATCTTTAGGCAAGAAAAGATGTTTTATGCATAACCATCATAAGACAGCCGCATCAGACTGGCTTTTCCTTCACAATGACTTATGTAGGCTGTTTTAAATCAGTAAATACTCAGGAGCCTTAAATGCAGGTTTTCGCCCACACGACGCAAGCAGTCCGCCTTCTCGCCGCAAGCACAGCAATCTCTCTGGCTTTTGGCAGCATGGCGATGGCGGCAGACGCCAATGCAGTTGCCGAGCGTATCAAGGCGCTCTACGCCAAACAGGGTGGAGAATTAAGCTTTGCCAACGTCAAGGCCGACGGCTCCGACGTCATCCTGGAAGGCACCAAGATTAAGCTTGCGACCGTTTCCAAAAACGAACTGCCTGTTGGCGACGTTGTGCTTGAGAATGTCCAAGACGCGCAGGGTGGCGGTTACAGCATTGAAAAGGTGGTGGTTCCTGATCTAACCCTGCCCGCTGACAATGCAGACAAGAACAACAACGCCGTGATCAAAGACATCTCGATGGATAATGTCTCAATTCCATCCGAGAAAGCCACAGGCGCACTCGACGCCATGGTTTTCTATGACAAAATGAAAATCGGTGAGATGGCGTTCGGTACACCGGGCAAAGATGGCGCAACGGTTGAAGATTTTGAAGTGACGCTGAACTCGGCAGATCGCTCTGAGAAGATCGACTACGCGATGACCATTGCAAATATCGATGCGAAGTTTGAAAAGGGCGGCAAAAACCCACTCGCTCCGCTCGACATGGACACGTTCAACGGCTCAGTTTCTTCAAAAGGCACATGGCTGCCAAAGTCGGGTGATGCAACGCTGGACCAACTTGAGATCAACGCCAAAGAGCTTGGCAAGATCGATATTCATGGCGCAATCGGCGGCTATGATCTCGCTTTCCTTGAAGCCGTGCGGGAAACCCAGCAGAACATGACCAAGGCTGACGCAGACAAGGATGCTGCCGGTCTTGCCATTCTGGGCTTGGCCGAACAGTTGAGCCTCAAGAACCTCACGATCCGTTTTGACAACGATACACTGACGCAGAAGCTGCTCGACTATTATGGCAAGCAGCAGGGTTCTGACGGCAAGGCACTTGGTCAACAGTTGAAAATGATGGTTCCATTGATGGCAACGCAGCTTAAGAACCCGGAATTTGTCCAGCAGCTTAAAGCCGCCACCGACAAATATTTCGATGATCCAAAGTCGCTGACGCTTACAGCTTCACCTGATCAGCCGGTCAGCTTCGCGTCCATCGTTGCAACCGTTTCGCTTGATCCGACAAAGATCATCCAGCTTCTCAAAGTTGGCATTGACGCTAACAACTGATAAACTTCGATCAGAACAAAAAAAGCCCGGTCTCGCGACCGGGCTTTTTAGATTCAAGTTTTAAAAATCAGCTTTTCTGCGTCGGTGCCAGACGAATGTGCAGATCGCGCAACTGCGCTGGTGCCACATCGGAAGGTGCGTTCATCAGAAGATCAAGCGCCTGCTGGTTCATCGGGAACAGCGAGATTTCGCGCAGGTTCTTTGCGCCAACAAGCAGCATGATCACACGATCAACACCGGCAGCCATGCCGCCATGTGGAGGCGCGCCATATTGGAATGCACGGTAAAGACCACCGAAGCGCTCTTCAACATCCTGCTGGCTGAGGCCAACCAGTTCGAACGCCTTAACCATGACATCTGGCAGCTGGTTACGGATCGAACCGGAAGCGATTTCAAAGCCGTTACAAACCAGATCGTACTGGTAAGCCTTGAGCGACAATGGATCCTGCGTTTGCAGTGCCTCCATGCCGCCCTGCGGCATCGAGAACGGATTGTGCGCGAAGTCGAGCTTCTTATTGTCTTCGTCCCATTCGTAGAACGGGAAGTCGATGATCCATGCCAATTCAAAACGCTCGCGATCAACGAGGTTCAGTTCTTCACCAGCACGTGTACGGGCATCGCCTGCAAACTTGTAGAACTTCGATGGCTGACCAGCCACGAAGAAGCAGGCATCGCCATCGCCAAGGCCAAGCTGATTGCGCAGCGCTTCGGTGCGTTCTTCGCCGATGTTCTTGGCAATCGGGCCTGCACCTTCAAGCTTATCGCCTTCTTTGCGCCAGAAGATGTAGCCAAGACCCGGCTGACCTTCGCCCTGTGCCCATGAATTCATGCGGTCACAGAATGCGCGGCTGCCGCCGGTCTTTGCTGGAATGGCCCATACTTCGACCTTTGGATCATTCGCGATCATGTTCGCAAAGACCTTGAAGCCGGAGCTGGCGAAATGCTCTGTCACAGCCTGCATTTCGATCGGGTTGCGCAGATCTGGCTTGTCCGAACCATAGGTGCGGATCGCATCGTCATAAGGGATGCGGCGGAAGTTTTGTGTGACCGGCTTGCCTTCAGCAAATTCTTCGAAAATGCCGCGCATGACAGGTTCCATCGTTTCCCAGATTTCTTCCTGAGTCACGAAGCTCATTTCGAGGTCGAGCTGGTAGAATTCACCCGGCAGACGGTCTGCACGCGGATCTTCATCACGGAAGCAAGGCGCAATCTGAAAGTAGCGGTCGAAACCGGCAACCATCAGAAGCTGTTTGTACTGCTGGGGAGCCTGCGGCAGCGCGTAGAACTTACCTTCATGAATACGGCTTGGCACGAGGAAGTCGCGCGCGCCTTCCGGCGAAGAAGCCGTCAGAATTGGCGTTGAGAATTCATTAAAGCCTATTTCGGTCATACGGCGACGCATCGCTGCAATGATCTTTGTGCGGCTCATGATATTCTTGTGCAGCGTTTCACGGCGCAGGTCGAGGAAGCGGTACTTCAGGCGAATATCTTCCGGGTAATCCGGCTCACCAAACACTGGCAGCGGCAATTCCTTGGCAGCAGCCAGGACTTCAATCTCGGTCGCGAAGATTTCGACTTCGCCGGTCGGCAGATTCGCATTGACGGCTTCGCCGGTACGCGCTTTCACTTCGCCATCGATGCGAATAACCCATTCGCCACGAACGGTTTCAGCAATCTTGAAAGCGGGCGAATCAGGATCTGCTACGACCTGTGTAAGGCCGTAATGATCGCGCACATCGATGAAGAGAATGCCGCCATGGTCACGGACGCGATGAACCCAGCCAGACAGACGGACTTTGGAACCAACATCCGATTTGCGAAGGGCTGCGCAGGTGTGGCTGCGATAACGGTGCATGATTTCTGCCTTTTGGAACTTTATAAATCTTGTGCAAGCAAAGCGCTGCAATTCGGGCGGAAAAGCGCATTTTGATCAGGCTTTGTCAAGTCTGCACTCTTGCTGTAAGAGTTTGTTAGACCAGCTTGACAGAATATGTCGACAAAAATCATTATCCACGTGTTATCGCATCACTATGTCTTATTGCGACGCCACAAGCGACCGCCTTTTAATTTTCGGTTTAAACGCGCATCTTTTCCGAAAACCGCTTCACACTTTTCGGGATGCGCTCTAAAAGAAAAATATGCAGCTCATCACGACCACAGAGGCCCTTGAAGAGGCCGTATCCGCCCTAGCTAAATCCGACTTTGTGACGGTCGATACCGAATTCATTCGGGAAACGACTTTCTGGCCGGAGCTATGCCTCATTCAGATGGCGTCGCCCGATCACACCGCATTGGTGGATGCACTGGCTCCCGGCCTCGATCTGGCACCTTTCTTCAAGCTTATGGGCGACGAAAACGTAGTCAAGGTGTTCCACGCCGCGCGTCAGGACATCGAAATCGTCTTCCATCTTGGCGATCTTATACCTGCGCCGATCTTCGACAGTCAGGTGGCTGCGATGGTTTGCGGGTTTGGCGATGCCATTTCATACGATGCGCTGGTGCAGAAAGTCACCGGCAAACAGCTCGACAAGTCGTCGCGCTTCACCGACTGGCGTCGGCGCCCGCTTTCGGACAAGCAGCTCGACTATGCTTTGGCAGACGTCACCTATCTGCGCGACATCTATCTCTATCTCAAAGAAGAGTTGGAGAAAGAAGGCCGCAGCGAGTGGGTCAATGAGGAAATGGCGGTGCTTAGCGCCCGCGAGACCTATGACCTGCACCCGGATGATGCGTGGAAGCGCGTGAAGACCCGCATGCGCAAGCCGATTGAACTCGCACTTGTTCAGTCCGTTGCGGCATGGCGCGAGCGCGAAGCACGCGAACGCAATGTCCCGCGTGGCCGTGTCATCAAGGATGATACGATTGCCGAAATCGCCCAACAGCAGCCAAAAGATGCGGAAGCGCTTGCACGTCTGCGCTCGATCCCCAAAGGCTGGGAGCGCTCCGGTCAGGCGGCAGGGTTGATCGTTGCAATCCAGGCAGCACTGGCTATTCCAAAAGAAGACCTGCCGAAATTGCCAAAGCAGTCACATTCGCCCGAAGGCAGTGCAGCAGCAGCCGACATTCTCAAGGTTCTGCTCAAGCTTGTGACCGAAGAACATGGCGTTGCTGCAAAGATCGTCGCCAATTCCGACGACATCGACAAAATTGCGGCCGAAGGCGAAGATGCCAATGTGCCCGCATTGCAGGGCTGGCGTCGCGAAGTTTTTGGTCAGAAGGCCCTTGATCTTATTGCTGGCAAGATCGTCATTAAGTTTGAAAACCGTCGTATTCGAGCGGTTGAGTTAAACTAAATCACTAAAAATTAAAAAGGCCGATCCAGGACATTTCCGGATCGGCCTTTTTTATTGTAATTCAAAACAATCAAGGGTGTTCCAGCCCCTCAATCGCACTGTCACCCACGGCAAAATAGAGATTTTTTCCTGTAAGCTTTGCAAGCTGTTGCAAACGGCCTTCGGGACGATCCGAAATCAACTCTGCCAGATCACCCGGCACCACCAACGCAATACCGCTTTCTTCTTCTCGCCAGTAAAGACGCGGTATAACGCCAGGCATAGAGGCCGAGAGCAGATAGACAACACGTAACAGCGCACCCAACAATTTCGCTCGTTCACTCAAGCGTGGGGTAGAAAGTTTCAGGATTTCCGGCGCAATCTCGTCCTCAACCAGCCCCTCGTGGCGATAATAATTCGCCAGTGCCATGAAAGAACGACCCGGATGATCGATGCCACCAAACGAACCATGCGCAATGATATTGAGCGCCTGTGAGCCACGATAATCTGGATGTGCACGCCAGCTTATATCCGCGACAAGACACGCCGCTTGCCGGTAACGGCCTTCGTCTTCAGTTTCATCAAAACCAAGGACAGGCAGCGAGAGCGTCGTCCATGTTGCAAGTTCCCGCGCATGGCGTGGTGAACGCGAACGCAAGATTGCCAGTTCTTCTGCCGAAGATAAAAGCGGATCAAGTCGCTGTTCGTTCTTGGGCAAAAGCGAGTAAAGATAGCCTTCACGCACACCCAGCGCTGAGAAAACGATCTTGGACGGCTTCATGCGGCGAATAGTTTCAAGCAAAACCGTTGCGCCATAGGCAAGGAGCTGACGGCGATTTTTTGATACGGCCTCGATGCCGCGCATCGTGTCGATATTGCCTTTGGCAACACGCATGAGGAAGCTCTTTGCCTCAACCGGATCCATTTCATAGCCATGCATGACATGAAGTGGATAATGCTTGGCTGTCATATGGAGCTTGGCGAGATTTCGCCATGTGCCGCCCACAGCATAAAAAACCTGCCCCTGATGCTCTTCAAGAAGTGTTGCGCGTGCAAGCTCGGTTCGGGTGATTCTTGCTGCTTCCGGAAGCTGCTCGTTGGACATATCCTGCAAGCGCAGGCCGCCAAGCGGTAGTGTGATCCCCTCACCGACCTCATGATCATTGACGCCAACAAGCTCAAGGCTACCACCGCCAAGATCACCGGTTACGCCTTGCGGCTTATAGAAACCGGAAATGATGCCAAGTGCCGAATAATAGGCCTCCTCTTTGCCGGAAAGCACTTCGATATGCCTTCCAAGCAAAGCTTCGGCCTGCGCGATAAAGTCAGGGCCATTTTTAGCCTCGCGAGCAGCAGCCGTCGCTAATGCATGAATGGAAATCGCGCCGGCCTGCTCGGCCAGCACGCGAAATCGCTTCAATGCACGCAACGCAATCTCGACCGATTTCTCATTGAGCTTTCCGGTCTTGGCCAATCCTTTGCCAAGACCACAGAGAAGCTTCTCATTGAAAAGCACTGTCGGAGAACGGACAATACCCTCATAAACAACAACACGGATCGAGTTTGAACCGATGTCGATAACCGCGACGGGCTTAAGCCCCTTCAAACGGCCTTGTGCGACTGCTGGACTCATGAAGTCGTTTTTCTCTCTGCCTGTGCGCGTTTGCGATGCGCGATCAGGCGGGGGGCAGATGACTTCAGCGACTTTCCGCGGCCTGACAGGCTTGGGTTGGTCATGAAATATTCCTGCGCGTTGAAAGCTTCCTCTGTATCTTCTTTTTCTATCCGGCGCGAGGTACCATCCGCAAGTAGCTGATAGCTCTGCTGGTTATCAATTATGTTAGCAAACATGATTTGTGACAGGACTTGCTGATGCACGGTGGCATTGGTGATCGGCACCAAGGTCTCAACGCGACGATCGAGATTACGCGGCATCATATCGGCAGAGCCGATATACACGATGGCCTTTTCTGAGGGTAGATCATGCCCGTTCCCAAAGCAGAAAACGCGACTATGCTCGAGAAAACGTCCAACAATGGACTTGGCGCGAATGTTTTCCGACAGGCCCGGAACGCCCGGACGCAGACAGCAAATGCCACGCACGATCAGATCAACGTGAACGCCCGCCTGACTGGCTCTGTAAAGCGCGTCAATAATCTGTGGATCAACAAGCGAGTTCATCTTCATCCAGATGGCGGCGGGACGCTTGGCCTTCGCATTGATGATTTCGTCTTCAATGTGCTTCAAGATTCGCGTGCGCAAGGTCAGCGGAGAAATGGCGATTTTCATTTCCTCAGCGGGCTGCGCATAGCCGGTAATAAAATTGAAAATATGCGCAACATCGCGAGCTATATCGGCATCAGATGTAAAAAATGAAAGATCGGTGTAAATACGCGCGGTGATCGGATGATAATTACCCGTTCCAAGATGCACATAAGTGCGCAATTTTTGATCTTCACGACGCACCACCAGCGACATTTTCGCGTGGGTTTTCAGTTCGAGAAAGCCGAAGACAACCTGAACACCCGCGCGCTCAAGATCGCGTGCCCAGCGAATATTGGCTTCTTCGTCAAATCGGGCTTTCAGCTCGACCAAGGCCGTGACCGACTTTCCCGCTTCCGCAGCATCAACCAGCGCACGTACAATCGGGCTGTCGTTGGAGGTACGATAAAGCGTTTGTTTGATCGCCAGCACATCAGGGTCAGCCGCAGCCTGACGAAGGAACTGGACCACCACATCGAACGATTCATAAGGATGGTGGACGACAATGTCCTTTTCGCGAATTGCTGCGAAGCAATCGCCGCCGTGCTCGCGAATGCGTTCCGGAAAGCGTGGATTGTAAGACACGAATTTCAGATCATCGCGTGGGATAGAAACCACTTCTGAAATCATATTGAGCGCAAGAAGACCTTCATGCACGCTGATGCGATTTTCAGAAACGCCAAGTTCTGTAGCCACGAAAACACGCAGCGCTTCAGGAATTTCACCATCAAATTCAATACGAATAACCTGACCGCGACGGCGACGCTTCAAAGCTGTTTCGAAAAGACGAACCAGATCTTCCGCCTCTTCTTCAACTTCAATATCGCTGTCACGAATGATTCGGAATGTACCTGCACCGCGCACTTCATAGCCTGGGAACAGACGGCCAATAAACAGACTAACCGCGTCCTCAATCGTGATAAAGCGGAAGGCGTTCTGTTGCTCGGTCGGCAGTTGAATAAAACGCTTCAGCGCAACAGGAATACGCAACAAAGCTGTCATTGGGTGGCTATCCAAACGACGAGCCAGTTGCAGCGCCATCGTGAAACCGAGATTTGGAATAAACGGAAATGGGTGCGCGGGATCGATTGAAAGTGGCGTCAGCACAGGGAAAATCGTCTCAAGAAAATGATTCTCAAGCCAATCTTTTTCGGACTTCGACAAAGCCTGTGGGCGTACGATTTCGATATTTTCTTTTTCCAGCTCATCACGAAGCAAACGCAAGCATGCTTGTTGTCCAGCCTGCAAGCGTCCGACTTCTTCAAGAACGAAATCGAGCTGCTCCTGCGGCATACGGCCATCCGCACTGCGCACGGCAACGCCCGCACGCACTTGCGCTGCGAGACCCGCAATGCGCACCATGAAAAACTCATCAAGGTTGGCAGCTGAAATTGACAAAAAGCGCAAACGTTCCAGCAACGGCTGACGTATATTTGCTGCTTCTTCAAGAACACGGCGATTGAACTGGAGCCAGGAAAATTCGCGATTGACGAAGCGCTCAGGACTTTTCATCAGCTCAGCAGCCCTGTCATTGTTCAAAGCTTCGTGAGCATTTGGAACTGTTCCGACATTTTGTTGAGCTGAATGATCATTGTCTTTCGCTGTGGTCAAATCGGTGGCGAGTGATGCCATAACACTGTTTTCGTTCATTTTTCCTGTCCCGGCTTTCACCGGAAAAGCCCGGTGTCGCCATAAGCCTATGGCTGTCATATGACAGTTTGATAGCAAACCGCTTAAATTGTCTTCAGAATTGATGAAAACACTTCCAGAAACAAGCCGTTCGCGGTAAACGCATTAAAAATAACTATTCAAATTGAATGCCGCGATCCACAAGCGCCGGAGCATAATATGTCCGATCACATCATCCCGCACTTCCAGAATGACGCTGGACACAATTCCATTGAAATCGGCGTGAAGGAATTCATGTGCGTCGGTGCCAATCCGCCTTTCGATCACCCGCATGTCTTCCTCGACATGGGGCACGAAAGCGAAGTCGTTTGCCCTTATTGCTCGACGCTTTATCGCTACAATGCGCAGCTCCATGCTGATGAGACCGTGCCAGCTGGCTGCGTTTATAATGCGTCCACCGACAAAGCTGCCTGAAGATAAGCAACTTGGGCAAAGGGTGCATATTGATTGCAGGCGCAGGCGTGGCAGGATTGACTGCGGCGCTTGAACTTGCAGCTAGAGGCTGGACTATCAAGCTTTTTGAAAAAGCCGCTGCACTCTCAGAAGTGGGTGCCGGTCTGCAACTGGCTCCCAATGCCATGCGGCATCTTGAACGCCTTGGCGTTGCGAAAAGGCTTGCCACACAAAGTGTAACGCCGGAAGCGCTTTATCTGGTTGATAGTCGCAGTGCTCGCCCCCTTCTCACGATGGAACTCGGCGACGCCGTGCTTAAACGCTGGCACCATCCCTATATTGTCTGCCATCGCGCTGATCTGCAATCAGCACTTCTTGCCGCGTGTCTGGAAAATCCGGCCATAGAGATCAATCTTGGCTCGGAGATTGTACAGCATGCGGTGACAGGCGATGGGATTAGGGCACAAGTACGCCGTGGAAAGCGGACCGAAACTATTTTGGCCGCCTATCTCTTAGGCTGCGATGGCGTCTGGTCGAGCGAGCGCGCCAAAACTTCGCACAGCAAAGCGCAGTTCAGCGGTCATATTGCATGGCGCAGCACGATTGCCGTTGATGATCTGCCCGCAAGTTTCGCCGATATATTGCCCAAGACAAAAGCCGTATCGGCTTGGCTTGGTAAGCAAGTGCACTTCGTCGCTTATCCGGTTAAAAACGGCGATTATTTCAATTTCGTTGCGATAACAGGCGGTGAAAATCCAGGCGAAGGTTGGTCGAAGCGCGGAGACCGCGAGCGACTTAATTCCATTTACAGGGATTGGAACCCGGCAATTCGCGATGTGATTGCGGCATCTCCCGAATGGACCTACTGGCCATTGTTTCAAATGCCAGATACGCAATTTGTCTGTGAAGGGAACGTGGTTTTGCTTGGCGACGCATCGCATGCGGTCACACCTTTTGGTGCACAAGGTGCTGCAATGGCGATTGAAGATGCTGCAGCACTTGGCGCAGCGCTGGATGCAACGGATCAGCAGGCGGGACTTGCGCATTTTGATTCCGTGCGCAAAGAGCGCCTTGCAGCCGTTGCCAAACGCGGACAACTCAACAAATTCGCCTATCACGCAACTGGCATTTTTGCACTTGGCCGCAACGTGATGTTTGCCATGCGCGGTCCAGATCGTTTTCTCAAAGATCTGGACTGGCTTTATGGCTATGACGCCGTTGAGGCAATCGATCTTAAGTAGCGTCACGTGCTGCTTCAAGCGTGGCTATATCAAGCTTGACCATGGTCATCATGGCATCTGCCACACGCTGCCTGACCTCTGGCGTACCATTTTGCAGAATATCGAGCATGAATTCAGGCACGATCTGCCATGCAAAGCCATATTTATCGGTCAGCCAGCTACACTCCATGGGTGAGCCGCCATCAACCAGCCGATTCCAGAATGCATCAAGCTCCGCCTGATCTTTGCATTTCAAAACAAGAGACGTTGCTGGCGTGGGGGTAAACTCCGGTCCGCCATTCAAGGCAAGCATGGATTGTCCATCAAGCGTGAAATTAACGGCTACGACATCGACTCCTTCCTGCTGATGGCTGTGATTAAAACGAACCAGACCGTCAATCGCAGCGGGTCGTCCTACATCGCGAAATATTGAAACATAATAATTTGCGGCTTCTTCAGCCTTTTTGTCGAACCAGAGGCAAACGGTTAGACCAGACATGGTTTTCTCCTCCCATGTGTATCGCCCCCCCCCTTTTTTTTGTCACTCTCCTTAAATTAGCTCATCGCTTTGGCGGCGGCTTCCATATCCATCCACATCAGTTCCCATATATGGCCGTCGAGATCTTCAAAGCTACGGCCATACATGAAGCCATAATCCTGCTTGGCAGACGGATCAGCGCGACCACCGGCTTTCGCAGCCTTCTCGACGATTTCGTCCACTTCCGCCTTGCTATCAGCCGATATACAAATCAGTACTTCGCTCGTCTCATTGGCATCGGCGATTTTCTTCGGCGTGAACTGGCTAAATTTTTCATGGCTGAGGACCATGGCGTGGATCGTATCGGAAAACACCATGCAGGACGCGGTTTCATCCGAAAACATCGGGTTCTTGGTTGCGCCGACCTTTTCATAAAACTCAGTCGAGCGCGCAACATCTTTGACAGGCAGGTTTACGAAAATCAATTTTGGCATGACAGTTCCTCCCTACTGTGTTGGATAACATTACCTATAACCAGCATCTCTCCCAAAGGATGCATGAAACAAAATCTTACCGATAGAAATTTATCTCTGATTGAAAAGCAGTGCGGACGACCCTTTGATAAAGCCAAGTTTCTCATAAAAAGGTACTAACTTGTCTGGGCAGTAGAGTTCAAAGCTCTTCACATCTGCAAATTTTTCATGGGTCAATATACGCTCAACTAAAATGCGACCAAGCCCCTCGCCGCGCCGGTTCTCTGCCACGATCACGTCAAAGATAAGCGCCTTGAACGTGAAGTCGCTCAACACACGCGCAAAACCAATAATCGAGCCAGATTTATCGTGACAAAAAAGCGTTAGATCGCAATGCACGAGCATATTCGACACGTCTTCAATTGATCTAGCGTTGGTCCACCATTCCTTGCTGTATAAGGCGTAAAACTCGAGATGCTGCTCTGGTGACAGATGTTCAGTCCAATAATATTCTATCATAATCATCTCATTTATTGATTTAGGCTTCGTAATTACAGGGGTACCCGTGAATGACAGTCCAGTTTGAACAGACCTGCCCTATCTTCCGAATTTTCGACATTGAGAAAGCCAAGGATTTTTATATCGGCTTTCTGGGTTTTACCATCGACTGGGAACATCGGTTTGCGGAAGACATGCCGCTTTATATGCAGGTCTCACGCAACGGACTTGTGCTGCATTTGAGTGAGCATCACGGCGATGGCAGCCCTGGTGCCAATATTTTTGTGCGCATGCAGGGCATTGATGAATTTCACAAAGAAATTAATGCGCGCGGCTATCGTTTCATGCGTCCGGGTATTAAAAATGCACCATGGGGTCGCGTGCTTTCCGTCATTGATCCATTCGGCAATCGCCTTCAGTTCTGTGAAGGTCCGCACGCCGGATAAAACAAAACACCCGCCGGGTGAGCGGCGGGTGTTTTTATTTCATCACAGTGTTAGATCAGTGCAGAATCTGGCTGAGGAACAGTCTTGTGCGCTCATGCTGCGGATTGTCGAAGAATTCGGCTGGCGAATTCTGCTCAACAATCTGACCCTGATCCATAAAGATCACGCGGTTTGCAACCTGACGCGCAAAGCCCATTTCGTGTGTGACGCAGATCATGGTCATGCCTTCATCGGCAAGGCTTACCATTGTATCAAGCACTTCCTTGACCATTT
>Ga0308165_1001590_pt1 | contig 31038 bp, 25 predicted proteins | sample PhyWR2_FD_201032 | JGI IMG/M metagenome (GOLD analysis project Ga0308165, IMG submission 201032) | Phyllosphere microbial communities from UC Gill Tract Community Farm, Albany, California, United States - DLSLW.R2 | ecosystem: Host-associated > Plants > Phyllosphere > Unclassified | place: USA... | reverse complement strand
TCGCCACAGGCCGCCAGCACATCGGCGTGGATACCGTGGCCCCAGCTGCCCACCTCGCAGTGCACGGGCCAGACCATCAGCGTGTAGCGGCTGTTGGCTTCGAGTGCATCCAGATAGTCCAGGCTGCGCTGCAATGCCGCGCTGTTGCGGGGTCGGAACACGCCAACTCGGACCTGCGCAGCCGTGATAGGGGTGAACGGCACTACCTCGCTGCCATCGCCCTGCTGCCAGAAGGCGGGGTGGGCGATGTCATAGCGCTGGTGCGAGTCCAGCGTCACCGTGATAGCGTCAATTCTCGCCCCCTCGCGCCGTATCCAACCTGCAAGCCGCTGCATGTCGGCATGGGCGCCCGCCACGGGAAGGCTGGGACGTTGCCGATCGGGGTACCAGTCGTCAGGCAGGTCGCAGAAATCGTTCTGGGGGTCTATGACCAGGAACTGGGTGGTGGGGGGCATGGACGAACGCCACTTAGCGCAATACGTTAAAAGCCGAGTGTAGTGTCGTCCTGAAGAACTGTTTCCATCGATAGCAGCTCGGTCTGAGGCCTGTCCCAGCGAGATTTCATATGGTTACCCGTTGCCAAACTACAATCGTGAGTTTTCATGCGCACGCAATTATTCGCTTGAATCTCTACCGATACCCCAATCACTCGCAAGGCTGAGCGTGTAACTGAGCAGCTTCGTGCAATAGTTTTATTGGTAACAATGGCATCTCTGCAAGCTACAACGGCGTTCATGGGGGTGGGGTTGGCAGTGCTGATCCTTTACCTGATCCGCCGTGACCATCTTTACCTTATGCACGGCCTTTTCTGGGTGGTCGTGGCCGCGGCTGCGGTGGTTTTGGGCGTCTGGCCGGGGTTGATCGACAGGGCGGCGCGGCTACTGGGCATCAGTTATCCGCCCGCGATGCTGCTGTTGTTTGCCAGCGTTGTGCTTCTGATCAAATCTTTGCATGCCGACATGGTCAACACCCGCATTGAACGGGACGTGCGCCGCCTGACCCAACGACTGGCAATGTTGGAAGCCGAGGCCGAGCATCAGCGAGGTGCTGGCTCAGGATCTGACGAAGCTTGGGTGGAGCACGATGCATCAAGATAAGGAAACTGCGGCGCTCTTGCCGGTGATTCTTTGTGGGGGGTCTGGCACTCGGCTGTGGCCTTTGTCTCGCGAGACCTACCCCAAACAGTTCCTGGCTTTGCCCGGCAAGCGCTCGATGCTGCAAGAAACAGCGCTGCGATTGCACGTGTCTGCGAGCCGGTGCGAACTTCCCAAAGTCATGCCACCCATGCTGATCTGCAATGTGGAGCATCGCTTTCTTGCGGCCAGCCAGTTGCTGGAAGCTGGCATACCGGATGCCTGCATCCTGTTGGAGCCTTCTGGGCGCAATACGGCACCGGCTCTGACGTTGGCGGCGTTGCAGGCCGTGTCTTCCGGCGAAGATCCCGTGCTACTCGCCATGCCTGCTGACCATGTGATGGCTGATGTGCAGGCCTTCGCACTTGCTGTCGAGCAGGCGTTCCCGATCGCCGAGCAGGGGAGCATGGTGACCTTTGGGGTCGTACCCGATCGTCCTGAGACCGGGTATGGCTACATCCGAAGGGGTGAGCCCTGGCAGGGCGAGGCAGGCGCATTTCGTATTGCAGGTTTTGTGGAAAAGCCAGACAGGTCGCAGGCCCTCCGATACCTTGCTGCCGGAGATCACCTATGGAACAGCGGGCTGTTCATGATGCGCGCCAGCGTGTGGCTGCATTTGCTCGCGCAATGTCGTGCAGACATGCTTGCTGCTTGCCAGGTCTCCATGAAGGAAGCTAGACACGATCTGGACTTCATTCGCCCCGGAGTAGGCAGTTTCGAGGCCTGTCCAAGTGATTCCATTGACTACGCCGTGATGGAGCATCTTCCTGGGCATCCTGAGTGGGGGGTAGGCGGTTGTGTCGTACCGTTGAGGTCAGGATGGTCGGATCTGGGCACCTGGGACGCACTATGGGATCTGCAGGAACGCGATGCACAGGGCAATGCCTTGATGGGGGAGGTGTTGACTCATGACTGTGCTGATTCTCTGTTTGTATCCAGCAGTCGGCTGGTGGCTGGCGTGGGTCTGGAGCAGATTGTGGTGGTGGAGACCCCGGACGCCGTTCTGGTCGCAGACAAGCGGCGTGCGCAGGAAGTGAAGCAGATCGTGGCGAAACTTCGGGATTCAGGCCATGAGCTGGTGCAGGCGCACAGAAAGGTCTACAGGCCATGGGGTTGGTATGACTGTCTGGACGCTGGCGAACGCTTTCAGGTCAAGCGAATCGTGGTGAAGCCAGGTGCGAGCCTGAGTCTGCAGGTGCACAGGCACCGTGCTGAACATTGGGTGATCGTGCAGGGCACGGCACAGGTCACCAATGGCGATGACACCTACTTACTGGGTCCGGACCAGTCGACCTATATACCGGTGGGGAACGTGCACAGGCTCACAAATCCTGGCGAATACCCGCTTGAGATCATTGAAGTCCAGTCAGGGGACTATCTGGGCGAGGACGACGTCGTGCGCCTTGATGACATCTATGGTCGAAGTGCTCTGATCAACGGATCAGATATCGACAACGGTTGAATTATTTTTTCCTTCGCTTGAAACATGCAAATAGATAAAGCAAAGATTGCCGTGGTGGGGTTGGGCTATGTGGGCTTACCCTTGGCCGTGGAGTTTGGCAAGCACCGCGAGGTTCTGGGTTTTGACATCAATGCGGCACGTATCGCCGAACTACAGGGAGGCGCGGATGGCACCTTGGAGGTCAGTGCCGATGAGCTGAAGGCTGCCGCGCTGCTGCACTTCAGCTCGGATCCGCGAGAATTGGCGGATTGTCAAGTCTTCGTCGTGACCGTTCCCACGCCCGTGGATAAGGCCAATAGGCCCGACATGACACCCCTGGTCAAGGCCAGCGAAACGGTTGGGCGTGCAATGCCGTCGGGCGCTCTCGTGATTTACGAATCCACCGTCTATCCCGGAGCAACCGAGGAAGTGTGCGTGCCTGTTCTGGAGCGTTTCAGCGGCAAGACTTTCAACCGCGACTTCTTCTGCGGCTACAGTCCCGAGCGCATCAATCCGGGGGACAAGGTCAACACGCTCACCAAAATCAAGAAGATCACAAGCGGTAGCACACCCGAAGCTGCTGACGCGGTGGACGCCCTGTACGCCAGCATCATTACTGCAGGCACCCACAAGGCCACCAGCCTGAAAGTTGCGGAGGCGGCCAAGGTCATAGAGAACACTCAGCGAGATCTCAACATCGCGCTGGTCAACGAACTGTCTGTGATCTTCGAGCGCATCGGCATCGATACCCTGGACGTCCTTGAGGCCGCCGGCAGCAAATGGAACTTTCTGCCCTTCCGGCCGGGTCTGGTGGGCGGTCATTGCATAGGCGTTGATCCGTACTACCTAACGCACAAGGCGGAGGAAGTGGGCTACCACCCCCAGGTTATTCTGGCCGGTCGCCGCATCAACGACAACATGGGGCGCTATGTGGCACGCAACACAATCCGGCTGATGCTCAGGAACGGCATGGATGTGCCCCGCTGCCGCATTGGCGTGCTGGGCATCACCTTTAAGGAAAATTGCCCGGATATCCGCAATAGCAAAGTTGTGGACATGATTCGTGAGTTCGAGACATGGGGCGCCAATGTCGTTATTTCAGATCCCTGGGCCAACACCGAGGAGGTGGCTCACGAGTACGAGCTGAATCTAGGCCAGATCGACGCGAAGCATCCCGTCGACGCCTTGGTCGTTGCCGTTGGGCACAACGAGTTTCGTCAGGCTTCTTTACAGCAACTGCGCAGTCTGTGCCGCGGCGACCGTCCTGTCCTCGCCGACGTGAAAAGCCTTTTCTCCAGACAGCAGGCCGCCGAGGCCGGCTTTACCGTATTTCGTCTCTGAGTTCCGTCATGAAAAATTTTGCTCTGATCGGTGCCGCCGGATACATTGCGCCCCGGCACATGCGCGCCATCAAGGACACTGGAAATAATCTGTCCGCCGCCTATGACATCAATGATTCAGTGGGGATCATTGACAGCATTTCACCGCAAAGCGACTTCTTCACTGAGTTCGAACGCTTTCTTGAACATGCCCAGCGCCTCAAGCGTGATCCGGCATCTGCGCTCGACTACGTCTCCGTGTGCTCTCCTAATCACTTGCACCATGCCCATATCGCGGCCGGCCTGCGCCTGGGCTGCGATGTGATCTGCGAAAAACCTCTGGTGCCCACGCCTGCGGTACTTGACGAGTTGGCGCGCATAGAGGCGGAGACAGGCCGGCGGGTCTTCAATATCCTGCAGCTGCGCCACCATGATGCCATTTTGCGTCTGCGTGAAAAAGTGGCAAACGCGCCCAAGGACACCAAGTTTGATGTCGAGCTGACCTACATCACGTCGCGCGGGAAATGGTACCTAGAAAGCTGGAAGGGCGATCCGCGCAAATCCTTCGGAGTGGCAACCAACATCGGCGTGCACTTCTTTGACATGCTGCACTTCATCTTCGGCAATCTGCAGGAAAACCGAATTCATCTCAGCGAGCAGACCAAGGCCGCTGGCTATCTCGAATACGAGCGTGCGCGAGTGCGCTGGTTTCTTTCTATTGATTCCAATGATCTGCCAGCTGAGGTCCACGGGAAGAGGACCACATTCCGAAATATCGACATAAGCGGCGAGAAATTGGAGTTCTCGGAAGGATTTACAGATCTCCATACGATCAGTTATCAAGAGATCGTTGAAGGGCATGGCTATGGAATCGAAGATGCAAGACACTGCATTGAAACGGTGAATTTCATACGAGATGCATCGTTGGTTTCAGACAGCGATGGCCGCATGCACCCCTTCGTTCGCCAAAGCCGGCTGAGGTTCTGATACTTTGATCAGATTCCTGTGATTTGCATTGACCTTGATGAGTTCAGCTATCTATGAGTGGAAAAGAATACCAGATCCATCCTACTGCAATTGTAGATGAGGGCGCGGAAATTGGTGCCGGCACCAGAATATGGCATTGGGTGCATATTTGTGCGCAGGCGCGTATTGGTGAAAACTGCTCATTCGGTCAGAACGTATTCATTGGGAACGATGTGACTATTGGAAACAATGTCAAGGTTCAAAACAACGTGAGCGTTTACGATGCGGTAACGCTAGAAGATGATGTTTTCTGTGGTCCGAGCGCGGTGTTCACCAATGTTTATAACCCGCGTAGTGCCGTGATACGCAAGAATGAATACAGAAGAACGCTGATCAAACGAGGGGCGACGCTTGGCGCAAATTGCACCATTGTCTGTGGCACGACAGTGGGTGAGTTTGCCTTTGTCGCGGCGGGGGCTGTGATAAACAAGGACGTCAAGCCTTACGCATTGATGGCGGGTGTCCCGGCTCGCCATATTGGGTGGATGAGTGAAAGCGGGGCTCGTCTGGAGCTGGCCCTGACGGGAGAGGCTAGCGCCACATGCCCGGAAACCGGTGTGCGTTATGAATTACGTTCCGGTCGAGTTCATCGTATATGAATTAAGAGGCAATTTATGCAGTTCATCAATCTCAAGGCGCAGTACCAAGCATTGAAAGAGGATATCAATGCGAGAATTAAAAATGTGCTAGAGCATGGGCAATACATCATGGGGCCAGAAGTGGGCGAGCTGGAGGAGAAGCTTGCCGAATACGTCGGTGTGAAGCACTGTATATCCGCCAGTAATGGGACGGATACCCTGATGATCGCGATGATGGCGCTGGGTATTGGCCCTGGAGACGAGGTAATCACAACACCATTTACCTTCGTTGCCACCGGGGAAATGATTGCATTGCTGGGGGCGGTTCCTGTCTTTGTGGATATAGATCCACGTACCTATAATATCGATCCTTCCCTTATAGAGGCCGCAATTACCTCAAGGACGAAGGCGATCATGCCCGTAAGTCTATATGGGCAATGTGCCGACATGGACCAGATCAACGAAGTTGCGGAGCGACATGGGCTGGCGGTTATAGAGGACGCGGCCCAGTCTTTCGGCGCCACATACAAAGGAAGAAAATCCTGCGGACTGTCCACTATCGGTTCAACAAGTTTCTTTCCCAGCAAGCCTTTAGGCTGCTATGGAGACGGCGGAGCTCTATTTACAAATGATGATTTTTTAGCAAAGGCCATGCGCGAAATCCGTGTGCATGGACAGGATAGGCGCTATCACCATCCGAGAATAGGTATCAATGGCAGATTGGATACCTTGCAGGCAGCCATTTTGCTGGCCAAGCTGTCTCGCTTTGAGTGGGAGGTTGAGCGGAGGAGAATTGCCGGTGCATGGTATACAGACCAGCTGAAAATTCATTGTCCAGAAGTCATCGCTCCTATTATCGATCAGAACAACACCAGTGTTTATGCTCAGTACAGTATATCCGTTGAAAATCGCGAACATGTTGTCAATGCATTGAAGGAATATGGCATTCCGATTGCTATTCACTATCCAATTCCCTTGAATAAGCAGCCGGCATATAGAGAAATTTCACGTGGCTTTGATACTCCTGTAAGTTCCGATAAATCTGAGAGGATAATGAGTCTTCCTTTCAGCGCGGATATCAGTCGGGATGAGCAGGAAAGAGTAATTGAAGCATTGAATATGGCATTAAAAAAATGAAGAAAATCATTACCATTGTTGGTGCAAGACCTCAATTCATCAAGGCATCTGCTGTTTCTCGAGTTATTCGGCAGAATTACTCGGATAGTTTGAATGAAATAATTATTCATACCGGGCAGCATTATGACTCCAACATGTCCCAAGTGTTTTTCGATGAATTGCAAATACCTCTGCCTAAATATAATTTATCTATAGCAGGAGGGCTTCATGGCGCCATGACTGGTCGCATGATGGAATCCATAGAAAAAGTACTTTGTGAAGAAAAGCCGGAGTGGGTGCTTATATATGGAGACACCAACTCAACCTTGGCTGGGGCCCTAGCCGCAGCAAAGCTGAATATTCCGGTTGCGCATATTGAGGCTGGCTTGCGCTCTTTCAATATGCGCATGCCAGAAGAGGTAAATCGCATTTTGGCGGATAGGGTTTCCAAGCTACTTTTCTGCCCCACGCATGCGGCGGTAGCTAACCTCAGAAAAGAGGGGGTTGATAAGGGCATTCATCATGTTGGTGATGTGATGTATGACGTTGCTTTGTTCTATAAAGAATTGTCGTTGAACAAAAGCAATATCATGCAAAGGCTGCAAGTGGAGACAGGTCAATTTGTTTTGGCGACCTGCCATCGCGCTGAAAATACCGATAGTACTCAGCGAATGTCTCAAATATTGAAGGCTTTGTCTAAGATATCAGAAAGGCATAAAGTGCTGTTGCCTCTCCATCCGAGAACACGAAAAATTATCCACGATTACGGGTTGGATAAAATGCTTGAATCTATTGAGATATTGGAACCTCTCTCGTTTCTAGATATGATTGCCTTGGAGCAATCAGCCTGCGCTATTGTCACAGACTCCGGTGGTGTTCAAAAAGAGGCCTTTTTTTATGGTGTTCCATGCATCACAATGCGCGATGAGACGGAGTGGACGGAAACTATTTCATCGGGTTGGAATACTCTGGCAGGTGCCGACTCCGAAAAGATAGTTGAAGCAATCAGCAAGCCTTGTCCGGCCATTCGTGATGCCGGAGCTTACGGCGATGGTCATGCCGCTGTTCGTATTGTAGATATTATGAACGGTTATTGATGAAATATCTAAATATCATATGGATGCATCGATGGATTATCGCTGCTACGACCTTAGTAGATATTAAATCTCGGTTTCGAGGAACAATAATCGGAATTCTTTGGACGGTCATTTATCCTATTCTTTTTCTGGGGATCTATGCAGTCATTTACATCATGATCTTTCATGTAAGGGCGGCTGGGTATCAAACTGAAGAATACGTGCTTCTGGTATTTTGTGGATTAGTGCCATTTTTAGGCTTCTCAGAAGCCCTGGGGACAGGGGTGACTTCAATTCTTGCGAATAAAGGTCTTATTAAGAATACGCTATTCCCGATTGAATTGGTTCCAGTGAAAGCGGTGCTTTCCAGTAGTGTCACCATGGTGGTCGGTTTGCTTCTTCTGCTTGCCGCACTATGGATCTCTGGTGTTTGGCATATGACTCAATTTCTTGTGCCTGTCATTCTTGTTTTGCAGCTTATCTTTTCCATAGGACTGATTTGGCTTCTTTCTGCATTGAATGTCTTCATGCAGGACGTAGGTCAGGTGGTGGCAATTTTCATAATGTTCCTGATGCTGGTTTCTCCGATCGCTTACACGCATGAGATGATTCCAAAGGAGTTGATGGCATTCATGTACCCCAATCCTCTCTATTATCTTATCATGCTTTATCGGGATGCCTTGTATTTTGGAACAGTGCGCACCGATATGCTATTTATTTTTTCGGCGATAAGTGTAGCCATGTTTTGGATTGGTGGCTGCGTATTCTCTAGGTTGAAGCCACTGTTTGCCGATCATGTCTAAAACAATAATTGAGTTGGACCAAGTGTCCAAAATGTACAAAATATACCGTGCTCCGAAATACAGGATGTTAGAGGCATTGGGGGTGCCGATCTCAAAGTCAAAATATGAGGAATTCTGGCCTTTGCGAAACATATCGCTTCAGATACGTGAAGGCGAGAGGGTCGGATTGATAGGGAGAAATGGTGCTGGAAAAAGCACTACTCTGAAACTTATTGCCAATCTAATACAGCCTACAGAGGGGAAGGTGAGTGTGAAAGGCCGCATACAAGCCCTGATGGAGCTTGGTACCGGCTTTCATCCTGAATTCACTGGCCGTGAAAACGTAATTTCAGCTCTTGCATACCAGGGTATCACTGGGAGAAAAGCGAAAGAACTGCTTGATGATGTGCTTGATTTCGCAGAGCTGGAAGACTTCATTGATAATCCAATAAAATCCTATTCTGCGGGTATGTACTCGCGGTTAGCATTTGCGGCTGCAACTGCAGTACGCCCGGAAATATTGATCGTTGATGAGATTCTCGGTGCAGGGGACGCATATTTTGCAGGTAAATCAGCGGGGCGCATGCGCGAGCTGACAGCCCAAGGTGCTACCGTATTGTTTGTCTCACATGATATGTCTGCGGTTCAGATGATCTGCGACCGCGCCGTCTGGATTGAGCGAGGGCAAATTGTTGCTGATGGTCATCCAATGGAGGTGGGGAAAAAATATGCTGCCTCCATACGAAGACAGGAAGAGTTACGGCTGCGTGCTATCAACCTCAAGCTGGAACGTGGGGATACAAAAATGTTGGAGATGAAGGGAGGCGATGAAAGAGTTTGTACTCTCCGTCTTATTGCCGGCTCCGAAAAAGGACCCATCAAGCCTATTGACATCCTGTCGATCAGTCTATATCACAAAGATGAGCTAATCGACAGCTTGAAAGTAGGCGCTGCCGCCGATGATGACAGAACCCAGCGACTCCATCTTTTGACGGCTCAAGGCTTTATGAACTGGAGTGCTCCAATGCGGCATGCGGATGGAACAAGCTATCGGCAGTTCATCGATGTTGGAGGGAAATATCTGCATGCGCCTTTCAATATTGGGCTTCCGCTTGGCTTGGGTGAAATTGACGATTTCTTTGTTGAGATTGAACACTCTGGAGCTGAAGAAGAAATACTTTTGCAGATCTTTGAAAGCCGCGACTACGTTACTCTGACAAAACTGTCCGCATTCAAATCAACGCAAAGAATATGCCTTGCCCAGGCCACTTCTGTAGGGGAAAAAACTGCGGTGGTTGTGGAAGCCGTGTTACATGAGGATATGAAATCTGCAGAGGAAGAATATCTTTACGGTGAAGGTGGCGTTAGGATAAATAGTGTAGATTTCCAGGGAGAGGGGAATACTTCAAGCTTGGTGTACGCCTTTGGAGAACCAATGCGTGTCAGGGTGCGTTGGAGTGCAACAGAGTTGATTTCAAATATCACCTGTGTGATATGTTTCTATGGTATGGATGGTAGATGCGTGATGCAAGTGGCATCTCCTGCATTTCATAGCAATAAATTTGAAAACCAAGGTGAAATAACAGCGGATTTTTCTCCTTTGATGGTGGGGAAGGGAGAGTACGCTGTTTCCGTTGGAATTTTTGACGGACTGAATGAAAATTCGCCTGAGCAAGCAAAACCCCTTTGCGTGCAGGATAGAAAATATCGGCTGAAGGTATTGAGCCCCGAATATATAAAAATGGAGAGAGGGATTGTTATACACCCTGTAGACTGGGGCATCCAAGGAATGTGATGACTAATAGAGTCGATGTTCAATATTTTTCCCAAACTATGCTTTGGGGACAGCCTGTGCACGAGCAAGTAATGGTTGCTCAGGATATCATAAAATTGATTCCATCCGATGTCGTTACTATTTTAGATGCCGGATGTGGAAATGGTGCCGTTACTAACGATCTGTCCAAATCCTGGGATGTATTAGGTTGCGATATTAGCGAAGCTGCGTTAAAAAACGTATCTGCACCAAGCGTTGTGGCGGATCTTTGCAACCTACCTTTTAACGATGCGTGTTTTGATCTTGTGCTGGCAAGTGACGTTATTGAGCATTTGCCGGATGAAATATATCGACAGGCACTCAAGGAATTGGCCAGGGTCTCGAAAAAGTATGTGTTGATCGCAGTTCCTTATAGAGAGATATTGGAGGCTGCTCAAGTCACATGTCCTGCATGCGGATGCCGCTACCATGCTCATCTGCATCAACGCATTTATACAGAGAATGATTTGGACGGCCTACTAGGCGCAGAATTCAGCACCGAGAGGATGCTGCTGTCTGGCGAACACTGGAAATACAGCGCCCCCTCTTTGGTAAGTGCCTATCGCGAGCTGACAGGCCTGGACTACCCTTTTGAAAATGCTGTTTGCCCGAGCTGCAGTACTCGACGCGGCTCCAGGACTGAGGAAGCTTCTGCCCTTCAGATAGGTAGAAAGATTGATGCGTTGCAGGCGATGCAGACCTTTTACGATTTTGAGCCGCTTCCGTATCGTAGCGAAATCATTGCATTGTATTGCAAAGATGGACAAGGGGGGGCAAGAATTTCTCCGGAAATACCGGCGAAAAGTGAGTCAGTTAATCAGTTAGAAGTGGCTTGTTTGCCCTTGCTGAAGGATCCAATAAATTATCCTGATCGTGAATACAGCGTCATCACTGCAGGGGAAGAAAAACTCATCTTTCTGAAAAAATCCCCGAAAGTCATTGAGATTATTAAGGGTAGCTTGGCAGGTTTGGATTTTTATAGTTTTATCAATCAGTGCTATTTCCCTGCACAGAAATTGACAGATAATTTATATTCGATTGATCGTATAGCCTTCGGTATTAGCGGATTTCTAATAAAGCTGAAAGAAAGCACCGAAGATTTGGTGTTGCAAATTGTTTATCAGGAGTTCAAATCCCGAGACGAAATTTTGCATGTGTGCTTTCAGGAGTTTCGAGCCTCATCTCAGAGCATGGCGAAAATAAATGAGATCAATGAACTTGCTGAGAGTATTGAAGCGCGCCGCAGTGAATTGGAAATAAAGCTGCAAACTCGCGATGAAGACTACAAGGCGCTGCAAGAGAAATTGGATGCAACAAATAAAATTGCCAATGAATTGGAGATTGAGCGAGTTCGATTGAATAATGTTATCGAGACGCTTAAGAATGATAAATTAAAATCAAATGTAAACGAGGAGCGGTTTGATGTATAAATTTTTCTCGGAGAAATATGCGAATTAAAACTGTATTGATCGTTTCACATATGTATCCGAGGATAAATCATCCTGCTGGCGGGATCTTCGTTCATGAGCAGGCAAAGGCACTGCGTGATGCTGGTGTTGATGCACGAGTCATAACTGGTGATCCGTTTTGGATCAACACACTCAATCCTTTGAGAATAATATCCGCATTGAAGCACTGGTGGAATTTGGGGAACTATGAATGGGATATTCAGAACGGTGTTCCAGTAATTAATTTCCCTTACATTGTTAGCTCGAGATTTCTGCCATTTCAGGTTCATGCACTTACGTACAAGATCGCCGCGATGCGTTGCATGGAAAAAATGCAGAGAAAATTCAGTTTTCAAGTGATTCATGCTCATACGTCATTTATGGATGGTACTGCAGGTGCCGCATTGTCCAAGAAATACAATGTTCCATTTGTTTTGACTGAACACACCGGTCCATTCAGGACACTGACTAGAACCTCTTATCTGAAAAATAGAACTCAACGTGCGATAAATTCTGCTGGCTGTGTCATAGCCGTGAGCCACTCCTTGCTCAAGGATATCCATGAACAAGTCTTGGTCACTGTTCCAGAAAAGGCAAAAATCCTTCCAAATGTGGTCGATGTTGGTCGCTTCGCCATGGTTCCGCAAAGGACTGGAAAGAGAGGTACTCGAGTTCTTTGGGTAGGCCATTTTGTGCCGATAAAGCGGGTGGATTTATTGATTCGAGCCTTCAAAAAGATCGCTGAAGTTGACCCAGGTATCATGCTTTCACTGGTTGGGCATGGAGAGCTGGAGACTAAATTGAGATCGTTGGTCAATGAGCTGTCATTAGACGAGAGAGTCGAGTTTCTAGGAAATGCGGCGAGAGATGAATTACCAAAACATTATCAGAACAGTGATTTCCTTGTAATTTCCAGTGAGTCCGAGACTTTTGGTGTTGTTGCGATTGAGGCCATGAGCTGCGGTATTCCTGTACTTTGCACTGACTGTGGAGGCCCTTCTGAGATGATTTCAGATCAGCGTCTTGGGCTGGTTGTGGGAATGGGTCTAGATGATCTGGCGGAAGGTCTTTTGAAAATGTCACGTCGTCAGGGAACATTTGACAGAATTTACATAAGAAATCATGCCGTTGAAAATTTTTCTGCACCTGTAATAGCAGAAAAAATGATAGATATCTATGACGATCTGACGGCTAAGCAATGATGAGTTAAATGTGAAAATATTTTTAAAATTCTTTGTGACTTTCATATGTTCTTGTTCCGCGAGTCAGACGGTTCTTGCAAATAGCGAGCTTGCACGTTTTTTTGGAGCAGGAGTCCCAAAGTATCAGTTTGACTACGGTAATGAGATAGGAGAAGCTGCATGTGAAGGAAAGGTCCTCCAGCAGTCAGGACCATCTCAGACGCTAAGACCAACTCACATATCGCCTTCGAAAATCGCGGTAAGAGGGCTGGAGGCCGCAATCAGAGGAAATTTTCAAGTTGCTGAAATATGTGCTGAACAACTCGAGAAAATTTCGCTTGATTTAAATGGCGCAGTTTTTTTTCCATACAAGGACGTCAGCGCTGATCTTTGGATTTACGCCTTGCAGGCTCCCTGGACTTCTGCTTTAACACAGGGTGCAGCTCTTGGTTTGTTCGATAAACTGGCGCAGTCAACAGGGAAAGAAAAATACAGGACCATTGCGGATGGAGTTTACCGTTCATACATGGTGCCACTCCAAGAAGGAGGGTTCGCTCGGCGAACTTCCGATGGCATGGTTTTGCTGGAGGAGTATCCGTCACTCGATGTTGTGACTGCTGTCATGAATGGCGGAGTTGTAGCCACTTTGGCATTGATCGATCATCTCAAAATTTCGGATGATCCGAAGGGGCGGGCGCTGCTTTCAGATGTCATCCGATGGTGGGAAAATAATATCCATAGCTACGATGTGTTATTGTCGGCAGAGGAGGGACAATATGGTTCGAGCTATTCTTTGGCACCTAATCGGTTGAATATTGATTTTCGTTTTTTTCTGCAGAAAGGATCAGTAGACGTTTACTCGTTAAGTCTGAAATCTTCTGATGAAATGCATGCTCTCGATATTAAGGAATCGAGACATAAAAGAGATGGTAGTAAGGATAGACCGTTAGTTCTGGAGTATGCGTGCCCCGTATGGTCAGAACCCATTGTCGATACGAAGAGTGACGTTTATCGTGCCATCAATTTATCTGGTAATGAATGCGGCCAAGCAAAATTTTCTTTGCATGTCTTTGATGATAGGCAATTGGAATATTTGAAAGATAAGGCGGAAATAAAGATATTGTATAGATCAAAAGGAGATATTGATCTACAGATTTCTGATGGGTTGGAATACTATAAAATAGGCACGCTGTCTTCCACTCGGGGAAAATTGATTTCAAGAAAATTTGAAATACCAAAGGCTGCTTTTTCACGTATAGAATACCCAAAAAAAAATTTCGTGAATGAGAATTATTTGGATGACAATCAGCTGCTCATGGGAATACTTGCAGAAGCATCATCAAGCGCTGTATTGAATCACTATGCAAAAAATTGGAAAGGTAGTGAGAGCTTTGTACCTTTTGATTCCATGAGTGAGCCTCCAAATCTTCCTATTGTGTATGAGGATCGTGAGCCAATATTGGCACTCTTGCCTTCACCGTCAGAAGAGTCTCTACATGTTGAATACCCCGTGGTTTACGGGAAAAATGGCGGAACTATGCTCTTATATGCAGCATACGGAGATGATCGTCGTTGGAGGATAAAGCTGGCCACTAAATCGGATAAAACTTGGCTGCGACAAGGGCGAATCTTTGATGAGTCTTTATTGGATTTTGAGGGAAATTACGCTTTCCCCTATGTGGTAGAGAATGTTGGATCGATAGCAGAGAGATATGTTCTGTACTTCTCGGCTTCTAAAAATATGACAGAGCCTTACACCATGCTGCTGCGTTCCATTAGTCGGGATGGAGTTGCATGGTCTGCGCCTGTAAAAGTTCTGGAAGATGAGATTATTCTCGATCCAGTAGTAGAGCATGCTAAGTCTGGAGATTCTGTTACTTACACCTCACGTCAGAATGGCGGCGATGTAATAAGACAGGCCAATATACCTTATGGAAAAAGTCGAATAGTCTATAGACCCCAAGGATCTGTAATGGGTATATATACAATCGGCTCATTGAAATTGAAGGGACGGACTGTTTATGTGCTTGAACAAGGAAGAAAGAAAAGAGTAGATTGGTCAATTTCCTGTGTTGGCTCAAACGGAGAATTCGTTAATATTCATGATGGACCTGTGGCGGTTTTTTCCAGAGGAGATCAAGCCTGGAATACTATTCGTTATGGTCAATATTTCATAGATGAAGATTCTAAAAATATTGGCATGTATTTTAACGGAATACTGAGTAGTGGTGCCGAAAAGGGCGGGCAGATTGGCTATGCTGTATTAAGCCGTGAAGCATTTGAGAAAAATATTTCGATTGAAAAATGCCAAAAAAAGTAATGAATATTCTTATGACTACTGCCGATCATCTGATGATCGATCGGAGAATCCTGCAAGAAGCTAAGACTCTTATTGCCGAAGGTCATAGTGTTACGTTGTTGGCTGGCTTTGAGTGTGTAAAGCGCGAATCTTATGTATTGGATGGGGTCAAGATAGAGCGATTTTGCTATGATTGGATGGATTCTCGTTTTACTCGATTAGCGGGCAAGCTAGGATTCCAGCCGGGGACAAAGCGTTATCAAATCGCTTGGCGAATTTTCCGTGCTTGGGCCTATCGGATATCGGAAGTCAATTGTTTCGAGCAGTACATTGTGGATCGTATGATGGAATATCAGTCCGATGTAATCCATGTTCACGACTATCCTATGTTGGCGGCAGGTATAGTAGTATCCAGGATGAAGGATGTGCCGCTAATTTATGATGCACATGAGTTGTATTATGCACAGATGCAGCTGCCGGTAAAAATACAGCGTAAGTATAAGAAGATAGAATCCAGATTGATTAAAAAGGTGGATGCGGCAATCACCGTGAATCCATATATAGCCGATTTGATGGCGTCTAGGTACGCTGTAAAAGTGCCTCACGTCATCATGAATGCGGCGCCTGTTAGGGCTCTCTCTAAAGATGATTTGTTGCGCACCCGATTCAATCTTCCGCAGACCACACGCATTGTTATATACCAGGGCTGGATTTCAGACAATAGAGGCATAGACCGTGTAGTTGAGGCCGCCAGATATTTTAGTTCAGAAATCGCATTGGTGATCGTCGGTTACGGTGATTATGAGAGTCATCTAAAAAAGCTTGTTCTGGATTATGACATATCGGATCGGGTTTTCTTTTACGGTGGAGTTCCTTCTGATAGTCTGCATCCACTGACTTGTGGTGCTGATTTGGGAGTCATACCTTACCATGGTGTTGATGAAAATAATTTCTTCTGTAGTCCGAATAAGTTGTTTGAGTTTGCCGTCGCACAAGTGCCATTTATATGTAATGATTTGCCATTTTTACGTGATGTAGTTCAGAAATATAATAATGGAATGATTGCGGATTTGAATGATCCTCAAGCGATGGCCTTTGCAATAAATCATTTGTTTTCAGATCATGAACGTCTCTCTAGAATGCGTGAGGGTGCCGGGAATGCAAGTGAGGAATTGAACTGGACTGTTGAAGGGGAAAAGCTCCTGAATATATATAAGTCGCTTCGAATAAATTGATCTGAGGTTGTTATGTGCGGAATATTTGGATTGGTTGGTTGGGGTGACAGGCAAGATGCATTGCATCGGGTAGCAAAAGCCATGGGCTCTATGGTTCATCGTGGTCCTGATGGTGATGGCATGTATGCCGCCGACAATGAAAGTGTTGTTTTCGGTCATCGAAGGCTTGCCATCATTGATCCGGCAAATGGAAAGCAGCCGATGAGCTGTAGAGAAGGTCGTTTTACAGTAGTCTTCAACGGCGCCATTTACAATTATTTGGAGTTGCGAAGAGAGCTTCTAGCCAAAGGCCATCCCATTGTTTCCTATTCAGACACAGAAGTTTTGCTCTTTGCTTACAAAGAGTGGGGCGAGACGTGCGTAGAGCGATTCCAGGGAATGTTCTCCTTTGCCATATGGGATGCTCTTACTCGAGAAATTTTCTGCGCGCGAGACAGAGTTGGAATAAAGCCGTTTTATTTTTTTGATGGTGGGAAATTTTTTGCATTTTCATCCGAGATAAAGGCATTTGTTGCGGCCAATTTGGTTAAAGCCAGTCTTAATGAGGATTCCCTGCAGGATTATCTGGCTTTTCAGTTCTGCCTTGGCGACAAAACCCTGTTTTCCGGGGTCAAGAAGCTTGAGCCAGGCCACTGGCTTAAGATTTCTCTGAAAAACGGTCGACCTGAGTTGTTGATAAAGCAATATTGGGATGTGAAGTATGAGATTGACCATGAGCACGACGAGCGCTGGTTCATTGATCAATTGGCTGCGCTGGTTGAGGATTCCATGCGTTTACACACCCGTTCTGACGTTCCTCTGGGTGCTCATCTTTCTGGAGGGCTGGATTCGAGCACCGTTGTGTGCTTGGTAGCGAAAATGCTTGGCGGTGAAAAGCTCCATACATTCACTGGAACATTTCCCGATGGTCCGCAATATGACGAAACTGCCTATGCAAGGGCGGTCTCAGAGTTTGCAGGAACGAACTATCATGAAATTTCTATTCTGGGAAAGGATTTTGAGAATGTATTCCCAGATCTCATGTATTTCATGGATGAGCCCGCAGCTGGGCCAGGCTTGATTCCGCAGTATGCAGTTTCCAAGTTAGCCGCTCAGCATGTCAAAGTGGCCTTGGGTGGACAAGGTGGAGACGAGCTGTTCATCGGTTATGCCAGATATCTTGCCGCCTATCTCGAAGCATGCCTGTTGGGGGCCATCGATGAGAATTTTCAAAGTGGTCCTTATGCTGTCACTTTGGAGTCGATTGTCCCCAATCTGCCTGTTCTGAGAGCTTACAAACCAATGTTGCGCAAGAGCTGGGGTGACGGACTGTTTGGGCCTGCGGATGAACGTTACTTCAAGCTGATTGATCGCAGTGAAGGAGTGGGGAAATTCTTCTCGAATGATATATTTTCGAAAAAATATTCTCCATTTTTCGAGTATGAGAAAATATTCAACCGTAGCGGTGTGAACTCGTTAATCAATAAGATGACATATTTTGATCTAAAGACTTCGTTGCCGGCATTGCTGCATGTGGAGGATCGAACCAGTATGTCGGCATCTATTGAGTCTCGTGTTCCATTATTGGATCACAAGCTGATTGATTTTATGGCCACTATTCCTCCAAATGAAAAATTCGCAGGTGGTCATCTGAAACATATTTTTAAAGGTGCTGTAAAGAATATTGTCCCTGCACAGATTATGGAAAGAAAAGATAAGATGGGATTTCCTACGCCATTGAGCAATTGGACCCAAGGTGTTGCCAAGGATTATGTGAACGACTTGATATTCTCTCGACGAACAAAGGAACGCGGAATATTCAATGCCGAGGAGTTGAAGAAGAACTCGGATCCCGGAGGGGAATATGGTCGAGCTTTGTGGGGAATGATGTGTCTGGAGCAGTGGCACCGTTCATTTGTAGATGGCGATGCATTCCAATGAAGCGCCGAAGCGGCGTGCTGTGATTTTGACTGCTGACCATGAGGTTGATCGCAGAATATTGCAGCAGAACCGCGACCTGGTTAAGGCAGGCTGGGATGTGTTTACATATTGTCCGAATGAAAGAGCTGGTGGCTCAAAAATTGCTGATGAAGATATACAGAGGAGTAATTTTGGTTTATTTTATTCCTTGTATCATCTGTTTCTGAGATTTGTGGGGACTGGAGAAATTGCCTCCGTAATTAAGAGGATTATTTGGCGATTACTTTCGGGGCTTCCGTGGTTTCTTGAGAAATTTCATTCGTTGGGGGTAGATAGGCTTAGGGGTATGGAGCGTCCAACGCTGGTGATTGCCCATGATCTTCCCATGTTACCGCTGGGGGTTCAGCTGGCAAGGTATTTTTCATGTAGGCTCATATATGATAGCCATGAGTTCTATTCCGGACAGATAATGCCTTTTTGGGAGTCCTGGGCTTGGCGTTGGTTGGAGAGAAAATATATCAAACATGCCGATGCCGTTATTACTGTAAATCCTTCCATCGCTGAACTCATCGAGATTGGCTATGGCTTGGAGAAAGTGCATGTTGTACAAAATGCAGTGGACAAATCCCAAGATGACTTGAGTGCCGGGGATGGGAATTCTCTTCGTGCTGCATTGGGAATTTCTTTTGCTGAAAAGATACTTTTGTATCAAGGTGGTTTGTCATCCGGCCGGAATCTGCATAATCTTGTTTTGTCTCTGAAACTTGTCAAGACCAATGGCGTCAAGCTTGTATTTCTAGGGGGCGGAGAGCTCTATGAGGATCTGATTGAAACGGTAAAAGAAAATGACTTGGAGGGAAAAGTTCTTTTTCATTCTCGAGTTTCTCAGGAGATGCTGTCGAAATACACCCTAGAAGGTGATGTGGGAGTAATACCATATCTGCCCAACTGTTTGAATAATAAGTTATGCACGCCCAATAAGCTCTATGAATTTATTGCCGCAGGTGTGCCCGTATTAAGCTCTGATCTTAAAGAAGTTAAAAGAATTCTTTACAGGTATGGCTGCGGGTTCACGGTTGACATGGATTCACCATCAGCGATAGCCGCCGGTATTGACGATATTTTTGCTGACCCTGCAACGTTGTCCAATATCAAAGCCAATGCGAGAGCTGCTTCTGCACAGGTCAACTGGAAGAATGAAGGGGCTGTCTGGATGGGTATTGTCGAAACCGTGATGCATACTACTGACAGTCTACATATTGGATATTGATAGCATTTTGTAATGCTTATTGAGTTAAGTTTGTGGTTTTCCTCGATTCTTTATGTGGCAGTAGGCGGTTTTTGATGGTTTGTGTATACAAAGAGAGACTTTTGCTATGTGTGGAATAGCCGGTTTATTTATAAATAATAGTAGGCCCGGTTCTCATCATTTTGATAAAGTTCTCGATTTGCTGTCTCATAGAGGACCAAATCAGAAATCGCAGATTAATTTTAAAGAGAATGGAGGAATGGTATGGCTTGGACATACTCGCCTCAGCGTTATCGATGTCACAAATCGAGGAAGTCAACCCATGACGAGTGGGGATGGTCGGTTTGTTTTGGTGTACAATGGTGAAATATATAATTACCGTGAACTGAAAGTAGAGCTGATTGCGCTTGGAAGGCAGTTTGTATCAGTCTCTGATACTGAAGTTTTATTACAGGCCTGGGAGCAGTGGGGTGCGGCGGTACTTCCCAGGCTGGTAGGTATGTTTGCTTTCGTTATCTATGACCGTCTGTTGGGGAAAATGCATGGGGCACGTGATGCATTTGGCATCAAGCCACTATATATTTCCGAAGATAGGGGAAGTTTTCGCTTTGCATCCGAGATCGCGGCACTTCTGTCATTGCATGGACCTTCCTTGGAGCTGAACTGGCAGACGGCATATGATTATCTAGCCCATGGGTTCTATGATGCGGGGGAGAAGACATTCTTCAATGGGGTTCACGCGCTTTCTCCTGGTTTTTCTTTTTGCTACGACACCTCCAATGGTGAATTAGTAAAGTTTTCTTGGTGGAAACCGAGCATTGCACCTGTGCGCAAGCTGTCCATCGACGATGCTGCACAGGAGCTTCGCCGTCTGCTGCTCGACAGCGTGCGTCTGCACCTGCGAAGTGATGTGCCGTTGGGCGCTGCGTTATCTGGCGGCCTGGACTCCTCTGCCATCGTCGGCTGCATGCGCTATCTGGAACCTGATGCTCGATTGAATACCTTCAGCTTCATCGCCCCGGGCAGCAATATTTCAGAGGAGTTCTGGGTTGACCTAGTGAATAAAAAAGCTGGTGCAGTGGCGCACAAATTGGAAATCGCACCGCGGGAACTTGCCTCCGATCTCGATGACATGATTGCTGCCCAGGGAGAGCCTTTTGGCAGTACCAGCATCTATGCGCAGTACCGAGTATTCCGACTGGCGCGCGAACACGGGATGACTGTCACGCTGGATGGTCAAGGTGCAGATGAGCTTTGTGGAGGCTATGTCGGCTATCCGGGGCCACGCATACGCAGTCTGCTGGATGAAGGACATTGGGGGCAAGCGGCGGACTTTCTCCATGCATGGGGCCAATGGGGCGGACGGAGGCCCATGGACGGATTGAAGGCTGCTGTGGCCGAGTTCACGGGAGACCGTGCTTACCAGTTGCTGAGGCGGATCAACGGTGCGCAAGTCTTGCCTTCTTGGCTTGATGGCAATTTGCTGCGCGAGGCCGGCGTGACCCCGCGCTTTCCAAGACCTCGGCCAGACGTAACGGCTCCAGGGCGGCGCATGTGCGCCGAGTTGGCCCGCTCGCTGCATGGCGTGGGCCTGCCAGGGCTGCTTCGCCACGGTGACCGTAATTCCATGCGCTTTTCTATTGAAAGCCGCGTTCCTTTCCTAACGACAGCCCTGGCGGATTTTCTTTTGACTTTACCGGAAGAGTACCTGGTGGCTCCCAATGGAGAGACCAAGCACTTGCTCAGGCGTGCCATGAGAGGCCTAGTCCCGGATGAAGTCTTGAATCGTCGGGATAAGATCGGTTTCGCCACACCCGAAAGGGATTGGCTGATGAAGATGGCTCCCCAGGTGCGGGAATGGCTGCGCGAGCCATTGAATCTGCCTTTCCTGCGCCAGGATGAGATGCTGAAGGCCTTCGACCAGGTGGTGTCCGGCAAGCGGCCCTTCAACTGGCAGGTCTGGCGTTGGATCAACTTCACTCGCTGGCATGCGCGCCAGTTCGGGGGCTGATGCCATGGCGCGCTTGCTGCTGCTGTCCTTGTCGCCCATTGTTTCTGACCCGCGCGTAATGCGCCAGATCCAGGCTTTGGGACAGGAGCACGAGCTTAATGTGCTGGGCTTTGGCCTCCGGCCAGCAGGTGTCCACGCCTTCGAAGCCGTTCGCCAGGTAGGAGGCGCCTCATGGTCCGCTGCGGCCAATGCTGTCCTGCTGGCGGCGCGCCGTCACCGCTTGTATTATTGGCGCCATGCCCAGATCCGTGCGCTGATGCATGCTGCACAGAGGCTGCCGGCCAATCGTTTCGACCTAGTGCTCGCCAACGATGTGATGGCCTTGCCGGCCGCGCTGGAGCTGGCGCGGGGTGCTCCCGTCTGGCTTGATGCCCACGAATATGCGCCACGTGAATTTGAAGACAGGACGGCATGGCGCCTGCTGCTGGGACCTTTCTTCGACGCCGTGTGCCGGAGCGAGCTGAGGCGTGTGGCGCGTATGAGCACGGTCTGTGATGGCATCGCGCAAGAGTACGCAGCGCGCTACCGGCTGCCGGTAACGGTCATGCCAAACTGTCCCGAGCCCATGGACTTGCCCGTGCAGCCTGTAGCCGATGGCTCGATACGCATGATCCATCACGGTGCGGCCATAGCCTCGCGCCGCATCGAAGTCATGATTGATCTCATGCGACACTTGGACCAGCGCTTCTCCCTGGATTTGATGCTAGTCGAACAGGACCCTGCCTATATGGCGTCGCTGCGGCGCAGGGCACAGCACCAGCCTCGCATACGCTTCGTGGCGCCCGTGGCCATGTCGGAGATCGCGGCTCGCACCAACGACTATGACATCGGTCTGTTCCTGCTGCCTCCCGTCAATTTCAATTATCTGCATGCCCTGCCGAACAAATTCTTCGAATTCATTCAGGCGCGTTTGGCCATCGCCATCGGCCCATCACCGCAGATGCAAGCCTTGGTCAATGCGCATGGCTGTGGTGTAGTAGCACCCGGTTTCGAGCCCGCTGATCTCGCTGGCGTACTCAATGCGGTCACGCGCGAGCAGGTTCAGGCCATGAAGCAGGCCTCCGATCGGGCCGCGAAGCGCTGGAACGCCGAGGCCACGCGCGCCTGGCTGCGGGCCGAGGTCAACGCGCTGCTCGAGGGCTGGCGGCCGTGCGTGGATGCGGCAAGCACCGGTGAAGGACCCTGAAATGCAGGCCATCCTTTTCGGTACCCAGTCTTTCATCGACGGCGGCACTAAGGTCGGCATCCAGTACCTAGCCCAGGCGCTGGCCGCGGCGGGCTGGCGCGTGGACTATGTGCCCACTCTGTCATCGCCCCTGGACCTTGTCGGCCGTCAGCGCCATGCGCGCCTGCGCCGTGCATGGGGCGGCGGGGGCATGGCCCGGGAGATTTCTCCAGGGTTGACTGAGTGGACCGCCAAGGCACCGTTTCCTGCGCACCACTTGTTTCTGCGATTCGCATGGCAGACCAGTCTCTATGGCAGCCTGCTGCCGGCACGGTTGCGCCGCACCCGCTATGACCTGTGCTTGGCCGATGTCGCGCCCAATATGCTGGCGCAGGGCAGGATCGTTGCGCGCGTGCGTGTCTGCCGGCTCAATGACTGGCCGCAGGGCTTCGCCAGGGATTTGCATCCGGTGGCGCTGAAGGCCCTGGAGGACGGGCTGCGTGGACCGGGCTTCGACGAGGTATGGGCCGTCTCCAAGCCACTGCAGGAATATGCTCTCGAGCTTCATCCGGGAATGTCAGTTCCGTACATACCTAACGGGGTGGAAGCGCGGCTGTTGGAGCTGGCGTGGCCTAATAAGGCTCGGTTGCCGCGCAGCGCCGTGTATGTGGGCGCCATGACGGCTTGGCTGGATAAGGGCTTGCTGGCTGCAGTGGCGCGGCGCATGCCTGGCTGGCGTTTCGACATCTATGGCCCCGGTGCCATTCCGCGACCCGAGGATCCTCCAAATCTGCGCTGGCACGGCAGCGTTTCGCGCGATGTGCTGGCGCAGCTGCTGCCGCGCTATGAGGTCGGCCTTATCCCCTTCCAGGATACGGACGGGCGCATGCGCTACGTGGAGAGGCCGCTGAAGTTCTATGAATACGTGGCGGCCGGTCTCGGCGTGGCGAGTACCGATTTCGGCGCTCTGCGTGTGGGCATGGGAGAGCTGGCTCGCTACGGCAATGGAGCATCGGGCTTCGCGCAGGCCATAGAGCAGGCACGTGCCGAGGCGCAGGCTCGTCCCCATGGGTATGCTCAGGAGTTCGTGCGCGAGCATGCCTGGGAGAAACGTATCCAAGCCATGCTGGCCCGCTTGGAGGCATTGTTGGCATGACGAAACGGACTGAAGGCGGACATTTCCTGCTCTACGATTTCATGCAAGTCGCGGGTGGCGCGGAGCGCGTCACCCTGATGCTGGCAGAGGCATTGCCTGGCTTCGAAACCCTGGTGAGCCGCTGTTATGCGCAGGCTATGCCGCTGCTAGAAGGGTCACAGGTGCGCGTGCGCGAGCTGCGCGGCGGCTGGTCGGCCTGGTTGCCGCGTATACCTGAAAGCATGTGGTGCTTTCGCTTTCGATCGCAGTGCCTGCGCGATGCACAACAGGTGGTCTACAGCGGCTTTTATGCTCCTTTCGCGGTTCACCAGCAGCGCGGCGGGCTGCGCCTGTACTACTGCCATACGATTCCTCGCTTTGCCTACGATCTCTACGAAAGCACACTGGCTCAGTTTCCGGCGCCCCTGCGCCCGCTATACAGGCTATTCGTCTGGTGGTTCCGCAGGCGCTATGAGAAGGCCATAGGCCGCATGGACCGCATTCTTGTGAACTCCGAGAATGTGCGCCAGCGTTTGCGGCGCTACACAGGACTGGATGCCACAGTTGTCTATCCGCCTGTAGCCACAGAAAGTTTCAGGACATTGGATGATGCAGGCTACTACCTGTCCACCGCGCGGCTGGTGCCCAACAAGCGCGTCGACATCATCGTGCGTGCTTTTTTGCGTATGCCGCAGCGGCGGTTGGTGGTGTTATCGGGTGGCGCAGAGCTTGGGCGTCTGAAGGCGCTGGCGGCAGGTGCTGCGAATATTGAATTCACGGGCTGGCAAACCGATGAGCAGCTACGCCTTTGGATGGGGCGGGCCCGGGCGGTGGTCTACTTACCGGTGGACGAAGACTTCGGTATGTCGCCGGTGGAGGCCATGGCTGCTGGCAAACCAGTCATCGGTGTGGCGCAGGGGGGACTGCTGGAAACCGTGGTCCAAGGCCAGACGGGCATTTTGATCACCGACCCACCCACCCCGGAGTCTGTGATGGCTGCCGTGGATGATATGGAGCATATGCATGGACCCGAGGTGTCTCAGGTCTGCATGGACAGGGCTGGACAGTTCACGCAGGCCCGATTTGTTGAGCACATGCGCGCGGAGTTGGGCTTACCCATTCTGCAGGCCTAGTTGTGAAGCTTCAATAGTTTGTATCCGGTGTTCATCCGGGTTGGATTTGAGAGACTGGAAGGTTAAGAGAGAGATGTTCAGTCCCACAGTGAGATGGTGCGAATGAAGTCTAAAGCGGCTTGGATCTTTTTCCCATGCCTCGCAAATCGCCCGGAATGGTGTCTTCCACCTGAGCGCCTTCAAGTACTTGCCGAAGTTGTAGCTCTGAACGAAGGCCTGGACATGCTCCCGTAGCTGCTCCAGCCCCTCGTACTCGTAGGCCTTGATCGTGGATTCCTTGATGGTCCGGTTCATGCGCTCGACCATGCCGTTCGTCCAGGGGTGATACGGCTTGGTATGCCTTTTCTCGATGCCATTGAACTTGCAGATGCGCTCGAAGATGTGACCGATGCATGTGTCGGTGACGCCGCCTCTGAAGCGCTCTTGGCCATGCCGTTGTCTGTCAGGACGGTATGTACGCGGTACGGGAAGGCTGCAAGCACCTGCCGAAGGAACTGCACTGCGTTGGCTTTCGTGGCCCTGTCAAAGAACGCGACATGCGTGAATTTTGTGACGCGATCTATGGCAACAAACATGTGCTGTTTGCCGTTGGAGATCTTCATTTCGGCGCTGTCGATGTGCACGAAGCCGAGTGTCGTTTCTTCAAACTTTCCGCGCCTTCGTGGCACGTGCGTTGTGGGCTGTCGGCTGATTCCGTGACGCTGCAGGCATCGATGCAAGGCGCTGCGGCTGAGCTTGGGCGACGTCTCCAAAAGGTGCCCCATGAGATCGTCCAGCGACAGATGCTCTTGCTTGCGCAACACAATTGCCAGGTGTTCTTGCTCTTGAGAAAGATACTGGCTTGTTCTGCCCCGACGACCCATGGGCTCATCGAGCACCGAGCTGCGCGCACGCCAATTGGCCACGGTCTTGGGGTTGATGCCGTAGAGCTTGGCCAACGACCGATGGGAGCCGGTCGCTAGCTGGAGTTCTGCGCGGATACACGGCGTCGTGCGGGCGCTGCCATGCAGGCGGACTGCCATAGTGCTTTCTCCCGTTCCAAGCTGAAGAATGCACCATGACTTCCTGGGACCATACAGTCGGCGGATGCTTCACTCGCGTATTGCCCGCTATGCAGGTGTCTCCGCGTCCACCGTCAGCCGTGTGCTGGCCCGTGCCGGCCGATCGCGGCTCAGCGACCTGCAACCCGCTGAGCCGGTGATGCGCTACGAGCACGAAGCACCTGGCGACATGCTGCAAATAGACACCAACAGCTCGGACGCATCGTCAGGCCCAGTGATCGCGTGACCGGCAACCGGCGTGACTTGGTCGATGGTGCAGGCTGGGAGATGTTGTTCGTGGCCATCGACGACCATGCACGTATCGCCTTCACCGCCGTGCATTCCGACGAGAAGAAGCGCGAAGCCGTCGCGCTCCTGCATAACGCGGTAGCGTACTACGCGGTGCTGGGCGTGCGCGTCAAACGCTTGCTGACCGACAACGACGCGGCCTTCCGGCCCAGGAGTTTGCGGCTGCCTGCAAGGCCTTGGGCGTGCAGCACAAGTTCACAAGGCCGGACCGGCCACAGACCAATGGCAAGGCCGAGAGGTTTATCCAGTCTGCGCTGCGCGAGTGGACCTATGGGTGAACGTACCAGAACTCAGCGGAGCGGACCAATGCCCTGGCGAGCTGGCAGCACCACTACAACTGGCACAGGTCGCGCAGCGGCATCGGCCATATCGCTCCGATATCCAGGCTCAAATCTGCAAATAACCTCTTGACTGTTCACACCTAGTTGCCGGATCTGGCGCGCAGGTGGGCCACACCTAGTAGAGTGGATACAGCCACATAGCGCAGCGCATGGCCCCAGGACTGGAACATCTTGGAGCGGTCGGGTTTGGCTGTGTGAAGGGGCAGGGCTACCTCGGCGATTCGCAACTGTGCACGGCGCATGAGCAAGAGCGTACCAATATCCTGGTAGTCGAGCAGCGTGGCATCGGCTGAGGCTGCGACGCGCATGGCGCTGCGGCTGTAGACGCGAAAGCCTGAGACAAAGTCGCGCAACGGAAGGCCGGTGACCCAACGAAACCATTGCCAGGCCATGCGCCGCACCCGGCTGTGACGGGCTTCGAAGTAGCCCACCACTACATCGGCAGCCCCTCTGGCAGAGAGTAGTGTCGGTATTTCCTCGGCTTCGTAACGCCCGTCGGCATCGATGGTGATCACCGACTCAAAGCCTTGGGCCAATGCATGGCGTATACCGGTTTGTAGGCTGCCCCAGGTGGTCATGGCTAGCAGGGGGCGCATGACCTGCGCACCACTTTGTTCTGCGAGGTGGCAGGTGGCATCCGTACTGCGGTTATCGACTACGACAACAGTGGCATCGACCAGCGAGTGCACCCGGTGAACAAGCTCGGCAATGCTTCCCTCGTGGTTACGCGTGGAAATCACAACCATCAGCTGACGTCTCATTCCCGCCGGTGCGCGCTCCGGAGCCAGACCGGGCGCCATAGATCGGTAATGTCGGGCCACTGCACGTTCGCAAGCCTCAATGCCGAAACGGCGTTCCAAGGCCTTGGGGCCACTGCGGCCTAGCCGTTCGCGCAGCACTTCGTCATGCTGAAGCCGTGCGATGGCGCTGCGCCAGGCGTCTATATCTTCAAAGGGCACATGCAGGCCGCAGTGGGCCTGTGCAACAACCCAGGGCATGCCGGAGCCGGGGAGATCGGTCACGATGCAGGGACGCTGGTGCAGCATGGCTTCCAGCAGCACGATGCCAAAAGCTTCAGTTCGTTCGCGTGAGGCCAAGCAAAAAATGTCACAGCCTGCAAACAGGGCGTGCTTTTCCACATCCGAAACGGCGCCGGCAAGTCGCACGCTAGCGGGCCTGCCATCGGGGGTGCATTGGCGAATCAGCTCCTCTAGCGACGCGCGTAGCTCGCCTTCTCCGGCGATCAGTAGTTCCACCCCAGGCATGGCAGACACGGCACGGATCAGTGTTTCAAAACCCTTGTAGTAGGTCAGTCGGCCAATGGATAGCAGGCGCAGCCGGGATTCAGTTCGCCAGCCCTGGCCTGGCTGCAGCGAGGCCGAGGAAGGGATGGTGCCCAGATTCAAGCCCAGCGGAACAATCTCGCATTTCTCGCGCCAGGCGCGTAGGGCATTGCTGGCCTCAAGATAGGGTGGCGAAGTGGCAAACACCTGCTGCGCCCGTTCCAGCAAGGCTTGCTCGAATGGCCGGTACAGCATGTAAGCCAGGGCCACCGACCATTTTATGGTGGATACCACCACATCGGAGTGCCAGTGGATTACCCAGGGCACGCGCCGCGCGATGGGCAGGGTCAGTGCCCAAAGCGCCGAGTTGTTGGGCAGGTGCAGGTGCAGTACGTCGGGCTGAATGCGTTCGATGGCGCGGCCCAGTGCGCGCCGGAATCCCATGGCCATGGGGGCATAGACCAGATTGAATTGAACGGGCACGCGTTCCAGCCAGGCGGGATCATCCGGCTCCGGATCACCATGGACCAGGGCATGGGCATCGACACCCTGGCGTCGTTGCTCGTGTATCAGGTCGGCCAGAAAGACTTCCATGCCGCCCCGGTAGGGAGGGAAGAATTTACCGACGTGAAGTATGCGCAGGGCCATGGCGGACAGCGCCTACTTCGTCGTCTGAGGCTTTGCGGTAGCCGGGCTCAGCTGATTGCGGACCTGCCGGTACTGCGGATTCTGTGGCTCCAGGCGTATTGCCTGGTCCAGACTCTTCAGTGCTTCCGGCAGGTTGCCCAGGCCGTGATAGGCCATTGCACGCCCGTAGAAAGCGGGCGCGCTGGGGCTGCGAGCAACCAGTGGTTCCAGCAGCTCTTTGGCTTGCGCACTATCACCCTGGCCGACAAGGGCCAGCCCCAATCCGACGATCAGGCGAGGCGCGTTTGGCGATGTCTGCAGCAGAGTTCGGAAGTCGTCGGCTGCAACTTTGTATTGCTGCGCACCTATGGCCGCCTCTGCGCGTTTCAAGCGCAGGGTCTGCTCCATTTGCTTGGCGTTGGCACTGTCTTCGGTGGGCTCGCCCAGGGCGCGCGAGTATTCCTCGAATGCTGCACGCAACTGGCCTGTGGCCATCAACGCTTCGGCTTTCTGGTAGTACAGGGCTTGGCCATTGAAGCCTTTGGCCTGGGCTGCGGCAAAGGCATTGAGGGCTTCGGGGAATTTCTTTTGCTGGGACAGAACGGCACCCATATTGAACAGCGCATTACCGCCCAAGTCTCCAAGGGCATTGGCCGTGGCGAAGTCCTGCAGCGCCTGGTCGAGCATGCCCTTGTCTGCATGTGCTGTTCCGACGTTCAGGAAGGCACGGCCGCGTCCCACGGCATTGGCGGGGGCTTTTTTGTCGATTTTCTCAGAGGCATCGGCCCAGGATGTGCCTACATCCTGAAGAGAGAGCACGCGCTCGAGAGCCATGGCTCCGAACACCATGCCGATGACGATGCCGACGATGTAGATGGTGCGTGGCTTGACCCCTGTCAACGCAATGGCCACCAGCCCCGGAATGGCCACCGCCCACAGGTAGCTGCGGTACAGCACGAAGGGGTCCTGCAGCCAGACTGTGGCGAATTCCGTCACGTACCAGAGCAGGGGAAAAAAGAGGCAGAGCGCTACCAGACCGATGACTCCGGGGCGCTTGAGCAATGCCCAGATTGAGCAGGCCAGCAGGGCCAGGTAGCCCAGCGCGCCAACCAGATGCCAGATTGATCCGAAGCTGAGAGGAAAGGCCGGTCGTAGATCAATGGACATCCATCCCACGTAAGGAGCGATCCACAGAAGGCCATAAGCAAAGAAAAGGGCCGCCTCGTTGAAGATGCTCAAGGGATAGATCTGAGAGGCGATCCCAGGCCGAAGGGCTTCCAGCTGCTTTGCGTAGCCCTGGGATTGCTCATCGAAAACCTGCCCCAGCAGTTGGCCGAAAAAATGGAATATCGCTGCCGAAGAAATTGCCAGCAGTACCAACGCGACGCCAATGATGGCCAGGGAGGCCTTCAGGCCCGGCCGCCGTACGAAGATATAGAGCGGCACGACCATGACAACCGTCAGAAAGGCATGCTCTTTTGAGAGAACGGCAAGTACATAAAAGACCAGTGCTGCCACATGCCAGATGGCTCTTCCGGATCGAAGGCCGCGAACGAATGCCCAGCATGCCAGCACTGCGAACAGCGTTGCCATGACGATAGATCGCTGCACCAGGTATCCAACGGCGTAGACCGCGACAGGGTTAAGTGCAAAAAGGATCAGGCCCAACTGCAGGGCTGCATCGCGCGATGCGAAGAAATGGGGCTGCTCTTCGATGTCATGCGGAAAGCGCGTCTGCGTCAGCAGGGCCTTGAACAGTGCATACAAAGCTGCCACGGTCGCGAGATGCAAGGCGATATTGAAGACGCGCTGCTTCCACCAGCCGGCTCCAAAGAGCTGTTCGATCCAGACGAAGCTGCCATACGACAGCGTGCGCTGTTTGAAATCCAGCAGGCTGCCATAGTTGCCGAAGATCGTTCCATCCGTCAGGCGCATATCGTCGAACAACAGCCCGTTGTTCAGGCCGGGCAGGTAAACGCCCAATATGGCCAGCAAAAGAAGGGCACTGAACCAGTAGATCGCTTTGGGGGAGGCAGCCATTGCTTCTTGTCTTGTCTCGGATGTGGCGGAGCTTGGATGGGTTGGCCTTGCAAATGGCCTCTCATGGGAAAAGCGCAGGCAGTTTAACAGCCGTGAAACCCGGTTACTGCGCCTGCTGCGCAAGTGATGTGAGTGTTGTGAGAAGGCCCGCGATGAAAAAAGCCCCATGTCGCGGCAGGCGTGGCATGGGGCTGGGAGGCCATCAGGTGGGGCTAGTGCCCCTGGCGTTTTGCTTACAGGCCGGCTGCAGCGCGCAGCACGGCTGCCTTGTCCGTCCGCTCCCAGGTGAACTCGGGCTCTTCACGGCCGAAGTGGCCGTAGGCGGCGGTCTTGCTGTAGATGGGGCGCAGCAGGTCCAG
>Ga0308165_1001589_pt1 | contig 31041 bp, 36 predicted proteins | sample PhyWR2_FD_201032 | JGI IMG/M metagenome (GOLD analysis project Ga0308165, IMG submission 201032) | Phyllosphere microbial communities from UC Gill Tract Community Farm, Albany, California, United States - DLSLW.R2 | ecosystem: Host-associated > Plants > Phyllosphere > Unclassified | place: USA... | reverse complement strand
CAATTTTGGTGTTCATTCCCTCGATGGTTTCGTCGCCAATTATTTCCTGTCGATTTTTGATGAGTTCAGGCAGCAGCGTCTTCTCGACAAAGGATTTGGAAAGATATCCGGCTTTCACCTCTTTGGAGATTGTGATGAATTCTGTGATGTTTTCTGGATTAACAAGGATTATCTCAAGCGGCGGGCAAGACGAGAATATGTCCATCTCCACTAAAAACCGGCAGGCTTGCGTGTCACTCTTACTCATCAGGTAATTTTTAAAGCCGAATGGGTCGAGTTGATCTACCCTAACAGGCAACCTCTTGTTGCCTCGACTGGGCCGATCGCCTGGAAGTCCCAAGTCCATTATATTGCGTGTTTCCGGCAGGACAATGCTGTTGATTGATCCCCAATCGGTTGTATGAGGCAGAGATTGCCGCCCAAAACCTTCTTTCAACACGCCTCTTACATTATCCATGTGTTGCGCAAAACCGGGCGCAATAGGCAAGCTTAAAAGCATGGTCAGAACGACCAGGATACGGGTGGCGAATGTTTGTACGGTCATTGTAACCTCATAGGCATGATTGGGGAGCAGGGCGAATGGATCAATGGATTTGCAGGCGCACGAAACCATCCAAGCAATCGGTATTTCCGAGAGCTGTTTGAAAGGCTTGCGCAAAGTAGAGTGAGGTGAGCTATCAGCGGCGGTTAGGACAACTGCTAACTGCTATCTCAGGCACTCAACATCACAGGTGGTGCACCTTGCAGATTAACGCTGAGATCCTGCCAGCGCGCGCAAAAACGCAAAGCTCTGCGTTTAATTGCTGGCGTCGGGTTCATAATGAAAAATGTTCGAGCGCTATAGGCGTTCGCGCGAATAGCGAATGCATTAGCGTCAAACTGATCGAGCCAGTATTGAACTTCCTCATCATGGCCGCCAGCACGCAATGAGTTTCGATGAAAAAAGATGGCAGTTCGGCCTCTTGCCAGCGCTGTTGCTTCTTCCGACGTTATGCGAAGGGAATGATCGGCACGTATCGGCTTGCCCTTTTCGATCAAACCCATTTCCGGATCCGCAAAGATCAGATTGCAGTCACGTAAGTCGGCAAGGACGCCTTCAAACCATGCTCGACGATAACTAACGCGTTGCGTCGAGTGCACGCGTTCATATTCAAGAGGCCGAGATGAATGAATGGCATTGATAACCCCTGATCGTTGCAATGCAGGCACGGAACGCCGACCGGAACGCACAAGTGAATGCAATGCATCAAAAACTTCTGGATCTAGCTGTCGCCACCGATCGGGTAAGTCGAGATACCCGGTCTGCAGGCCTGAACTTGGTCGCTCACTGTCAGGCACCAAATACCAGGCGATGCCAAGGCGATAGCCATCCGACAAGGCCCGCAGCAGCGATAGTTTCAGATAACAGCCAATCTCGCCAACACGCTGATGTCTCATTGCAAGGTCCCATGAGGCCAAATTTGCGCAGTATGGTTAGCGGTCATCTTAAAAATGACAGCTGCCAAAGTCGAATGTATGTTAAAACAGGTAGCGTTAAAACCGTCGAAGCACAATAGCTTTGTCTATGAAAACGACGCCCAAAAGCCCACTGCGAGACGTGGTTGCGCTGAATATGCGCAAACTGCGTGCGGAGCGTGGCTGGTCACAGGAGTTTTTGGCAAATAAATGTGGGCTCAATCGCACGTATTTGAGTGCTGTAGAAAGATCTGAGCAAAATATATCAATCGATAATTTATACCGCGTCGCACTGGGGTTTGGTGTTGAAAGTTGGGTTCTATTGCAGTCAAGCTGAAATTAAGATGAAGGCCCAAACATTTTAGATCAGAATGAATATATCGCTTGAACGCCATGCTAAGCGACACTTCCTTGTTCAAATTGCCTAAACGTACTGAAATTCGACAAAGTTTTGAATCAATGTCGGCCCAATGATTCAAAACATTCATTGGATATTGTCTGAGCGATGAATCAGACTCCCGTGTATGAATAATTCAAATTATCTACACGTCGATCTGCTACGCAGAAATCCGTCACAAAACATGGCGCGTTTTTATGGCTTGTCTGTTGAGCCTGATCTGTTTGGTGTCTGGGTATTTACTCGTAATTGGGGGCGAATAGGAAGCTTCGGCCAGTCAAAATGCCAATCATTTGATAGCTCGCAAGATGCCTATGCTGCATTAGATCGCTTACATCGTCAAAAAATAAAACGGGGCTATACGCCAGTCTGATCAAGTGTTCTTTGATATGCGATAATCCTTTGCCTAATTCGTGTTGGCCTGACACTGCTGCGAACACTTCGAATTTTCTAATTGCCGAATTACCTCGACGAGTTAGATCGCGTGACAGAACATTCCCGGCATGGCGCCATCGCTACAAGTGCGCTAATGTGGGTTTGTAAAAATGTAAGGAGATCGACCATGAGCCGCCTGACGATTGATATTTCCGATAAGCAGCATCAGAGCCTGAAGGCCCTTGCTGCCTTGCAAGGAAAAACCATTAAACAGTATGCCTTAGAGCGGCTGTTTCCAGGTGACAACGACGCCGACAAAGCCTGGCAGGAATTAAAAGCCATAGTGGAAACCCGGGTCGAAGAAGGACTTTCGGGAAAAGTATCGAATAAGACTATTCTTGAGATTCTCGATGAAGAACTGATCGAAGGCCGCACTTGAAAAACTATCTTCTGACCGCGAAAGCCGAAGCCGATTTGAGAAGTATTATTCGGTATACGCGTAAAGAATGGGGAGATACGCAAACCGGTCGCTATATCGACAAACTGGAGCAGGGGATTGTGAGTCTCGCTGATGGTAATAGTGCGTCTCGAGATATGGGTGATCTGTATCCAAATTTGCGGATGAAAAAGTGCGAACACCATTATGTCTTTTGTCTGCCCCGGAAAAACGAGCCATCGCTTATCATTGCGATTTTTCATGAGCGGATGGATCTTATGATCCGATTGGCAGACAGGCTTCGTGATGGCAGTTAAAATGTTGAATAGCCGTTTTGTGCGGCGATCAACTTTGAAGTTCATTGATACCTGCTGGAATTCGAAGATTGTTATGGTTTGAAGAAAAGCATGCTCGACTGCAGCTTGATGAATGGTTCAATAATCAGCAGTGGCTGTCTTAAGGTAGATCCAAAATCTCAAATTATGTTCCATAACCTATCTTATGCGACCAAAATTTATAACGGGGGTGGGTTCTAGTTTGAAGTGCGACTTGCAAATGATAACAATGAGTTATCCAATGCAAGGAACCTCTCATGGACCGCACCTATTCGCATATTGATTTGGATGAACGCCGCAGAATAGCGCGCTGGCGCACTGCAAAACTTTCCGTCGACGTTATTGCTGAGAAGCTTGGAAGGCACCGCTCGACCATTTTTCGTGAACTTAAGCGTAACCAGTTTACCGATGATGAGATCAAGGATTTAAACGGCTATTACTGTACAATTGCTGATCATAAATGCCGTGAGCGGCGTTCGAAGCAGCGCAAGCTCATCCGGTATGATGAGCTCCGGAAGTCCGTGATCGATCACATCAGCGATGGATGGTCACCGCAACAGATTGCCGGGAGAATGCGGCTGGAGCGGCATCCCATCTCTGTCAGTCATGAAACAATCTATCAGTTTGTGTATTCCACCGACGGTCGAAAAGAAGAGCTTTGGAAATATCTGCCGGAACGTCGCGCCAAACGACGCCCACGTCATGCCCGGCGTCATCATGGACGCCGCTTTCCCCCAGAACTGAGCATCCTTTATCGTCCGGACATGGTTGCCAAGCGCAAGCAGTTCGGCCATTGGGAGGGCGACACTATCCAGTTTCGCAAGAGGTTTGGCAACGCCAATGTAACGTCTCTGGTCGAGCGGGTGAGCCGCTTCACGGTTTTGTTGCGCAATAATGATCGTCAATCAAAGCCGTTGATGGAAGGTGTGATTAGAGCACTCCAGCCCCTGCCCCAAATGGCCCGCCGATCGATTACGTTTGATCGTGGTACTGAGTTTACAGAGTGGTCCTATCTGCAGAATGGGATAGGGTCGCAAATCTGGTTCTGTGATCCGCAATCACCCTGGCAGAAAGGCACCGTTGAAAACACCAACAGACGCACAAGACGCTGGCTTCCCCGAGACCTTGATCCGCTCACCCTCAGTGATCGAGACCTCGCATTCATCTGTCATCGCCTCAACAATACACCGCGCAAATGTTTAGGGTACAAAACACCTGCAGAAGTCTTTCGGCAGAAACTCTTCGCAAACAGACATCGTTTTACGTAAACTCAAACCGAAAAGTCGCGCTTCAGCCTGACCTCACAGGACACCGGCGCAAAATCGTTCAAATATCTTTACGACTTTGGCGATGGCTGGGAACACAGCATCAAAATCGAACGCCTATTCCCCGCCATTGTGGAAGAAAAGCCGATGCTCCTTGAAGCAACGGGAAACTGCCCGCCCGAGGACATCGGGGGCCCATGGGGATACCAAGAGTTCTGCGAGGCGCTTGCAGATCCGGCGCACGAGCGACATGCCGAATTCCTCGAATGGTGGGGCAGCGGCGATCATGATGCCGTCAGCGTCAACTTCTCCAAACTCAACAAAGCCGTTGATGATTTAGCTGCAAAATGGGCACGGAAAACACGCCGCAAAACCTGATCCCTTATCCGTAGGCGGCGGCAAACAAAGGAGAAGCGTTTACCGTGTAAACAGCTGACGAAAGAGTGCTTCTGAACGCTGCAAACCTTCATCCGTCAGTATCAGCGACTTCGACTTGTTCACCGGGTCGCAGATCCGACCCTTCTCATGCAATCGATCCGTTGTTGACCAATCAAACCCCTTCCAGGCACAACGCTCGCTGTGGAGCGTTAGCCAAAACAGGGCCAAGACTACGTCATCGATTTTGTCCTCGTCGATCTCCATCCATCAAACATAGCACGCGTAAGCCACATCGTCCTGGGGTCTACGGCGTATGCGTACGGTTAACCCGAAATGTGAACCTGGCTCAAAATCAGACGAAACTCAACACGTAGTTCTCTCATTCCCTCTCATCGCCGCGAAACCTTGCCCTAGAGTTAAATTTACGGTGCCCTAACCCTGAGAGATGTCTTTGATGATAAGTTGATAAAGATACTTAGCTTCTGGCATTAAGGCCGCCCCCTTCCGCGTAATCATCGTAAAGCGTCGGAGCAACTCAGGTTCCACGATTCTAAGCACTTTGCAGTCTTCTATGTGAGAAAGATTGGCGATTGACCCCGTCAGTATCGCGATAGCAAGCCCGGCATTGGCAAAAGCGAGCAGTGTTTCGCCCTGGATACAGTAATATTCTACTTTGACTGGAACTCCTATCTGTTGCGCAGCAGCTGATATAATCTTATGTACGACCGTATTGGGGTAGAACATTACGAGGGGGCGCACCAATAATTCTTTTAAGGTGATGGTTTCAAACGAGCGATCATCAAGCCAACCTTTTGGGACAACTGCTAGCAGTGGTTCGGTTCTTCCCAGTTCGAACGTCATTTCGGGATCAGAGAGTTCGGGACCCACACCAAAGTCGGCCTTGTCTTGTTTTAAAGCGTTGAGGATTTCAGCAGATTTGTACTCGCCGATTGAAACCTTCACGGTCGGATACTCTTCTTTAAATGCTTTTATGACCCTAGGTAAGCTAGCCGCCGCATAGGTAGGTGAACATGCAATTCTGATGTGTCCACCACGAAAATTTCGTTCGTCTTGAATGCACCTTAACGCAGCGGCAATGCTAGATATAGAAGCGCGCGATTGGTCTAAAAGCATCCGCCCTGGGATAGTGAGTTCTAGCTGGCGGGTGGTTCTAACGAAAAGCGGAAAACCTAACTGGCTTTCAAGTTCTTTTATCTGCATAGATACCGCGGACTGCGTACGTCCCAGAACATCAGCCGCACGATGAAAGGAACCAATGTCGGCAACGCAGACAAAGGTATTTATCAGCTTGAGATTGACGTGACTGAAATCACGGACGTGGTCAGTTTTAAACATGATGACTCGCCTTCTCCGAGCCAGATTAGCCAAGATTGATTATAAAGAGTCAACCTCGGGATCGACCACCTGTCGATCCCGAGGTGATATAATTTGTATTCGCAATGGATTGCCTAGCGAAGTCGTCCACTTATCCATCTTAATAAGGGAAAAATTAGTAAAACGACAGATAACCCTAGAAAAACGACGGATATTGTACTGCTGAAGAATACGGAAATATCTCCGTCCGACATGAGCAACGAACGACGAACATTCTGCTCCAAGATGGGCCCGAGAACCAAGCCCAGAAGCACAGGCACTGAAGGATAACTGAACTTCCGGAACAGATAGCCTAGGACACCAAAAGCCATCGCCAGACTAAGATCGAAGAATGAGTAGTTCACACTAAATACGCCATAAACTACGATTCCGAGAACGATTGGAAACAAGTACGCCGCCGGTATGAAAACTAAAGATGCTAGAACTGGCGTGAGTACTATGGTGAGTACTACCAACATCAGGTTTCCAGTATAGAAGGTACCAATGACCGGCCAGACAAATTCGGGGTTTTGTTCAAAGAGTAGTGGACCAGGCTGTAAGCCAAGCATAAGCAGGCCGCCTAACATGATGGCTGTCGTACCTGAGCCAGGGATACCTAGCGTGAAAAGTGGTATCATTGCCGCGTATGAGGCAGAGTTGTTCGCAGCCTCTGGAGAAGCGATACCCTCTGGGGCACCTCGTCCGAAACTCTCTGGATTTTTAGATATTTTCTTCGACAATGAGTAGGAGAATATAGTCGCTGCAGTCGCGCCCGCACCTGGCAAGATACCAACAATGAATCCGATCGCAGATCCTAGCAAAAGATCTTTCCACGTTGTAAAAATGTCTTTTACACGCGGCAGTAATGCTCTTAGCGAGTATTTTGTCCTATTCACCTTGGGTGCAGTTTCATTAACGCTAGCAAAAATCTCGCCTACACCATACATACCAATTGCGATGACAGTGAATTCAATACCTTCAAGCAACTCGAAGGTACCAAAGTTAAATCGAGGAGAGCCACTGACGATATCCAGCCCGACGCAGCCTATCCAAAGGCCGAGTCCCAATGCTGCAAATCCATTAGCACGATTGTCACCACCCAATGAGGTTGAGAAAATAAGTGTCATTACCATAAGCGCAGTCATTTCGATCGGACCAAAGCGAAGGGCAAATTCAGCAAATGGCGCAGCGACAAACGTGAATAAAATTATGGCGATAAAACCGCCCACGAAAGAGGCGAAAGTCGCGATACCTAGAGCCCGCCCCGCTTCCCCGTTTTTAGCCATCGGATAACCGTCTAGCGTTGTCATCATCGCTGCACTCTCGCCTGGAATACCAAGGAGAATAGACGTCACTGCACCGCCGTACATTGCTCCGTAATAAACACCCGCAAGGCCAGCGACAGCGACCGCAGGCTCAAAAGATACAACAATAGGTAGCAGGATCGCAAGCGCGGCTGGCGGTCCCATTGCCGGTAGTACTCCGATAGCGAGACCGAGCAGAACTCCAAGCAATGTCGCAAGGAGCATTGGTCCGCTCATGGCCACCGCCAGTCCATTTAATAAATTAGAAAGTATCTCTATCATATCAGCTCCCAAAGCAGCCCAATAGGCAACGGCACGCCGAGACCCTTGTCAAACACAGCCCAAGCTACCAAGGTGAATCCTATTGCGCTTGCTAGTCCAATAATCACGCCTTTTGCACTTCGGTCAGGCGTTAACGTTAGAAAACATGACATGATGTAGAAAGGCGTAAGCGCAATCATACCTAAGTAAGGGGTCGCAATAACAAATATAACAGTTATGGCGACGAGAACGACAACGCGTAAAACCTCCAGGCGCTCACTAGCTCTAAGTACGTCGTCGTTATCTGAAATTACTCCACCGGCTACCTCCGTCTGCTTTGATTTGATAAAAAGAGATACGCAAGTACTAATGAGGATTAGCAGACCCGCCATGGCCGGGAAAAATCCAGCGCCTGTTATCGATTCTGAAAAAACACCATATTGGAGTGATTGCCAAACAATATAGATGGCAAAAGCGGCAAATAATGATGTGAAAATTTTCTCGCTAGTAAGCGGTTGCATTCAAACCTCCCTAAATGCGTAATCAAGGATTCCCAACGCTAGGACGAGCGAAGCATCCAAGTTATAAGGAAAGTGGTTACTGCTTCAGGGTTTGGAGGTAGGCAGCATATAGTGCACTCACCTCTGGAATTTTTTTGCCGAACTCCTCAGCGTTCCAGTAAAGAGGTACCGAGTCATTACGCTCAATATACTGCGTCTGCCAGGTTTCACTTTCCGAAACTCTTTTCATAACTTCTTCCCAGAAGGAAACTGCCTCGGCCGGGACATCCTTCGGCATGACAACACCGCGATAGAGCATAAGTTCAATGTTAGAGCCCAATTCTTTGAAAGTTGGAATATCCGGCAAGGACTTAAGACGGTTTGGCGACGTCACCGCAATTGGCTTAAGACGGCCTGCTTTAATCTGGGTCATAACTTCGGAGGCGTTGCCAAACTGCAGATCGATGTGTCCACCGAGCAATGCAGTTGTTACCTCGCCATCTCCACCAAAGGGAATAGGTCGAACTTCCACGGCTAACTCTTTACCAAGTGACACCGCTAACAGGGCGGGATCCGTCACCGGACCCGTATTACCTATTCTGACGCTCTTTTTTTCCTTAATATTATCTAAGCTCTCGATGCCTGATCTAGCGTCAGCTACCAGAACAAATGGGTCACCTGCAATTACCGCGATCGGTTGAAAGTCTTCGATCTTAGCAGGTGATTGCCCCATCAGTGGAGCAACAAAGAAACTCGTCGCAATCGTTCCAATAATGTACGGGTCAGCTTTCCGCTTAGCAACATAGTTATATGCAATGGCGCCTCCTCCACCTGGCTTGTTTTCGACAAGCATCTGTGTCGGGCTGAGCTTTTGTTCGTTGATGATCTTCGCGATCGTGCGCGCTATAATATCGGAGCCACCACCTGGAGACGATTGCACAATCATCGTCACATCACGATTCGGATAATCAGCGGCATCAACTTTACCAGACGCCAGCCCCACAACCATAAGCGCGACAGTTAATTTCGTCGTAATTCTCGACATGGTTTTCCTCCCAGAAATCCTTAAAAAAATTGGCTTTACCGACAGAAGCTTTCTTATTGGTTACGCTTATACTCGCGAATGACACCGTCTTTTGGCTCTAATCCAAATCCGGGATTTTGCGACACTTCCAACCAGCCAGCCTGCGGCTGCGGTACCTCCTCAAACAGAGCGTTGTAGGTCATCCACTTGTGAAAGTGATATTCCACCAACCCACCGTTCAACAGTCCAGCGTGGAGTGCGATGTTATGCGGGCCATTACCATTTCCGTGACTCAAAGGAATATTATAAGCATGCGCTTGTGCGGCAATTCTCAAGCTCGCCGTTAAGCCACCGTCGTTGTTGATGTTTGGTTGAAGATAGTCAATTGAATCGGCCTCGAGATAGTCCCGAGCCTTAAAGTGCTCATTTTCCGCAGCCGCTACTCTGATGGTAGTCTGTTGTCTTAAATGCGCAAGGTTGCGGGGATCATTGTAATAAACTGGCTCCTCAATGAAAGAGATATCCAGCTCTTCACATAGCTTGCACAGTCGAATAGCTTCCGGAAGGCTCATTCGCAAGTTACCGTCCATCGACAGCTTTACATTAGGGCCAACTGCTTCTCTCATAGCAGCCATGCGGACGTAATCATCATCTGGATCAGGTATGGCTTGGCGACCAACAGTGTTCTTTAGGTGGTTATATCCGAGTGACACCAAGTATGCGGCTTCAGCAGCAAGTTCGTCTGCAGTGTAAACTGGTGCGCCATCGTAGGCTGCACCATGCGTGATATATACTGGTACCCTGTCTCTTGCTCCGCCTATGAGGTGATGCACGGGCCTTCCAATTGTCTTTCCTTTTATGTCCCAGCAGGCAATATCTACCATTGCCATAGCGGAAACGAGAACACGCCCTAGCGGACGCTCCCATGTATGTCTGTCGAACAGGCGAGGAATAAGATCTGTCCGAAATGGATCAATACCTTCGTCAATGATTCGTGGTGCTAGATACTTCTCGATTAATTCGATCGCGATTGGATGCGTATATCCACTGGTCGCCCATCCCACCACACCATCGTTCGTTTCCATCTCAAGCAACAGTGCCCCCTCAGTACTAGGGCGATCACGAAATGGCGGCGGTGTAATTGGAATTCCCTTCAAATCGTGAATGGATATCCGCCTAATTCGTTGTTTAGGCGATATGTAAGCCGCTTTGTAAAGCATTGTTTCGTTCAGCATGTGTCCTCCTAATCACAGGGTAACACTATCGCTTCGTAAGAAAATCAAATTAATCTTCTTCATTGTGCAGTTAATCTTATGAATGAGCGAGGCGAGTTTCCCGTTTTCATACCTCGCGCTTTATTGATGGATAAAAATCAAGACTTTTGTTGCGTCCTCCATAATCGCTCAGACAGATTATGATAAATCTAAGGCTCGGTAATACTGTTGATCCGCTATAGCTGATAGTGAGCCCCGACAGGGGCCCACAAGGTTTGATTGCCAGGCTAAATACATTACCTGTATTCTCACAGGAGCCAGTTTGGTAACCACAGCGAAATTTGCGGTATGTAGGTTATAAGTCCAAGCGCGACCAAGAGGGCGATAAGAAACGGCCATGACTGCCGCACATATTCCTCCATTCTAACCTTTGCTATCGATATAGTTATAAACATCATCGTACCCACAGGCGGCGTAAATCCGGCAATGGTCAGGTTTACAGACATCAAGATTCCTAGATGAATTGGGTCTATGCCCATTTGCATTGCGGCTGGGAAAATCAACGGTGTCATAAGGATCATTGCTGAGCCGCCTTCGAAGAAAAGGCCGACAATCAGGAGGATCACATTGATAAGTAGCAGCAACATAAGTGGTGAATCGACGGAGTTTAGAAGGAAAGTCGAGACCAGTGCGGGAATGCCCTCCCACGTCAGATAGGACGCAAAAGCATTTGCAGCGCAGATGATGAACATAACGCTGGCAGTAGCAATTACGGATTCCTCGAGAATTGCTGGCAGATCCTTGATCTTCAATTCCCGATAGATCACACCGCCGACAAAAAGCGCGTAAACAACCGAGATCGCTCCAGCCTCCGTTGGCGTGAAAACGCCAAAACGTAGGCCCATAATAATACCGAAGGGCAGAAGAAGAGCCCATGTGCTTTCACCCAGCTGACGCAGAATTTCGCGCGCTGATGCGCGTCGATCACGAGAACGCGGATAGCCACGAAAGCTGGCGAGAATTGCAACAGTAATCATCAACACCGCACATATTACCAATCCAGGTAAATATCCGGCTAAGAATATTTTAGCCACGGAAACATCTGCAACGAGGGCATAGAGAATAAGAATAATGCCAGGCGGGATGATTGGCGTAATACACGCCGAAGCTGCAGTAACGACAGTGGAAAACCCGCGATCATACCCCAGCTTCTCCATCTCAGGTACGACGATCTTCGTTGTCATGGCCGCATCAGCATTCGCTGAGCCAGAAAGCCCGCCCATTAGTGCCGACATGGCAACATTCACCTGTGCCATGCCCCCGCGCAAATGGCCGACCAGCAGAACCGCGAGTTTCATCAAGCGATTGGTAATGCCGGCATAGTTAAACACTACACCAGCACAGGTGAAAAATGGGATCGCGAGATATGGAAAGGATTCCGTCGATGCAACGATCGTCTGAATCATGGTTTCTTTGGGCATAAAAGTGTTGACCACACCGAAATAGTAGGCCGTTGCGATCAGCAGAGACATTGCGATGGGGACCCGCAACAAAAACATCACGAAGAGAAAGATAATTGGCGAAAAGGACAGAAACGTCATTTTGCGATTCCGTTCAAAAATTATGAGAAATGAGAGCGGTCACAGAACGGTCTCGTGCAGCGGCACATGATCAGGTTCACCGCGTAAGGAATGAAGGAGATGAATGACGCTATAAATCGTCATCAATACAAAGGCCGACAAGGGTGCAAGGTTTACCCAAAAATACGGCACCTCCAGAACGGCTGTTTTGCGCACCCAACCACCTGAAGCCAGTTGCCATGCAAGCCACACAAGCCATATGTTTGCAGCAATGAGCAACATGTCGACTGCGATTATGACAAAGCGCTGCACGCTGCGCGGAACAAGCTCCAGAAAAAAGTCAATCGCGATCATACCTTTGGTTCGATAGATATAGGCAACGGCCATAAACGTAGACCAAGTGAAACCCAGATAGGCGAGTTCTTCAGTCGACAAGAGACTGGTCGCGCCAAAATACCGCATTCCAACATTCAGAACGACAACGCTTAGCATAAGCATAAACGCAATAACGGCGATGATAATTTCTGCCTTATTGAAGCAACGCCCCAGCCTCGAATTAAAAAACATCTCCATAAGTAATCTCCGGATAACGGGAAGACCTGACACTCAAAGAATGAGCAGCCATAGGACAACACTCCAGAAGGCTGCACGCATTATCGCGCAGCCCCGAGGGAAGGATTAAGAGATGGTTTTCAGGACATCTTCATAAATGCCGCTCGTCCATTCGGGAAAGTGCTTGGGAGTCTCGGCTGCTGCCTCGACAAAAGATGATGTATCCACATCGTTAAAGACACGTCCGGCGTCTTCCAGTTTTCCACGAAACTCAAATTCAAGAGCCTCAATCATCGGCTGACGGACTGTCGTATAACCGCGCCCAACCACGTCCAACGCTTTGCGGGCAGGTTCTGGAAGATTTTCATAGACGCGTTGTGACATTACAATCGATGTCGTTGCAACGAGATGTCCGGTCAGGGAAATATTGGGCTGCGTTTCGTACAGTTTCGACGAATAGAGCACAGACAACGGACTTTCAGCCCCTTGAGCAACACCCTGGCTAAGTGCAGTGTAAGTCTCAGACCAAGCCGTATTCGTGATCACGCCTCCCAAAACGCGACCAACCTCATTCCACATCTTTGTTGGCGCATTGCGAATTTTCAGACCAGCTGTATCGGAACGCTGCTTTACCTGGCGTGCCGACAACAGGTGGCGCGTCCCGTAATATGTCATGGTCAGAACACGCAAGCCTCGCTGATTCAGCTTGGCATCAAGCTGCGCTCCAATGTCAGAGTTCCATGCGGTGCCAATATCTTCTGGCCTTTTAAAGAGATAAGGTGCCATGAAGACGGCGTAATCCGGCACGTAATTATAGAAGTGGCTCGGATCACAATCTTGTAGGATAGGCGCTCCGCGCGAAACAGCCTCGATCATGTCAACGGTTTTGCCAAGCGTTTCGGTGGGAAAAACTTGTACGCGCAACGTACCATCAGATGCTTCTTCTATACGTTTTCCGAAGTCCTCCCACATCGGATAACTCGGATCCTGAGACGCCACAACCATGTTCAAACGCAACAGCGTCGGTGCCTGTGCGCGCAAAATCCTTGGCGCAGCCAATCCGCCGACCAATGTGGCCCCTGCCCCAATTGCAAATGTCTTCAGAAAATCTTTCCGCGTTAGCATATTAAAACTCCTCCCTGACGCACCCAACCCACGTGCGCTCCTAGTTAATTAAATTCTACCTGCCGAAAACTATCGAGCTGGGCAGCATGAAATTAAGTCCTCCACACAGATATATGATGCATGATGTTTAATGATAGTCAATAACGACACGCATATGAATAATTGATTTGTTAGGATTTGCTGAAAATCATAGCCTTGAGCAGTTGATCTCAACCCTATAAGTGGGGTGCGAGGCTCGACAGCTCTATGGCTACATCTGAAAACAGCTGAAAAAATCAGCAATCGTTAAATATTAATTGAACCTTCATTGCTAAGTCACGCTGCCCCGCAGTAACAAAGGCATTGAGGGCATCACTTATAGCAAAGTGGTGAGTCACAAGCGCGCTGACGTCAAGTTGTCTTTCTGTCAACAATTCGACAGCGGTTGAAAACTCTCTGTCGAAGCGAAACGTACCCCTGAAGTCAATTTCCTTAACGACAATTGCGCCGAGTGGTGCAGTTACTTCGGAGCCGAGCATTCCAACTTGAACGAGAATTCCGCATGTCTTTAAGGATTGTATTGTTGCGGCTACCCCAGAGGGGTGTCCTGAACATTCAAACGCAATTTCTACTAAATCGTTGGATTCAATCCATACTTCGAGAGCTTGAGGGTCGCTCACGTTGATGATCTTATCGGCTCCACATTTTTGTGCGAATGATAGCGCTGAATCGCTTATGTCAGTTGCTATAATGTGTTTTGCGCCATTATGTTTCGCCAGCATTATAAGAAGAAGTCCGATCGGACCCGCTCCTGTAATCAGGACGCTTTTATCTTTTAATTCTCCAGCCCGACTCAGGGCGTGGAGGCAGACAGCAAGTGGCTCGGCAAACACAAGATCGTGCAAGTTAACGTCATCCTCGACCGGAAAAACTTGTTTACGATCAACAATCAAAAAAGAACTAAATCCGCCTTGAGTATGAGGAAAGCGCATCGCACTTCCTAAGAAACTACCTTCTTTACAATGCAGTTCCTTGCCTGAGCGACAGGCTTTACAATGACCGCATGGGTTGCTCGGGTTCACCGCTGCCTGCCGCCCTTTAACCAGGCCTTCGACGGCATCTCCCCAAGACTCTATTGTTCCGGCAATTTCATGTCCCAAAGTCATGGGTTCACGGACTTTGATTGTTCCATTCTGGCCGTGCTGAAAGTAATGTAGATCTGATCCACAAATTCCCCCAACCCGAATTTTCACGCAAACATCATTAGGGCCAAGTTCGTCGATCGGGCGCTCTTCGATTCTTAGATCCTTCATTCCATGCAGGACTGCAGCAGGCATATTAAACTCCCCTTTAATAATGCATGATGCATGATTATTATAATGAAACTTACTATTAATCAAGCAAGCAGTCATTGTGGAAATGGATGATGCATGATATATGATGTTCTTTGAGGTGCATGCCGGGGGCTCAGTAATTAAGAAGTCTTATAGTGACCTCGGTGCGCCCAGTTAGGCGCAAGGCGCTCTAAATGAAGATGAAAGGACAGGCGAGGATCTTGGCAACGCCGTTTTTGACTTAACCTGTTTCCAGGACAATCGAAAACCGGCCTTATGCAGACAAATAGGGAGTATAGCAGAGCCGAAGCCATCATGTCGCTTCACTCTGCAAATGGATATCTGGAGGAGTTACATGAGTTCAACCGAATATGTGGCCACTACCACGGCTGCTAAAGAGTATCCTGCCCATTCTCGCAGGAGCACGCTGTCCGGATTTATAGGAACAGCGCTGGAATACTATGATTTCGTCATTTATGGGTTGGCCGCTGCCACTGTCTTTAATACGCTTTTTTTTCCGAGCATTAATCCAACACTTGGCCTTTTGGCGAGTTTCGCCACTTATGCGGTAGGCTTCGCCGTCAGACCCATTGGTGGGTTGTGGCTGGGGGCTCTCGGCGATCGGATCGGTCGAAAAAAGATCTTAGTAATAACTATTGTACTCATGGGCGTGTCCACGTTCATCATCGGACTACTACCAACATACGCGCAAATAGGAATATGGGCTCCCATACTTCTGTTAACCATGCGTATCTTTCAAGGTTTTGGTGCTGGTGCTGAATTGGCAAGCGCGTCCGCTTTGCTTGTTGAAAGCGCGCCCGTCGAGCGAAGAGGCTTTATCGGGTCATTACTATGTATCGGAACGAATACAGGTACATTGATCGCGTCCACAGTCTGGCTCGCTGTCAGCCTATTGCCTCAGGAACAATTGTTAAGCTGGGGATGGCGGTTACCGTTTCTTGCAAGCTTCCTGGTTGCTGCATGGGGACTATGGATGCGTCGCGGCGTTCAGGAAAGTGCCACATTTACTGAAGTCGCTAAAAAGCAGGAGCACAAATCGCTTAAGCAGATTTACGCTGGCGTTTTTGGTCAAGGTCGCAAAGCGTTTCTGACTTGTTTTGGTCTGCGTCTTGGCGAAGGTGGTACCTCGATTATTTATCAGGTATTCCTGGTCGGATATATTGCGACCCTGCCAAATGCCACCAAAGCCACCGGCACTATGGCTCTCGTTATCGCATCGATTTTTGCTTATCTTAGCATTCCAATTATCGGAAAACTCATAGATAGGCATGGACGTAGACCGGTCTTTATGGCCCTCGCAGGGTTTCAGACACTTTTTGCATTTCCCGGTCTCTACATGATCAATACCGGTAATCAGTATCTAATCATTTTAGCATTTGTTCTAGCTTTTGGTACCTGCGTCCTTGGCATGTATGCGATCGCATCTTCTTGGATGGCGGAAATGTTTGGTTCGCGCTATCGCCTCGCAGGCATCACGGCATCAAAAGAAATAGGCGGACTTCTGGGCGCAGGCATCGCTCCTTTTGTATGCGCGGCGTTGATGTCCACCTTTCAAGCATGGTGGCCAATTGCACTTTACATCACCGTACTGGCAGGCATTTCATTTGTTTCGGCTTGCCTTGCTCCTGAAACGATAGGACGTGACCTTGTTGATGAAAGAGATGCTGTCTAAATGACCTAAGAAAATATCAAAATAAAACGCCGATCTGATTCTATTAGATCGGCGTTTTTCATTGCAAAACCATAAAAAAGAATGCTCCCTGCAATTACGCTGGAGCATTCTAAATCTTCCGCTTCAAGATAGAAGAAATATGGGAGGGTTAAGCTTCAGCATTAACTGAACTCATTTCTTGCTCAAGTTGTTCGATCAGATCGAGCCCCCACCTGATATCGTCTTCCATGGCCCGCCGGCTCCGGGCGTCATCTCTTGCCTCCAAAGCAGCAATTATCTCAAAGTGCTTGTGATCTTCACTGGAAAGATCGCGAACTGGTATTCTGTCGTGAAACAAGCGCAAAAATGGGCCCATCAGGACCCACATGTTTTCGCAAATGTTAACTACGATCGGCATATTGGAATAGGACATCACCGCAAAGTGAAAGTCACGATTAAGGTTAGAAGCTTTCGTAGGACTACTCTTGACAGCTTTTATAAAGTTCGCATTCAACGATTTTAGTTCACGAAGTTGGGCCGGTGTAATATTGAGAGCTGCAACTGAAGCTGCATGTCCTTCCAATTGCATACGAATAGCCTGCACTTCACGTAAGCTCGCGAAGTTTAGATCCGGCACCTGTACAGAGGTCGCAGCGCGCACATCCAGTGCACGCTCACTCACCAGACGAAAAATCGCTTCCCGAACCGGGGTAATGCTGGTTCCAAATTCTTCAGCAATTCCGGAGATGGTTAGACGCTGACCCGGCGCATATTGGCCATCCATGAGGGAATTGCGCAAGTTATTATAAAGCTGCAGCGAAAGGCTTTCGCGCGATATCTGCTTACCAGCCATTTTCCCCTCTCATTCTTTTGCCAATTCAACAAGTTCAATAAGAATGCCTTCTGGGTCTCGCATGTAAAGCCCTCGCAGACCGCTTGCAATACCTTCTGTGATTTCAGTCAGTTTTCCCTGTGATGCTCCACCATTCTGGCTGATCCGTGCGATGAGAGGATCCAGATTCTCGACGCGGAGACAAACATGTGCGACACCGGGTTGATTACCTGCCGGTCGAATGGCCTCCCCTCTTGCTGTCTGAAACTCTATAAACTCAATATGTGCCCCATGACCGTAGAGATGAACAAGCCGCACTTCCGCACCAGGAACACCCATGAAATCCGCGATCCACGGCTTCTTGCGCTCGCCAATTTGCTGGGCCTCGAAACCCATCACTTCGGTCCAGAATTTGACTGATCGTTCAATATTAGAAGTTATGAACCCGGTATGGTCAAACGATGTCCTTCCCCACTGGGTCTGATGAGCATCATGCTTTGTCATAATTTCATACTTTCTTGTTTTATGCTGTATTTTGCGAGCGCTTCCCAATTGATGTCGGTTCCGGCACCCGGCTTCGTATCTGCAAGCAGTTCCCCGTTTTCAATCACCGGATAATGTGTGTAAAAATCGTAGATTGGGTCTGCTCCGACCTCAGGCATGATCATTTCAACGGCTTCAACAGTCTCATTGGCGAAAGCAATATGCGCGTGCAGAAACGGGAAAACATGAGGTATCACCGGCAAGTTCTGTGCTTTTGCCAATACGACAGCATCGGCAGCTCCGGAAATCCCTCCGCTGACCGATGCATCGATACGAAGTATCCCTCCGCACTGTGCAACATCTCTGAAGCCCTGAAGGTCAATGACATCTTCACCAACGGCCAGAGGCGTATCGAGCTTGCGTGAAAGCTCTTCAATTGCTCGCCACTGCGTTGGAGCGAAAGGGTCCTCAATAAAGCGTGTTCCGAGGCTCTCCGCCATTCGGCAATAGGGCAGTGCCTCCGCGAGGTTTTTCCAGGACCAGTGCGCATCGATGCCAAATCCATGACCTTTGGGCAAAGCGCCGCTCAATGCTTCGATGACTGTTCTGTCTTCATCGATGTTGTTGCCATCAATCATCAATTTTATATTTCGGAAGCCGCGCTTGCACAAATCCCCACCTTGCGAGGCCGCAAGATCAGCAGACATACCATAGCCGATTACTGGCATGACCGGGACGCGATCACGAACGCCACCGAGCACAGCCCAAAGAGGCTGACCCAGATGTTTACACCAAGCATCGGTGAGAGCAATATCGCAAAGGCTTGCTCCGCGGACCATTGTAGCGCGGGGTGCAGGCGTGGCACCAAGCGCTGCTAGCTTCGGTGCAGCTCGCCGACTGGCCGTTGCTCCGATGTAAGAACGTGCTGCTGTCTGCGTTACTTCAAAAAGCGGTAGATTACGCTCGTATCCAGTCGCGTAGCCTTTCTCACCACTGGTGAGCGTGATTTCGACACAAACATAATCCCGCAAAGCAATGACGGCATTACCAAGTCTGACTGGATTTTGCAGTGGCACACGGGCATGCAGAATCCGTATTTGGTCAACCCGCACATCGGCCACGTCAATAATAGTCGCCATCAGCTCGCCAACCCCAGATCAACACTTGGTGTCAAGATGGAATTTGACGTCATCCCACCATCAACCATTAAAACCTGCCCTGTAACGAAACTTGCTGCATCTGAGGCTAAGAAAACAGCGGCTCCCTGAAGCTCTTCAGGTTTTGCCCAGCGCGCGAGTGGTGTCCTATCGATAACCTGCTGTTCAAAAGCTGAGTTCAGAACTTTTGAGTTCATCTCCGTAAGAATATAACCGGGACCGATCGCATTAACTGTAATGTTGTCGGGTCCGAGCTCTGCGGCTAAGCCACGTGTAAGCCCGACGACACCATGTTTTGCTGCGACATAGGAAATGACACCGGGGCGCGAACTGATGGCCATTACAGAGGCCGTTGAAATGATGCGACCATACTTCTGTTTCTTCATATGTATCGCACAGGCTCGTGCCAAAGCGTAAAGGGAAGAAAGGTTGATGTTGATCACCTTATTCCACGCATTCATGTCGTGCGCCTCAACAGGCTGTCGGATCAGGATGCCTGCATTATTCATCAATATGTCGATGCGGCCATGTTCCGCCACGATAGCATCAACGGCCTTTTCCGCCGCATCGAAGTCCGTTACATCGAAGGGAAGTGCAAAAGCCTTGCCGCCAGCATCATTGAGAGCGGCGGCTGCCGTTTTCGCGGTTTCCGGGTTGATATCGTTGATGATGACTGTCGCACCAGCCTGGCTGAAGCCCTGAGCCAGCGCAAAGCCAATGCCACGTCCGCTTCCCGTAATGAGAGCAACTTTTCCATGAAGAGAAAACTGGTCTAAGATCATGTTTTCGTGTGCCATTATCTTACCATCCCTCGATTTCTACAATTGCGTTGGCAATGTCAGCTGCTGTGATTGGCTTTTCGAACTTCTTCATATGCACTGCTGATGCAGATAGTTCTGAAATTGTATCGATATCGGAGTTGCTGGTGCCCTTATGGCCGAGGGCTGCGAGTTTCAAAGGCAGGCCTGCTAATCTGTAGAACCCGCGAATATCATTCATGAACTCTTCGCTTCGCCCCTCAAGCACCAATTGAACCAGCAAACCATAAGCGACCTGATGTCCATGCAAGGCATCGGCCACATTTGGAATAGCTGAAAGACCGCGGGTCATGCCATGAGAAACGGAGAGGCCACCGCTTTCAAAAGCGAGACCGCTCATAAGTACTGATGCTTCAACGATGGCTTCAAATTCGGGTGTCGTCTTGCCTTTGTCGACCGCTTCGAACGCCTTTTCTGTATGTTCGCGCAGAGTGTCATAACAAGCACGTGCAAGAGCGAGCGCAGTGCGTGGAGATTGAGCGCCAAATACGTTTTTCCCGTTCGCTCCAATACATTGTTCAACTTCGAATTTTTTTACGAACGCATCGCCAATGCCAGCTGATAGAAACGTCTTTGGGGCCTTGACGATGATCGCGGTATCGACAAGCACAAGCTCAGGATTACCCTTATTCTCTTCAACGCCCACCAGCTTGTGATTTTCATCATAAACCACTGCAATATGGCTGGTTGGTGAATCGTTGGATGCAATAGTCGGAATGGAAACAAAAGCTGCATTGATCGCGCGGCTTAGCAGCTTACCCGTATCAATAGCTTTACCTCCGCCCGCAGAGACAACTACATCAAACTCTTTCCCGGAAGAAAGAGCCGCGAGGCGTTCAATCTCTGCGTAGGTAATTTCTCCGCCAAAGTCCAGAAAAGTCGCCGTTACGTCAGCCTGCTGGCAAGAGTTAAGGATAATTTCCTCAACGATTGGCCGTGTTCGTTTATCGACGACGAAAGCTGCATTTTTTCCGATATTGGCAAGTTCTGCGCCAATAGTTGAGAGAGCGCCTTCGCCCTGAACATAACGCTGAGGTGCGCCAAAAATTATCATAGTCTTACTCACTCAGTTGAAATTGCAGGTGGAATTTTCAGGAGTTTGGGGTCAGATCCGGGGAGGATGGATCCATGAGTACAAAATCAATGAAGGCATCGATCTGACCCCGAAGCATGTGCGAACCTTCGTGTATAATAGCACCACGCTTTTTGGCTTCATTCAGTAGAGATGTTCTCGCGGGCTCCATAATAACCTCCGCAACAACTGTTCCCTTACCAATTGTCTCAATGTCGACCGGCAGCAGGTCGCCCGGCTTCATGCCGAGTGCTGTGCCATTCACGACAAGATCAAAACTTTCAGCATTAGCCGGACCAACTTTGATCGGGGTTCCAGGGTAAAGGGCAGTCAACCTTGCTACAAGTACTTCAGCTTTGGCTGATGTGCGATTTGCAATAACGAGTTCGCTGATATCTGCCCGAAGAAGGGCTTCGGCAATTGCAATCGCCACGCCGCCAGCACCGACCAGCAGTGTCTTTTTACCACGAGGGTTGAGCCCTTTATCATTCAATCCCATAACGAAGCCAATACCATCAAGCATCCGGCCAGTCAGGCTCATATCTTCACCTCTGCGAATGACATTTGTGACAAGTAAATCGGCAGCAACACCTTCCAGAACGTCACAGTGACGTGCTGCTGTTTCTTTGTGAGGAATAGTCACGATCATTCCGGCAACGCTCTGCGCAGAGCGAAGCATCGCTATGTGAGCGCCAAGATCATCAGATGAGACCTGCCAGGGCACGAGCACAGCATTGATACCGCGTTCGGCACAACGCGCATTGAAAAGTGCCGGCGTTTTTAGATGCTTTGATGGATATGATAGATGAACGAGGACCTTAGTACGCCCGTCGATTGGCATTATTTTCTCCCAGTATTGAAAAACTGCGCGTGCAGGATTTCGAAGCTCTTAATTCTCCCAAATCATATGCAAGAGCCAGTACTAATGATGCATGATATTTTATCGGCGTCAATCTTAAAGACCCATTAAAAGACAAAACTATATCATATATGATGCATGATATGTTGACGAATATCGGAATCGCTGTTACTTCGTTAGTGCGCTTCTAAAGTGCGGGAGGAGCATGCTCCTTAGTGCTGCGTCGCGGAGGGATATTGACCTTTCTCGCTGCCGTCAGAATAGCGCCACGCATGCTGACTGCTTGATGTTCAATAAGGTGAAACAGCGTTCTTGGATCGAATTATGAAAAATACAGAATTAACACGTGAGCAGATCGAACTTCTCACGGACAGAGCAGAATTCGTCAGGCTGGAAACGATCCGCCTGATCAGCATTGCTAAGGTTGGCCATTATTCATCGGTGTTTTCATGCGCTGAGATTTTTTCGGCTTTGTATTATGATGTAATGAATATTCGGCGCGGCGAACCAAAATGGGCCGATCGTGACCGGTTTTTGATGGGTAAAGGCCACGCTGCGGTCGGGCTGTTCCCTATTCTGGCAGATCTTGATTTCTTCGATAAATCTTGGCTCGATGATTACACCCGGCTTGGCAGCCCGCTCGGCGATCATCCTGATATGCGAAAAGTTCCCGGTGTTGATTTCAGCTCGGGTTCCATCGGTCACGCTCTGTCTAATGGCGCAGGAATGCTCCTTGGTGCGCGCATGCAAAAGCAGGATTTCAACGCTTTTGTCCTGCTCGGAGATGGTGAAATGCAGGAAGGCCAGGTGTGGGAGGCCGCATTGGGTGCATCAAGCCATGGGCTATCCAACCTAATAGCCATCGTTGATCGCAACGGTTATCAGCTTGATGGTAAAGTTGACGATGTTATCGCTATTGAACCTTTGGATGAAAAATGGCGCGCATTTGGCTGGGAAGTACATGTCGTTGATGGTCACGATATCGTTGCTCTGACCGAATTGCTCCGACAGGTGAAAGCCGACAAGCAGCGTACTAAGCCATGTTGCATCATTGCTAAGACCAGCAAGGGCAAAGGCATAGATTATATGGAAACAGAGCCAGGCTGGCATTTGGGCTACCTGTCGCCAATCGATTCCGAAAATGCTCGTCAGACAATTCTTAACGCGGGAGCAAAGTAATGACTGCTCATCTCACACCTGAGTCCTGGCAATATCGCGACCTCAACAAGCGTGCGCCATCCTTGTCGGTTCTGTCTGACGTACTCATTGAACTTGCCGAGCAAGGGCATCCTGTTGCCGCAGGAACGGCCGATCTTCAGCACTCCAATGGCTTGGTTGGTTTCGTAGAGCGCTTCCCCGAACGGTTTGTACAGTTCGGCATTTCGGAGCAGAATATGGTTTCTGCAGCGGCCGGAATAGCAACAACGGGAATGATCCCGTATGTAGCCACTTTCGCATCATTCCTCGGCTTGCTTGCTTGTGAGCAAATTCGCATGGATGTCGCTTATTGTGCACAACCCGTACGTCTGATCGGCCACCACACTGGCATATCTATGGGGTTTTATGGTACATCCCACCACGCCACGGAAGATATTTCTACAATGCGCGCAATTGCTGATCTGACGGTTATTTCGCCGTCCGACGGCGTTCAATATGCGGCACTTTTGCGCGAATCCGCTACTTACGCACAGCCGATCTATTTCCGTACCGGACGCGGTCAGGATCCAGTCGTTTACGAGGCTGGCGAGCCGTTCAAGATTGGCAAGGCAAAGGTTCATGGACTGGGCAAAGACGTCACTATCATCGCTTGTGGTATGGCCGTCCATGGTGCCAAGGCTGCGGTCAAAGCGTTGAACGAAAAAGGCCATTCAGTCGGTCTCATTGATATGCATACAATAAAGCCACTTGACGTCGAAGCCGTTCAGGAAGCTGCTAAATATTCGAAAATTATCCTGACCGTTGAAGAGCATAATATCCTTGGCGGACTTGGCTCGGCAGTGGCGGAAGTATTGGCGGAGCAGCCATCAAAAGCCAGGCTGGTACGTCATGGAATAATGGATGAATTCAGCCTCATCGCGCCGCCCACACATCTCTATCGTCATTACAAACTTGATGCTGCAGGGATTGAGGAAATCGCAAAGCTGCATATTTAAGTCGAGCATGGGTTAATACGTGAAAATTAAGGTAATTCCGGTGAGCTTCTCTGCTCACCGGGTCACAAATTTATCCATGATTTGAGCAACAATCTGCATTCGGCTCCTCACCAGCATCAATGTGGCTCCATAAACACTTGAAGGGATATGAACCACTGGCCCCTGTAATTGGGCGATGTATTGATTGCCAGTCAAGAACATTTTCAATGAGCCTGATCCGTGCACTTGAGTTAACTTGACCAGTCTCAGTTAGAGGTTCTCTGCTCACGCCACCAGACAATGGGAGAGTCGAAAGCGCACCGGGTTACTGTCTGCCTACAATTTACTGCTGGCGTGCAACGTATCTGCCACCAATGCGTTGGCATGGCCATGGCCCAATCCGTACTCGGACTTTAGCCATGCGACGAGTTCCATGTGCTTTAACTCGGATCGGGAGCGGATCAATTCCCTCCACTCGTCTATCGTTCGGCCGTATTTCGCCTCGATAGATGGAAAATAGGAGGCAGGTCCTTTTGTAATGTTTGTCATTTATTGTCTTCCAACATATCTATTTTAGCCTAAGAACGAACCTTGTCAGCTTTTCGTAGTGATATCCATATCGTGGCCTGCCCAACACTCAGTAACCATGGCTTGCGCAGCAGATCACCTACGTGATGCTGCCTGTCGACCCGCGCCAATTTCAACCCGAAAATGCGCCAGTTAATACCCTGTTCGCTTCTCTTGTCGCAGCAGGATAACGGTCCCCGCCGGATCGGAGGTCCACAGACCGTTCACATTTGTCAGTGGCTCCAGTTCGTCGCGGCGTGGACCGCCCAGTTTAGCTAGGGCCGCATCTGGGTCATCGTCAAACAGTTCCAGCCAGACATCAGTCTGGCTTTGATGCGACACCCTGTCGATCCAGAGCGTTAATGCGCCAAATTCAAAGCCTGTGCTGTCGTCTAGTTCGCGAATGACTTTCAGCCCAACCCGATCCCTGTAGAATTCGACCGTCTCCTGCCAGCGATGCAGCGGTGTTTTGATCGCAATGTTTTTGCCTGGTTTCATTCCTGCTCTCCTGATGTTGTGGCGGGCCTATTTGTAAAAGCCGTCGCGCAGGTTGATGCCATGTTCCAGCCAAGCCTTCATGGCGCAGAGCATGCCGGTCCAACCTTCACAATTGCGGTAGCTGGACTTCAGTCCAGCCTCGGTATCGGGCCAGCCATACTCGCTGATGCGAACCAATGTGCGCCCATCCTCCAGCTCCCGAAAAGTCAGAGTAATAGTAGTCCAGGTGCTAGGTTCTGGTGTGGCCTCCCATTGCAGGACGATCTTTCGGTTGGGAATGACCTCTTGCACCATCACCGGAAAGGCACCGGGAAAATCGTGGAAATCCCATGTAACCTCGGCTCCAGGCACCAGTCGCCCTTTCGCACCGCCAGTCGTGAAAAACCTCGAAAGGCATTCCGGGGCAACCACAGCCTCGAATACTTCTGCAACCGGCTTTGCCACGCGTCCGGCAACCGTGAATTTCAGTTCCATCTCAGGGTTCCTCGTTGCATGGTCTATATTTATGTTATAAAAATATAACATGTCAATCGATGAAAAATATGACCTTTTGTTCAAGGCGTTGTGCCATCATCAACGGCGTCAACTGCTGGATTTGCTGCGCGACGGACCCCAAACCACTGGTGCGCTGTGCACTGCGCTGCCGGCGCTTGATCGGTGCACCGTCATGCAGCATCTGGGTGTTCTGGAGAAAGCTGGTCTGATTGCGATCGAACGGCGCGGGCGTGAGCGCTGGAACCATCTGGATGCGATGCCGCTTTATGATCTGCAACAACGCTGGATAGGGCCTTATGCAGCACATGCCATTGCTGTACTAGGCGCGCTTGGGCAAGCTGCTCCCACCGACTGCGATGCGAGTGATGTCGCGTTGAGTAGGCAACTTAACGACATTTATCACTCTGATTGACCTCTTTTTGCTAGGCACACGGCCGCAATCAGCGTCGCACCGTAACTTTAACCTTAGCGCCTATGTGATTTAGTATGAGCCGCTACGTTGTTGAGTTTTGCCAAATTTTTAACCAAATTTTCATTTCGGGTTAACCCACGCGAAGACGAAAATAGATACAGGATTCCAAAGGATACGAGGGCGGGGTTTGGTCAGCATCAAAACATAGCTGGCTTAAATTCAGGCTGAATTCCACTTGTTTCATATTGCGGTGTCAGATCGCTTTGGCCTGCGGATTGCGCGAACCTTTGGGCTATCGCCAGCCCCGCAGAAAAACCGACTGCGTCCGTCGGATTCAAGCCCAGAAACTGCCATTTCCGCGGGCATATCCAACCGCTCCAGGACTTCACCGGTCGAAGGATCAATGCGGCGGACATCACTTTGGTCATTCTCCCATGTGCCGTGCCAGAGCTCACCGTCGACCCACGTGACCCCGGTAACGAAGCGATCGGTTTCGATCGTGCGTAGCACCTTTCCTGTTTCAGGATCGACTTGATGGATTTTACGGCCGCGATGTTGCCCGACCCAGAGCAAACCTTCCGCCCAGGCAAGGCCGGAATCTGCTCCATTGCCGGGGGCGGGAATCGCGGCGAGCACCTCGCCAGTCTTTGGATCGACCTTTCTAATCACCCCTTCAGCAGTTTGGTATAGGTACTGGCCATCGAATGTCGTGCCGGCATCGGCGGCAATATTGAGCGAGGTCAGCACGTTCCCACTGTGGGGATCAAACGCTTTCAGTGTTGCGCCTGTCGCCATCCAGACACGCTGGCCGTCAAAGCTGACCCCATGAACGTGTTCTACTCCGGGAAAAGGGCCATACTCGCGAATGATTTCAGCAGCTTTTTGTTTCATCTCTCATCATACCCTGAAACGCTGATAGAGGGTAATAACAAGCTTGTCGGGAAACCCGGAACGCTCGTGGCGATCCAGCGACGCGCACGTCCGTGGCCGAACCATTCCACCTTGTCATTTTCCGCAAGTGCATCAAGCGCCCGCTGCACCGTGCGCGGGCTGACGTTGAGCGCGAGCGCCAATGAGGAGCTGGACCATGCCTCGCCATCGGCGAGAAGCGCCAGCAAATCGGCACACTCGTCTTCGACAGGCGGCGTAAGCACTGCGACAGCGCCGTTCCCATGGGGCTCCAATATGAACCCCTGCTTGGTGGCGCATACATCCGCCACGGGCGTGATTGCCTTGCGCAGACGTCCGATCTCAACGCGCAGCCGAGCGCGATGCGATTCATCTGCCTCCCGCGCGCGAAAGGCGCGCGCGAGAAGCTCTTCCCGCGTGACATCTTCCGGCCAAGCTGCCCCGAGCACGCGCATTAGCGTGAACAGGATCGAACGACTGGCGAGAGAAACGATGGCTTCATCTGTGCGGACGACGTTCCGGCAAACATCGATGACGAGCGCTCCCGATGCGATAAACGCCTCAACTTCATCGAGCCGAAGAAGCCGTTCTGCATTGCGCGCGACCAACCGCGCAGCGGGCACTTCGAAGGCACTTACGGCTCTGTCGACTTCGGCTTTCAATGTGGCATTGCCAAAGGCGGCCGCGGTGCTTTGTGCACGATCGAGCGCATCACGAGCCGGCTCCGCGCGTATGCGGCGTATCGCGATGCCCGCAACTACCAACTCGTAACCTATCCGCGATGCCGTCGGCAACACACCAGCATTGAGGCCACTCAAGACCCGCTCGGCCTCGTTGAGACGGCCAATCAAAAGCAGGCGTCTTGCTTCGATGTATCCCGCATGCGCGGCATTCGCGAAGTCTCCGAATGCCTCCAGCGATGACTGGGCGGCGGCGAGGCCCTGCATGGGGCGGCCAAGTTCGCGTAACGTCAACGCAATCTCTGCCTCAGCGACTTTGCATCGTGCACGGGCCATGAGATCCCGGTTGCCGAAAGCGCGTGCCGCGCGGCCCAGCAATTCTTTCGCGCGCGCGAGATCGCCGAGCTGCGCCATAGCAATGCCGCGCAGGGCGAGTGCGGGCGCATCTGCGCGTAGGGCGATGCACTTGAGCGCTGCAAGCGGATCACCCGTCGCAAGCGCCCGCGCTGCGAAGGTCATCTGAGAGTACATTCAAATCCCGTCACAATTGTTACTCACGTTCTCACGTCATTCAGACATAGAATTTAAGCAGGTTAAGCGCCGCGGGAAACATTGTCGAACCACGATTGGGAATTCAGAAATGAAAATGTCCAAACCAACTGAAACCCGCTCTTCAGACACACAGCGTCCAGGCGGTCTTATAGGATTGCTGGTTCTCGCAGCTTCGCCAACCTTTGCGTCGATGGCTTGGATTTCGACATACGACGTGCAGGGGACGATCTGCGAGTCTACACCCTCCAGGCTGCCGATTAGCAGCATGGCCTTCATGTACCTGCTAATGAGCCTCTTTCACGTGTCGCCCTGGCTGAAGCTTGCTTCTACTTCCTGGCGGCAAATCCATTCCCTAAAACCCGAGGAGACAAACTATGAACCATAATATCGTTTCCGCTGAAGACTGGCTCGCTGCCCGGCGCGATTTCCTAAAAGCGGAGAAAGAGCTTACACGACACCGGGACGAGGTCGCCAAGAAGCGGCTGGCGCTGCCATGGGTACAGATTGAGAAGGAATATATGTTTGATACGCCCAATGGCCCACGGACCCTTTCCGATCTATTCGATGGCCGATCACAGCTTCTGGTGCAGCACTTCATGTTTGCGCCAGGATGGAAGGCGGGTTGCCCGAGCTGCTCTTTCATGGCCGATCATACCGATGGCATGAACTATCATCTTTCGCATCACGACGTCACGATGGTCGCCGTTTCGCGCGCACCGCTCGCCGACCTCGAGAGCTATCGTAAACGCATGGGGTGGCAGTTCACATGGGTGTCATCCTTCAGAAATGATTTCAATTACGATTTTCGTGTTAGCTTCACACCTAGCGAAGTCGCAACCGGCAAAATTGACTACAATTTCGGAGAGTGGTCAGAACTCGGTGAGGAATGGCCTGGCATCAGCGCTTTCTACAAAGACGACGCCGGCAAGATCTTTCGCACCTACTCCACCTATGGGCGCGGCGTCGAGGCGATGATGGGCACCTATCAGCTGCTCGATTTGGCCCCACAGGGACGCAATGAGGCCGAAGGAATGGACTGGGTTTGCCGCCACGATCAGTACAAATAGCATTGCTCATGTTTGCAAATACAATTGCCACGAGCGGAAAATTAGGAAGATATGATTGCCAAAATGCTTACAAAGAGATGCTCTTGGCCGACCTGGTCATGTTATGGATATGCCGAAAATTGATGAGATTTTTGAAAGGATCGAGCGAGACAAAGATAACATCTCCCGAGAGAATCTGGACAGTATCAGTTCGCTCATTGCCGACAAACTCCTGGATGAGTGTTTGAGGGCAGGACCCAAGCTTTACAGAACATGGGATTTGATAATCTCGAAACTCAAGCAATTGAACCGCCCCGGAATTACTGGAGACCGTTTGGTTTAAGTTTTGCGACTATGGCGGGTTCGTTTAGCATGGCATATTATCGTTCTTCGGCCTCGGCGGGTGGAATGGTTCCGATAGACTCCAGAAGGCGGCGGTTGTCGAACCAATCGACCCATTCGAGAGTTGCCCACTTCACAGCTTCGAAGTTGCGATACGGTCTCCGTCGATGGAAGGCTGCGACCTTATTACGACGTTGATCGTTTCGATGAAAGCATTGTCGTGCAGCATTGAGTGTGCGTAATGTCGATACTCGCTATTACAGGAAGTCTAAAGCGCATACCGACAGATGTAGAATGGTTTTCGGAATGTCCACAAGTTTGACGGATGTGGCGATAGGCTGTCCTTGTCCACATTGCAATGCCCGGGTCAATGATGATGGCGGAAATGCTTGAAGGTCTGACTTGAGTCCACAAGTGCTACCTCACCCGGTTAGTATGGAGTCTGCTTTATCACTTGACTGTCAAATTCCGATACCTGTCCTGCATCAATTGTTTGACGTAGTTGGCTTATTTTTTAACAAACTGCATTTTCAAATTTAATCGAAACATTCAATAATCTAAAAACCTATATAGGCATTGTTTCGATGAAATTAATCCCGGCAGAATATTAGACAGGGTGGCCCTTTCAAGCACATAGGTCATGTGTGGATTTTGATATGCTTCCTGAACCAGTCGGCCTGCAGATTAACTGGCTTTGATGAGATGATTTTCCACACCGTTCATTAAAGCCTACGAAAACACCCGCCCGAAATCCCCCTGCTTTCAAACCGACAACACGCATTTACGAACGAAAGGACCATCATCATGACTGATAATGTAAAATCCCGTCGATCTGCTTCTCTCAAGACACCGAGCGGTTTTTCGGAAGAAGCCGTGAAGGAAATTTCCGGCGGCATCACCGCTCTGCTCGCAGATGTGTTTGCCATTTATCTCAAGACCAAGAATTTCCATTGGCATATGTCTGGCGCGCATTTCCGCGATTATCATCTGCTGCTGGATGAACAGGGCGATCAGATTTTTGCCATCACCGACGATCTGGCAGAACGCGCCCGCAAGCTGGGTGGCAACACGCTGCGCTCCATCGGCGATATTTCGCGCCACCAGCGCATTCTCGATAATGATGCGGAGTTTGTGCATCCGCATGAAATGCTTGCCGAGCTGCGCGACGACAACAAGGCACTTGTTGAAAGTATGCGCGTGCTGCACGAGCTTTGCGACGAATATGGCGATGTGGCGACCGCAAGCCTGCTCGAAAACTGGATCGACGAAGGCGAACGCCGCGTCTGGTTCCTGTTTGAAACGCTGCGTGGCACAAACGGCTGATCGCAGGATCAGTCACACAAAAGAAGGGGCCGTCGGCCCCTTTTTTCGTTTGTGCGCGAGGTGAAGCATAAACACGCCCACCCTATACCCAAGTATAGAGTAGCAAAAACTCAGGTGTATGGTTTTGCACTCATAGTACGGTTTCGTACAGCGCCGCATCATCCCAAAATCCTCCCATATCCAACGCAGTTCAACGATTTTACGGGAGATCGATGATGTCACATTTCGCAACGCCAGTTGACCACAAGCAGCCACGCCTTCCCCTCGACAAGTTCGCAAGCGAGACATCAATCAAGGTCTCGGC
>Ga0308165_1001587_pt1 | contig 31095 bp, 28 predicted proteins | sample PhyWR2_FD_201032 | JGI IMG/M metagenome (GOLD analysis project Ga0308165, IMG submission 201032) | Phyllosphere microbial communities from UC Gill Tract Community Farm, Albany, California, United States - DLSLW.R2 | ecosystem: Host-associated > Plants > Phyllosphere > Unclassified | place: USA... | reverse complement strand
CTCGGAATGCATGGTTGTGAGCGTCAAACAGCATCTCATGGGACTGTGTGAGATAGGCGCGAACGATAAAGGCTCTGGAATAACTTAGCTTGGTATGGGCGACCTGAAGCTTTGTCCGTTCATTGCCAATAATTGCCCAGTCTTCTGACCAGTCGAATTGAAATGCTTCTCCCGGCTCAAAGCTCAAAGGGACAAACGTACCCCGGCCCGATGTCTGGTTGTGCATATGAAGATCGGCCTTCCACTCGCGGGCAAAGGTGGCAACGCGACTGTATGATCCCTCATAGCCCAGAGCGACAAGGTCAGCATGCATCTGCTTCACCGTGCGCTTTTGTTTGCGAGGTTTACGATCTTCCGACTTTAACCACGTCGTCAGTCGGTCAGAAAATGGGTCGAGTTTGCTTGGCCTATCAGGGACCTGAAATTTTGGCTCAACGCCATTGAGACGCAGATACTTGCGGATGGTGTTCCGCGATAGGCCTGTTCGTCGGGCAATCTCGCGGATCGATAGTTCGTCCCGGTAATGCCACCGTCGGATAACGCTCAATAATGCCATGTCGATCACTCCATAGCCCTCGCTGAAAAACAAACGAGGGACGGTTCAAACATGGGTCAATTCTAAATGGAAATATCACCCCAAACCGGGTCACTTCTCAGCGGCAATCAACAGTTTATGCTCTTCGTTTGCAAAGTAAGCGTGAGGCTTTCTTTGCAACGCTTATCGGCAATAGTGTGCCGCTTTACTGCACTTCGGGCGGACGTGCAGTTATGGCACAGCTTCCCGATGATGAAGTAAATGAGATTATTCAGCGGTCCAAACGCCGCAAATTTACACCGCGCACCATCACTGAGCCGCAAGAAATCTGGGACAAAATTCACGAAGCCCGCGAAAATGGTTTTGCGCTTGCTTCGGAAGAAGTTCTTCAAGGCGAAATCGCTATTGGTGCTGCGATACGGGGCCCAGAAGGTCGCCCAGTAGCAGCGATACACGTTGGCGGATCGCTCAGCGAGTGGAACAAAGAGACGTTTTCAAGTCACTTTGCACCACTCATCATGGCTGCAGCGGGTACGATTAATCGTCAATGAGTGTAAAAGCTTAGGTGGAGCGGCCTTTTTAATTTTTGATAGCGTCTGCTTTCCCGAAATTATTTCAGCATAAATAAAGCGCAGGAAGAGTTTATCTCTTCCTGCGCTTTCCCTATTGCTACAAAATCCTAAATATCAAGTTGTTAGAATGACAATCACCATACCCCAAAGGGTTAGCAACGTGTTGCTGATTGCATAAGGCACTGTGTAGCCCAGCATTGGCACATTGCTCTTCGCAACTTCCGAAACCATTGCAGCCGCCGCTGTACTGGTTCGCGCGCCACCACAGCAGCCCAGATTGATCGCCGGATCAAACCGGAAAATATATTTGCCGATCAGCGGTGCCAGCAACATCGGCACAGACGTTGCAAACAGGCCCCAGAGGAACATGCCGATCCCGATTTCCTTCAGCCCACTGATAAAGGTTGGACCTGCGGATATACCGACTACTGCGATGAAGATATTAAGGCCAACCGTATTCATGAACCATACAGTTGCAGTCGGTACATTCCCCATTTTAGGCGTGAAGCTGCGTAGCCAACCAAATATAAGACCGGCAATCAAAGCACCACCGGATGTTGACAAGGTGATCGGAATACCCGCAACCGGCACGACGATTGAGCCGACCACACCACCAATCACAATACCCGATCCGACCAGAACCATGTCTGTGACACTTGTCGGTCTATCTGCATAACCAATCTCGGCGACCAACGCATCTATGTGCTTCCTGCTGCCCGTGAGGCTAACAATATCACCCCGATAGATCTTACTCTGCGCTTTAACCGGCACATCGACATTCATCGATCCGCGACGAATGCGGTTGATATAAACGCCGCGTGTAAATGGTTCATGAGACAGATCGATCAAAGTGCGTCCATTGAAGCGCTTGTTCGTTACAACCACTTCAACAGTCTCAATCGGAATTTCGATCAATTCCTTGTCCGCGACTTCCTGTCCCCTGTTTGACCACTCAACAATGGAATCATGCGGGCCTGATACAGCGATGACGTCGCCAACCTGTAAAACAGTGTTGTCATCAAATGCGATAATCTTGCCGTCGCGACGCAAGCGCTCCAGGAAGATACGGCTGCCGGCCATTTGTTCAGCCGCACCGACAGTCTTTCCGGCAATAACGCCCGGAACCGTCAGCTGGAATGAACGAACGATATACTGGTGCCACGCGGTCTCAATTCCGGAAGCTGGCGCTCCTACCGACATCTCGCGCTCATAACGCGCACATTCTTCCACGAGATTAACCCGTAAAAGCTTCGGCCCAACAAACGCGATCAACATACCAGTGCCAACCGTACCAAACAGATAGGTAACTGCATAGGCAACGGGTATTGCGTTCAATTCATCAGCAATCTGCGATGGAGAAAGTCCGGTTCGGTTAAGCGCATCTGTCGCCATACCGATGGATGCAGAAATTGTTTGAGAACCCGCAAGAAGGCCAATTGCAGAACCCGGACCATAACCCGCAACGACCGCTGCAAAGAACACTGATCCGAGGCACAGGAATGAGATCACGACAGCGAAAATCGCCTGTGGCAGGCCATCGCTCGCGATACCACGCACAAATTGCGGACCAACGCCAAAGCCGACCGCAAAAAGAAACATAATGAAGAAGATCGACTTGATCTGCGGGGATATTTCTATGCCCAGCTGTCCGATGAGGACGCCCGCAAGCAACGTGCCCGTTACGGAACCGAGACTGACGGTCCCGAACTTCAATGCACCAACCCAAAACCCAACGGCCAATGCTAGAAAGATCGCCAGCTCTGGGGCCGATCTCAATACATTGCTTATCCATTCAAACAGGAACATCTCTTTTCTTTCTTGAAGAGTCCAATGCGATATAAGCGCTTGATTGAAATGCCTTCCCGGAAATCTCAGAAAGCGCTGGTCGATTAGAGGTCAACCAGCGCTGCATTTTTGAGATCAATGCAATCGGTATAAGTGCAACCAATAAAAATTAAACGATCAGGTCCACTCGCACGCTTTGCATTTCCGAGAAGCCAATTTCACACTGTTGGTGAAGTGGGCTATTAAGAACGCTTGAGCAGTTTCAATCCAACAGACTTATCGTAGCCATGGATTTCCTTGACATCGAGCTTACGCATGAACTCGATAATTTCATGCGTAATAACTTGTCCTGGAACCATGATTGGGAAGCCCGGTGGATAAGGAATAACGAAGTTTGCCGAGACAAGCGCAGGGCCCTTCTCAAGCCTTTCGTCGACATCTGCACTATGCAGCGCGATATATTCGCATTCTTCCTTTTTATAGGCGTCATAGAATGCACCGCGAATATTCCCATTAAGGGTCGCAGCCTTTGGGTCCGACCGATACTGTGAATCGAAATGACTGAAGTTCGGAAGATCTGGAACATCATCAACCAGCGTGCGGACCTTTTCCGCAAAGCTTTTTGAGCGATCTTCCCCACCCGCTTTCAGGCCATCTTCAATCTCCTGCGCGATTTCCAAGAGAACGCGTACCAACAGAGCAACATCGCTACGCGAATTGTTGATGTTTGATTGCAGCAAAATGCTGTTTCGCGATGTCTTATTAACCTGAATGTTAAAGCGGTCAGCAAGAATATTCTTGAAAGTCGTACCGTCAAAGCCAGCTTCACCGCATGTTAGTGTCATGCGCGTTGGATCAAGCAGGAACTCATCGTCCCGCACTGCTTTTACAGCATCAGTCCACGTCGCCGAAGGATCGTTGAAATCAGCGAGGCTGGATTCACGATATTCGGCAGGGATCATTTCAGCATTGTTGAGAACGCGGAAATACTTGGAAATCAGTGGGTGGCTATTCACCTGTTTGCGAATTTCGAGCGCGATCTGAAGTGCATTCGATACGAGACCGTAACCTTCCAGTTCCATCTGACGCCGCGCCACATCAAGACTAGCAATGATCTGCAAGTTCGGGCTGGTCGATGCATGGGTGAAAACCGCTTCGTGGAACTGTGCTTCGACATCGTTGAATTCCACATCGCGAACCAGAACGACAGAACCCTGACGCAGAGCCGACATCGATTTATGGATCGAATTTGTCTGGTACACTCGCAGTTTCACTGCATCTGGATCTGGAAGCAGACGCGTTGCCAGCAGTGCTTCATCTGACGGATTTTCACCAAGCTCTTTCTGCTGCTTTAGATAGGCCTTCTTGGCTTCAGGCGTCTGAAGATAGACTTCAACGGACTGAGCGGCACCCATCGCTGTTCTCTGACGCAAGAATGGAGACCAATGCGCAAAGCCAAACCATGCTTCATCCCAAAGGAAAATCAGATCAGGCTTGATAGCCAGACATTCTTCCATCACGCGGCGCGTATTATAAACATGGCCATCAAAAGTGCAGTTGGTTAGATCGACCATCTTCACGCGGTCGAGTTGACCAGCAGCTCGAAGCGTTAGAAGCGCTTTCTTGATCGTGCTAATCGGCACCGCGCCATACATGGAGTATTGAGTAAGAGCGAACGCCTCAACGTAATAGGGTTCCGCACCCGCAAGAACGCATCCATAATGGTGTGACTTATGGCAGTTGCGGTCGATAATGACGATATCGCCCGGAGCCAGAAGCGCCTGAAGCACCATCTTGTTACTTGTCGATGTGCCGTTGGTGACGAAGAACACATGATCCGCACCAAATGCACGGGCTGCAAGCTCTTGCGCTTCCTTGATGTTGCCTGTCGGCTCCAGCAAGCTATCCAGACCACCCGTGGTTGCCGAGCTTTCAGCGAGGAATAGGTTTGGACCATAGAATTCGCCCATATCGCGAATCCAGTTGGACTTGAACACGGCCTTGCCGCGCGCAATCGGCAGCGCGTGGAACGTCGCAATTGGACGTGCTGCGTAATGTTTCAGATTGTCGAAGAATGGCGTGTGGTAGCGCTTGTGAACGCCTTCAAGGATAGAAAGATGCAGCTCTAGCGGCTCTTCGACCTGATAGAAAAGTCGGCTGAATATCTGATTTGCCGCCTCGCCCGCGAGATGCTCGATTTCGCGATCGCTCAGCAAATAGATATCGAGTTCAGGGCGAATTTTCTTGATGGCGCGTGCGGTACGCAATGCCAGAAGGCTATCATCTTTGATTTCAGCCAAATCAACCACTTCGGAAATAGCGTTGATCAGCGGATTGGTCGTTGCAGCTCTTGCGGCGAATCCTTCATAAAGCACAACTGAAGCAATGGTCGGATTAACCAGAATGGCCGTCAGCGCATCTTCTGCATTACCGACAACCACTGTCTCGTAGTTGAACTCGTCTTCAGAACGGCGCACGGAGCGCGTTTCCAAAGCAATATGCTGCCAGCGCGACGTTGCGTGCGGCACGACTGCCAGCACTTCAAAATATGGCTTGCGGCTAATATGGCTGATCGCCTGCGGCAGACGATCCGCTGGCGCGCTGTCATCGCTATCCCAATCATCCCAAGCCGACGTGTTGGACATATATTTCTGGGAGATAATGCTCGTCGAAATATTCTGCGCGGCGCGCAGGAAACCACGCGCATCACTATCGTTAAGACGTGCATGCAATTTGTCGAGCACTGCACTTCCTGGATAGGCAAAGAAACGCTCAATCGTTTCCAACTCTGCCAGAACCTTACGAATGGCTACTGAACGCTTATCGTCTCCATTGACCCAGTAACGCCCCTCTGACAGGACGGTTAACCAGCGATCGGCTCTGATTGCTGGCGTTGCCAAAGATTTTCCAACGATGGACTGCGTATCACTGGGCTGCTTGGGGGATATGTTCATTTACTTTTTCTTTCAGTTAAGACGAAGACTAAGCGGCTGAAGTATTTAGCTTCCCAAAATTTTGGCCAAATAGACCCAGATGGGCGCAGCGATGACAAATCCAAGCACACTGACCGCAAGCGAAGATGTGCCTGTTCGCGTGTAAACTTGGAAACGGCTGGAAATAATAATTCCGGAAAATGCGGGCGGAAGCGCAACACTGAGAACGAGCATTTGAAGCACAATTGGACTTAGGCCACATGCCCAACCCGCAATCAAGAATACGCCCGGCATAAGAATGAGCTTGAAGGCTGTATTATAAGAAACTTCCCAATCCAGTTCGATTTTGTATGCGGCCAGCGTTAGACCGGCAGCGAATACCGCGACACTCGAATTGGCCTGAGCGAGCAATTTAAATGTGGGATCAAGCTGAGCTGGTACTTTTATGCCAATCAAAACGAGTACGACAGCAAGTACGGGTGCCCAAACGACCGGTTCTTTCAACGCCGAAAGTAAAGCATTGCCTTTGGGAGCACCATCGGTCGCTTTGTCGCCTCCACCCCCAGCATTGAGCAGATACAAACCGATTGGGATAGTAATGGCATTGACGACAATCGCCACAATTGCAATCACCAAGCCGGTCTCCACCCCCGTACCGTAGAGCGGATCGAGAATAGCATACCCCAGAAATCCTATAGTCGGAGATCCCGCAATCAATGCACAGATAGCAGCTTCTGCCTTAGTGCGTTTGAAAAACCACTGAACTGTGAAATACGAAAGCATGAAAAGCGAGACGAGACCGACAAATGATATGATTGTTAAGGTCGCGTTGTCGAACAACATGGCTCGGTCTGCGCGTACAATTGAAACAAATAGCGCAGCGGGTAGCGCAAAATCCAAAACCAGCTTGTTGAAGACTTGCGCCTGATCTTCCGCAAAAATATTCTTCTTACCACTCACATAGCCAAGTATCATGACGACGAAAATCGGGATGAGGTCAGAGACCAACATCTTAGACATAAATTCTTCCATGATCGCTCCCCTCGACCACATCGTTACAATAAATCATCAGGGCATTAGATTCACGATGACCCGCAACACATGTCGTCGATTTTAAATCACAAGCTTCAGCAATGATTAAAGAGGTAGCCACTCGGCAAAGTGAACCTGCACTTTGGAAGTGGCCACCCTAAGGTTAGTTCCAGCTTACCCTTTAACGACTGTCTGATATTTTTGACGGAGCGAGCTGATCAAAGGATCACCAACATCGAGGTGCCCCTTCACAAGCTCTTTGGGAGTCAGTGCAAGCCAGTTATTAAGCGAAACATCCTTGTATTCCCCCGTATGGAATACATTGAGAACGCGTACCGGCTCATCACCAATATTTTCAATATAATGTGCGAGAGTTTTGGGCACGTAACCGACATCGCCGGCTACGAAATCAAACGTGCGCGCGTTATCTACCGCGTCGAACACCGTCATACGTGCTTTGCCGCTTATATAATACTGAAGTTCATCAGCATCTGGATGCCAATGAATTTCACGCATGCCGCCCGGCTCCAAATCAATAAATAGTGCCGCAAGGTTAGTGACTTCAAACGTCCTGCTGTCTACGACTTGGGTTGCGCCACCTTCAAACTGGTTCTTCGGCTGTTTCGAGGCACGAAATACATACTTGTCCGTAAAATTCACGGCTCCAAGGTCGCGGCGAACATCTTCAATCGGTGCGGGAACAGGCTGACGGAAAATATACTTTTCTTCTAAAGGAATTCCATCAAAAGCGCTTTCCGGTACTCCGAAATTCTTTGCCAGCACTTCACGCGGCGTATGGGCAAAAAGTTCCGTGACAAGCAGTGTTTGATTTTCTGAAAAGTTGCCATCGTTAAATACGAGGACAAACTCTGTACCTTCTTCAAGCCCCTGAATGGCATGAGGAAATCCAGCAGGCGCGAGCCAAAGGTCACCGGGCTCCAGATCTTCAACTAAGGTTTGGCGCTTATCGTCGACCAGATAGAAACGAACTTTACCCTTAAGAACATAAGCCCACTCAGCTTCTTTATGCCAATGCATTTCACGCACAACGCCAGCAGGCAGACGCATATTCACAATGGCCAGCTCTTTCATACTACCCATTTCTCTCTGGGTAACTTCGCGAGCCCAACCGCCATCTTCCAGACGGTTATGCGCCATGGCAAAAGGAAATTTCAGATTTGGAATACCGCCATGATCAGTTTCTGGCGGTAGAAAAATATCAGGATTCTGCGCTTCGACTTCCAAATTACGAGGCCCAACAACGTCAGCACCTTTGGTTCCACGTATAGGCTGCACAATATCGCTCATCAACTTCCCCTTCGCCCAAAAATTAAGACCGTTTACAAATCTTGAATAAATACGGGCTCAGGAGGCATATCAAGTATTAATAATATTTTTATTTCATAAAAATTGACTGGATATATTTTCGTCCCGCCCTAAAGGTTGCGTGACACTAATATTTCCTAAATGCGTTATTTTACGTGACCTTATAACAGAGTGATAGATAACCGAGATGGTTTTTTGCTTAAGCAACAGAGCCGTCGGACATTGCTGTTTAAATTCAGCAAAAAGAAACACATACAATTATGACTACGCTGCCTCGTAACTCGTTTGTAATTTCTAAAATATTTCTTCGAGAGCCTGTAAAGGCTCTCGTTGATATTGTGTATTTTTAAACGGTTACCGCCAGTATCGATGCGGTGGCGCGTTATATTCGCCCCAGATCCATATCGGTCACAAAGAGAATATCTCACCAATAGAGCCGCGCTTTAATAAATTAGTTAAATTTAGCAGTCTCTTGATCAACTTCACGAAGAATAGTTACGAGGCTTTGCGCATCGCGCGGGCCATCATAGCGCAGGCCGTTGATAAACAAGGCCGGTGTACCATTCACTCCGCTACGGATGCCTCCAGAAAAATCGGCCTTGATTTTCTGATCGAAACTACCGTCAAACGCCCTTTGAATCACTTTTTCATCGATCCCGAGCGCCTTGGCATATCGCAGTAAGTCTTCATCTCTCAGCGCATTCTGGTTTTCATAGAGCATGTCATGTGCCTGCCAGAATTTGCCCACGCTTGCAGCCATTTCCGCAAATTCGGCAGCACGGAATGCATGAGGATGCATTTCGGTCAGCGGAAAATTGCGGAAGGCAAAATTAAGCTCCGGACCCAGAGCCTGCTGAACCAATTTCAGCGCCGGATAGGCTTCCCCACAATAGGGACATTCGTAATCGCCATATTCGAGAAGGCTTAGAGGAGCGGAATCCGGACCTGTTCTGTGATCGGAAACACCCAGCGGAATTGTGAGACGAGGCATGATACAGTCTCCTTTCGATTTCAGGATTTCAGCTCACTGAGCGCAGTCAGAATGCCGTCAGCGCCAGGGTTAATGCCAAGAGGAGAAACGTAGCTCCAGCGGATGACACCTGCGCCGTCGATCACGAAAAGCGCGCGTTCTGCGATGCCTTCTTTTTGGCGATAAACGCCATAACGTTTTGCGACTTCTCCCTTAGGTTCAAAGTCGGCCAGTAAAGTGAAATGAAGGTGCCGGTCGGCTGCGAAAGCCGCATGACACCACACGCCATCCACAGAGATACCCAGAAGCTGAGCACCGTCATGATGAAATTCTGGCAAGATTTCATTGTAGAGGCCCATTTGATCGCCACAGACCGGACTCCAGTCGGCAGGATAAAAGGCCAGTATGACCGGCGATCCTCGCAAATCGCGGAGCGAAACCATCTGATCGGGCGTGGCAGGTAAGCTAAAATCGGGGGCTGATGTGCCCGCAGATAAAATCTCTTTGGGATAGGCGTCGGACATAATGTTTCTCCGGACTGCTAAAACAGGTGCATGTCACGGAGATTAAGCCTTGTTGAAAGACGATATAACCGGCGGAAGGTATGCTCCCGCTATACATTGGTGCAGGTTAATCGGCACTGCGTTCACGGCGGCGTCGTTTCCATGGCCATTCGCCATCAATCTCCGCTTCAAGCGAGAGACTGAGGAAGGTTCTTATCAGAACAATCAATCCTAGAAGCCCTACGCTTTCCCACGTAAGCGGTGAAATAATGGTGGCGATAATGTCTGCACCAATCAGGATTTCAAGGCCAAGGAGAATGCCCCGTCCGAGATTTGCACGGTAACGCGTATAGGCATTTTCGCCGGAAACAACGAACACGTCTTTGAGATAGATGATGGTTGCGACAGCTACACCAATGATGATGACGGACACACCAAAAAATTCGAGTACGGATGCCATTGGTTCCAATATCGGCGCAATGAGACTTACAAATTCGCCGCGTTCCGCACCCGCATTCATCACATCTATCCCCAGCCCATTCGACATGCATTTTAATCTAATTTGAAAAGCTTAAAAAAGAAGCGGCAGGTTTAGCTGCCGCCTCCTCAATTCGTACAAACTTATGCCTGAAGGAAAGCCAGAAGATCGGCGTTCAGAACATCGGCATTGACCGTCAGCATGCCATGTGAGAAGCCCGGATAGGTCTTGAGCGTGCCGTTCTTGAGAAGCTTGATCGCCTTGAGTGCAGCGTCGGCAATCGGAACGATCTGGTCGTCTTCGCCATGCAATACCAATGTTGGAACACTGATAGCCTTGAGGTCTTCCGTCTGATCGGTTTCAGAAAACGCCTTGATGCCTTCATAATGTGCCACGGCACTGCCCATCATGCCCTGACGCCACCAATTCTGGATCACACCTTCCTGCGCATTCGAACCTTCACGATTGAAGCCATAGAATGGGCCTGAAGGCACATCGCGGAAGAACTGGGCGCGGTTTGCTGCCAGTGCCGAGCGGAAGCCGTCAAACACTTCGATAGGCAAGCCTTCCGGGTTGGATGCGGTTTTAAGCATCAGTGGAGGAACCGCAGAAACCAGAACTACCTTGGCAACGCGACCTGCCGGTTCACCATGCTTGGCGACATAGCGGGCAACTTCGCCACCGCCAGTCGAATGACCGATATGCACGACATTCTTGAGATCGAGTGCTTCGACAACCGCAAAGGCGTCAGAAGCGTAATGGTCCATATCATGACCTTCGGAAACCTGAGCCGAACGACCGTGACCACGGCGGTCATGGGCGATAACGCGATAGCCCTCTGAGAGGAAAATAGCATCTGCGCGTCCCAATCGTCCGAGCTCAATGGCCAGCCGTGATGGAACATGATCGGCTGCGCATCCTTCGAGCCCCAATCCTTGTAAAAGATTTCGGTGCCGTCTTGTGTGGTGATAAAGGCCATGTTGTTTATTCCTCTAAAGTGAGATGTTGGGTTCTGGTCTGACAGTGCCTGAGAAAGACAAGCTAGCTGTTTGTAGAATTGTTGCAGCAAGGGCCGAATGGGTAGGCAAAGCTTGTTGGTTGCGTTGTTCGATGGGTGGATATTGCGCCAACGCACCTCTCCGAACAATTGCAATAATAATTGCGATACCGTTTCCAAAAACGTAATCATATTAACATGGTTATCGGTACGCGCATGCAAGCTAAAAGCAATTCAGGCGCCGATTATGGCGCCTGAACGATTCACATTTTTAATCAAACCGCCCAGCAGGCGCAGCCAAGTGCCCCAAAGAAACCTTTGAGGTCTCCAATCGGCAATTGCGAGCCCCATGCTGCCGCATGATCGTGTCCGTGAACACCACAATTGCTTGCGCAGCCGCATGTAGAGATCGCGGTGCGGCGCAAGCTATTTTTGCCTGCACCTTCCGGCTCGCCCCATGCCGCATAGCCACCGAATTTACGCACGGGCGACCAGTCAGGCATTGCAGGTGGAATTGGGTTTTCATCCAGATCCTTGAAGGCGTTTGCTCCATATACAACCTTGCCGCCAACCATGGTCAGATCAGACGTCAGGAATGAGATCTCGTCTTCGCTACAATTGAAGAAGTCTTTGTCCGGTACCACCAGATCAGCGAACTGGCCTTTCTCAATACGGCCTTTCTTGCCTTCTTCATTGGAGAACCATGTGACCTTTTCCGTCCACATCCTCAGTGCCGTTTCACGATCGAGACAATTACGGCGCGGATAAAGCTGCATACCGCCAACCGTCTTGCCGGTGATCATCCATGACAGCGAGACCCACGGATTATAGGACGCAACGCGTGTCGCATCCGTACCTGCTGAAACATTGACGCCTTTAGACAACATCTTGCCAATCGGAGGCGTCGCCTCTGCTGCGGCATGACCATATTGCTCGACAAAATATTCGCCCTGATAGGCCATGCGGTGCTGCACGGCGATACCACCGCCAAGCGCTGCAATACGATCAATCGAGCAATCCGAGATAGTCTCGGCATGGTCGAAAAACCAGTTCAGACCTTCAAGCGGGATGTCCTTATTAACCTTTTCAAATACATCAAGCGAACGGCTGATGGTTTCGTCATAGGTTGCGTGCATCCGCCATGGCCAACGATTTTCCGCCAGAATTCTAACGACCTCCTCCAGATCATCTTCCATTTCCGGTCCCATATCCGGGCGCGGCTGACGGAAATCCTCAAAATCGGCCGCGGAAAATACCAGCATTTCGCCAGCGCCATTATGACGGAAATAATCATTGCCTTGCTTGTATTTCACCGAAGCCGTCCAGTTGAGGAAGTCTTCTTTCTCTTCCTTCGGCTTCTGCGTGAAAAGATTATACGCCAGACGCACCGTCATCTGGCCTTCGTCCGCTAGTTGTTGGATGACTGCGTAATCATCAGGATAATTCTGGTTACCGCCACCAGCGTCAATCACGCCTGTCACGCCAAGACGGTTCAACTCACGCATGAAATGGCGGGTCGAGTTGACCTGATATTCCAGCGGCAGCTTTGGACCTTTGGCGAGCGTCGAATAGAGGATGCCTGCATTGGGCTTGGCAAGCAGCAGGCCGGTCGGATTGCCATTGGCATCACGCAGAATTTCGCCACCCGGAGGGTTTGGCGTGTTCTTGTCATAGCCGACAGCGCGGAGCGCTGCACCATTGAGAAGCGCGCGGTCATAAAGATGGAGCAGAAATACTGGCGTATCGGGCGCAATCGCATTAATTTCTTCAATCGTCGGCAGGCGCTTTTCGGCAAACTGATGTTCGGTAAAGCCACCAACCACACGCACCCATTGCGGTGCGGGCGTTACCGCCACCTGCCGCCTGAGCATGTCCATAGCATCGGCCAGCGAGCGAACGCCATCCCATCGCAACTCCATATTGAAATTGAGACCACCACGCACAACATGGGTGTGATTGTCGATAAGGCCCGGCAATGCACGACGACCTTTCAGATCGATCTTGCGGGTTTTGGCGTCTGCAAGGCCAAGCACTTCTTCATCCGTACCGACTGCGGTAAAAATGCCGTCTTTGATCGCGACAGCCGAAGCTGCAGGATTTGTGCGGTCAAGTGTCGTAAATTTACCGTTATAGAGAATGATATCTGCCGTCATGAAATCGTACCTTCTGTAGTGCATGCGAGCTTACCTGAAACCCTAACGATTTTCATGTAAGCTTAATAAGCAAAATAAATATCATTCGAATGGCATACGTTCTCACTCATTGTGACCGATAGGCCAATTCACAATAGCTTATTGATGGCCTTCCGAAGCGTTGAACATGGTCTTGGCGTAAATGATACCAAGACCATAAGAACCACCGAATTTCTTGGCGATTCCAGTTGTCATGTCATAAGTTTGCGTACGGGCCCAGTCGCGCTGTAGTTCGAGCAAATATTGCAACGATGTCATTGGCTGCGCACCAGCCTGCACCATACGATCCATCCCGCGATTATGCGCCTCATCAGAAACATCACCACAGGCATCAGAAATTACATAGACTTCAAAGCCCTGCTCAAGTGCTGACAAGGCAGGGCCAACGATACACACGCTCGTCCAAAGACCGCTTAAAACGATGCGCTTCTTGCCGATACGATTAATCTCATCAATGACGGCCTCGTCTTCCCACGTATTCATCGACGTACGATCAAAAAGCACCTCACCCGGAAAAGCATCCGTGATTTCATTGAACATCGGGCCGGAAAAGCTCTTCTCCGCAACGGTTGTGAGAATGGTTGAAACACCAAATCCCTTAGCACCATTTGCGACCAGCGCCGCATTATTGCGCAAGTTTACGGCGTCGATATTCTTGGTTGCAAAGGACATCTGCGACTGAAAATCGATCATGATCAGCGTGTGATCAGACGGCGTCAGCAGTTTCGATCCCGGTGTAGGGGTTGCAGTCAGGGCCATATTTTCCTCAGAATGAAGTGCTTGGGTTCAGCAGCAATGCTTCTATTATGGCTTGCTCAAGTGTAATGCTTCTTGTTATCCAGTCGCAAAAATTGGATATTTTTACCGCGTATTTTGTACAAGACGCCTATTTGCCCGACTTGCGTACGAGAGGAATTTTCAAATGTCGCGACATGGTTCGGCAAACAATCAGTATATGGAATATATACGGCCGAAGGACGATACGACTGTTTACTCAAGCGTGCTCAACCAGGGGATGGTTACGGCAACACGGATTACACGTGGAGCACCGAATTTTGGCCTTGTTGACCAGCATTTCACTGAAGACGCTTTTATGCTCTCTGTGCAGCTTAAAGAATATAATGGCGATCTATGGGTTGATGGCAAAAAAGTAGATTTTCCTGCAAGCCAAAAAGGCAATTTCACGCTCTACGATTACAATCGTATCTGGCAGGCAGACCTGAAATCCTCTTTTGATTGCGTCAATTTCTATATTCCGCGCAATGCTCTGACTGCACTTGAGGAAGACATCGGTTCGCGCAAGGTGGAAGCCTTCAATGTTTTGCCGGGCGCAAATATTGCCGACAACACCATTCGCGGCCTCACCGAAGCGCTGTTGCCCGCATTAGAGAATCCGGCACAGGCGAGCCGTCTGTTCATCGATCATGTCGGGCTGGCGCTTGCCATGCACATGGCCGCGACTTATGGCACAGCCGAACTGCGCGTTCCGACAGTAACGGGCGGACTGGCACCCTGGCAGCTTAAGCGCGCCATGGCGATTATGGATTCCAAGCTTGATGGTGACATACCAATTGCCGTCATCGCGCAGTTCTGCGGCTTATCAGCATCATATTTTACACGCGCCTTTAAAATCAGTACCGGCATGCCGCCGCATAAATGGCTACTTAAGCGAAAGATCGAGAAAGCAACAAATCTGCTTCGTACAACGCGCATGAGTCTGAGCGAAATTGCAGGTGATTGCGGCTTTGTCGATCAAAGTCACTTCACCCGTGTTTTCTCAAAAGCAATTGGTGCAGCCCCCGGCCAATGGCGCAAGAGCATCAATTCGTAGGCCGACATTTCATATTTTACGATAACGCCCACGCCATATGCCCGGCGCATCTCCTACAATCGCGGAAAATGCCCGCGTGAAGTGACTTTGGTCAGCAAACCCACAAGCGAGTGCAATTTCGGCTATCGATGTTCCTGCAATCAGCATGTCAGTAGCCTGTGCTATTCTGTATTCGATCAGCCAGCGATAAGGCGTCTTGCCAAAAGATTCCTTAAAAGCACGCATAAAATGACTGCGTGACAGGCCGCAGACATCAGCCACATCGGAAATCGAAAAATCGGCATTTAAATGCGCGGCAAGAAACTCGGTTGCCCGGCGTTCCTGTTGGATGGAAAGGGTGCCTTTGCGCTCATGGGGAAAGTAAAGCCCACCGTAAGTCTGTGTGAGATGAACCATAAGGGCGAGTTCAATTTGCTCCAGAAACACCCTGCTTGCCAATTCGGGCTGATCCAAAAATGGCAGCAATGCACGCGCCAAGCCGAGGACAACATTATCAGTTGAGCAATCAACATTCTGAAGTGTCCTGAATTCCGAACGCCCTGCCTCCTGTGCAAAAGCACGAATTTCTGAAAATGGAATACGAAACTCAACGTCATCAAACGGAGAAAGCTGTTGCCGCTTCCATTCCTGACGGAGCTGAGCGATTGCGAGTGAACCTTCGGCTCTAGGGCCGTCATGGACAAGGCTCGCGTCACGCCAAAGCTTTTGCGATCGCAAATCAGAAAGCTGGGTCGTGATGCTAAACGAGTCCTCAATCGGCCAAATATCTTCAAGCGGCAGCGCTCTACCCTGAGAATGGGACCGTGTAACGGTCATCGTGGATATTTGTAATAGCGACCTGGAGGTACCCGGGATAAGAATATTCTCCGCGTTTTCCATTGCATCACTCTTTGAGCTTTCAAAAATGGATAGCATCAGTGGTAAACTGCCTTCCGCCAGGCAGCTGGCAATAATCCTGTGGTATCAGCAAATCTTCGCGCCAATACGCTTTCACTGGAAAAGCCACAGCGCCTCGCTGCTTGCTTGACCGTCAGCGATTTATCTTTCAGCAAGAGCTTCACCTGATCCAGTCTAATTGCCAAAAGCCAGGCTTCCGGCGTCGAGCCTGTGTTCTCTTGAAAACCTATACTGAACTCCCCCACTGCCATGCCGATGGAAGCCGCGATTTCGGTTACGGAAATATCTTCTGCATAGTTCTCGGACATAAATCTCTTGACCGCACTTGCCTGCCAGTTTGAAAGACGAGGCTCGGTCGAAATCATCTCAAGCTCCGGCTTTTCTCCCTCATGCAGAAGATGCGCGCAGAGTGCCGTCGCGATGTGCTGTAGTAATGCAGGATGAAATGTATTGGCATCATCAAATAATTGCAGAAGAGCGATACTGAGATTAGAAATAACCTCATTAATCTCGCCACGCCTGCAACGAAGCTCCTCGACACTGTCAGAACCGGAAAGTGCGGATATTTCAACAAACAATGTGCGTGGCAACACGAATGCCAAGGCGTGCAGATTACTATGCAGTACAATCGCCGCGCCATATTTGATGTCAATCAGACAGACAGTGTTTCTTTGATAAAGCTTTGGCTCCAGAAACCGGTCACCATATTCAACATCGCCATGAACCGCATCTGCCATATATAGCATCAGAAAATATGCATCACTGGCCGGTATATCCACCCTTGTGCTGTCGTTTTGGCCAAGCTTTATATGGAGTTTTGTAACCGTGAATTGTGCCTCCTGCAAAGGGACAGTCTTCAGAGCTGGTGCATCCAAAATTCCAAACCATAAACCTATATCATCATTAACCAGTGCTATTTTAAAACTCCCCCATTTGATCCCGCCACCAAATCGAATGTGCTTGATCAGTTATTCACATTTCAAATACAGTCGGAAATGATAGCTCCAAGCCCAAGTTTATAACACAGTGCGCTACAGCATTATTGTAAATTACTGACCTTTAAGTGTCCGAGCACACTTTATGGCCCGGAGCGATAGTCACCACTTTCCCGCCCGCACTGTTCACATATAATTGAACAAATAGCTGCCTATAGAACAATCCTCTGGTTTCAAGGGCTCATTGTCTACCAATTAGGATACAATGCGTGAACCAAACGCAGGCTATGCGCAGCCGATTGAAAGGCCTATCTCTTAATCATCGAAACGACGAACACATCGCCGCTTCACACAAACCAAGGAGATAGAAAATGAAAAAGTTTGTTCTTGCTACTGTTGCTGTTGTTCTGAGCGCCGGCACTGCTTTCGCTGAAAACCCAAATGTTGGCACCCCTGCAGATCTCTATGCAAATGACCGCACACCAGTTGCTGCTCAGCAGATTGATCGCACTGCAACCGCTTCGATCGACAAAGTTTCGGTCATGGATGGTTCGGCTCATCGCTTTGGTGATGCATCGCCTTCGAGCTTCCAGAACTAAGCTAAATTAATGAACAATCCCGCCTGACGGACTGATCCGAACGGCGACCCCAGTTATCTCCCCGGTGGATGGCATTGATGCCACTCCGGTGCCCCGGAAGCACTGATGCCATCCAAAGGGCGATTATAAAAAAAGGAATAGAAAAATGAAAAAGTTTGCTCTCGCTGCCGTAGCCGTTGCTCTTAGTGCCGGTGCTGCTTTCGCTGAAAACCCAAATGTTGGCACTCCTGCCGATCTTTATGCCAATGACCGCACACCAGTTGCATCGCAGCAGGTTGATAACACTGCCACCGCTTCGATTGGCCAGAAGACCTATCAGGATGGTTCGGCTCATCGTTTTGGCGACGCATCGCCTTCAAGCTACCAGAACTAATATCGGCACCAGCCGGTAGGACTGCACAAAAAGGCGAAGCCAATCAGGCTCCGCCTTTTGTTGTATTTGGACTATACTTAACTGAAGCATCCCTAGTGCTCGTTCAGCAATTTGGAACGATTATTATTACATAAATAGCAATTTAATAACAATTATTGTAGCAATTGTTATCAATTATAAATCCGGCTAATTTGGGTTCAACAAGATCGCAGGGCACAACCAAACGATCTTAGCCAACAACAAAAAACCCAGATCAAACGGAGATAACCATGTCCAACAAGCTCGAAGTCCTCACTCCATCCAACAGCCAGATCATCTTCATCGATCATCAACCACAGATGGCTTTCGGTGTGCAGTCCATCGACCGTCAGGTTTTGAAGAATAATACTGTTGGACTGGCAAAGGCCGCCAAGGTTTTCAACATTCCAACCGTCATCACCACGGTTGAAACAGACAGTTTCTCAGGTCAGACCTATCCGGAACTGCTCGATGTTTTCCCGGACGCACCGCTTCTCGAACGTACCTCGATGAACTCGTGGGACGATCTGAAAGTCCGCGAAGCGCTCGCAAAAGGTGCAGCTGAAGGCCGCAAGAAAGTCATCGTTTCCGGTCTCTGGACCGAAGTTTGCAACACCACTTTCGCACTCTCGGCCCTCAACGACACCGATTACGAAATCTATATGGTCGCCGATGCATCAGGCGGAACCTCGCTGGAAGCCCACAATTACGCGATGGACCGTATGGTTCAGGCGGGCGTTGTTCCTGTCACCTGGCAGCAGGTTCTGCTTGAATGGCAGCGCGACTGGGCACACCGCGAAACCTATGAGGCCGTGATGAACGTCGTGCGCGAACATTCGGGTGCTTATGGCATGGGCGTCGATTATGCCTACACCATGGTGCACGGTGCAAAATCCCGTAGTCGGCACACTGGCGCACGCCTCGACCCAAAGCCAGCGCTTTAATAGAGAATTGGCCCGGCACAAAAACCGGGCCACTTCAGGCCGGTATTTCTGTACAATCATCAGAACGGCCGCGCGTGATATTTGAAGCCTAAGTGCTTTTCTCAAAACCATCCCCCTTTCAAAGCATCTGAATTCTGAAAAAGGAAACGAGATGACCGCCGCCACTCCCTCCAAACAGGATAATACATTCGGCCCGTTGAGCTTTCGCGTTTTCAGAGCGCTGTGGATCGCAACCATCATCTCCAATATCGGCACATGGATGAACGATGTTGGCTCTGCATGGCTGATGACTTCACTGTCGCCAAGCCCGATGTTCGTGGCACTTGTTCAGGCCGCAACAACGTTGCCGATGTTTCTGCTGGCATTGCCTGCCGGTGCCATGGCTGACATTGTTGATCGCCGTAAATTGCTTTTGGGTGCGCAGATTCTCGGCCTTGTCGGTGCAGCAACACTCGCGATGCTCACACTCGCCGGCCTCACCACCCCGTGGGTATTACTTGGTGTGACTTTCGTGCTTGGTATCTCAGCAGCACTCAGCGCGCCTGTTTTTCAGGCGATTGTTCCAGAACTCGTTGACAAGCAAGCCCTGCCCGATGCGGTAGCGCTCAACAGTCTCGGTGTCAATATTTCTCGTGCTATAGGCCCGGCACTTGGCGGCGTGATTGTTGCACTGGCAGGTATTCCAGCCGTCTTTGCCCTCAATGCGGTTTCCGTCATCGCGGTACTTGGTGTTGTCTTCTTCTGGAAACGCAAGCCGACCGAATCCGCTCTTCCGCCAGAACATTTCTTCGGTGCCCTTCGCGCAGGCTACCGCTATGCACGTCACTCGGCTGCAATGCGCCTTGTTCTGATCCGTTCAGCTGGTTTCTTCCTGTTTGGCAGCGCATTGTGGGCTATGCTTCCTCTGGTTGGCCGCCGCGAACTCGGTCTCGATGCTGCTGGCTATGGTGCTATTCTTGGTTGTATGGGTGCGGGTGCCGTACTTGGCGCGCTCATTCTGAAAAAGCTGCGCAAAAACGTTGCTGCAAACACAATTTCCATCTGGGCAACGCTGCTGTTTGCCTTTGCGACCCTCACACTGGCGCTCGTCCCCAATGCATGGATCGGTGGCGCTGTCATGTTCCTTGCCGGCCTTGCATGGATCGGCATGCTGACCTCGCTCAACGTCGCAGCACAGATGGCTGCACCCGGCTGGGTCAAGGCACGTGCTCTCGCCGTCTATCTTCTGGTGTTCCAGGGTGCCATGACAGGCGGCAGCATCATCTGGGGAACGATTGCATCGCGCTTCAATGTCACAACAGCCCTTGTTGTTGCAGCTGTCGCTCTGGTTATCTCTCTGGTACTGGCTCGTATCTGGCAGCTTCCAAAAGACTCAACCACCGATCTCGCACCTTCAAACCATTGGGCAGAACCAGTTGTAGCGGTTCATCCTGAAGGTGATCGCGGTCCTGTCCTAATCGAAATCGAATACAAGATCGAACCACGGCGTCTTGCAGAATTCACCGCTGCACTCCGTAAGTTCAGTGCAGTGCGTTACCGCGATGGTGCTATCCGCTGGGATGTGTGGGAAGATGTGGCCGTACCCGGTCGCGTGGTCGAGGCCTTCATCGTCGAGAGCTGGATTGAACACCAGCGCCAGCATGCCCGCGTCACCCATTCTGATCAGCTTGATCAGAAGACACTGAACAAGTTCCATCTCGGTGATACACCGCCAGTCGTGAGGCACCTCCTCAAGCCCTCATGAACGACTAAATAGGTATCCATGCCAAGGTCGCGAACAGATATATCGAACTGTTCGCGACCCTTACATTTAGAATAGGCGCTCAGAACCCAAACCTAGGTATAGGTTCGCAGTCTCTAAAATTGGTTTATGGTTTGCGCAGTCGAGTCTGGGGAACGACAAACGATGTCTGAATATTCAGAGGGTATTGGTAAGCAGGGAATTGAATTGGCGGCGGGCCTTTTCGCTATCGCCTTGGCGCTCAGCGTCTTTTACGTCGATACCTTCACCGATATTGAAGGTGCTATTGCTGTTCTCTACGCCATCGTGCTGCTGCTGGCAGCCGAAGTTACGGGGCGTACAGGCATCATTCTGAGCGGCATTGGCTGCTTCATACTCACTATCGCATCCTATTATGCAACCCATGGCCCGGAGCCAGATTTTCAGACAACAATTCGTCTGGCAGTTGCTGTTGCTGCCGTAGTGGTCACAGCTGTTCTTATTCTGCGAAACAAAATGGGCCAGCAACAGCTGCTCGATTCGAACATCGCCTTGAAAGATAGCGAAGCGCGTTATCGCTCAATTTTCGATCGCACACGTGTTGCGCTTTGCGAACGCGATTATTCCCGTCTGCGTGAGCATCTGATGAAGCTTAAAGCGCAAGGTGTTTCGGATATCAGCGCCTACGCTTCGTCGCATTCCGACTTTATTCAGCAATGCATTTCAATGACGGATACCGTCGCAGCCAATGAAGCCGCTTATGAACTTTTGGGAGCCGATCAAGGCGAAGCCCACCAGTTGGGCCGTCTCTTTGTTCCCCGTGATGACCAATTCGTGCATGTTTTGCAAGCGCTGGTCGATGAGCAACGCTATTTTGAGGACAAGGTCGAGTTTCACACGCGAAGCGGTGAAGAGCGGCTGGTGTTGCTTGGCATTAGCTTTCCAAGCGATCCTGCTGCTTTCAACCGTGTTGTGCTCAGCATGGTTGACATTACTCAGCGCGAACTGGCGCAGAAAGCGCTGGCAGAAGCACAGGCCGAGCTAACAAAAGCATCGCGCGCTGCGACCGCTGGCGCTTTGTCTGCGTCGCTCGCTCACGAGCTTAATCAGCCACTTGGCGCGATCATGCTGAATGCGCAAACAGTTTTGCGATGGCTCGACCGCGATCCGCCGGATTTGACCGCTGTTAGGCGTTCTGCCGAGCGCATTATACGTGATAGCGATCGTGCCAGCGAGATCATCCAAAATACGCGCAATTTGATAAGCCAGGCTAAGCCCCGGGTGGAGCCTATAGACCTCAACATGCTTATTCGTGAAACCATTGCATTGATGGAGCATGATCTGCAACGCAGCAGCACGCAGGTCCGTATGGCGCAGAATTGGCGTTCGCCAGTAATTGAAGGTGTGCGAATTGAACTCCAGCAAGTCATCATCAATCTGGTGACGAATGCCATTCAGGCAATGGAAGCTTCGAAGGTCCGTTCGCGCTCGATTGCGATCACCATCGGGCGCACCGACGATAATCATGCCGTAATCAGTATTCGTGATAGTGGTCCGGGCATAGATCAGGATGCACTCAAGCGGCTGTTTATGCCGTTTCATACGACCAAAGCGTCCGGCATGGGCATGGGCTTGTCGATTTGCCGAAGCACGGTTGAAGCAAGCGGTGGAACCCTGACCGGAACCAACCACGAAACAGGCGGTGCGGAGTTTGAGATGCGCCTGCCGATCAATTGGGAAGTGCAGAATGCCTGAGATTCGCAACACCCAAAAGCTGCCGAGAGATAGTGCGCAGCAAAGCGATAAACCGGTCGTTTTCATCATTGATGACGATGCGTCGATGCGGGAGTCGCTTGCCGATCTGTTTTTGTCGATGCAATTCGACGCGGAAGCTTTTGAAACAGCCGCTGCCTTTATGGCTAGATTTGCGAATAAGTCATGGGCTAAGAGACCCGGTTGCATTTTGCTTGACGTCCGCTTGCCGGGCATCAGCGGCCTTGATTTTCAGGGTCAGCTTGAAAAATCGGGTGTTCGCCTGCCGGTGGTTTTCATGACGGGATTTGGCGATATTCCGATGACCGTGCGAGCAATGAAGGCGGGAGCTGTCGACTTTCTCACCAAGCCATTCAAGGAACAGGACGTGCTGGATGCGGTCAGTTCGGCCGTGCAGCGCGACAGCGTGCGCAGGCAGGAAGCCGCACAAAATCAGGCAGTCGTTGAGTTAGTGCAAACCCTCACACCGCGTGAGCGGGAAGTGATGGATGCCGTTGTAACCGGCAAGATGAACAAGCAGATTGCGTTCGATCTCGGCATCAGCGAAGTGACAGTGAAGCTTCATCGTGGCAATGTCATGCGCAAGATGGATGTACGTTCTCTGGCCGATCTTGTGCGAAAGGCTGAATTCCTCAGCGAAACGACAAAGTGACCTGTATCTTAGTATGGTATATTTGTGCTCAACCAAAGCGCATAAAGGGCCTTAAGTGCATCGCGGAAAGCGGGAAACGGTTTTCAAACGCGATGCATGATCAGATTTTAGCAATTCAAGGTCCATTATCTTGTCCGCAGAGCAAATACATACCATAGCCATTGTTGATGACGATCAGGGTATTCGTGAAGCCCTCGACGATCTCGTCAAATCTTGTGGCTATGAGAGCCGTCTTTTTGCCTCAGCCGAGGAATATCTCGCCTATGACGCGCAATCGAATATCGATTGCATGCTTGTCGATGTGAAGATGCCTGGATTGAGCGGGATCGAACTTCAGGCCGAACTGAACAAGCAGACGGCCCATCCGCCGATGATCTTCATGACATCGTTTGAAGATGATCGTACCCGCAATGCGGCTATGGATGGCGGCGCTTTCGCTTTTCTTGGCAAGCCGGTCAATGTCGCGAAGTTGCTCGATCATCTTGAGCATGCGCTTAGATCATAAGTCAGTGGCGAGACATACCAATCGCCGAGGATAGATAGACCTCGGTATAGATGTGGTTCTCGCCGCCCTCTCATAGACTTCTCCTGCATTAGAAATTGTTGCTGGATGCAACGAGAGGAGAAGCCATCATGACCACGAACGATCACTCCACAAAGCCCACATTCGGCAATCCCGATCTACCGCCCGAAGGCGCGATCAATGCCAATGCCGGAAGCCTGACTGATCCCGGCCCGAAGAACCCTGCGCTCAACGCACAGTTTCCATCTTTTCAAAATCCGCCTTCAACTGATATTGGCGATATGCAGCTGTTTTGGGGTTCATTCAACAATGCGCCAAAGCGCATTCAGAATGGTGGCTGGGCGCGCCAGCTAACACAATCCGACTTCGCAATTTCATCAGAAATTTCCGGCGTTAACATGCGCCTGAGTGCTGGTGGTGTTCGTGAGATGCATTGGCATCGCGCCGCAGAATGGGCAATCGTAACCAATGGTCGTTGCCGTATCACAGTTCTTGATGCCGCAGGGCGCGCCTATGTGCAGGACGTCGAGGCAGGGGATCTGTGGTATTTCCCAGCAGGCTTTCCGCATTCCTTGCAGGGACTCGGTCCGGACGGTTGCGAGTTTGTTTTGGCATTCGACGAAGGTGATCAGTCTGAATACAACACACTGCTGGTGACCGATTGGCTGGCGCATACCCCGCCCAGCATTCTTGCCAAGAATTTCGGCATCGACGAAGACGCGATGAAGTCGATCCCGCTCAACAATCTCTGGATTTTTCAGGGTCGCGAGCCGGGCGAACTTTCCAACGATCAGGAAGAGGTTTCATCAGCTGGCCTGCCCCCCTTTCCCTTCACCTACAAGCTCAGCTCTGCAAAGCCATTGAAGGAAAACCGTTCTGGTTCTATCCGCATGGCCGACAGTTCTATCTTCAAGACATCCACCACAATCGCGTCGGCAATCGAGACAATCAAGCCGGGCGGTGTCCGCGAGCTGCACTGGCACCCCAATGCCGATGAATGGCAATACTGGATCAAGGGCGAAGGTCGCATGACCGTTTTCGATGCAGGCCCCCGCGCACAGACGGCAGATTTCAGAGCTGGCGATGTCGGCTATGTAAAACGCAGTCAGGGTCATGTTATCGAAAATACCGGCACCACCGATCTTCAATTCGTCGCTGTGTTCAGGACGGCTGAATATCAGGAAGTGTCGTTGTCTTCATGGCTTACACATACGCCAGCCGATCTTGTTGCACAGCACCTCAATATCGATGTTGTCGATTTGCGGAAGCTGCCTTCTGATCAACCCGGCATGTTGCCGCGCTGATACATGCGGACAACAAAAAGGCGGCCGGTTGGCCGCCTTTTTTATTACCAGAGGAGAGAAAAACTATATTAATTAATGCTGTTCAGCAATCACACGACGACCACGAAAAGCGACGAACTGAATGGCCAGCGCTATGATGGCGAGCAAACCGCCCAGCAGGCTCACACCAAACCAACCACCATGATTCCATGCAAGCGTCGAGAGTGCGGCACCTGCAGCCCCACCAAGAAACATGGCCGTCATGAAGATGGTATTGAGGCGGCTACGAGCGTCTGGATCAAGCGCATAGATAATGTGCTGATTGGAAACGAGCGCGCTTTGGATGCCGAAATCAAGCACGATCACACCGATAACCAGCGCGATAAGTGACGGCCAGAAACCAAAGATCCCCCATGAAATCAACGTGAGGATCGTCCCCATGAGCACGACAAAACGTGGACCTTTACTATCGGCAATTCGGCCCGCAAATGGCGCTGCAAAAACACCGACGGCACCAACAATGCCGAAAAGACCCGCGACAGCCGCGCCCAAGCCAAATTCCGGTGTTTGCAAATAAAGTGCCAGAATGGTCCAGAAGGCTGTGAAGGCGGCAAAAAGCGCTGCTTGTGTGAGTGCGGCGATACGAAGTGCGCTATGCGTTTTCCAGATTGTTGTAAGCGAACGGATTGCTGCTCCATAACGCATATGCGACGTCGAGCGATGGTTTGGAAGAGCAAAAAACATTAGCAGTCCAGCAAACAACGCCAGCGGCACGCCGATCCAGAACATTTCACGCCAACCGGCATGTTCGCCAACAAAGCCTGACAGTGTGCGGCTAAACAAAATACCCGAAAGAACACCCGCCATCACTGTGCCGATGGTTGCACCACGCTTTTCAGGCACTGCAAGCGACGCTGCAAAAGGCACAATTTGCTGTGCGACCGTCGCGCTGGCTCCCACAACAAGCGATGCAATCACCAGAGCGAGCGCTGTTGGTGCAATAGCTGCAATGGCAAGTGCAGCGGCCAGAATGACAAATTGGCTGATAATGAGTTTGCGCCTGTGAACAATGTCACCGAGCGGCAGAAGAAAAAACAGACCTGCTGCATAGCCGAGCTGCGTTGCAGTCGGCACAAGCCCAGTCATCGTGTCATTTGGAAAATCGGCTTCGATAATGCCGAGCATGGGTTGGTTGTAATAAATATTGGCAACGGCCACGCCGCTCGCTACTGCCATAGCGAACAGAGCGCCTTTGCCGATACCGGCGCTTGCTTGCGTTGAAGATTGGTGGTCGTCGTCCATGTTGCTATCCTCTTGTGCCATTTATGCAGAAAAGGAGCGAGCTACATTCCTGTATAAATATGCGTGAAAACAATTGGATAGGGCGGACAAGAAAGCCACTTTTAAGTGAGAGCCGCTCTATCGCGATCAATGCCAGAATATCTAGCTTTTTATCCATTTTCGTTTTAGTGATCTTGATCGATCTACCTGTGTAACGAAAATCGATATAATGAATACGGATGACGTTGTTGTATTACTTGCGGCAATCAATGCCGGAAGCTTAGCCGAAGCGGCTCGGAGGCTTGGTCTCCAGCCGATGGTCGCATCACGCCGTCTTGCTGCTCTGGAGGCAACACTTGGAGTACGATTACTGCATCGCACGACACGTTCGCTTTCACCGACGCCCGAAGGCGAAACGTTCGTGCCTTTTGCGCGCGCGATGATCGAAAACGAAACCGAGGCAAAAGCGCTGCTCCGAGCTGAGACGAGAGGTGCTGCGGGTCTCTTGCGTGTTTCAGCGTCGGTGGCATTTGGAACTCGGTTCATCACGCCTTTCATTCCGCGTCTCCTGGAAGACCATCCGGATTTGCGCATAGCACTCGATCTTTCAGATCAATTACCTGATCTTGTTGCTACTGGTACCGACCTTGCAATCCGCATAGCCCAGCTCCGCGACAGCAGCCTGATTGCACAAAAGCTCAGTGAAAATCCGCGCTGTATCGTTGCCAGCCCCGATTATCTTCAACGCTGTGGCGTGCCTCAAAACATTGAAGAGATTGCTGACTATGACTGCATTCAACTTGGTGCAAACGCGCATTGGACGTTCTCAACATCTGAGGGTGAAAAACACATTCGCCTGAATGCCCGCTTTTCGACAAATACAATGGAAGGCTGCTATGCGACGTGCCTTGCAGGCGGCGGTTTGGCATTAATATCAAACTGGTATGTCTGTGATGATGTAGAAGCAGGCCGTCTGGTCAAGTTAGATTTTGGCGTAGCAAGACCCGAAACGCTGGATATCTGGGCGGTTTATCCGACCACCAGACTTGTCTTGCCCAAAGTACGCGTTTTCATCACGGCGTTAAAAGAGGCGATTGCTGCATCGGCTGAAAATTTCCACACTTGAAACTCAGTAGATTTCAGCAACTGCGAGATTTGCCGCAACGTTGGGACGTGTTTGATAGCGGCGCCATGCACTTGGTGTTGTGCCGGTCATGCGACGAAACACACGTGAGAGATGTGCCTGATCAGAAAGGCCGCAATCGAGAGCAATCTCGCAAAGAGGCGCATTGCTGTTGAGCATCTTGTCCTTGGCAAATTCAACGCGGCGCTGGATCACATAGTTATGTGGCGAAACACCAAAGCTGCTCTTAAAAGCCGCCGAGAAATAGCTGGTGCTGAGCTTAACCTGGCCCGCCATATCATCAAGAGATACCGTGTAAGAAATGCGTTCATCGATGAAACGGCGAACGCGCTTGATCTGCCATGGCGCCAGTCCGCCAGCGACGATACGGTCCGCCGTGTCATTGTTGTTCGCCGAACGGGTGCCGAGCAGATTTGAGGCCTGATTGACCAGATCAATCGCAACGGTTTCGTCTTCTTCGAGAAATTTCACAGCGTTCAGCAGTAAGGCCGATACCGTGACCGAAGTCTCGCTTGCGAACGTATTGAGGGGAAGGCGTGGCTGCTTGTGGTAAGCTGTAGCTGCGAATGTTGACATCATCGATCTCCCGTTTAATCACTGAATTGCGTTGGTGTTGGGAGGATTTTGCGATGATGTGGCGCTCTGCGAAACCGTACTTTAAGCGCAAAACCATACACCTGAGTTTTTAGTATTCTATACCTGGGTATAGGGTCGTCGGGTGTCTGCTGCGTCAGTATGAGAATGCAAAAAAGGGGCCGATGGCCCCTCTGTTTTTTACAGACGATGTTGCGATCAACCGTTGGTGCCGCGAAGCGTCTCGAACAGGAACCAAACGCGACGCTCGCCTTCGTCAATCCAGTTTTCAAGCAGGCTTGCAGTGCCGACATCACCGTATTCGTCGCACAATTCGTGCAGAATACGCATGCTTTCGACAAGAGCTTTGTTATCATCGCGCAGTTCAGCAAGCATTTCGTGTGGATGTACAAATTCCGCATCATTATCAAGAATGCGCTGGTGGCGTGAAATATCGCCGATGGAGCGCAGCGAGTTGCCACCAAGCTTGCGGGCGCGTTCTGCCAGATCGTCAGTGATGGCAAAAATCTGATCGCCCTGTTCATCCAGCAGCAGATGATAATCGCGGAAGTGTGCACCCGACATATGCCAATGAAAGTTCTTGGTCTTAAGATAAATAGCAAAAACATCTGCGAGAAGCGCGCTGATGCCACCGGAGATTTCTTTTACGGCTTCTTCCGGGAAACCACTTGGAGTCTTGAGTGAGGCAGAGCGGCGGGATTTTACATTATCAGTCATGATCATGGTCCTTTTGATGAGTTCGTGGGCACATATGACACTCCTCAGGCGCGATAATCTTGCATATTTCGATGTCATTTGAATATGCCATCGAGATCAAAAAGCTAAAAAACATTAATGCAAAATCTGGTATCGTTTGGCTGCTTGCGCAGTATGTGCCTCAATAGGTACTCACGAGCGTAAAGCTTCTGCCGCACTCATGCGCAGCGTCATCAACGCGGGAACCAGTGAAACCACCGCTGCAACAGCAATAAAACCAATAGCAAGCCAGACATCGCTCATCGCAAATTCCACGGGCATCCTGACTGCTGTTGTTGCGGTGAGCCATGATGTGATGGCCCGCGCTGCCGCATAGCCGATTGCCAGCCCAAGAAAGATTCCAAGCAGCAGCAGGAAAAACAATTCGCCCCAGACAATCGCCATGATAGAGCGAACCGGCGCACCAAGCGCCCGCAGCGCACCGATCTGACGTTTTCGCGCGCCGATATGCATGACCGCAACCAACAACAAGGCGAAAACCACAATCACCTGCGTACCGATGGCGATACCAAGCAGCAGGCTGCGGGCATCTCCCAATGTTGAATAGAGCCTTGTGAGAACCTCTGCCGGGAAGATCGCCAATGTGCGATCCGAACGATATTCCTGCCGCAACCGATAGGCATCCGCAATCGTCTTTGGCTTTACAAGAATAGCCGGAACACCGGGGCTATCGGCATCGAAAGCCTCATCAAGCGGCGCATTGACGTCGATTTCGTGATCATGGTCATGTGGCTTTTCATTGATAAGCACACCAAATCCGTTACCCGGCTTTTCAGCATGGTCGTCATGCTCGTGCTCTTCATGAGCTTCCATGCCATGCAGCTGCCAGACAGTGCGAATGGGAACCAGAATGGACCGATCCCATGCAGTGCCGGTCGGAGCCATTTTGCCAGCTACATGATAGCTGACCTCGGTATGCGCATGTCCGCCGGTTTCAATCGTACCATGCATTGGATTGACTTTAGCCCCAACAGGTAGATCGACTGCCGAACCGATAATTGCTTCGCCCAGACGTGCGAACATCGTGCCTTCTGCGAGCTGCGGTGACAGGGCGGAAATAAGCTCGGTTGTCGTGCCGACAATGGGAAAGCCCATCGCGCTGTCACCAAAGCCTATGGGTGCTGCGAAGGCCACGCGCTTGTCATTGGCAAGTTTGCCCAGCATCGCACCCGACATAAGCGGCAAAGGCGACGGCTGCAAAAAGACTGACGAAAGTGTGAGCTGCGTGTCACTTCCTGCAGCACCGATTACAAGGTCAAACTTGTCAGAAGCCCGCGCAGCGCCAAGCCGCACAGCGCGTTCCTGCAATGTTACGACCGAACTTAATGCGACCGACAAAGCCAGCAGAACGATGATGGCGACGGCACCACTCCAGAAGCGGCGCAGATCGGCAAGAATGAATGCGATCATGACAATTCCATCTCCGCGCTGTCGCTTGCAATCTTTCCGCCCTCAAGCCGAATACGGCGCTGCAAATATTGCATCAGCTGCGGATCATGCGTGACGACCACCAATGTCGCCTTTTCTTCGGTCGCAAGCCGCACCAGAAGCTCGGCAACATCGGCACCGGTTTTCTGATCAAGACTTGCTGTTGGCTCGTCAGCGACGATCACACCGGGCTTAGAAAGAAGCGCACGCGCGATAGCAACACGCTGCATCTCACCGCGCGACAGCGTTTCGATATGTTGATCGGGGCGGGCTATTCCGACTGTTTGAAGCAATTGAAGAGCGCGTGCGCGATTATCTGCGCTCACCCTGCCACTGAGCTTAACTGGTAATAGCACATTGGCCAGTGCGGAAAGGCCGGGAAACAGGTGAAAATCCTGCATCACCAGACCGATGTTGCGCGCACGAAACGCATCGCGCCTGAAAGAAGACAGGCTGCTGATTGCCGTTTCGCCCCACACGACTTTGCCGGCTTTAACAGGCTCGAGGCCCGTTATGGCGTTGACCAGCGTGCTTTTACCCGAGCCAGAGGCACCGGTAATTGCCAGATGGTCACCAGCAGTCAAATTAAACTTTTCAATGGAAAGCACAGGGAGAGCCAAACCCGGAAAACGTACTTCCAGATTGGCAATATCGAGCGACAGGCCCGATGGCTTGGCAAGCATCATCATCAGATCGTTTTGAAAGAAGCATCACGCAGACGAAGCTGACTGACAAAGCCCGTTTCAGGGTCTGTCCATGAACCATATTCCAGCGTTCCGCGCGTCAGAATTGGCGCGTTGAACTGCACAAATGTCTGTTTGGATGCCAGATAAACGACCATGATATTATCGGGCCAGTCGGAATCCGATGAGCAGAATGGGCAGATCGACATCGGAATTTCGGTCAGAACGAAGAAATTGGCTTCAGCCTTGAGTGGCGGTGCCATGAACCCGCTGATCGCCACTTCCTTGCCGGAAGCATTTTTGACCTGATCGGAAAACTCCAGACCCAGCACGCCAAA
>Ga0308165_1001586_pt1 | contig 31109 bp, 23 predicted proteins | sample PhyWR2_FD_201032 | JGI IMG/M metagenome (GOLD analysis project Ga0308165, IMG submission 201032) | Phyllosphere microbial communities from UC Gill Tract Community Farm, Albany, California, United States - DLSLW.R2 | ecosystem: Host-associated > Plants > Phyllosphere > Unclassified | place: USA... | reverse complement strand
CACCGATCAATGACGTGATCATGATGTAGAGCAGGATCGGTTTTAAGAGCGGTAACGTAATCCGCGAGAAGATTTGCCAGCGTGTCGCACCGTCAATCAGTGCCGCTTCGAAATAATCCTTCGAGATACCGGATACGCCGGCCATGACGACGATGAACGAGTGACCGAGCCACATCCAGGTCAGGATGAGGGAGACGGAAATCTGTGCTGTGACCGGTTGCGTCAACCAGTTGATCGGCTCTGAGATGATGCCGATTTTGAGTAACATCATGTTCAGTGAACCGTGCTGCCAGTCGAGTAAAATCCCGAACAGCAAGGCAACGGAGCTGATTGTAATCAAGTTCGGTAAGTAGAATGTCGCGCGGAAAAAAGCGAGACCCTTGAGCTTGAGCTGTAAATCCGAGAACAGTAAGGCGAGCATCAACGCTCCGCCGATTTGCAGGATGAAGTTCAGTCCCCAAATCTTGATCGTATTGAAGAATGCTTCAATGAAGTACGTATCTCCGAGCAAACGCGTATAGTTCGCGAGTCCGACGAGTTGTTCGCCTTCTGCGCCTGTGTAGTTGGTGAAACTGTAATAGAACGTCAAGGCAACCGGATAGATGCTGAAGATCAAGAAGACGATCCAAAACGGTGCGATGAACAGATAACCATGGCGATCAAGTTTTTTCACAGGTCAAACCCCTTTCTTAAATAAGAAAAGGTGAAGCGAGGATCGCCCCACCTAAACTCCTTATTCCGGTACTTTAACGTCCGGATACGCATTTTTGACTTTTTTGTAGAATTCAGCAAGTGCTTCGTCTTTTGATTTTTTGCCTTGGACATACTCCATGACCGATGCACCGTACAATGTGTCAAGCTGTTGGTCGTACTTCGTCACGATTCCCGGTGTGATCTTGTCTGCTTGATCGAGGAAGAACTCATAGTTGTTCTGTCCGCCGAGGAACTCATCTTTGAAGTCGGTTTTGATTTTGTCCGTAACCGGTTTGTAAGCGAGGACGTCGCCTGTTTCTTTCGCCCAATCCGTCAGGAACTCTTCGTCTTGCGTCATCATCTTAACGAAATCATACGCAAGTTTTTGTTTCTTCGAATCTTTGTAGACACCTAACCAAGTACCGCCCCAGAAGTATGGGCTCGGTCCGCTTGTAACAGCCCAGTCACCGGCTGATTTTTTTGCATTTTCTTTTAAGACACTGTGTAAGCCCCATGTCGGAAGGACATACGAGAAGATTTCTGTTTCAGTTTCTTTACCGTTTTCTTTGACTTTGACCGGCTTATCCATGCCGGCGAACCATGATGGAGACCACTCCGGCGCAAGTGCCGTGTATTGTTTTGTCCGTAATTCTTTTGCGTAATCCATGTAGTTTTTCTTATCTTCCGTCACGACGAGTTCCTGTTTGTCGTTGACCCAGGCTTCCGGTTCATTGCCTTGTGCGAACCAGCGGATCGATCCTTCATCCGGGAACATTTTGTAGCCTTTGCCTTTCATCTTCTCAGCGACTTCGAAGACGCCGTCCATCGAGTTCATCATCGCACCGATTTCTTTTGGATCATCTGTGCCGAGAACTTTTTTCGCGATGCTTCGTTTGTAGTAGACGCCACCTGGTGTCGTTTGCCATGACAGGGCACGGACGTTACCGTCTTTGTCTTTCCCCATGTCATAGACGTACGGGATATAGTCGTCTTTAACTTCGCCTGCGTTAAACGGTTTTTCTGAGAGGTTCGCCCAGTATCCGGCATCGACCCATTGTTTCAAGAAGGCAATCTCACCTGTGAAGATATCCGGTGCGCCGACGCCGCTCTCAAGTGCCGGTTTTAATTTTGTCGGGTAATCCGCGATCGGAACGATCGTCAATTCGACTTTGACACCGTTTTTCTCTTCGAACTTTTTGATTGGTTCTTTTAATTCATCTGTAAACGACCAGATTTTAAGAACTTCCTTGCCGCCGCTCGTATTTTCTTCTTCGCCGCCTGAACATCCTGCCAAAACGCTTGCTGTTAATGCGCCGATTGTTAATACGCTGACAAACTTCTTCTTCATGTCATCCCATCCTTGTCTGGTTTTAGTAGTCCCCTAAGTAAGCGGTCTCATTTATTATTCAAAAATATCGAAAGCGCTTTCGTAAATGGTCTGAAAAAAGTTCCGAAAGCCCTTTCGGAAACATACAAAAAAATATAGTATGGATTTCGAAACCGCTCTCGCGTTTTCTCGAAGACAACCTGCGAGAGCGATTTCGAAAAGGTATTATGCTTTGACAGGTCCCGTCGACTGGCGGACGATCAAGTCGACCGGAATGATATCCGTCGTCATGACCCGCTTTTTATTGACGATCTGTTCGATTAACAGTTCTGCTGCATGCTGGCCGATTCGTTCCGTATCTTGTCGGACCGTCGTCAGCTTTGGTGTGACGTATTTTGACATTTCAATGTCGTCGTATCCGATGACTGAAATATCCTGTGGAATGTGAAGACCTGCTTCATGGATGGCTTCCATCGCCCCGATGGCCATTTGGTCACCTGCGACAAAAACGGCTGTCGGACGTTTCGGTAAATCAAGCAATGTCTGCATCGCCTGCTTTCCTTCTTCAACTGAGAAAAATCCTCCGTTGATCAGATAGCCGTCCGGAATCGGTAACGCTAGTCGATCCATCGCCTGTTTGTACCCTTCGATTCGTGCGAGACCTGCATCAATCGTCATATCACCTGCGATGTGGGCAATCAAACGATGTCCCAGTTCGTAGAGGTGGTTGACGGCGAGTGTCCCGCCGGATAAATTATCCGAGAAGACGACACTGCAATCGGAACTGTCCATATCGACGACGACGATCGGAATCGTACTTTGAATCAACTCTTGCACCTGTTTGTCCATTTGATCGGAACAGATGACGACGATGCCGTCTACCGCCCGGTGCCGGAAGTGCTCGAGATAACTCATGTCCCGATTGCGCAGATTCCGCGAGGCGAAGATTAAGTCATAACCTTGCTGCTCTGTTGCTTTTCGGAAACTTTCGATGATCGCATTGAAAAATGGATGCATCATCCCGACTTCGTTTGCTTCCGAGAACATGACCCCAATCGTCCAGGACCGTTTCGTCGAAAGTGACTGGGCATGCGCGTTTGGTAAGTAGCCCATATCGGCTGCTGCCTGAACGATTTTTGCTTTCGTCTTCTCACTGACGTCGGAATAGTTATTTAAGGCTTTTGAGACCGTGGTGATCGAAAAACCGGTTATTTTCGCTAAATCATAAATTGTACCCATGTGACCACTCCATTTCACCGAAAGCGCTTTCGATAAATTTAGTATAGACTGTGATTTGGAAAGATACAACCATTTTTTTAGAATTTAATCAGAATTCGCAAAATAAATGATAACGCTTTCATATTTAATCCCACAAACCTTTAAATAAGAACAAACGTTTGGTACACTATAAATATCAGTACGCCGTGCCTACAATGGAAAGGAGCATCATCATGCCGATTACCCCCTATCTAGTCTTCAACGGCAATACACGTGAGGCGATTCATTATTATGCCAAAGTTTTTGGTCAAGACATTCCTGAGATCATGGAGTTTGGTCCCGGCAATGGTCCGGACGGTCAACCGTTTGAAAAAAATGTCCAGTCGCTTGTCCTGCATTCGCAATTGATTATTCATGGGACACGCGTCATGTTTTCCGATGCGATGCCGCATGATCCGGTGACGATCGGACAAAATGTCACGCTGGCTCTGCATTTGCCGGACATCCAAGTCATTCATGAGACGTTTGATAAACTCGCCCAAGACGGCAATGCCATCATGCCGATTCAAAAAACGTTTTGGAGTGAAGCCTACGGTATCGTCGAAGATCCGTTTGGTGTGCAGTGGCAGCTCAACCATGAAGTGAGTGAAGTGACGGCTTAAAACCATGAACTCCCCGAGACCTCAGGGAGTTCATTTTTAGTCTGTTTTCTTCATGGTACAATGATATCAAAAGGACTCAAAGGAGCGAACATTCATGATATCAATGACGTTGAAACAACAACTCGTTCAAACGATTAATGCACATGTCAATGCTCATTTCATTATCTTGTTTGGCTCCGGTGCTACAGGCAATATGACAGAGGACAGCGATTTAGATATCGCTTATTTGAGTGAGAAAACACTTTCGTCTTACGATCGCTTTCTCTTGGCTGGAAAATTGGCGAGAATAGCTGGACGTGAAGTTGATCTTGTGGATATCAAACAAATCGATACGATTTTTACGATGCAGATTTTCACAGAGGGTCAGGTCATCGACTGTCAAAATCAAAATGAACTGACGCGACAACAAATACGAGCATATAGTATGTACGCAGCTTTTGCCGAAGAACGTGCTCCAATCGTGAAAGCCATCAAAGATCAAGGGAGTGTTTTTTAGTATGAATGATGTGTTGTTGAATAAAATAACAACGATTGAACGATGCCTACGAAGGATACACGATGTCTACGAGAATGAACCAGGTAATATAAAAGATTATACAAAACAAGATAGCATCATTTTAAACATTCAACGAGCATGTGAAGCAAGTATCGATATCGCTATGCACCTGGTACGAACACGAAAACTCGGATTACCCAAATCAAGCCGTGATGGCTTCCAGCTACTTGAGGAAGCACACCTCATCGACTCATCACTCTCAACTAGTCTCATGAACATGGTCGGTTTTCGTAATATTGCCGTCCATGATTATCAATCACTTAATTTAGACATCCTTCAAGCGATTTTAGATCAACATCTCAACGATTTTCTGAAGTTCACGCGAATCGTCATTCAATTAGAAGATTAACTATTTACAAATATTTTTATTAAAAAGGCGACTCCAAATGATGGAATCGCCTTTTCGTTAGTCTTTGATCGATACACTGAGAACGAAGAGGAATTGATTAATTCCTTAAGCCACATTCTTCTTTATTAGAAGCGTAGTAACAATAAAAATGCAACCGGACTTCGCTTAGAAAATATTAGTCTTAATTTTAAGCCCCTTCTTTTGGTCACTCAAAATCCATTTCAAAGAAAGAAATTTTATTCTCTTCCATTCCTTCTGCGTCAGCGGTGTTTAGTGCTGGAATATTCCCTTCAAAAAATAGACGGTTTTTGTTATTTCAACTGTCTACTTTTTGGAGCGCATATATGACATTGAATCGCCTTTTACTAGTCAACATGTTTTTCACTTTTTAAATTTATTAAACATTCCCTGAATCCGATTTGTTTTTTCGGCCGCAAGAGGTATCTCTAGTACCGATGTTTGCTTCGTCACTTTATTATCAGTCGAATTAGCTAATCCAGTGACTGTTCCAAACAAGTTCTTCACCTTATTCGTTGCCTCACTTTTAGATTCTTCATAATTAAGTAATTCCATATCAATTTGCTTATGTAATTCTTGCATTTCAAGCATATATTTATGACTTTCAGACTGGGCTTTTGAATAGCGGTTTACTAATTCATGATATTCCGGCAGCTTTCGCTTTTTTTCCGCCAAGGAAGCATTTCCGAAGAAGAAATCTAACCCTGCATAAACAACTGAATCGTTTAATTTACGATTATGCTGATCCTCTTCCAGCTCGATTTCTGAGATTTCAGCCTTAAGATTGGAAATATCATCTTTGAACAATCGTTGTCCTTCTTGTAATGAAACAATTGATTTTTCAATCCAATTTTTTGCATCTTGTGGAGAGTCTAACATGAGCCAAGTAATGCTGATGTAAGATTGAATGAATCCTGTAAAGTGAACATCAAACGCTGTTTTTTTGAATTTTGCTCTTTGTACACCATATGCTTTGATGAATTCTTTTAAGGCACTTGCCACCATCTTTTTAGAGTCCTTTTGACTTCGATGATCGTCCATCGCTTGCTCCAAATAAGTTAGCCCTACGTAAAAAGGTCCTTCTTGAATCGCTTTAATTTCATTCGTAAACATATCAAATAGGCGTGCCTGTTCAGCTTCTAATCTTATTAACCTGTCTACCATTTCTTTTTTCTGTTTTACCCCTTTATATATTTTGAATCCTGTTAACATACCTGAAACCATTAGATCAATCATTCGTCCATTCTCCTTTTATGTATGAGGGATAATCTACATGAAATATTGTTTAACTCATTTAAAAATTGTAACAAACAACTTTTTACATTACCAATAAATGGAGTTAGAACCCGTTGAGAACTTATTTCTTTTCAAAATTGCATCTAAATTCTACACAGAAATCACCGATACTTTTTTTAAATCCCAAGTAAGATCATCAGCTTAAATAAAAATTTAATTGAACGAACTTTCCATCTGATTGCGCTCAGTAAGGTTTTTCATGCAATCATTTTTAATTATAAAATAATTTATTTTTTATAATTAAATCGATTGTTTTTAATAAAATATGGGGAAATATTATTAATGGATTTTCGCTGTTTTCCGTATAGAAAGGAGATTAGCATGCAGTACCTAGTTCAGATTTTGCACTCCATATCTTTAGCCATCCTCGTTGCCGCTATCATTTATCGCCTACAAGTCGTCAAAGGTGAGAGATCCCCTGAAAAATTACCTGATGCGACGCTTTTACTCTGGTTAAGTAGTATTTTGTTTCTGACTTCTCTCTTGGATGGTTACGTCCTCTATCGTCAAAACGGTCAATTCGAAATCATATTGCTGCCTTTCATATTTTTAACGATTTTCTGTTTGTCGTTGTGGATTTTTTACTGTATCTATAAATATTCGAAGCGCCGCCTTTCCCTTCAGCTTGTCATTCCTGTAGCCATCTTGTTTCTTCTATACTTACTAACCGCATTTGCGACTCTGTTTCATTTTGAAAATATGTTCTATATCGTACTCTGTCTTGGTATTCTTAGCATTTTTGTTAGCGGACTATTTTTATTAAAGTATCAGTCCTTTCAGGCAATGCCTCGTATCTGGAAGTACGCATTACCCTTTGGTATTTTCTTTATATTACTTTCGTACGAAGTCATTTCATCTGCTCCTCCTGCAACGAACTCAGAATCAACAGCAGGTCCCTCTTCTACCGACATTGAAAATGAAACAGTTTCTGAAGAACCTGCCGAGGAGCCTACTGCGGATCCTATTATAGAAGAGGAACAAGACGATCCTGTACAAGAAAATTCAGACGATGTAGCCGACGTGCCCGATGAAAAGATCTATGATCAAACTAAAAAGTATTACGCTTCCTATACCTCGGTAAATCGTCAAAATATTAATAAAAAAATCGAACTTTCTCCAAACTTCTTTTATGAAATCAATCAAATTGAAGTTGGCGAAGTCTCTGCCTATGAACCATTCGTGAAGAAATTCATGTTTGATTCCGAACCTATCTCTGTGTTGAAAGTATCTGTGACCGTTCAAAATGATACCTCACAAGACTACTACTATTCTTTTGCTAGTACCTTTATTAACAATGGAGCAAATGAGTATAATCCCGTTGGAAAGTTTACGTTAAATCGAAGCTACGATCCAAACACGGACCTTCCACTTCTTCGCTCAGGTACGAAAGATCGAGGTAGCTACTATGTTTTCATGGAAGAAGCTGCAGATACTCTCGATTCCTTTAATTTTCTGATTGGTTTACCGACCGATCCAGCTACAGGTAACTCTGTCGATTCTTCTACCAATAATTCAATCACTATCACTCTAAATTGACTTTCCGAAGACATATTCGGAAAGTCTTTTTTCTGCTCCCTACTATTCTCTTCATCCTGTTTCCTTGTATACTAATAGTGTCCTAAAAACTAGGAATTAAGTACTTCGTTTTTCAATAAACCACCTCTAATTTCCTAACTTTTAAATTTACATATAAGGAGCTACCTAGCAATGAGCACTACCCGTTCAAAAGCAATCAATCTTTTTCAATTCATGGCTTCGGTTAAGAAACTTGGTTTGAAAACACAACGAGATACCAAAACGTATACTACGATTTTAGATGAGACGACGATGAACTTTCCGAATGTCACTTCAACAAGCGATGACAGTCAGCAAACCATCGTCGAAGTGAAGTTTCATCCGGCCTTCACAATCGATCGTCCTAACCTACCGAATAAATTAAGCGAATGGACAGTTACGACCGGGGACGATGTTACACCAAAGGCTTCTCTTCCAGAAGAATTAACGCCACTTTGGACGACCTACGAATTAGAGATTCGTGACTGGAAAGAGAAAAAACGTCAGCATGAAAAGGCACAGTCACTCTATGACTTGATGTACCGGATGTATCAGTTCCAAACGACTGATAATGATACCCATGAAATCGTTTGGTCGTTCGGTCACCTGCACTGGCCAACACAATCTATTCAACGACCACTTTTCGTCCGCCCCGCTGTCATTGAGTTTGATACTGAGAAAAGTGTGTTCCGTATTGAGACGACACCAACTCTTCCAAAACTTGAGTTGGATATGTTGAACTGGGACAGTGTCTGGATGAAAGCAGAGCTCTCGGAATATGAACTCGATTTCAAGGAAGACCACGCGTTCGACTTTAACCCTTGGGACGAAACGCAACTCCAAGAACGAAGCGAACAAGTTCTTCGGCTGTTACATGCGGACCATGCTTATGCGCAAGAAGCTGATGTTTACGTCATGCCAGGTGTCTGCCTTTATCGGCGTCCGAAATCCAATCACAGTTGGGTCGAAGAGCATGAACATCTTGCGGAAGCGATTGAGCAGGACTTACCGTTGTCACCTGCTCTCGAACAGTTCTTTACTTCGGACGATGCAGCTATTGCTGCCCTCGATCAACAAGATCGTACCGAGTGGCAGGCTGTCGGCGAAGAGATTTTATTCCCGCTCCCTTACAATGAAGAACAAAAACGAATTCTTCAGCAGTTAAGTAATAATGCAGGTGTCGTCGTTCAGGGACCACCGGGTACCGGAAAGAGCCACACGATTTCCAACTTGATTTCGCATCTTCTCGCTCACGGGAAACGAGTCCTTGTCACAAGTGAAAAAGAACATGCTTTAACGGTCCTCCGCGATAAATTGCCTGCTGAAATCCGTGAACTGGCGGTCTCTGTTTTAGGCGCTGATTCCAAGACGATTAAACAAACGGAAACATCTTTACATGGTATCTCAAGCTATTTGAATAAGACGTCAGCTGAAGAACTAGAAGCAAGTGCCACAACGATTCGGAATCATCTCGAAACGATCCGTCGCGAAATTGCGTCGACGCGTCGGATGATGCTTGATCAAGCCATAATCGAACACGACGGTCTGACGATTGGTCAAGAAACGAAGACGCCACTCGAGTGGGCAAAATGGATGAGTCAATCCACGATTTCGACACAGATTCCGACGCCGCTTTTGTCTGAAGAAGCACCGATGAGTGCCGTCGATATTCAGGAACTGTATGAATTGATGCAGGATCAAGAAGCACTTGCCGAACTCAAGATTCTTGGTCGCCGACCAACACGAACGGCGTTTGCAGAACCCCTAATCTTCGAAGAACTCGTCGCCGAAGTAACAGCACTCCGACTGATCGAACCGACTGCTTTACCAGTTGCATGGATGAAATCTGCGTCTGATGAGACCAAACAGCAATTGCTCGACTGGCTCCAGCAGTCCGTTCGGCAGTATACGAACCTTGAAGAATGGACACTTGCCTTATATCGTCATTGGCTGGCGCATCCTTCCGATTTCGATGAGCTCGAGCAAGATCGGTTGGCGTTTGAACAGACACTTCTTGAAATCGAACAACTCGAACGGACCGTTTCGTTGCATGATTTCGCTCTTCCAACGACTGATCAAGATGTATCTGTACTCGCAACGGAACTCTTGCCCCTGTTTGAAGCAAACAAGGTCGATGGGATGTTCTTTAAATGGACAAAACGGAAAAAATACGCCCTTCTTTTAGATGAAGTGACGATTGACGGGAAGAAGATGGCTAGTGCCGCAGATGTTACGTTACTCTTGCAACAGTTGACGTATACGGAAACACTTCGAAAACTCGAGCGGACGTTTAAGCATCGCTTTGAACATCATTCAATTGAAATTCCGATTGGTCCTTTAACGACGTACCGAAAAGCGCTCGATGTTTTCCGCCAACTTGACAGTATCATGCAACACTTTACGCAAGTCCTCCGTCCATTACACGCAAGTTATGAAAATCATGACTTCACGTATGAATCAGAGTGGCTTGGACTTCAAACGAATGCCCTAGAAGCACTCTTTGAACTGAAACGTTTAGACGAACTGCACGAGCAGCAGCAAACCTGGTTATCTTTACTCGACGTAGCAGAACTCACCCACCCCATCACTATTCAACTGCAGCAAGCAATTCGTGATTGGGATGTTACTCGCTATACAACGATTTATGAAGAACTACGACTCTTGGAAACGAATGAACATCGGGCCAGTCGCTTACAAACACTCAGTAGAGCGTTGGAACAGGCTGCCCCGAACTGGGTCACGGCATTACGAACGAACAGTGCCCCGACGTTTCATGCGCTTGAACTTCATGATGCGTGGCACCTCACCTACGTCAAGAGTCGCCTTGAAGCTTTGAGTGATGCAGACGAACGCGAGCAGCTCCACCGTCTTGAGCAAGAAGAAGGACAGACCGTCGCTCGTCTCTGCGCGACACTCGCTTGGAAAGAGCAGCTCAAACGGATGACACCTTCGAAACAAGAACAGCTCAACAGTTGGGCGACCTTGATTCGCAAAGTCGGAAAAGGAACGGGTAAACACGCACCACGTTACCGGAAAGAAGCCGCCAAACAAATGATGCAGGCTCAAGACGCGATTCCGGTCTGGATCATGCCGGTCAACCGTGTCCTTGAATCCTTCAAGGCTGCGAGCGATCTTTTTGATGTCATCATCTTTGATGAAAGTTCGCAAAGTACGATGGATGCAATTTCCCTCTTGTCTCGGGCACGAAAAGCGATCATCGTCGGGGATGACCGACAGATTAGTCCAACAAGCTTTGATAACCGGGACAATGTCGAAGAAAAACGGAAAATGTATTTCGGAGATGACTCGACGATGACTTTATTCGATGGAACAAGTAGTCTCTACTCCCTAGCCTCCGTCAAGTTCAGTACGAAAGTCGGCTTACGGGAACACTTCCGTTGTGTACCGGAAATCATTGGTTTCAGCAATGCTCACGTCTATGATGGAACGATTGTCCCGCTCCGCTTGCCTCAACGTGCTGAACGACTGAATCCAGCCGTCAAAAATCATTTTGTTCGCGACGGTCATGTCGACGAGACGACGATGGATAAGGTGAACTTACTGGAAGCACGTGCTATCGTCGCTGAACTGAAACGAATGATGCAAGATCCGCTTTATCAAAACCGGACGTTCGGGGTCGTCTCTTTACTCGGAAATGCCCAGGCCAATCAGATTGAACGGATTGCGACGGCCGAAATCGGGATCGAGACGTTGATGCAACATCAAGTCCGCTTCGGGGATGCCTACACGTTCCAAGGAGACGAGCGTGACGTCATGCTACTCTCGATGGTCGTCGCCCCGAACAAACGCTTCATGGCGATGACGAAAGAAACCGATAGCCAGCGCTTTAATGTCGCTGCAAGCCGGGCCCGTGATCAAATGATTCTGTTCCACTCGGTCTCATTGAATGACATCGGAAACAGCAACTGCATGCGTTATAAGTTGCTCGGCTACTGTCAAAATCCACTCGGTGACCAAGCTTCCTTCGAGAGCGTCAAACATCGCTTTGACTCACCATTCGAAGAAGCCGTCTACCGTCGCCTGGTCGCTCGCGGATATCTCGTCACGCCTCAAGTCCAAGTCAATGGCTACCGCATCGATCTTGTCGTCGAAGGGGAACACAACCGTCTTGCCGTCGAATGTGATGGTGAACGTTGGCACGGACCAGATGCGTATGAAGCGGACATGTTCCGTCAAAAAGTCTTGGAGCGAGCGGGCTGGAACTTTTGGCGTATCCGTGGTCGTCATTTCTATCAAGACGCAGATCGTGCGATGGAATCACTATGGACGACGCTTGAAGAGATGGAGATTAAACCAGCATTGATTGAGTATGCGTAACAATCACAAAAACACCTTTCTTCTGTCGACTGAGTTGAGTGCTCAAGCGACTTTGGAAAGGTGTTTTTAATTATTAATCAATTGGAACAATTTCTGTGTCTAGTACAGCAAGCTCTGTACGGTGCTCATTGCGATTTGATACTGTCTAGCCGAAGGATGCAATTTCTGTTCATACACATATAACTCTGTAAACTTCTCAATCTTATGCTAATAAGCTTGTGCAAATTCACAACGCTTTACCTCAAAAGTATATTCATCTAATGAAAAACTTGTGTTTTTCAATCGATTGCTACTGCAGGAGACATTTCATAACAAAGGAATCGTTACTTACTATATTTTTTATAAAGTAAAATCAACGATTTTCTAGTGAACAAGATTTCACTAAATAAAACAAGTTTCTTCGCTTAAACTGTCTTTAATAATCAATTTGACTAATCTTATACAGTTTCTTTAAAAATTATTTTTGTCCTAAAAATGTAAAAACCCGCTCATATTCTCTTCTTTATATTTTATTACCTCTTTCATATCATGAAGAATGGGTCCAAATGGAAGAGCGCTGATGATTTCGGGTTTTTGAAGGACTCGTTTGTCCAATATAGCGACAACACCTTTGTCCTCTTCTGATCGGATAAGTCGACCGGTTCCTTGTTTCAACTTGATGATCATCTCGTGTTCAACCACGTTAGAAATCATAGTCGTTTTATGTTGAATAATAGGATCGGGCACTGGATATGGTAATTTCACTACTATGAGACAGGATAAGGCAGCTCCTTTAATGTTGACTCCTTCCCAGAAAGAACCTGTCGCAAGAAGCACTTTCGCACCACCAGTGGTAAACTCTTTTTGAAGCATCCGAACAGATTTCGATTCGTTCTGCCTTATTAAAGTCCATACTGACTCTTCGCTTAGATCACATAGTACACTACCAACCTGATCGAGTTGACGCTTTGAAGTGAATAAAACCATCGTTCTTCCTTCGAATAGATCCGCCAGTCGCTTTATCTCCCACGCGATCATCTCTGTCGATTCATCCATCCGCACGTCAATCTCGTCCTTCGGTAAATAGAGACGTGTGTTTCTCTTGTAATCATACGGAGAGGATTCAGGCTGGCTGCATTCCGTATATTCTGGTAATCCGAGCGACATATGTTGGTAACCGTAATAACTATGCAAATCTGACCTATCACTTCCCGTGCCGAGTGTAGCCGATGTCAAAATCACCGATTTGTCATTCGTGAATAGCAATTGATTAATGACTTTGTTAATATTTTTAGGTGCACTGCAGAGAGATAATCCTTTGCAGCTAAATTTCCGCTCATAGACTGCCCAGTAAACAGCTTCATCGGTTATAAGCGCCTCTAAATACGTGTAAAAGCTATCAACTAATATCTCAGCCTCCTCATATACCCCTTCCTTCGATTCATCATAATCAAGATAAGTAAGTTCTTTCTGAAGTAAGTCAAGCCGCGTCAGAAGTCCGTCAATTTCTTTTCGAGAGCTTTTTACGAGGTCTTTGATGTCAAGTCGATTATTAAAGATATAGGATGCCTCAATAGCATGATTTTCAACCAGATGGTTATGAAGCGTACTGAACAAGTTAAACAAGTCTTTTTCGAGCAAGTCCATATCATACGATTTCAGACGAAGATCTTTAATAAGTTTTTTCATTTTTTTAACGTTATATAGAGTTAATTTTTGGTTTAAAGCGTCTCTTACAACGTCCTCAAGTTTATGTGCCTCATCAATGACGATTGAATGACCGTCCATAATAAGTCCTTTTCGTCCCAAGGATTTCTTTTTTAAATCCTCAATAAGCAGGTTATGGTTCACAATGAGACAATTGATAGGTGCTCTGTTTCGCCCTCCCAGGTGTTGCCTCATGTTGTAAAAGTCGCAACTATATCGATATTCACATCGATTAAATAGACAAGACTCCACTTGTATGCCGCTCTTCTCAGATGGGGTCAGTAATTCCTTATCCCAAGCTCTTTGTAAAGTTTCTATATTTGAGAAGTCTTCCTTAAATCGACTCGCAACAGATTCGTATCTTTTAAAGCAGGGGTAATTAGCACGACCTTTTCCAACTACATAAGTAAATGGATTAGACAATATTTGACTAACCTTTTCAACATCGGAGACAAGTTGCTCAGTAAGCTGTATCGAAGACGAGGAGATAATAAGAGGTTTTCTTGTACGTAAACTCTGAATCAATCCTGGAATCAGATAGGCAAAGGATTTCCCTATACCGACACCAGCTTCTGCGATAAGCGGATTGCCCTTTTCCATTGCCTCACCGATATCTAACATCAAATTCTCTTGTCCTTCACGTGGAATCAGCCCCTGCTTTATCATCAAATCAATACTACAAAAAACTTGATCGATAAATCGAATAAGAATTACCTCCTAGAAACGTATGTTCCTATAAATCTATCACATTCCTTACCTGAGTACAAATGAGTTAAACGAACAGATCACTTGTCCCTCTATTATTAATATAATATTAATATAAATTTTTCCAACTACGGACTCTACTTTATTATTAACTAAAGTTTTTACTCATTATTTCTTTGATTACTCTCGCTTGTGATGATAATCTTTCCGGTCTCTAAATACAGCATTGTGATAATTATCAACACAGAAGTGCACAGAATTACAAGAGAAGTAAGTACCCTTAAGATAATATCTCCTTCAATAAATTTAGTAAGCCTATTATTACCATAATCATCTTGTTGCAAGTACAAAATAAAATTTTACTAATCCGTATTTTTTATAGTCAATTATTAAATAAAATAAAGTCAAAAACGCTAAACTCAAAATCAGTAAACAAATTATCAAAAAATAGTTATTTACTTAATCTTATTTTTGCGTTATATTATATTTATAAATTCAGTAAAGTTATTATCAAGGAGATGATGTTATGCATACTAACAGTTATCGAGCGCTAAAGAACATCCTTAGAGGCACTGATATTCCCGCCTTAGAATTAGCATTAACACTCTATAGTGTGAAATACCTAAATGAAAAATCTGTTCAATTTGCAAATCAATTTGATTTATATGAACTAATTCAGGAGCCTACTAGTGTTAAAGAAAAATTAAATTCTATACTGCACTCAATTGAAAATACAGCATCTGATCTTAGTAGTGTCTACTCTTTACTAAACCTTCCATGGAATACAATCGAAAACAAACTTCTCTTTGAAATCATTTTAACCATTCAAAAAGATCAGGAAATTGACTACACTTTGCTTGTACAAGATATTCAGATTGATATTAAGGAGAATCAAAAGAATAATTTAGCGAATCATACGATTCCACCTACTATTCAAGATTTGTTGATTTCTTTATTACAAATTAAAAGTAATTCTTCTTTTTATGATGGTACAGCTGGAATTGCTGGATTGCTATTAGAAGCCAATCATCAAAATAGAGATAAGAATCTTCAACTGTTTGGCCAAGAACTTTCTCCGAAAGCTTGGGCAGTAGGAAAATTACTTTTACTGCTAAATGGTATTGAAAATACAGAATTTGTTTTAGGGAATACGCTCACTACCCCTGCATTTATTGAAGATAATCAATTAAAGCGATTCGATTATATTGCAATGGCTATGCCATTTGGAATATCGCTTTCACATGATGAAAAAGAGAACATTGAAAATGATCCATATGAACGTTTTGTTTACGGACGTGTCTCTCAACGCACTGCAGATATGGCCTTCTTGCAGCATGCATTATCTTCTTCAACTGGAAAAGGACGAGTCGTTCTTGTAGTAACTAATGGAACTCTTTTCAGAGGTGGTGGTGAAGCAGCTATTCGGCAAAAGATGATTGATACAGATCAGATCGAATCTGTCATTTCACTGTCCGATAACATGCTATTTAATGCCGCAATTCCGATTAGCATTTTAATTTTAAATAAAGCGAAGCCATTTAATAAAAAAAATAAAATTCGATTCATAAAAGCGGATAATTTATTTGAAACTAAAAAAAGAAGAGAAAAATATTTAACGCGTGAACAGATTGATCAGATTACTGAACTGGTTGATGATCCAAAAGACTACGAATCATTGAGTAAAACAGTCGATATTTCGACTATCGATGAGAATCTATTAGTTAGTAAATATATAAAAAATGATGTGACCGTTGTTGAAGGTGAAGGTATGTACAAGATCTTATTTGACAATCTAAATAGTGAATCTAGTCATGTTTTTAAATTTGAAGAAATTGGAACACTTTATAAAGGCTTGAATAATACACCTCAAAATTCTCAAGAAGAAACACAAGGTGAATATAAAATCATCAAAATGTCTGATGTAGCTAAAGGACATATTCAAATTGAAAAATTAGCAAGTATCTCTTTTAAGCCAAATATGAAAGTAGCACCTTATGTAGTTAAAAAAAACGATATTCTGATCTCATCACGTGGCTACACACTTAAAATTGCAATCGTTCCACCTCACGACGGAACTTTAGTCCTTTCGCATAATTTTATTGCTATTCGACCAAATCTACAGCTGGTTGATCCAGAATTTTTGAAATTATATCTGAACAGCCCTGTCGGAAGATTCACGCTAAACGATTTGAATAACGGAACCGCTCTACCGGTTCTAAACGCGAAAGATTTGGCAAAAGCTGATGTATATTTACCCAATCTTTCAGTCCAACAATCTGTTGGAGAAAAATACAAAAATGCTCAGCGCGAATATGAGAAACGCTTAACGCAAGCACATCTTCAATTGCAATTAGAAAAAGACTTAGCATATGAAGAAAGCGGCCTCAAATCGTTTTTCAAATTGATCGAATAAGCAAGGTTATATGAAAAATAAGGAAATTGACTTGGAGTATTTATACTAGAAGGTAGTGATCAGATACGGTCATGTAGGGAAGCGAAATGAGGTTAGTATAGCTAGACATTTAGTAACGCCAAGCACTACAACTACAATAGATGTGATGAATTCGGTAGACAATATGCCTGGAACTAAACACCGCGCGTTAGTTCCAATAAAAACAATAAATGTGTATGAATATCTTCAAGGACTTCGTGCTAAAAAAGAAAACTTTTATCTAATGCTATTATTCCAAAATCAGAAGGCAGAATAAAGTTTTGTTCTCAAATAATTTTTTTTATCATGCAGTAATTGCACTTATCCACATCTTGTCAAATAACTATTGTAAACTATTAATAAAGCGATTTGTCATTCCTAAGGAGGAGCAGCGTCCATGAAACCTAAACATGCTATGACTGAAGAAGATATCAAAAATAAATATATCACCCCTGCTATTGTGGAATCTGGTTGGGATATGCAGACTCAAATCTATTTTGAGCATTATTTTACTGATGGACGCGTGATTGTTCGTGGAAACTTAACGGCAAGAGCAGAAGGAAAACGAGCCGATTATGTATTGATGCATAAAAGCAACTATCCTTTAGCGATTGTCGAAGCAAAAGATAACAACCACCCAGTAGGTGGAGGAATGCAACAAGCAATCGATTATGCAGAAATTTTAGATATTCCTTATGCCTACAGCTCAAACGGTGACGCATTTGTTGAACACAATCGTTTAACGGGCGAAGAACGGATAATCCCTTTGTCTGAGTTCCCTTCACACGATGTACTTTGGTCACGTTATCAACAAGATGCAGGATTGAGTACCGAGCAAAAAGAGCTGATCGACGAGCCCTATTACTTCCAGCTTGGTGATAAAACGCCACGGTACTATCAGCGCGTTGCGATTAATCGTACGCTAGATGCAGTCGCTCAAGGTCAAAATCGTATCATGCTGGTTATGGCAACAGGAACTGGTAAAACCTATACCGCTTTCCAAATCATTTATCGTCTTTGGAAAGCTGGAATCAAAAAACGCATTCTATTTTTAGCGGATCGAAATATTTTAATCGATCAAACGATGATTAATGACTTCAAACCTTTTGAAAAAGTGATGACAAAAGTAGAAAATCGAGTTCTCGATAGTTCGTACGAAGTCTATACCGCTCTCTATCAACAGTTAGCGGGTGAAGACGGAACTGAACCTTTCCGACAATTCCAGCCTGACTTTTTCGATTTAGTAATCATCGATGAGGCCCATCGCGGATCCGCAAAAGAAGAAAGTCGTTGGCGTAAAGTGTTAGACTACTTTAGTGGTCCAGATACGACACATATCGGTTTGACTGCTACACCAAAAGAAACAAAAGATACTTCAAATACAACGTACTTTGGTGAACCACTCTATACCTATAGTTTGAAACAAGGAATTGATGATGGATTTCTTGCACCTTATAAAGTTATTCGAGTCGGATTAGATCGAGATTTAGAAGGTTATCGTCCTGAAAAAGGGAAAGTCGATATGTTTGGGTATGAAATTGAGGATCGCGAATATAACAGCACTGATTTTGATCGTAATTTGATTATTGACGGTCGAACTGAAGAAGTCGCTAAGCGTATCACAGAATTCCTAAAAAAGCATGATCGCTATATGAAAACAATTGTATTCTGTGCAAACATTGATCACGCAGAGCGGATGCGCAGCGCGTTAGTCAACCTTAACGCTGATTTAGTGCGTGAAAACTCAAAATACATCATGCGCATCACGGGCGATACGCCTGAAGGAAAGGCACAGCTCGACAATTTCATCGATCGTTCAAGCCAATATCCGACAATTGTCACGACGTCAAAATTATTGACTACCGGTGTAGATGCTAAGACATGTCGTCTCATCGTACTCGATTCAAACATCAACTCGATGACTGAATTCAAACAAATCATTGGTCGAGGGACCCGTCTTGATCCCGAATTTGGGAAAGAATACTTTACCATCATGGATTTTCGTAATGTCAGTCGTCTTTTCGCCGATCCAGAATTCGACGGAGACCCTGTTGTTGTGTATGAAGTACCTAAAGATGGTGAACTACCTGACGAAACAAATGAACCTGATCAAAGTATTGATGATACAAACCCTTCTTCTCGTCTAGGACTTCCAGGTGTAAATAACGACGAAGAGGAGTACTATGCAGCACCTAAAAAATATCGGATCAACGATGTTGAAGTAAGCATTGTTAATGAGCTCGTATATTATTATGATGTCGGTGGAAAGCTTATCACTGAGAATTTGATTGATTATACGAAGCGTAATATCCGTAGTGAATACACTACTCTAGAAGAATTTTTACGGAAATGGAAAAGTGCCGAGCAGAAGCAATCTTTACTTGATGAACTAAAAAAACATGGTGTCTTGTTAGAAGCTTTGTTCGATCACGAACCGCACTTGAAGGGACTCGACGAGTTTGACTTAATTTGTCACCTTGCATATGATCAAAAACCACTGACAAAAGCTGAGCGTGCTAACAATGTAAAAAAACGTGGCTATATCTATCAGTATCAAGATGTCGCACATGAGGTTCTCGAATTATTATTAGAAAAGTATCAAAAAGAGGGCGTCCAAGAGATTGATGGTACTAACGTTTTAGAACTTCCTGAGTTTCAGCGTTTCGGTAGTTCACTCAAGATTGTCAGAGCCTTCGGTGGAAAGAAAGAGTATTTAAGTGCATTAAAACAATTAAAAGATGAAATTTATATTTCCTAGGAGTTGTAATTCATGTCAATCACATCGTTTGTTAAGAATATGCAAAACATCATGCGTAACGACGCTGGAATTTCTGGAGACGCACAACGTCTCGAACAAATCGTTTGGATTTTGTTCCTTAAAGTCTATGCAGCGAAGGAAGAACAATGGGAATTACATGACGATCACTACACATCCATCATCCCGGAAGAATGCCGTTGGGAAAATTGGGCTGTCGATAAAAAAGATGGAAAATCGCTAACAGGAGAAGGTCTTCTTGATTTCGTGAATACTACTCTTTTCCCTACTCTTAAAACACTTCCAGTAGATGAATTAACGCCTGTGAGTAAGTCAATTGTTAAATTTGCTTTTGAAGATGCGAACAACTATATGAAAAATGGCACACTCTTACGTCAAGTAGTAAATGTAATTAATGAAATTGATTTTACAGACTATAAAGAGCGTCATGCCTTTAATGAAATTTATGAACAAATTCTAAAAGATCTCCAAGCGCAGCGCGCATCGGGAGAGTTTTACTCGCCTCGCGCGACGACTGATTTTATGGTACAAGTGACGAATCCACAACTCGGCGAACGTGTTGCTGACTTCGCTTGCGGTACAGGCGGATTCTTAACTTCATCGTTAAACCACTTGATTCAACAAGTTACAACCACTGAAGAGCGAGAGCTCTATAATGCTTCTGTCTTCGGAATTGAAAAGAAGGCGTTCCCTTACTTATTGGCAATTACGAACTTGTTGCTTCATGACATCGATAACCCAGTAATTGTTCACGGGAATTCTTTAGAAAAGAATGTACGCGATTACTCTGAACGTGAAAAATTTGAAGTAATTCTAATGAATCCGCCTTACGGTGGATCCGAAATTGATGGGATAAAGATGAATTTCCCTCTAGAATTACGCAGTAGCGAGACTGCAGACTTATTCATGTCTGTCATCATGTACCGTCTAAAACAAAATGGTCGCGCAGGTGTCATTTTACCAGATGGTTTTTTATTTGGTGAGGATGGATCGAAGCTTGCGATTAAAGAAAAACTTGTTAAAGAATTCAATTTGCATACGATTATCCGATTGCCACATAGTGTATTTGCACCCTATACATCAATCCATACAAATATGTTGTTCTTTGATAAAACAAAACCAACAGACGATGTGTGGGTGTATCGATTGGACATGCCAGAAGGTTATAAGAATTTCTCAAAAACACGTCCAATTAAGTTAGAACATTTTGAACCTGCCCTAGAGTGGTGGAATAATCGTGTAGAAATCATTGATGGTAAAAATGAAAAAGCACGTAAGTTTACAGCTGAAGAAATTATCAATCGGAATTACAATCTTGATCTATGCAAGTTTTCTCAAGATGAAGAGGTTATTTTAGAACCTCAAGAATTGATAGAAAATTATGTAGCTGAGCGCTCACGTTTAAATTATGAAATTGATAACATTTTAAGAGAAATTCAATCAATGCTAGGTGAAGATAAATGAATGCAATCGAGCTTAAAAAATCAGTATTAAATTTTGCTTTCCAAGGGAAACTTACAAAAACATTCACTTCTAATGATTCCGCAAAACATACTTTAGAAACAATTATGCAGGAACAAAAAAAACTCATTAAAGAAAAGAAAAGAAAAAAAGAGAACAACTTGGACAATACGAACTACTACGATATCCCTTTTGATATTCCTGATCATTGGATTTGGGTTAGACACAATCAAATTTTCGAAATCATTGGCGGTTCCCAGCCTCCAAAATCATATTTCAAATCCGAACCATCACCAAATCATGTACGTTTATATCAAATTAGAGACTATGGACATTCACCTGTTCCTGTATATGTACCCGAAGACAAAGTTACTAAATTCACAAATAGAGGAGATATATTACTCGCTAGATACGGTGCTTCTGTCGGGAAAGTTTTTATAGCTAAAGAAGGTGCCTATAACGTCGCAATGGCTAAAATCAAAAAGTTGTTTCAATCAGAACATCTAATCGATAATTTGTATTTATATTACTACTACTGTTCTTCTATTTATCAATCAAAAGTTAGAAGCTTCAGTCGTTCAGCTCAATCTGGCTTTAATAAAAATGATTTAGATTCTCTGTGGTTTCCATTACCTTCTTTAGAAGAACAAAAACAAATAGTAGCTAAAGTTAACGAATTATTTTTAAAAATTGATTTGTACCATATTTCTTACTTTAAATTGGAAACTTTAAATAAAAAATATCCTAATAATTTAGAAGCATCAATTCTACAATACGCTATTCAAGGTAAGTTAGTTAATCAAGATACTTCAGATGAACCGGCTTCAGAATTATTGAAACGAATTTCACAACAGAAAGAACAAATGGTTAAAGAAAAAATCATTAAGAAAGAAAAAGCGCTTCTTCCTATAATTGAAGAAGAAATTCCTTTTGGCATTCCCGATACATGGGAATGGGTGAGATTAGGTGAGATTTGTGTCACTAACATCGGTGTCACTTACAAACCCGAATCTATAACTACGAAAGAGGATACTAATTCAATACCTGTTTTAAGATCCACGAATATTCAAAACAGCCTGATAGATTTAAATGATCTAGTTTATGTGAATAGCGAAGTTCGTAACAATCAGTTCCTTCATTCAGGTGATATATTGATGTGTGTTAGAAATGGTAGTCCAAAACTAGTTGGGAAAACAGCTATAGTAAATTATTCTGGGATGGCGTTTGGAGCATTTATGTCTAAAGTTTCTTCTCCAATTAACGAATATCTTCAAATATTCTTTCAATCTAATGTTTTTAAAGACCAGCTTGTTAGTTCGAAAACTACTACAATTAATCAAATCACGCAATATGTTCTAAAAAACATATTAGTTCCTATTCCTCCTTTAACAGAGCAAAAGCGAATTGTTTTTGCCACTAATAACGTTTTAAACAAGGTGAAAGGAAAGTTTCAAAAAGTTTTTTAAACGACCGTTAAAAAGATGTATTTGTTATTTATTAACAAGATAATTATTAATAGCTTAATACAGCATTTTTGATTTTTATCTTACCGTATACTAACTCATATTTTAATCAATGCTTAATAACCTCTGTTAATTATAAGAAAATAGATAAAAATAAAAGAGGGTAAACGTTTTGAACTGTTTCCAGTCAGTAAACAGGAAAAATAATGAAAAACTCTTAAACGGCTTGGTCCTTATATTCTAACGGGCTCAAGCCGTTTAATTATTCTTGATACTATTCTTCGAATATAGTTCTTCCTCCCTTTATTGTAAAAAATCTTTTTTGTAATATCTTCTGTTCTCTATAATCATTACAGCTCGCTATACTTTTTCCAAGTCATTACGTAACGCCTGGATTTCAAGTTTCTTCGGTTATTTCGTGCAACTATCCCTAGTTTCGAGGGTCTCGATGCTACTACTATAGTAAATACAAATCTATTCTTTAAACATCTTTCTCGAGAGCTCGAAAAGTGCTACGATTTTCCGTATCGCGTAAAAGTCTTCTTCCTACTTCTTAATGAGTATTAATTTCCACTAAAAAAGTACTTCTTTTTTGGACACGGAGAAAATTCCTTTCAAAAATAGGTAGCTTATTATTTAAACATGATTTTTTTGATAGATTACAGTACTCTTTAAAATTTATTTTTTCTAGCGAAGTAAAGATTGAGTCTCAATGATATAATCTCATATATGATTTGATGTAATTTACTTATGTATTTTTCTACTGTCTTTATAGACAACGTTTTACCATCAAACTCAAACGGCTTTCCCATCTTTGAAAACGGCATCTTCCGCAATAGTCTTTCTACTTTCGCAGCATCAAACGGTCTTTTAAGTTCCACTGTTTGCGCATCCTTTACTTCCCGGTACTTCTCTGCGTGCAAATACTCATAAAAGAACGGCGCGACTTCTTCCGCCGTGATCGGCTCCATCCAACGTTCTTCGCCCCGCTCAAGCATCGCTAGCAACACAACCATCTTGTAACTCCGGTTCATAACCGTCTTTTCGACCTGTTCAATCAATTCACGATTAGCATCGTAAGTCTCGATTTCTTCATCCGTCAATTCACCTTGTTCTTTCAGAAAACCAACGTAAGATCCCCACTCTTGTTTATAACCCGTCGGCACGGCTGTCAGTTGACCAATTTCAACGTAGGTTGGACGACGTCCAAGATCGAGCTTCAATTGTTCGTAACTCTCAATCAAACGTAATTTACGCTGATTCGGCTGACGCATTCGATGAATGATATTCAGTGCTTGTGTATCAAACTCGATGATGCATCCTTTTGGTGGGGTAATCGGCTCCGTATCCCCCCGCTTGATCTTGTCTTTTACTGTTCCAAGTAACATCAGCTTCGTTTCGACATTTTTATAGTTCCCAATCAAATCGATGATGACACAATGTGATTTCTCATTCGCTAAACGTAAGCCTCGCCCAATTTGCTGGGTGTAGATTGCAATTGATTCCGTCGGCCGGCAAAACAGTAACGTATCGACTTTCGGAATGTCGACTCCTTCATTAAACAAATCGACCGTAAAGACGATCTCTAACGTTCCCTGTTCAAACTCTTGGATCCGCTCCCGTCGATTGATGGTCTGTCCGGTCAAGGCAATCGCTTGGTGTCCCATTTCCCGGAACGTCTGCGCTAAGTATTCAGCTTGACGGATCGACGAACAAAAGCCGATCGTCTTCGTCTGCCGGTGCTTCGACCAGGCGAAATAGATGTTTTCTGAGACTGCCCGATCAATCTGCGCCTGTTCCAGTTCTATCGCATCATATTTCCGTCCCATCCGCCGCAGTTGCGAATAGTCGATGACGTCATGAATCCCGTAATAATGGAACGGTGTCAGGAATCCTTCGTTGATCGCTGACGTGAAGTGCATTTGAAAGGCAACGTGATTTTCGCACAGTGCATAGACGTCCGCTCCGTCCATCCGATCCGGCGTCGCTGTCAGTCCCAGCAAAAAACGCGGTTCGAAATGCGCCAGGACCTTTTGATAACTTTTAGCTGCTGCGTGGTGAAACTCATCAATGATGATCAAATCAAAATAGTCTTTTGCAAACCGTTCGAGATGCCGGTTTTGGGATAAAGTCTGGACTGATCCAAACAGCACGTCCGTCTGTTCATCGTTCGTGCGGTCTGATCCGATATAAAAAGCCGTCTGCCAATTGGGCTCGACCTTTTTAAACGAACGTTCCGCTTGTTCCAGCAACTCTCGTTGATGTGCAAGGAACAGAATCCGTTTAAAACCACGTGCAAAGAATGCACTGAGATACGTTTTCCCAAGCCCGGTCGCAAGTACGGTCAAGGCACTCCGTCCTTCTTCCATCGTGTCCTGAAGTGCCCGTAATGCTTCCTCCTGCACCCGGTGCGGCAGAATCTCCTCGGACGTGACGTGCTGTTGCTCCGCATAGTCAACTTCCGGTTCTGCGACGTATTGCCGTGCGTCATGTTCCTGCCGGTACGCTTCGAGGACAATCGGATTCAGGTCTTGAGCTGCTTCACTTAAGTAAAGGTCCATAAATGCCTCGATCGCATCATCCAAGATATGCGGTGCGACGGCTTGCGGCAAATGGAGATTCCACTCGACACCGGTTCGGAACGCACTTTTGGAGATATTCGATGAGCCGACAATCGACAGACCCGTCTCTGCATTGCGGAACAAATAAGCTTTCGGATGAAACGCCCGTCCGCCGGAGCGGTAAAACCGGATCGACAGACCATCCAGTTTCAATAATTCGGCCAACGCCTCCGGGTCCGTAATATGTAAGTAGTCACCAATCAAAAAATAAATATCTGCACCGCGTTCGACGGCGCGACGTAACGCCGGTAACAACAGTTCGACACCCGAGCGTTGTGCGAAGGCGGCGACGATATAGACTTCATCGGCCTGGTCAATGGCGTCGACCAACGACGCATACAAATCATGCGTCGTCAGTTTTGCTACCGGAATCAATCTTCGACCTCAACCAGATACAGCTTGTCATCAAAGCCGCCCCGCTTATCGTGTTTCGCAAGCTGGATTGCTTCCAGTTGTTCCGGTGTCGTCCCGTGTGTCCGAGCTAGTGCGTGAATTAGTTCCAACAAATCAGCCAATTCTTCAACTGCTTCTTCGGTCGCCGTTGCTTCTTCGTATTCGGCTATTTCTTCGTGCAATTTCCGTTTCGCTTCGATGAGGAATTCTTCCTCGTTAAGTGTCCGGAACGTTGCTTTTTTTCCGTTCCGAGCAATGATAGTTGGAATCTGATCCCGGACTAATTTATGATAAAGAGGCATTGGATTCACTCCTTGTAAGTATGGTGATGGTGTTGTAAAAATTATCCTATAGTTCAAGGCAGATAGCACGTTCTACATACGATTTATTTTAGATTAGAGGAGGAGTTTTCATGAGTTCATTCCAGAAAATCGAAACAACTAACGCCCCGGCTGCCATCGGTCCTTATTCGCAAGGCTTCATCGCTAACGGTACGTTATATGCTTCAGGTCAAATCCCGATCAATCCGGCAACGGGTGAAATGGTCGTTGGTGGCATTACGGAGCAGACGGAGCAGGTCATGAAAAACGTCGATGCCATCTTAAAAGAAGCCGGTCTGACACCGGACCGTGTCGTCAAAACGACGTGTTACTTAACGAGCATGGGTCATTTCGCTGCGTTTAATGATATTTACTCCGATTACTTTGCTCCGCACAACCATTTCCCGGCCCGTTCTTGTATCGCCGTCAAAGAGTTGCCGAAAGGTGCTTTGGTTGAAGTTGAGATTTTAGCTATTCTTTAAAAAGTAAATCCCGCCTTATACACATAATTTACGCAAGGGCGGGATTCTTATTCCTTGAAAAATTATTTGGACGTAAAGACCACTGAATTAATACTACTAATATAAATTATGTCTCCATCAGAGATGGTTAAACTATATTTCTGAATACCATTCTTGCCTGATTCATCTAATATTTCATTTACATTGTTTCCTACTTCGCTGTATACAAAAAAATTACCTGATCCAGAAGGTATGACATCATACCTTCCTTCTTGTATATCTAATCCAACCTGCCAGTATCCAGGTGTTAGTTTACTCATTTTTTTTGTGACAGCCGGTTTAAAATTAACTAAATTTATTCCCGATATTTCAATTTCAAGACCTTCGATGATTTGTGTCGTCACACTCTTGACCCCATACTCTTCTGTGGGATCTAAAATTTCATTTATAGGTAAATCACCTTTTATAAAAAAGTTTCCTGAATTACTAGCTGTTATTACGTATCTTCCTTCTGGGATATCTTGACCACCAATAAATTTACCAGAATTTAAATCAGTTTCACGCGCTGTAGAATTATCTCGAGTAAGTTGATTTGCTTGTTCCTCATTCGAATTGACGGTCTCTTCTGAATATTCTTCTTCTTCCTGTTCATCTCTGAGCACTTGTTCTTCTTGAAGATCTCCATCCGTACTTTTATCTTGAGGAGAAGAGTAATTAGAAAATAGCGTGAACAGAAAAATTAGTGACCCTACACTAGAAAAGAGTAATCGTACTCCCTTAGTAAATGATTTTTCTTTCCACATCAAAATAAGACCAATAGGAAAAAAAACAAATAATAGTATAAGTATGAACCAATCAGATTGAAATACATTTTTTTTGTTCATTTTTATTCTCCCTTCAAAAGGCACAATAAAACACAAACTTTATACTACATATTATATATTATATTAGTTGATTTCCCTTATTCATTTTCTATATTTTTTCTGTATCCCCAACGTCCTGTCCCTTTGCCTGTCTCACTGTAAAACAAATCCTGCTCACCTTCATATAACTCACATTCACTCGCATGAAGATAAATCAATTTTCGAATACGTGTGTCTAATCCCGCTTCCGTCGAAAAACGTGAAAGATCCAAATCACTCCGCTCTCGTACACGCTGATAAAGCTCCGTTAAATCCAGTTGTCGTCCTGTCCCTAAGATTTCGATAATCGCTTCTAAAAGCGCTTCACTGCTCTCATTCATCAGGCTACCGCCCTTCATTCTGTCATGTGTTCCTTCATCCGTTTTTTCGCTTCACGTGACATCGCAACTACAACCGCAATCAACTGTGGAATGACCATCAAGAGACTGACGAGCAAAATCAATTTTTCCGCCGTCAACGGTTTAAAGTAACCGTCCCAGCCAAAAGTGTCCATCTGACCTGAAAAGTATATCGATACGAAATAGGACACGATATTACCGGCAATCACAAACAGCAGATGACTAAACCGCTGTCCGATGAAAGCAAGCACGGTGAATCCAATGAGTAACGCGACATAACCAAGTAACGTTCCTGTTTTAAAGTCTTCGAGCAATGCCAGATAGACGAACGGAATACTGTATCCCGCTAAGAGAACGAGTCCAATCCACCACTTCTTCACCTGATTTCCTCCTCGCGTATCTCAAATTGACGGTACAACCAATCCCGAAGCAGTTCCCAGCCGTCCGGATAGGCATTACTTCCCTGAGACGCTTCGTTTCTCTCTGATTCGCTCCAATGGATTTCCCAGTGTGTCCCGTCGAGAATCAACCATTCCGTCGTGTAGACCGGTTCCCAGTGGATGACGTCCGCCTGACGAAAACGTTGTTCCAGCTCCGTTTGCTCCGACTGCGACAAGATACGAATCTGTTCACTTTTTTCTTTGTTCCTCGCATCTTTCAACCGTAGTTCTCGTGTCGCTTTTGTCCACAAAAATGTTTGTTCCTCCCCCATACCTGACTCCCGGTACATCATTCGCTCCAGTTGTATGGTCTCCATCTCATGTCACTCCTTTTCGAACTCTCCCTAGTATTCCCAGTATAATTCATTTTCCGTTTTCTACCTATCCAAAAAAAGATTAAGGTACCTTTGTTTTGAATTTTCTTTTAGGATAAAAGAATGATTTTAGCAAGGAGGTAGCATTCATGATCAATCAACAGCTCTTTTTATTTGGCGGCGGTCCGCCGTTTACATCCGGACTCTGTAAAACGTTCGTCTCATGTTTGAACGGGACAGGACCGATTGTATTACTCTATGTCCCGCGTCCCGGCTCGGACTGGGCAGATTATGCACCGATTTATACGGATGCCTTAACAGCATGTGGCGCGGCAGAATTTTTCCACTTGCCGTTATCGGATAGTCCGACAGACGAACAACTCGCTCACCTTGCAGCAAGCTCCGGTATCGTCATCTCGGGCGGTGAAACAGAGCGTTACCAACAGTTCATCGTCGACACGCCAATCGGCACCCTCATTCAGGAACGTTATCAACAGGGTATTCCGGTCGCCGGCTTTTCCGCTGGTGCCTTACTGACACCGGACGAATGCCGGATTCCTGCGATTGATCAACGGGACGGTAAATCGTTAGTCCTGAAGGGACTCGGACTGTTACCGGATGCTGTAGTTTCCGTCCATTACGACGCGTGGCAGGAAGAGGCAAACTTACGGCAAGCGTTCCGTTCAACGAACAGCACCTTCGGTTACGGCTTACCGGAACGAGCCGGGATTCATCTGAAGAACAATCAACTGGTCCAACAGGAAGGACCTTCGCCCGTCCTCCTGCAAAGAAAGGAAGAGATGTCATGCCGACCATCGTAACTGCCGTCAAAGGAATCGTTCAATACGGCACTCACAGTTTAATCGTTCAACGCGCCGCTGCCGACTCCGGTGGCGGCACGTGGGAATGCCCGGGCGGAAAAATCGATTTCGGTGAGCTGCCGGAAGACAGCCTGATTCGGGAGATCCAGGAAGAGACAGGATTAACGGTCACTGTCGATCGGATTGCTTATGCTTCGAGTCTCATGACGCACCCGGACCGCCAAGTCATTTTGCTGGTCTACTTCTGCACCGCTACGACACGGACCGTCGAATTGTCCGATGAGCACGACGCCTACATCTGGGCAGATGAATCGAGAATGCGCCAACAGATTGCACCGAATATCCTCGCTGATTTTGAGCGGTATCAGATTTTCCCGCAATTGATTTCCTCTTAAAAACAGTTATTCCTATAAAACTGCGCGATTTTAATTCAAGTCACCGGCTCGGACACGTCACTTGTGAGTGGCGTGTTTTTTTATTGTGAAACGGCCGTCTCTTGAAACACTACTTTTTATAAATCACCTGCCAACATATCTCTCATTTAGTTAGATATTTAAAATCAGCTTGTATTCAGGATAAAAGATTCCTAAAATGAACAAGTATGTCATGCCATTTAAGGAGTCTACTCATGAAACTATCCTTTACTTATTTTGCGTTACCACTGGCTACCCTTCTCTTAACGGGATGTGCCGGTGAAGAAACAGCTTCGCAAGAACCAAAGACCGACCAATCAACCATTCAGAAGGATTCACCGAAGCAAACGGAAACAGAAACCAAACCGGCCGAAGCAGACCAAACGTCTGAGAAACCCGTTACGAAAAAACCGGCGAACACCGAAACGGCCACTGCTGAGGCGACAGCCAAGTCTTCGAAGAACTCCGTTTTTTCGGGCTATACAAAACTGAACGTCGACGGGGGCGATATGTCGGGTGATCGGGAACCGAATGCTGTCGTCAATATCGGATTCGGCAATCGGAAATATTGGGCGTTTACAAATGAACATGCCCAACTCGTCAAAGTAATCGCGAAAAAAATCACCTTACAAAATGATTCCGAGGAAACGACGTCATCCGGACGGTATTATTCGGACGAAGCAAAAGTCCCCGGCGTCGAGAGTCCGCAACTTGACGAGGGCCACGTTATCGCCGATTCACTCGGCGGGGTCTCAAATGCGTACAACATCACCCCGCAGGACAGCACGCTCAACCGACACGGGGATCAGGCCTATATGGAAAACACTATCCGTAAAGCCGGTGAGGTGACGGACTTCGAAGCGACGATTACGTATCCGGATACGACAACACAAATCCCGTCGCATTATCACTATACGTATACGCTACGAGGAAATAAAATCGTCGATGACTTCGATAACGTCAATCCGGATGAAGTCAATGCGGAACTCGGTTTGACCGAAGACAAAGAAGAACCGGTACAAGCTCCTGCCGATCCGGAACCAGCTTCCGACGCGACAAATGACGTCTCAACCGTCGACGCGAATGGCAACGGACAAGTCACAATCCAAGAAGCCAAAGACGCCGGTTTCGCGATGCCGATCACAGATGACCATTGGCTCTATCCGTACATGCGGGACAATGACCATGACGGGATGGTCGGCGAATAACCGATAGGTAAAACAAACAGGCGGACTCCGGGGAGCCCGCCTGTTTGTATTGGATTATTCTTCGCTGTAGCCGACGACTTTATTCCGGCCCGTCTGTTTTGCTTGATACAATGCTTGATCGGCTTTTTGAACGACTTCAAACGATGTCTCGCCTTGGTCCGACGAGGCCGCCCCGATTGATAACGTGACATGGAATACCGGATACGTGCCGAAGACAAAATGCTGATCGGCACAAGCAGAACGGATCGTTTCGCCGAGCCGTCCGGCTTCTTTAAGCGGTGTGTCCGGTAACAGGACGACAAACTCTTCCCCGCCGTAACGTCC
>Ga0308165_1001584_pt1 | contig 31174 bp, 28 predicted proteins | sample PhyWR2_FD_201032 | JGI IMG/M metagenome (GOLD analysis project Ga0308165, IMG submission 201032) | Phyllosphere microbial communities from UC Gill Tract Community Farm, Albany, California, United States - DLSLW.R2 | ecosystem: Host-associated > Plants > Phyllosphere > Unclassified | place: USA... | reverse complement strand
GGCGATGGAAAGCCTCTACGAATACGGCAGCCGCGCCGGCTTCTGGCGCCTCCACCGCCTGTTCACCGAGCGCAATATGCCGGTCACCGTCTTCGGCGTGGCAAAAGCCATGGAGATGAACCCCGAAGCTGTAGCCGCGATGCTGGCGGCCGACTGGGAAATCGCCAGCCACGGCCTGCGCTGGATCGATTATCAGTACGTGGCCGAGGACGTGGAACGCGCTCATATCGCCGAGGCCATCGCGCTCCACGAAAAGCTCACCGGCCAGCGTCCGCTCGGCTGGTATCAGGGCCGCACCTCCCCCAACACCGCGCGGCTGGTGGCCGAGGAGGGCGGCTTTGCCTATGACGCCGACAGTTACGCCGACGACCTGCCTTACTGGGACACCCGTCATGGCAAGCCGCAGCTCATCGTGCCCTACACGCTCGACGTGAACGACATGAAGATGGTCGCGCTCAACGGCTTCACCGAGGGCGAGCAGTTCTTCCGTCACATGCGCGACACGTTCGACCAGCTGCGCGAGGAAGGCGGGCGGATGATGTCCATCGGCCTCCATGCCCGTATCGCCGGAAAGCCCGGACGCGCGCGCTGGCTGGCGCGCTTCCTCGACCATGTGATCGCCAGCGGCGATGCCTGGACGGCGCGCCGCATCGACATCGCCCGCCACTGGCAGGAAGTACATCCTAACCAAAGAGGGGCTTATGCGGATTAACGACCCGGTCCTGCTCGCCGAAGTGACGCACGCGTTCCATTCCTACGAACTGGCGCTGATGGCGGACGACGTGCCCGCGATGGACGCGTTGTTCCACGATGCACCCACCACCAACCGCTACGGCGTGGGTGAAGTGCTTTACGGCATCGAGGAAATCCGCGAATTTCGCAAAGGGCGCGGCGGCTCTCCCCAGCGCAGGCTCGGGCGCGTGGCGATTACCGTTTACGGCGACAGTTTCGCCACCGCCGATGCCGAATTCTTCCGCGAAGGGTCTGAACGGCGCGGCCGCCAGACGCAATCCTGGGTGAAGTTCGCAGGCGGCTGGAAAGTCGTCTCCGCCCATGTCAGCCTTGAGGGGACCACCTCGTGACCGCCCTGTTCGAACACAGCCCCTGGGTAGAGGAACGCGCCGATGCGCGCCCCTCCAGCGGTGACCGTCATGCAGACCTGATGGCGGTGATGTACGCGGCCAGCCCCGATGAACAGCTCGCCCTGATCCGCGCCCACCCCGAACTCGCCGGAAAGGCGGCGATCGACAGGACGCTGACCGATGCCAGCAGCGCCGAACAGGCCAGCGCCGGGCTGGACCGTCTGACGCCGCAGGAATTCGACCAGTTCCACGTCCTGAACGGGGCTTACCGGGACAAGTTCGGCTTTCCTTTCATCATCTGTGTGCGCCTGACCGACAAGGCTGGTATTCTGGCCGCGATGGAACGCCGCCTCGCAAACGAGCGCGACGCGGAAATCGGGACGGCGCTGGGGCAGATCGGCGAGATCGTGCGCCTGCGTCTGGAAGACCTGAAATGAGCGAAGGTATCGGAAAGTCCTCCAGCGGTTTGGCCGCCCTCGAGGCGCAGCTTGCGCGCGACCTTGACCTGATCGGTTTCTACCGTCCCGAATGGGTGCGTCCGCGTGTGTCGGCCGGCGAGGATGTTCTCGATGTCGCGGTGATCGGCGGCGGGCAGTGCGGTCTTTCCGCCGCCCTGGGCCTGCGCCGCGAAGGCGTGACCAACGTCATGGTCTTCGACGAGAACGAGCCAGGCTACGAAGGTCCATGGGAAACCTACGCGCGGATGGTCACCCTGCGCACGCCCAAGCACCTCAACCCGATCGACTTCGGTGTGCCCTCGCTGACTTACCGGGCCTGGTGGGAAGCGCAGCACGGCGCTGATGGCTGGCAAGCGGTCGACAAGATCGCGCGCGGCGACTGGATGGAATACCTGCGCTGGTATCGCCGCGTGCTGGATCTACCCATAGAGAACGGCGCAAGGCTCGAACGGATTGAACCTCTGCCGGGTAAAGGCCTGCACCGCCTGCATTTTGCCGGCGGCGCAGGGCGGCTGGCCCGCAAGGTGGTGCTGGCCACCGGCATTCAGGGCGGCGGTGAATGGCACACTCCGGCGATGGTGCGTGATAACCTGCCCAAGTCGCTGTGGGCGCATACTAGCGAACCGATCGATTTTGCGCGGCTGCACGGTAAGCGCATCGGCATCCTTGGCGGCGGCGCCTCCGCGTTCGACAACGCCAACTACGCGCTGACCCAGGGCGTCGCGGCGGCGGAGGTGTTCATGCGCCGCAAGGAATTGCCGCGCATCAACCCGATCCGCTTCATGGAGCGCGTGGGCTTCACCGCCCGCTACCCCGCGCTTGATGATGCCACCAAGTATGCGGCGATGGACTGCTTTCTGGGCCACAACCAGCCGCCCACCAACGACACCTTCGCCCGCGCCGCCGCATGGCCGGGCTTCGCGCTGCACCTGGGCGCGCCGTGGCTGGACGTTGCGGAGCATCAGGGCGGGGTGCGCGTCACCAGCCCGCACGGCTTCCATGATTACGACTTCGTGGTCGTCTCCACCGGCCTGCTGAGCGATCCCGGCCTTCGCCCCGAACTTTCGGACGTGGCCGATCTCATCGTCCGCTGGGGTGACCGGGTGATGCCCGCAGGCAAGCGCAACGCCCTCATCGACGCGCACCCCTACCTCGGCGCGGCCTTCGAATTCCTCCCTCGCGAAGGCGTCGACGGCGCAGGTATGCACGGGCTGTTCGCCTTCAACTACTCCGCGTTGGTCAGTCTCGGCCTGTCAGCCTCGGCGCTTTCGGGCCTGCACAACGCGCTGCCGCGCCTCGTCAAGGGAGTGGCTGACCAGCTTTTCCTCGACGACCGGGATGAACTGGTGGCCGATTTCCTCGACTACGACGAGCATGAGTTTCTGGAACAATGGCCGAAGGAGACAGCGGTATGAGCACCTTGTCCACCCACGTGCTCGACACCGCGCATGGCAGTCCGGCGGCGGGCATCTCGCTGGTCCTCGAAACCGAGAGCGGGACTGTGCTGTTCGAAGGCACGACCAATGCCGACGGCCGCTGCCCGGGCGTGCCGGAACTTCCCACCGGCACCTATCGGCTGACGTTTTCGGTCGCCGCCTATTTCCGGGGGCGCGGCGTACAACTGCCCGAGCCGCCGTTCCTTGACCGCGTGGCGATCGACTTCGGCATTGCCGACCCCGCCGGGCATTATCACGTACCGCTGCTGGTCTCGCCCTTCGGCTACTCGACCTACCGGGGCAGCTGATGGGGGGAGTGCGTTTCCTTCTCGACGGCGAAGTGGTGGACCTGCCTGAAGTTGACCCCACTGCGACGCTGCTCGACCACTTGCGGTACAAGATGCGCCGCACCGGCACCAAGGAAGGCTGCGCGGAAGGCGACTGCGGAGCCTGCACCGTGCTGCTCGGCTCGCTTGGCCCGACCGGAGATACGGTGGATTGGCGCGCGGTCAATTCGTGCATCCAGTTCCTGCCGATGGTGAACGGCAAGGCGCTGATGACGGTCGAAAGCCTCAAGGCCGAAGACGGCGCGCTCTGCCCATTGCAGCAAACGATGGCGGCGAACGGAAGCTCGCAGTGCGGGTTCTGCACGCCGGGTTTCGTGATGTCGCTCCACGGACGAAGCATCGGCGCGAAGGGATGCGAGCTGCCGGTGGCGGACTTGATCGCGGGCAACTTGTGCCGCTGCACCGGCTACGGCCCGATCCTCGAAGCGGGCGAAAACACGCCGCCGCAGGACAGCAACGATGCCGCCTTGGCTGACAGCCTCATGGCGCTGACGGGTGAATGCGCCTCAGGCGAATGGCAGGGCCGCCGCTGGTTCGCCCCGCGCTCATCCGACGAACTTGCCGCGCTTCTGGCCGAGCATCCGGATGCCCGCCTGATCGCGGGCGCGACCGATGTCGGCCTGTGGGTGAGCAAGGGGCTGCGCGAACTGGGCACCGTGATCTTCCTCGGCGATGTGGCTGACCTTGCGCGGATCGAGGAAACGGACGATGCGCTGATCCTCGGCGCAGGCGTGCGCTATGCCGACGCACACGCCGCCATGACACGCCTCCACCCGGACCTTGGCGAATTGGTGCGCCGTATCGGCGGGCTTCAGGTGCGCAATGCCGGCACCGTGGGCGGCAACATCGCCAATGGCTCGCCGATCGGGGACGGTCCGCCCGCACTGATCGCGCTAGGCGCACGGCTGACGCTGCGCAGTGTGGACGGTCGGCGAACGATGCCGCTGGAGGATTACTTCCTTGCTTACGGCAAGCAGGACCGCCGTGCGGGCGAGTTCGTGGAATCCGTCCATATCCCGCGCCCCGGCGCCGATGCGGTGATCCATATCGCCAAGCTCTCGCGCCGTTTCGACAGCGATATCTCGGCGGTTTGCGGCGCTTTCATGCTGAACGTGACCGATGGCGCGATCACCTCGGCGCGCGTGGCCTTTGGCGGCATGGCGGCGACGCCGAAGCGCGCGGCCGCCTGCGAAGCCGCGCTGACCGGCAAACCCTTCGATGATGCCACCGTCACCGCCGCGATTGCTGCACTAAAGGCCGACTTCGAACCGTTGAGCGACGTGCGCGGCTCATCGGCTTACCGTGTGGAAACCGCCGCGAACCTGCTGCGCCGCCTGTGGCTGCGGCATCAGGGAATGGCGATTTCGGTGCTCGAAGTGGAGGCCCACGATGGCTGAACGCGATCCGGCGTGGAAAGTGCTGCAAAAGCCGTCGCAGCCCCATGACAGCGCCCGCCTGCACGTCAGCGGTGAGGCGCGCTATGCCGATGATCTGGGCGAGCCGGCGGACATGCTCCACCTCGCTTTCGGCCAGTCGAGCGAGGCGCGCGCCCGCATCCTCTCGATGGACCTCGATGCCGTGCGCGCCGCCCCCGGCGTGGTCGCGGTGTTCACCGCCGCCGACATTCCCGGCGCCAACGATGTCAGCCCCGTGGCCGGCGACGACCGCCTTCTCGCGGACGGCGAGGTGATCTGCCACGGTCAATCGGTGTTCCTCGTCGCCGCCACCAGCCAGCGCGCGGCGCGGGTTGCGGCACGCCTCGGCAAGATCGAATACGAGGTGCTGCCCGCCGCCATCACCATCGCCGATGCGCAGGCAGCGCAGGCACTGATCGAACCGGCCCAGCGCATGGTGCGCGGCGATGCCGCCGCCGCGATGGAGGATGCGCCGCACCGCCTTGCCGGACGCTTCGAGATGGGCGGGCAGGATCACTTTTACCTCGAAGGGCAGGTCGCCGTCGCCACCCCGGGCGAGGACGGGCAGGTCCATGTCCTCAGCTCAACCCAGCACCCCAGCGAAGTGCAGCACCTGATCGCGCATATGCTGCACCTTTCCTCTGCCGACGTGACGGTAGAGGTGCGGCGCATGGGCGGCGCGTTCGGCGGCAAGGAGACGCAGGCCGCGCTTTTTGCAGGTGCCGCCGCACTGGTCGCCCACCGCACCGGCCGGCCCGCCAAGTTCCGCTGCGACCGCGACGATGACATGGTCATGACCGGCAAGCGTCATGAATTCGAGGTGGCTTACGAAGTCGGCTTCGACGAAGCCGGCCACCTGCTGGCGCTTTCACTGCACCTCGCCTCGCGCTGCGGCGCGACGGTGGACCTGTCGCCCGCGATCAATGATCGTGCGATGTTCCATTCCGACAATTGCTACTTCCTGCCCCATGTCGAGGTCGTGTCCGAAAGGCTCAAGACCAACACCGTCTCGGCCACCGCGTTTCGAGGCTTTGGCGGACCGCAGGGAATGCTGGCGATCGAGCGCGTGATCGAGGACGTGGCGGCCTATCTGGGGGTCGATCCGCTGGAAGTGCGCGTGGCCAACCTCTACGGACCGGGGCGCGACACCACGCCTTACGAGATGGTGGTGGCCGACAATGTCGCCCCGCAGATCATCGCGCGCCTTCGCGAAACCTCCCGTTACGACGAGCGGCTCCGCGCCGTCGAAGCATTCAATACCGCCAATCCGATTCTCAAGAAGGGCATTGCGCTCACCCCGGTGAAGTTCGGGATCAGTTTCACCACCACCCACCTCAACCAGGCGGGCGCGCTGGTGCATGTCTATGCCGACGGCTCGATCCAGGTGAACCACGGCGGCACCGAAATGGGGCAGGGCATTTACGTGAAGGTCGCGCAGATCGTGGCGGACGTCTTCGCCGTGCCGCTGGGCGCGGTGCGCATCACCGCCACGCGCACCGACAAGGTGCCCAACACTTCGGCGACGGCGGCCAGTTCCGGCGCCGATCTCAACGGCATGGCGGCCTACAACGCAGCCGCCACGATCCGTGAGCGGCTAACCGAATTCCTCGCGCGCACTTACGGCTGCGGCGAGGATGGCGTCCACTTCACCCCCGGCGGCGTGCTGGTCGGCGCCGAGACGCTGACCTTCGGGCAAGTCGCGCGCAAGGCGCATATCGGGCGCATCTCGCTGTCTTCGACCGGCTACTATGCCACGCCAGGAATCGACTACGACCGCTCGGTCTTCAAGGGCCGCCCGTTCTACTACTTCGCTTATGGCGCCTCCGTCAGCGAAGTGGTGATCGATACCCTGACCGGCGAGCACAAGGTGCTGGCGGTGAACATCCTCCACGATGTCGGCCGCTCGCTGAACCCGGTGGTCGACGTGGGCCAGATCGAGGGCGGTTTCATCCAGGGGCAGGGCTGGCTGACCACCGAGGAACTGGTTTACGACGCCAGAGGGCGCCTGCTCACCCACAGCCCGGCAACCTACAAGATCCCGACCGCCTCGGACCGCCCGAAACACTTCACCGTAACCTTGTGGGACGGCGAGAACGTGGAGCCGACGATCAACCGCTCCAAGGCGGTAGGCGAGCCTCCTTTCATGCTGGCAAATTCGGTATTCTGTGCGCTGAACCGCGCGGTGGCGGCTACCGTGCCGGGCAGTCGCGCGATCCCGCCGCTCGATGCCCCGGCAACGCCGGAGCGCATCCTCAAGGCCATTGCCGGACATCGGGCCGGGCACAGGGCCGAACCATGACGCAGTGGATCGGCTGGCTGCGGCGGCTGGACAGGGACGTACCGACAGCGATGGTCTCCATTCTCGCCAGCGAGGGTTCGGCCCCGCGCGGTGCGGGCACGCGGATGCTGGTCACGGCGCAGGGCCAGCAAGGCACCATCGGCGGCGGCCAGCTGGAATATCGAGCCGTCGATCAGGCGCGCGCGATGCTGGACCATGCGCCGGGCACGTGGCGGGTGCAGGACTATCCGCTGGGGCCGCTGCTGGGACAGTGCTGCGGCGGGCGGGTGCGTCTGCTGGTGGAACACCTCGATCCTGCGGCGCTCGGCTGGCTGCACGATGCCGAGCCGGGGCGGATGCTGGCGACGACTCTGGAGGAAACCGGACCGCTGCGCACGATCTTCGAGCGCGAAACCGCCACTCGCCAGTCTGCACGCGGGCCGAGGCCGGAGGCAGGCGCGCGTATGGTGGAGCCGGTGGGTGAGCGTCCGCGCCCCGTGTACCTGTTCGGCGCCGGCCATGTCGGGCAGGCTATCGCGCGGCACATGACGGGCCTGCCGCTCCACCTCGCCTGGTTCGATACCCGGCCGGAGCAGGGCGGCATCGACGGCGTCACCGTGGTGCTCGAGGAAGAGATCGCGACGTGCGTGGAGGAAGCCCCGGCGGACGCCGCGATCCTGATCCTCACTCACGATCATCCCCTGGACTATCATCTCACGCTTGCCGCACTGGGGCGTGAGAGCACGGCCTTCGTGGGCCTGATCGGTTCATCCACCAAGATCGCCCGCTTCCGCTCGCGGCTTGCGGCAGACGGTATTTCACCTGAGGCGCTTGAGCGCCTCACCGCGCCGATCGGAGTGCCGGGCGTCATGGGCAAGGAACCTGACGTCATCGCCATCTCCGTCTGCGCGCAGCTTCTGCAATTGAGAGGGAAATGAGTATACAAAGACAAGTTCTCCCCGGCACCGGCAGGACGGTATGATCCACGCCTACCGCGCCGAACTGCTGTCCGTGGCCCATGATCCGCGCGATGCCGGCCGCGAAGCCGTGCGCCACGAACCCGACGGCCTGCTGGTCATCGAAGACGGCATCGTCATCGCCAGAGGCGCCTACGCCGATCTCGCTCCCCAATATCCCGGCGTCAATGTCGAAACGCTGCCTGGCCTGGTCGTGCCCGGTTTCATCGACGCGCACGTTCACTACCCCCAGACCGACCGCATCGCCTCCCACGGCGAACAGCTGCTGGACTGGCTGGACAAGCACATCTTCCCCGCCGAAAAAGCCTTCGTCGACAAGGCCCACGCCGATGCGGTCGCGGCTTTCTTCCTGGAAGAACTGCTGCGTAACGGCACGACCAGCGCGCTGGTCTTTCCTACCGTCCACGAACAGTCGGTCGACGCCCTTTTCGAGGCCGCGCTGAGCCGCCGGATGCGCATCGTCTCAGGCAAAGTGCTGATGGACCTCGGGCCCGAGGGGCTGAACGACACCGTCGCCACCGGCCGCGCCGAAACCGAAGCGTTGATCCGCCGGTGGAAGGGCAGGGGCCGCCTCGGCTACGCTGTAACTCCGCGTTTTGCCCTGGCCTCCAGCGACGAGCAACTTGCCGATGCAGGCGCCTTGCTGGCCGAGCATCCCGACGTGCTCATGCACACCCACTTGTCGGAAAACCTGCACGAGATCGCTGCCGTGGCGGGGCGTTTCCCCGACAGCGCCGATTATCTCGACGCTTACGACCGCTTTGGCCTCGTTACGCCGCGTTCGGTTTTCGCGCACGGCGTCCACTTGTCGGACCGCGCCTGCTCGCGTCTTCACGGCAGCGGGGCAGGGATAGCGGTCTGTCCGTCGTCGAACCTGTTCCTCGGCTCTGGCCATTTCGATTTCGGACAGGCCGATCGTCACGCCCTGCGCCTTGGTCTGGGCACCGATATCGGTGCGGGCACCTCGTTCTCGATGCTGCGGACCTCGGGGCTTGCCTATCAGGCCGCACTGGCCCGCGAGGACCGGCTGGACCCTTTCCGCGCCCTCTATCTCGCCACCGCCGGCTCTGCCGCTCTGGTCCACATCGAAGACCGCGTGGGCGCGCTGGAGCCGGGGCAGGAAGCCGATTTCGCCGTGCTCGACCCTGCCGCCACACCGCTCCTTGCCCGCCGCACGCACGAGGCAGACCTTGCGACACGCCTCTTCGCGCTCCAGATACTGGGGGACGATCGCGCCATCGCCGGCACCTATGTCATGGGCGAATGTGCGTGGAGCCGTTCACTGCCGCATTTTCCGAGTCGTCAGGTTTACACCTGACCAGAAAATGCTTCTGAGGACACCATGACCGAGACAGATTTCATCGCCGGCCTGCCCAAGGCCGAACTTCACCTCCACATCGAGGGTAGCCTTGAGCCGGAACTGATGTTCCAGCTTGCCCAGCGCAATGCGGTGGCAATCCCCTATGCATCGGTAGAGGAAGTGCGCGCCGCCTACGACTTCTCCAACCTGCAGGACTTCCTCGACATCTACTATGCGGGCGCCGACGTGCTGCGTGTCCGGCAGGACTTCCACGACCTTGCGATGGCCTATTTCACGCGCGCGGCGGCGGACGGCGTGCTCCACGCCGAACTTATGTTCGACCCCCAGACCCACACCGACCGGGGCATCGCCTTCGAGGAAGTGATCGAGGGCCTGCTGTCGGCCATGACCGCCGCCGAGGCGCAGTTCGGCATGACTTCGCAGCTCATCCTCTCGTTCCTGCGGCACTTGTCCGAGGAAGCGGCCTTCGCGACGCTGGAAGCGGCAGAGCCGTGGCTGGACCGCGTCACGGCGGTAGGTCTCGACAGTTCCGAAGTGGGTCATCCGCCAGAGAAATTCGCCCGCGTCTTCGCGGCTGCGCGCGCCAAGGGCCTGAAGATCACCGCCCACGCCGGCGAGGAAGGCCCGCCCTCCTACGTCCATGAGGCACTCGACCTGCTCCACGTCGACCGCATCGACCACGGCAACCGCGCTCTGGAGGACGATGCACTGGTCGCACGCCTGGCGGCTGAGGGGATGACGCTGACCGTCTGCCCGCTGTCGAACCTCAAGCTGTGCGTGGTTGACGATCTGGCCGACCATCCGCTCGACCGGATGCTGGCGCTGGGCCTCAAGGCGACGGTGAACTCCGACGATCCGGCCTATTTCGGCGGCTACGTAGCGGATAACTACCGAGCCGTAGCAGAGGCGCGTGGTTTGTCGCGCGGGGATCTCGTCACGCTGGCACGCAACAGCTTCACCGGCTCGTTCCTGCCGCCCGAGGCGATAGCGGCCAACCTGGCCAAACTGGACGCCTACGCTGCCGCGCATGGCTGATGATGCAGGTGGCGGTGCTGGCGGGACGGCTCGATAGAGCGGCAAATTCCGCCGATACCGGGAACCGAACTACACTTTCGCTGTTATCGATGGTGAAGGCCGGCGCACCGCTTCCCTCCCCCCGCGGCGAGTAGCGCCGGCCTTGTCTTTTCCGGAAATTCAATGTTTCGGACAAGGGTGCGAAGCCCTTGTCAGCGTAGTGCTCAGTTTGACAGAACTGCCAGCTGCACCACGCCGCTGCCCTTGCGCAATATGCCGATTTCTTCGGCTGCCGCGTCGGAAAGGTCGATGACGCGGTTGCCGTGGAACGGGCCGCGATCGTTGACGGTGACGACGACTGTTTCGCCGTTGGCGGGGTTGGTCACCTGGAGCTGGGTGCCGAAGGGCAGGGTGCGATGCGCGCAGGTCAGCGCGTCGGGGTCGAAGCGTGCACCGCTGGCGGTACGCGCGCCGGCAAGGTGGCGGCCGTAGTAGCTGGCCATGCCGCCCTTGATAGGGGAAAATTCGAGTTCGAGCGAGGGAGCCTCGGCGCCGACTACCGGATCGGCAAGGGGCGAGGTGGAGGCGGTGCTGATCGCGGCTTCTGCTGCGACCGGAATCATCCGGGAATCGGCGTGGACGGGCCCTGCAAGGGTCAGGGTCATGACTGCGGCAATAGCAGCCAGTCGGCCGGTTCGGCGGATTTTCAAGCAATACCCCACTACGTCGTTGACGACGAGCGGAGTCCTACCTGCCGGGTTCCCGGCTTACTACCCATGCAAAAGCGGCCCGTCGCGCATTGGCAACGGGCCGCCTGATGCGGTTAAGCTGTTGGAAAGACTCTACCGGCCCTGCTGGGCGAGCAGTCGCAGGCGCAGGGCGTTGAGCTTGATGAAGCCCGCCGCGTCCTTCTGGTCGTAGGCGCCGGCATCGTCTTCGAAGGTGACGTGGCGTTCGGAGTACAGCGAATCGGGGCTCTTGCGGCCGACGACCGAGACCGAACCCTTGTAGAGCTTGAGGCGCACGGTGCCGTTCACGCGGGCCTGCGAATGGTCGATCGCGGCCTGCAGCATCTCGCGCTCGGGGGCGAACCAGAAGCCGTTGTAGATCAGTTCCGCATACTTCGGCATCAGCTCGTCCTTGAGGTGAGCTGCGCCGCGGTCGAGGGTGATCTGTTCGATGCCGCGGTGGGCGCGGGCGTAGATTTCGCCGCCCGGCGTCTCGTACATGCCGCGCGACTTCATGCCCACGAAGCGGTTTTCCACGAGGTCAAGGCGGCCGATGCCGTGCTTGCGGCCCAGTTCGTTGAGCGCGGTGAGCAGGGTGGCCGGGCTCATCGCCTCGCCGTTGAGGGCAACGCCGTCACCCTTCTCGAAGTCGACGGTAATGTATTCCGGCGCGTCAGGCGCGTCTTCCGGGTTTACCGTGCGCGAGTAGACGTAGTCCGGGGTCTCGTTCCACGGGTCTTCCAGCACCTTGCCCTCGGACGAGGTGTGCAGGAGGTTGGCGTCGGTCGAGAACGGGCTTTCGCCGCGCTTGTCTTTGGGGACGGGGATCTGGTGCTGTTCGGCCCAGGCGATCAGCGCGGTGCGGCTGGTCAGGTCCCATTCGCGCCAGGGGGCGATGACCTTGATGTTCGGATCGAGCGCATAGGCCGACAGCTCGAAGCGGACCTGGTCGTTACCCTTGCCGGTGGCGCCGTGGGCGACCGCGTCGGCGCCGGTCTCATGCGCGATTTCGATCAGGCGCTTGGAGATCAGCGGGCGGGCAATGGAGGTGCCCAGCAGGTAGTCGCCTTCGTAGCGGGCATTGGCGCGCATCATCGGGAAGACGAAGTCGCGCACGAATTCCTCGCGCAGGTCGTCGATGTAGATGTTCTCGTCGGCCAGGCCCATCAGCTTGGCTTTGGCGCGTGCCGGTTCCAGCTCCTCGCCCTGGCCGAGGTCGGCGGTGAAGGTCACCACCTCGCAGTTGTAGGTGACCTGAAGCCACTTCAGGATGACGCTGGTGTCGAGGCCGCCGGAGTAGGCGAGGACGACCTTCTTGATGCTGTCGGACATGGGCAACGGCTCCGCGAGAATGGGCGGTGGATATACCGGCGCGCGCCTATCAGGTGCGCGGGGGCTTCGCAATGGCGGCGTTCCTGTCGGCTGCGTCCAGATGAGTGCTGGCGGCTGGGGGCTTCGACAAGCTCAGCCTGAGCGGAAACCAAATTGAGGCTTCGACAAGATCAGCCTGAGCGCAAATCAAAAGTTGCTCTCAAACCGCTCAGGCTGAGCTTGTCGAAGCCCCCAGCATCACCCGCAGATAGTGGCTGTTCACTTCCAGCGGTCCCGGATCAGGTCCGCTCGCGAGGTCAATCCGCCAGTAGCCGCTTTTCGGTTTCACCCAGATAGTCGCGTGTCAGCGGCAGGGCGTAGCGGCTGCGGATGTACTGAATCTGGTAGTTGCACATGCCCCCGCTTTCGAAAGCGGCGGTGGCGCCGGCGAGGTAGAAAATCCACATGCGGTAGAAACGCTCGTCGAGGAGGGCGACGATCGCCTCCTTGTTGTCGACGCAGCGCTTGTACCATTCGCGCAGGGTCTTGGCGTAGTGCAGGCGCAGGTTCTCAACGTCTGCGGCGATCAGGCGGACCTTTTCGCTGGCCGCCACGGTTTCGCTGAGCGCCGGGATGTAGCCGCCGGGGAAGATGTACTTGCGGGTGAAGGCGTCCGTCGCGCCGGGCCCGCCCATGCGGCCGATGGTATGCATCAGCATCACGCCCTCGTCGGTGAGCATGGTCGCGCAGTCGCGGAAGTAGCGGGCGAACTGGGCCTGGCCGACATGCTCGAACATGCCGACCGAGACGATGCGCTCGAACTTGTCGCCCCGCGCGGCAAGGTCGCGGTAGTCGATCAGCTCGAAATCGATGCGCCCCGCTACGCCTGCCTCGATCGCGCGCGTCTTAGCAAGCGCGAGCTGTTCCTCGCTCAGCGTGATGCCCTTGACCGAGACGTCGAAGTTCTTCGCCAGGTATATGGCCATGCCGCCCCAGCCGCAGCCGATGTCGAGTACGGTCTGGCCCGGTTCGATCGCCAGCTTGGCCGCGATATGGGCGAGCTTGGCGGTCTGCGCTTCTTCGAGGCTCATGTCGTCGCGCGGCCAGTAGGCGCAGGAATACTGCATGTGCTCGGTATCGAGGAACAGGTTGTAGAGGTCGTTGCCCACGTCGTAATGATGGGCGATGTTGGCCTTGGCGCTGGCTGCCTTGTTGATGCCGTCGATCAGGGTGAGGACTTTGCCGGCGACTTTTTTCAGCGGCTTGGTCTCGTGCAGTTCACCGCCCTTGTCCCAGCGGGCGTTGGCGCGCAGCAGTTCCACCAGTTCCATGATGCCGCCCTGTTCGACCACCAGCTGGCCGTCCATGAACGCCTCCGCCGCGCCCAGGCGCGGATCGCGCAGGATGCGGCGTTCGGCGGACGGGGTCAGGCGAATACGCACTTCGGGGAAGCCTTCGTGGGGCGTTCCGAAACGGCGCAGGTTGCCATTGGGACGGAGGACCTCGAGCACGCCCTTACGGACGCCGCGTTCAAGGAAGCGGTCTAGAATACCGAATGCCATTAGTGGCTTTTGCGGGGGTGGGGCGCTCTGTGCAAGGGGCTAGGTGTTGCAAAGTGTACATAGTTTGGTTTGGCGTGCGCATGTCTCAAGCCGCATCGCCGTGCCGGGCCAGAAACAGCACGTCGCGCGGCTGGGCGGTGAGGTGCTGGCCGGAATCGACGTAGAGCGTCTCGCCGCTGGCCAGCCAGCCGCCGGCAAGGAACAGAGCCGCGCCGGCTACATCCTGCGCGGTGGCGCGGCGGTGCAGCAGGTTCATCCGGTGAGAGACTTCGGCTTCCGCCTCGCTCTGGTCATGGCTGGCGAGAATGGCGCCCGGGGCAATGCCATAGACCCGGTCGCGGGCATCGGTGCGGGCCATCGACAGCATCGGTACGGTCGCTGCCAGTGCATGCTTGCTCATCGTGTAGGAGAAGAAATCGGGATTGGGATTGAGCAGCTTCTGGTCGGTGATATGAACCAGCCGCCTGCCGCCCTTGGCCCGTGCATGGGCGAGGAACGCCTGGCCGAGCCGGGCGGGCGTGGCGGCGTTGACGCGCATGGCAGGCGTGAACGTGGCGGGGTCGAGATCCTGTGCGGTGTCGATGTCGAACACCCCCGCGCAGTTTATCAGGACGCGCCAGTCGGGGAGGCGCTGCGCCAGTTCTTCCACCATGGCGGGGCCCTGTTCCCAGTCATCGAGGTCGCAGGCGACGATTTCGGCGGAAGGCAGCTGGGCGGCCAGCGCCTCGGCCTGTTCGCGCGATCGGCCGTAGTGGATCACGACGTGCCAACCCGCGTCCCCGAAGGCGCGGGCAATGGCCGCCCCGATCCGCTTGGCACCGCCGGTCACCAGCATGGCGGGGCGATCGTTGGGGAATACGGTCATGGGAAAGGCGATGTGCCGAACGCAGGTTTGCATAGCGTTGAAGGAACGCTGCGGCGCGCGGCTTCGGGGTTGGTACAAAGCCGGACGGACAAGGAAGGCAAAGGCGCTAGGTTCTGGGACATGGCACCGTTGGAGCATAGCCGGCCAGCATAGGAAAGGCCCAGCAGCCTGCCGATGATGACAATCGTACTGGCGGGACGCATCGGCCCGGGCAAAGAAAAAGGCGCGCCGTCCGGGGACGGCGCGCCTCTCTCAAGGGACTGCGATCGGCTCTGCGCCGATCCGGTCAACGGCAGCGCGACTTCGAGCCGCCGCGATCGATTTCGCGGCCCAGCACTGCGCCGCCCGCTGCGCCCAGCAGGGTGCCGACGGTGCGGTCACCGCGGGTGTCGATTGCGCGGCCAGCCAGGGCGCCGGCAACGCCGCCGACCAGCAGGCCGGTGGTGCCGTTCTTCTTCTGGCAGCGATAGCGGCCGTCGTTGCCGCGCCAGTAGCGCGAGCCGTCATCGGCGCGGTGGTAGCGGCGCTTGTCGCGCGCTTCGGCCGGAGTGGTGACGGTCATGTAGGCGGGAACGCTGAGCGCCATCATGGTGGCGGCGAGAATGATTTTACGCATGAAAGTGTGCCCTCGTCGGTTGCGTGGAATAATCTGGTAACGCCGCTACTCGTTCATTGATCCACAACGTCAGATGAACGCCTCGTTGTGTTTGAAAATAGGTGACGAAATGCGCCGAGGCAGCGACGAGCCGTGGAGAAATGTTGCAGGCGGAAATAATTCAATGGCGGATCGGTGCGAACCGCGCGTCCCGCGTCAGGGCATTGAAAGGGCACGCAGTCTAAAGAGGAGGCGCGCCTTTTCGCAGTCCTGCGCGGGGATCAGGTCAACGGCACTGGATATCGCCCTTGTCGATCTCGCGGCCGAGCGCGCCTCCCAGGACGCCCCCCAGGATCGTGCCGATCGTGCGGTCGCCGTTGCCGGCGATCTGGTTACCGGCCAGCGCGCCCACACCGGCGCCGATGATGAGGCCGGTCGTGCCGTTGTCGCGCTTGCAGTAATAACGGCCGTCATTGCCGCGCCAGACCCGCGAATTGCGGTCGATCCGGCGCGGCTCCGAATAACGGCCACGCGAATCGTAGACATTGCGGCGGCGGTCATCACGGCGATAATCCTTGCGGTTGTCGCGGCGATCCCAGCGGTCGTTACGTCCATCACGGTCGCGGTCGTTCCAGCGCGGCGGATCGGCCATCGCGGGAGTAAGGGGGAGGGCGGTGGCGGTGAAGGCCAAGGCGGCCAGCGCCAGCAGGGACTTCTTCATTTCCTGTTTCTCCTGCGATATTCAGGTATTTGAATGCTGCGGCCGATCATGGGCGGCTTTGACGAACCGGTGATGAACTGCGTGCACAAATGTACGTGACGCAGGACATACCGGCCTTTACCTGCGATGAAACGCGCAAAGTGATCATGGGCTGCGGGAAGGTACGTAAATGTTGCTCGATCTGGTGGACGTATTCGGTTCGGGCCCGCTGAGCGGCAATCCGCTGGCGGTGGTGCGCGGGGAAGAAGGGCTGGACGATGCAGCCATGCTGCGATTGACGCGGTGGCTGGGTTATTCGGAAACCACGTTCCTGTTGCCGCCCGAGCATCCCGATGCCGATTACCGCGTGCGTATCTTCTATCCGGCGGGCGAACTGCCGTTTGCCGGTCACCCGACACTGGGCAGTGCCCATGCCTGGCTGGCGGCAGGCGGCGTTCCAAGGCAGGCGGGCCGCGTGATGCAGGAATGCGGCATCGGTCTCGTCGAAGTGCGCGAGGATGAGGAGCGGCTGGCCTTCCGCGCGCCGCCGCTGATTCGTTCCGGCCCGCTGGACGATGCCGACCGCGCCGAGGCCGCACGGCAGGCCGGTGTGGATGAGGCGCAGATACTCGCCGCCGTCCACGCTGCCAATGGTCCGGGCTGGCGGCTGCTGCATCTCTCTTCGGCAGAGGCAGTGCTGGCGGCCGAGCCCGTTTCCCGTGCTCCCTTGGATACGAATGTGGGGCTGCTGGGCGCCATTGCGCCGGGCGGCGCAGCGCAGTTCGAAGTGCGTGCCTTCTTCGCCGATCCCGCCGGCAAGCTGGTTGAGGACCCGGTAACCGGCAGCCTTAACGCGGCCGTGGCGCAGTACCTCTTCGCCAGCGGACAGGCGCAAGGCAGCTATGTAGCCGCGCAGGGCCGCAAGGTGGGGGCCGACGGTGTGGTCCACTGCTCGCAAGGGGCGGACGGGGAGGTATGGATCGCCGGCCGGGTGGAGACGGTCTCCACCGGCGGCGTCCTGTTCCCGGTGGGTTAGGCTTTTTCCAAAGGGTTAGGCGGGCTTTTTCGGAAGGGCGATCTCGGCGGTGCCGGTGCACATCGTCGTGCCCTTCTGGTTCTTCATCAGGTGCTTGACGTGGACGAGGGCGCGCCCGTCCGCATCGACCGACTTGTCGACCACTTCGGCAGTCTGGATCGTCACGTCGCCGGTCAGGGCAGGGCCGCGGTAGTTGGCGAGCGAGTGGACCACCATGCCATGCTCACCCGCCCAGCCCGAGAGATAGTCTGTCACCCATGAGCCCATCGAGGCGCCGTAACCATAGCCGCGCGGCATGCCGATCCGCCGCGCGAATTTGGGGAACAGGTGACCGCGCGAAGGGCCGTAATAGGCGCCGTCTGTGAGGAAGGGATTGACCTTGAGCATGTCCGGGTCGTTCTCGTAGCCGGCCATCTCGGGGGTGAAGCCTAGCCCTTCGAGATCCTGCTTGCGCAAATCGATCGCGCCCCACGTGTTGACGATATAGGCGCGCCATTCGGTAGCGAAGCTGGCGATCGAGTGCGGGCCGAAGACGCGTTCGGGAAGCTGGTCGCCCACCGCCACGTCGTCCCACCAGCGTTCCTTGTGGCCCAGGTCATGCAGCATCTGCACCCAGGCGAAGCGGCGGTCCTCCATCGCTTCCACTTCGGCGTCGGTCCATTCCGGCTCGTCGAAGTCGTCCGTCTTGACGTTGTCGCCGCCGGCAGATGCGCGGTAGCGGATCGAGGTTGAGCGCTGGCGGGCGATCTGCTCGCCGTCCTGGTTGGAATAGTTGTTGTCGCCGCGCTGGAAGCAGGTGGGGCCGAAGCCGGTCTGCTTCACGGTATAGTCAAAGGGAACGCGGGTATTGGTGACCACGTCGCCCGGCTTGATGCGGGGGCCGAAGAACCACCATTCGTCGCCGCCGAACAGGAGGTGCGAATTGTCGATCCGGCCCACACAGGCCGGCGCGGCGCCGTGGCCGTCGTCGGTCGCGATGGCGAAGCTCTGCGGGGCGACGAGGGTGCCCCAGCGACTGGCCTGCGCGGTTGCCGGATCGAAATGGACGAGGTTGGGATAATGCATCGCATGGACCCAGCGGCGAATGTCGTTGGGGGCGATCTCCTCACGCAGAGGCGAGAAATCCATGGGCTTGCCCAGGTATTGGTCGATGTCGGAGCAGTCGAAATCTTGATCGCTCATTTCAGGGTCTTTCCCGTGATTTTCAGTATTGGCGCTGGCCGGTGGCATCGGCGGCCTTAAAGACGGCAATCGGCTCGATCGCCTTGAGCATCACCAGCGGGATCACCCGCGTGGTGGCTTTCTGGTAATTTCCGTAAAAGGGATGGCAAAAGGTCATGAAGTCCCAGACCTTTTCACGCTCCGCGCCTTCGGGCTCGCGCCAAGTTGCGCGGAAAGCCTGGGCGGCGATCTGAAAGTCCACCGTTTCGGCCTCGCGCACGTTGAGATACCAGGCCGGGTGATGGTCGGCCCCGCCCTTGGAGGCGCAGATCACCACTTCGCCGCCGATGTCGGCGTAGCAAAGCGGGGTGATGAAGACCTTGCCGCTTTTGCGCCCGGTGTACTTGACCAGGCAATGCGTCGCGAAGGAGCGGCCGCCTACCGGCGTGATGTCCATGATGTGGCCCTGCGCACCTCCGGATTCGAGGTACATGTCGCGGTGCTCGGTGATCCAGTCCTTGCGAGTATCGCGGATCGCGGCTGACGTGTCGTCGCTCATGGCGTTTTCCTCTCCTGCCGAAGCGAAGAGCACGATGGCCGATAGGGGGCGCGGGCGTCTAATCCTGAATAGATACGCGGCCGAGTGATCGCCCCAGCGGTCCGGCGTCAGTCTGCTGCGACATCCTTTTCCGGGGGAAAGGCTATGTGCGCCATCAGGTTGTCCACAAAGGCTTCGTGCTGGGCTTTCGTTGCCTTGGCCGGGCGCAGGAGGATATCGGTGCGGTAACCGGTGACGGCGGAGACGGTGAACTGGGTGAGCCGCGCCGCCTCGTCAGCATCGAAGCGCGTAGAGAAGAAGCGGGTAATGGCGCTGCGCATCTTCACCGGGCCGCGCTCGTAGAACATTTCCTTGATCTCGGGGAAGCGTTCGCCCTCACTCACCACAAGGCGGTAGAGCAGCACCGAGTTCACGTTCAGCAGGCAATCCAGGAACCGCATGCAAGCGCGCCGCATGGCCGGGGGCGAGAAGGTCTGCCCCGTCAGCACTTCGTCGATATCGCGCGAGAACGTGCCGATGTGCATGTCGATGACGGCGGAAAACAGGTCTTCCTTGGAGGAAAAGTGCGCCCATAAAGTCGCCTTGGAACCGCCAAGCGCGTCGGCAATTGCGGACATGGTGGTGGCCGCATAGCCATGTTCCAGAAACAAAAGCGTGGCAATGCGCACGATCTCCGCGCGTTTGCGTGCTTTGTTGAGCTCTCGTTTTCCGATCATTTCCGTCATAGGCGTACCATGCAGTACACTTTTTGTTTGACAGGTTCAACCCGCATCTCGATAAATGTGTACCGATGAGTACGCATATGAACCCGCGATTCGCGGCAGCGTCGCTGCTGGCGATTACACTTTCCCTCGGGGCCTGCACGGCGCCTGATCTGGGCCCGCGTCCGCAATTGACGCCGCCGGGCGGGCTGGAGGCTGGCCAGTCACTGACCAGCAACAGTCCCGCCTTGCGCGACTGGCCGCGAGAGCGCTGGTGGACTGCCTATGGCGATCCCCAGCTTGACGCCCTGGTGGAGGAAGCGCTGGCCGGATCGCCCAGCGTCGCTGCAGCCCAGGCCCGCATTCGCCAGGCGCGCGGTGCGGCCGGGATCGCCGGTGCCGCGTTGCTGCCCACGCTGGGCGGGCAGGGCTCTGCGGGTTTCACCAAGCAGTCCTACAACAATGGGGTGCCCGCCGAATTCGTTCCCAAGGGCTGGAACAGCACCGGTACGCTGGCGCTCTCGGGCGACTTCGACCTCGACTTGTGGGGCGCCAACCGCAAGGCTCTTGCCGCTGCGACGTCTGAAGCCGAAGCCGCCGAAGCCGACGCCCGGCAGGCCGAGCTGATGATTTCCAGCAACGTGGTCTCCTCCTATTTCGACCTCGCCCGACTGGTCGAACGCGGCAAGGCGCTGGCCGATGCCAACAAGGCGCGCGGCTCCTTCGTCGATCTGACCGGTCAGCGCGAACGGGAGGGTATAGACAATCAGGCGCCGATGCGCCGTGCGGAAGCAGCGGCTGCCACTGCGCGCGCCGCATTCTCTGCCAATGAAGAACAGACCCTGCTTCGCCGGCACGCGCTTGCCGCGCTGCTCGGCAAAGGCCCCGACCGTGGACTGGCGATCACCCCCCCAGCCATCGCCACGGTTCCCGAGGTGGGAATTCCCACCGATGCGGGCATCGCGCTCGCAGGCCGCCGTCCCGACATCGTCGCGGCGCGCCTGCGAGCCGAGGCGGCCGGCGCCCGGATCGATCAGGCCAAAGCGGCTTACATGCCCAACATCAGCTTGCGTGGTCTGTTCGGCCTGACGTCGCTGGGCCTGTCCAACCTGATCGACAGCGGTTCGACTTACGGAAACGGCATCGGCGCGCTCAGCCTGCCGATCTTCCAGGGTGGACGCCTGAAGGGCCAGTTCACGCAGGCGCGCGGCGGCTATGACGCTGCTGTCGCCAATTATAATGAGACTGTGGTGGGCGCGTTGCAGGAAGTCGCCGATGCGCTTGCCAGCCGCGATGCCGCCGCTGGTCAGGAGCGCGACGCGGCGGAAGCGGCGCGGACCTCGCAGGTCGGTTACGACCTGTCGATGCAGCGCTTTCGCGGCGGCCTGTCCAACTACCTCGATGCACTGACCGCCCAGACCGATGCGCTGCAGGCGCGCGAAGCCGCGATCGATGCCCATTTCCGTACCCTCGCCCTGGAAGTCGCGCTGCAACGCGCGCTGGGCGGCGGGTTCGCAGACAATTCCAGTGAGAAGGCTCCCGACAATGACTGATGGCGTGCAGGACCAGAAGAACGGTTCCGGCCCGGATGCTGGTGAAAGCGTGATCGAGAAGAAGAACCGCAAGCCGCTGTTGATCGGCGTTGCGGTGGCGGTCGTGGCGGTCGCCGCGATCTACTTCCTCTATGACGAGTTCATCGGCAGCCGCTCGGTCTCGACCGACAACGCCTATGTCGGGGGTGAGAGCGCGGAAGTGACCCCGCTGACCGCCGGCCAGATCGCCGAAGTGCTGGTCACCGATACCCAGCCGGTGCGCAAGGGCCAGATCCTGATGCGCCTCGACGACAAGGACCAGCGCATAACGCTCGCCCAGGCCGAGGCGCAGGTGGAATACGCCACCCGCCGTTACGGCCAGTCTCTGGCGAACGAAAACGCGCTGGGCGCAGCGGCAGATGCCAGCGCCACCCAGATCGCTTCGGCGATCGCCAAGCAGGCATCGGCGCAGGCCACGCTTGCCAAGGCCCAGGAAGATTTCCGCCGCCGCAACGCACTCGCCGGCGGCGGCGCCGTTTCGGCAGAGGAACTGACCTCCGCCCGCCAGGCCCTGGCTTCGGCCCAGGCTGCGGGACAGGAAGCGCGCGCAGCGGTGGCTCAGGCCCGTGCCAGCGCCAACAGTTCGCGCCGTCAGGAAGAAGCCGCGCGCGCGCTGACCAAGGGGACCAGCACTGAAACCGCGCCGGAAATCCTGCTCGCCAAGGCCCAGCTCGCCACGGCAAAGCTGGCGATGGAGCGCACCGTGATCCGCGCTCCGATCGACGGCATCATCGCCAAGCGTTCGGTGCAGGTCGGCCAGAAGATCGAGACGGGCACTGTCGCGATGATGATCGTGCCGGTGAACGCGCTCTACGTCGACGCCAACTTCAAAGAAGATCAGCTCGGCAAGGTCCGTTCGGGCCAGCCGGCCACCGTGGTCTCCGATTTCTACGGCGACGACGTGGAATTCCACGGCAAGGTCGTCGGCTTCGCAGGCGGCACCGGGGCGGCGTTCTCGCTGATCCCGGCGCAGAATGCGACCGGCAACTGGATCAAGGTGGTGCAGCGCCTGCCGGTGCGCATCGAACTCGATCCCAAGGAGCTGAAGGAGCATCCGCTGCGGATCGGCCTGTCGATGGAAGCCAAGATCGACCTGACGAGTAAGGACTGATGGCAGGCGCTGCATCAGCGGCGGGGGCTGCCCCGAAGGCCGGCGGAGGCGCCCCGGCGCAGCCGCTGACCGGGGCCAAACTGGTCCTTGCGGGCCTCGTGCTGGCCATGGCGAACTTCGTCGTCGTTCTCGACACGACGATCGCCAACGTTTCAGTTCCGCATATCGCGGGCGGCCTGGCGGTTTCCGTATCAAGCGGGACTTGGGTCATCACCTCCTACGCCGTCGCCGAGGCGATCTGCGTGCCGCTCACCGGCTGGCTTTCCAACCGTTTCGGCACCTTGCGCGTCTTCATGCTGTCGTTGATCGGGTTCGGTCTGTTCTCGACCCTGTGCGGCCTTTCGAACTCGCTTTCCATGCTTGTCGTGTTCCGTTTGGGACAGGGCTTTTGCGGCGGTCCGCTGATGCCGCTGACGCAGACGCTGCTGCTGCGCATCTTCCCCAAGGAAATGCATCCCAAGGCGATGGCGATGTGGGCGATGACCGTCGTCACCGCGCCGATCGCGGGGCCGATCCTGGGCGGCTACATCTCCGACAACTGGTCGTGGGAATGGATCTTTTTCATCAACGTGCCGATCGTCGCACTGATCTTCTTCGGGGTGTTCACCCTGCTGCGCGGCGCGGAAACGCCGGTACAGAAGCTGCCGATCGACAAGATCGGCCTGCTGCTGCTGGTGATATGGGTCGGCGCGTTCCAGATGATGCTGGATCTGGGCCGGGACGAGGACTGGTTCTCATCGGGCAGAATCGTGGTGCTGGCCTGTATCGCGGTGGTGGCCTTTGCCGCTTTCGTGATCTGGGAACTGACCGAAGACCACCCGATCGTCGACATCAGCGTGTTCAGGCATCGAGGCTTCTCGGCTGCCACACTTTCGCTGACGATCGCCTTCGGCACCTACTTCGCTTCGATCGTCATCATCCCGCAGTGGCTCCAGACCTCGATGGGCTACACCGCGACGGAGGCGGGCAGGGCCATGGCCTTCAGCGGCGTGCTGGCGGTTGTCGCCTCGCCCTTCGTGCCCAAGCTCATGCAGCGTTTCGACCCCCGGCTCATCGTCTTCGCAGGGGTTACGTGGATTGGGATCTGTGCGCTGATGCGCATGACATGGTCGACCGAGATCACGTTCTGGACGATCGCCACGCCGCAGCTTCTGCAGGGCATTGGCGTCTCGCTCATGATCGTGCCGCTGACCACCATCAGCCTGAGTTCGGTCCTGCCAAGGGAAACCGCCTCGGCGGCTGGCATCGCCAACTTCGGGCGAACGCTGGCGGGCGCGGTGGCCACGGCGATCGTGTCGACGATCTGGAGCGACATGTCGCGCGAACGCTCCGCCGAGATCGCGGGTACGCTCAACGGTGCCGGCGCGGTCTCGCAAAGCCTTCAGGACAGGGGTTTCTCTGCCGAGCAGGCGCGCGGGACGATCGCGCAACTGGTGGAGAACCAGGGCACGGCCGTCGCCACCGGGCATCTTTTCGGCATCTGCGCAGTGGCCCTGTTCCTTGCCGCGCTGACGATCTGGCTGGCCCCGCGTCCGCCCAAGAACGTCAAACCCGCCTCGGGGCACTGACAAGGTGCACTGACGGGGCGCCTTCGGGTCGCACCAAAGGCAAAGCAGCGTTCCGGCCGGACGGAAGGATAGGCAGCCCCCCAGCCTCTCGCCTTTCCGTCCGGTCGGCACACCGGTCGGTCGCTTGCGCCTCTTGCGCGGGCGGCCGGCCGCTTCCATCCTTAGCCGATGACAGAAGATGGTTCCCCAGACCCACGCCGCCAGGCCCCCGCCACCGAGCGCAACCGCGACCCGATTCTCTCGGTTCTGCGCGAGGTATTGCCGCTTTCGGGCCGCGTTCTCGAAGTCGCGGGCGGGACCGGCGAACATGCTGTCCATTTCGCCGCCGCGCTGCCCGATCTGCTCTGGCAGCCGAGCGATCCCGATCCGCAAGCCCGCGCCTCGATCGCGGCGTGGCGCGCGGATGCGGGGCTGTCCAATCTTCTTGAGCCGATTGCCCTCGATGCCGCTGCCGACTGGCCCGACATGGGCGCCGAGGCGGTGGTGTGCATCAACATGATCCACATCAGCCCATGGGCGGCGACCGAGGGATTGATGGCGGGCGCGGCCAAAGTTCTCGGCTCCGGCCATCCGCTGGTGCTCTACGGCCCGTACCGGCGCGGTGAGCGTATGCTGGAGCCCGGCAATGCCGCGTTCGACGAAGACCTGAAGCGCCGCGATCCGGACTGGGGCCTACGCAGCGTGGAGGACGTGCGCGCCTGCGCGCTGGACCATGGGCTGGCGTTCGACCAGTTGGTCGAGATGCCAGCCAACAACCTGATGCTGGTCTTCAGGAAGCGCTAAAGCTGCGGCGCGAAAGGCGGGGCAGGACCAGTGCCTGACCCACCGCCCGGGCGGCGAACAACACCGCGAAAGCGGCCCACAAGCCATGGTTGCCCCAAGGCCTCAGCCCCGCCAGCAGCGCAAGATAAAGCGCCATGGCCGCCGCCATCGTCCCCAGCATTGCGCGGGTCCAGCCCGCCCCCACGAACACGCCGTCGAGGACGAACGAGACGACACCCAGCAGCGGCAGGAGTGCCAGCCAGACGGCATAGTCGCGGGTCGCCGAGATCACTTGCGGATCGGTGCTGAAAGCGGCGGCAAGCCATGCGCCGCCAAGCGCGTAGAGGCATGATACCGCCAGTCCGGTCAGCCCGCCCCAGACCAGCGCGGCGCGCACGGCGGCGTTGAAGCGGCTGCGGGCGCCGGCGCCCAGTGCCTCGCCGCAGAGCACCTGCGCCGCGCTCTCGAAGCCGTCGAGGAGCAGGGTGGCGAGCATGAAAAGCTGGAAAAGGATTCCGTTCGCGGCCAGCGTCACTGGCCCGGCCTGCGCTCCGCTACGCGCGAAGATCAGCAGCGCCGCGGTCAGCAGCAGGGTGCGACCGAAGAGGTCTCGGTTGAGGGCGAACAACTGCATCAGGTCGGCGCGGGCCCATGTCGCCCTGTGGCCAATTGCCGCCAGCGCCTCGCGCGCGGTGCCTTCGCGCACCACTACTGCGGCGAGCAGCGCGAACTTGAGAGTTTCGGAACTGACCGTCGCGGCGGCCACACCGGCCACGCCCCAATGCGCCACCAGCACAAGCAGCAGGTCCAGCGCGATGTGGACGAGGTTAGCGGCGATCTCGACATAAAGAACATAGCGGACCTTGCGGCGCCCGATCAGCCACCCCACCAGCACGCAGTTGGCCAGCCAGATCGGCCCGGCCCAATAGCGGATCGCAACATAGGTCTGGGCGTCTTCGCGCAGAGGTCCGGTGGCGCCCAGAAGATCGAGTCCGGCTGCGACCGTCCAGGGCATGGCGAGCAATAGCAGCGCCCCGATTGCCATTGCCACGGTCATGGCGCGGGCAAGGGTCTGGCCCTGTATCGGCCCGTCGCCGCGTCCGCTGCCCTGTGCGGTCAGGGCGACGGTGCTGGTGCGCAGGAAGTTGAAGACGTTGAGAAGGCCCAGCATGAACTTGGCCCCCAGTTCCACAGCGCCTTGCGCCGGGGCATCGCCGAGGCGGCCGATCGCCCACATGTCGGCCAGCCCGAACAGCGCTGTCGCCACGTTGGTCAGCATTGCCGGCAGGGCGATGGACCAGAGCTGGCGGGCGGTATCGCTTCGGGTCACTACAGCGTCCAGGTTCGCTCGGGGAGGCAGGGTTCTATCGACGGTGCTGGAGGATCGCAATTGTACGGAACTGGCCGAATCGGCTTTGCGGGCTTCGCACTTGCGGAATATTTTTGCGCAAACCAGGGTAATGCGCAAATTTACGAGGGTAAAAGTTTGCTGACAGCGCGAACAGGGCTTGCGCAGTATGCTGATTTAGGGGAGATTGGTTGGTGCGAAGGCAGTTTCAGGTCTTTGCTGCAACTGCGAGAAATCGGCGCGCCGGAGTGATTACTCATCCCCGGCGCGCTCTCTCCCAACACCGGTAAGGTTACAAGAACCTTTCACCGGCCACCCTGCATCAGAAAATCGCCTTGGCCAAGCAAGAATTGCAATTCTTGCTGCGCAGCATGTAAATTTTTTCGTGACACTTTTGCGGGGCTCGTCCGTGCCTTGCGTCACTGCTTGTCCAGAACGGAAGCCCGGCATGGGAGGCAGCAACTTTGCCGCCTCCCCATTGGACGTCCTTCACCAAACCAGCGGAAGGTGCTCCGGGCCGATCACGCCGCCGGGACGGTACTCGATCTCGGTGCCGGGTTTCACGGCGAATTTCGGAATGCGCTTCAGCCATTCCTGCAGCCCGATCTTCACTTCCAGCCGCGCGAGGTGGGCGCCCATGCAACTGTGGACGCCGACGGTGAAGGCGAGGATGGTTTTGCGCGGCCGGTCGAAATCGACCTCCTTGGGGTTCGGGAAAACATCCGGGTCGAAGTTGCAGGCGGGTAATATGAAGGTGACACGGTCGCCCTTCTTCATCTGTACGCCGCGCATCTCGTAGTCCTTGTCGAGCACGCGGCCCGAGAAGGTCACCGACCATCGGCGCAGCAGTTCCTCGACGATCTTGTCGATATCGTCCGGCCGGGCGTGGATTTCCTCCAGCTTGTCCGGGTTCTGCGCAAGGTAGAGCCAGATGTTGTTCATCGTCGCGAACACGGTATCGAGGCCGCCGATGAACAGGAAGCAGACGAAGCCGAAAATCTCCTTGTCCGACAAGGGCACCCCGTCCGGCGCGGCATGGGCGATGCGGCTGACGACGCCGTCGTCGGGATTGGCCTTTTTCTCCTCGATCGCACTTTTCAGGTAGGCGGTGATCTTGCCCATCTGTTCGGCCATGATCGCCCGGTCGTTGGAATGCAGCAGCTTCACCGCCCAGTCGACGAATTCGTCCCGCATGTCCTGCGGCAGGCCCATGATGTCGAGGAAGACCGAGACGGGCAGCGGGCGGCCATAATCCTCGGTATATTCGCACGTCTCCCCGGCGGCGACCTTGGCCTCGATGGAATCGATCAGGTCATTGGCGCGTTGGCGGATCTGCCCTTCCAGTTTGAGCACGCCCTGGGGGCTGAACACCGGGTCGACGATATTGCGGTACTTGCGGTGGTGGGGCGGATCGATCTCGATCGGGATGAAGTAGAAATAGTCGTTGGGATCGCGCGGGAAGGGGGTGGCGCCCTCGTTCGAGAAGACGTCCGGGTGACGCAGGCCGAACAGCGCATCCTCGTGCTTGATGAGGTGCCACATGTTGCCCATCGGGCTGACGTCGTAATAGATCGGCGGCTGCTTTTCATGCATCGCGGCCATGAAGTCATGGGGGTTCGCCAGGAAGTCCGGGCCAAAGGTAAGGCCGGACTGGCGGATCAGTTCGGGGGGGACGTGGGCTGGCACCTGGTCCATGCCGACATGGCGCGGGAACACGGGCGGGACGGGGTTGGCGGCGTCGATGGGCATGGTTGTTCCTTCTCTTTCCGGGCCGGTCAGAACTGGTGTTCGGGCATATGAACGACCATGCCGTCGAGCGCCTCGGTGACCACCAGCTGGCACGACAGGCGGCTGTTTGGCTTCACCTCGGCCGCTGCGGATTCGAGCAGTTCGGCCTCTGCTTCGGACGAAGGGCCGCCGGCCGCATCGGTCCATTCCTCGTCGACGTAGCAATGGCACGTCGCGCAGGAGAGGCCGCCGCCGCATTCGCCGGTTATGCCTTCGATGCCATTGTACAGCGCGCCGCGCATGACGTTCTCGCCAACCGCGATATCGACCTCAACCGCCGTGCCGTTGTGATCGACGTATGTGACCTTTGCCATGGTTCCTCTCGCTTTCCTTGCCTAGTTCCCTTGAGGTGAGAACAGTGTTCTCAAAGTTGTACTCCGAGGTGGGTCGGCAAGTCAATCACGAGACGGGACGGCGCGTGCCGGAGGCGCGGGCACAAGGCGCGCGTTTTGCATGCGTGCAGGCTGGACCGGCGGGCGATCACGGCCTAGCGGGGGAGCAATGCCGACGACTTATCCGCCTCTATTCGCGCTGCCCGAAATTCCTGCCGGAACTTCCGGGGATGCGGCGGACCGCACGCTGGTGCTCATCCGCGCCGCTTACGACCTGCTCGACGAAGCGGGGCTGGAGGGGCTGACGATCCGTGCCGTGCTGGCGCGCGCGGGGCTTGCGCGGAGGGCTTTCTACGAGCGGTTTCAAGGCAAGGACGATCTCGTGCTGGCGGTGTTCGACCAGTCGCTGCGCGCCGCCGCGCTGCAATTCCGCGAGATCACCGCGCGCTGCGCCGGGCCGGTGGAGGCATTGCAGGCGATCGTTACCGGGATCGTCGTCGGGCAGCTCGGGCAGGACCGGATGGGCGCCAACCGGCGCGGGGCGGCGCTCAGCCGCGAGCATCTTCGCCTGGCGCAAACCCGGCCGTCTGAATTGAATTCGGCGCTCGAACCACTGCTGGACGTGATGGCCGGGCATGTTGCGCTGGGAATGGGGCAGGGGGTGTTCCGCGCGGCGGATTCGCAGCTTCAGGCGCGGCTGATCTACAACCTCGTCTCGACCACGGTGCACACCGTCCTTCTTGCAGAAGAGGGCGGCGCGGCCGATCCCGCCGAGCGTGAGGGACTGGCCGAGGACCTGTGGGAATTCTGCCGCCGCGCGATACAGTCCTGACGACGAGGTCCGCCGCCTTCGGGCCTGATCAGGCGGCCTGGCACTGCGCCGCGGCGATCGTCAGTGGCGGCTCGGCGCGGCCGAATAGGAAGCCTTGTCCCTGGGTGCAGCCTTCCTCGCGCAGGTAATCGCGGTCGATCTCATGCTCGATGCCCTCGGCCGTGACCGTCAGTCCCAGACTGCGGCCCAGGCCGATGACGGCGCGGATCACAGCGCGCGAACTCGCTTCCTGGTGCAGGTTGAGGATGAACGACTTGTCGATCTTGATCTTGGTGAACGGGTAGTTGAGCAAATAGCTCAGCGAGGAATAGCCAGTGCCGAAATCATCCAGCGAGATGCCGATGCCGAAGGCGCGCAAGTTGCGGATGATTGCGGCCGGCCGCGGCCCTTTTTCCATCAGTACCGCCTCAGTGATCTCAAGCTCCAGCCGCTCGGCGGCGAGGCCCGAGGTGGACAGGGCGTTGATGACCGTGCTCAGCAGGTTGCCGTTGCGGAACTGAAGCGGCGACACGTTCACAGCGACGCGCACATGGGCGGGCCAGCGCATCGCCTCTGCGCAGGCACTGCCCAGCACGAAACGGCCGATCGGGTCGATCAGGCCCATCTCCTCGGCCAGCGGCACAAAGACGTCGGGCGGCACCGCGCCGCGTTCCGGATGGTTCCAGCGCAGCAGCGCCTCGTAACATTCGACCGCGCCGGTCTGCAGGTCGACGATCGGCTGGTAATGGACTTCGAGAGATCCCTGGCGGACTGCTGCGCGCAGGTCTTTCTCCAGTCGGTTCTTCTCCTGCGCGGCCGCGTCCATGCCTGCTTCGAAGCCCCGGCAGGTTCCGCGCCGCTCACCCTTGGCGGCGTAGAGCGCAAGGTCTGCATAACGCATCAGTGTCTCGGCTTCGCGGGTGTCGTATGGAGATGAGGCGAAGCCGATGGTGGCGCCGATATGAATCATGTGACCCTGCACGAAGAACGGCTCCGACAAGGTGGTGATGATCGACTTGGCGACCAGTTCGGCCTGGGTCAGGCTGGAGCGGCGGAAGATCACCGCGAATTCGTCTCCGCCGACCCGGCACAGCAGGGCATCTGGCGGGATCAGTTCGCGCATGCGCATCGCCGTCTCGGTCAGTACGACATCGCCGAAATGGTGGCCGTACGTATCGTTGACCGGCTTGAAATGGTCGAGGTCCACCAGCGCGAAGGTAATGGTTTCGGTGGAGCCCGCGTGGTCCAGCAGGTCGCGCAGGTGTTCGCGGCAGTGGGCGCGGTTGGCGAGGCCGGTCAGTTCGTCGTGCCGCGCCATATGGGCCATGCGCTGCTCGATGCGGCGGCGCTCGGTGACGTCGAAGATCGAGACGATGGTGCCGGCATGGTCCTCCAGCCCGGAGAGGCGGGTGGAGATTGCCGTGTCGACGCAGGTGCCGTCTCTGCGCACCATCTGCCAGCAGTCATTGGCGTCGGAATTATCGGTGGCGAGCAGTTCGGCGGCATCGGGCCACAGGCTTGCGGGAAACAGGTCGTGTGCGGGCAGGCCGTCCATTTCGCCGGGGCGATAGCCAAGCAGGGCATAGGCTGCCTCGTTGGCGGCGCGGACGCGGCCGGTTTCCTGATCGTAGACCAGCATCGGGAGGGGGTTGAGTTCGAACAGCAGACGGAAGGTTTCTTCCTTCTGCTTGAGGTCGGTGATGTCGACGCGGATGCCGATCGTGCCGCCGCCCTCTATGCGGCGCTCCTCGATCATGATGCAGCGCCCGTTCGACAGGCGCTGTTCGTGGCGGCGCCCCGGCTGGTGCAACTGGGCGATGCGGCTGGCGAGCCACTGTTCTTCCTGTCCCATCGCTTCGGGATAGTCGCCGCGCTCGATGCCGATGCGCAAGGCATCGGCCAGCCTGACGCCGGGTTTCAGCAGGTCGGCGGACTTTTCGTAGATTTCGGCGTAGCGCTCGTTCCACAGGATATAGCGGTCTTCCTCGTCGAGGAAGACGATGCCCTGGGGTATCGCCTCGATCGCTTCGCGAAGGCGCTTTTCGGCGAGTGAGGCAGCCTGCAGCGCGGTGTCGAGCGAGGGCATGGCCTCGTCATCGCCAATCGCGCCGGACTTCACCGCGTCCGCCTTTTCGTTATCAAGCCCCAAATACACGCAGATCCCCATCCGGTTTGGCCCAAGCTAGGGGCAAGGGAGTTAATTTTCCCTGCATTGGTAAACGGCGAGGTGATGAAAGATGCGGATATATTCCAATATCATGAGAACTGGGGCGGCTTGTTTTCACGGCGCCGCTTCCCGCACTTTCAGACTGGGCG
>Ga0308165_1001582_pt1 | contig 31217 bp, 25 predicted proteins | sample PhyWR2_FD_201032 | JGI IMG/M metagenome (GOLD analysis project Ga0308165, IMG submission 201032) | Phyllosphere microbial communities from UC Gill Tract Community Farm, Albany, California, United States - DLSLW.R2 | ecosystem: Host-associated > Plants > Phyllosphere > Unclassified | place: USA... | reverse complement strand
AACTTTGATGCGCTGTTCATGAACTATCTGCAGCAGCAAGCTGGCGAAGGTACTGAAGAACATCAGGATGCCTGATGAGTACAGTTAATGCGTCAATGACTGTGATCGGTGCCGGCTCGTACGGCACTGCTCTTGCTATTACCCTGGCAAGAAATGGTCACGAAGTGGTGCTTTGGGGCCACGATCCCAAACATATCGCGACGTTACAGCACGATCGCTGCAATGTTGCGTTCCTTCCTGATGTTCCTTTTCCTGATTCGCTGCACCTCGAAAGCGATCTCGCCACGGCGCTTGCTGCCAGCCGCAATATCTTAGTTGTCGTGCCAAGCCATGTGTTTGGTCAGGTGCTGCACCAGATCAAGCCGCTGATGCGTGCTGATGCACGCATTGTATGGGCAACGAAAGGGCTGGAAGCGGAAACCGGACGTCTGTTACAGGATGTCGCCCTAGAAGTGTTGGGTGATGATATCCCGCTGGCGGTGATCTCCGGGCCGACGTTTGCCAAAGAGCTGGCCGCTGGCCTGCCGACGGCAATTTCTCTGGCTTCAACCGATCAAACGTTTTCCGACGACCTGCAACATTTGCTGCACTGCGGTAAGAGTTTCCGCGTCTATAGCAACCCGGATTTTATCGGTGTACAGCTGGGCGGTGCGGTGAAGAACGTTATCGCGATCGGCGCGGGTATGTCTGACGGTATCGGCTTTGGCGCGAATGCGCGTACGGCATTGATCACCCGTGGACTGACCGAGATGTCGCGTCTTGGCGCAGCCTTGGGGGCCGATCCTGCTACCTTTATGGGCATGGCCGGTTTAGGCGATCTGGTGCTGACCTGTACCGACAACCAGTCTCGTAACCGCCGTTTTGGCATGATGCTCGGACAGGGCATGGATGTGATGGGCGCGCAGGAAAAGATTGGTCAGGTAGTTGAAGGCTATCGCAATACCAAAGAAGTTCGGGAATTGGCGCATCGTTTTGGTGTCGAAATGCCAATAACCGAGGAAATTTATCAGGTATTGTATTGCGGAAAAAACGCGCGCGAGGCAGCATTGACCCTATTAGGTCGCTCACGCAAGGACGAGCGCAGCAGTAGCTAAGCAGGGACCCGTTGTCGCCCAACGACACGGCCAGCATAGACTGGCCGGTCGTATAATTACGCCTGGAGTACGCAATGCCGTGTGAAGAACTGGATATCGTCTGGAACAATATAAAAGCCGAAGCTCGGGCTTTAGCCGACTGCGAGCCCATGCTGGCCAGTTTCTACCACGCGACGCTACTTAAGCATGAAGATCTCGGCAGTGCCCTGAGCTATATGCTCGCCAACAAACTCGCGTCTTCGATCATGCCCGCCATTGCCATTCGCGAAGTCGTGGAAGAGGCGTATGCCGCCGACCCCGAAATGATCGCGTCTGCCGCCTGTGATATTCAGGCCGTGCGCACGCGTGACCCGGCGGTGGATAAATACTCCACGCCGCTGCTGTATCTCAAAGGTTTTCACGCTTTACAGGCCTACCGCATCGGCCACTGGCTGTGGAATGAAGGCCGCCGAGCGCTGGCGATTTTCCTGCAAAACCAGGTTTCTGTGACGTTCCAGGTGGATATCCACCCGGCAGCGAAAATTGGCCGCGGGATCATGCTCGACCACGCCACCGGCATTGTCGTCGGTGAAACGGCGGTTATCGAAGATGACGTGTCCATTCTGCAATCCGTAACCCTTGGCGGGACGGGCAAAACGAGCGGCGATCGCCATCCAAAAATTCGCGAAGGCGTGATGATTGGCGCGGGTGCGAAAATTCTCGGCAATATTGAAGTCGGACGTGGCGCGAAGATTGGCGCAGGTTCTGTTGTACTTCAACCCGTTCCACCGCACACCACCGCCGCAGGCGTGCCAGCGCGAATCGTGGGCAAACCCGAAAGTGATAAACCGGCGATGGATATGGATCAGCATTTCAACGGCATTCACCATACCTTTGAGTATGGTGATGGCATCTAGCTTCTGAGCACGGCGCCGGCATATCCCAGCTGGCGCCAGGCTTCATACACCACCACCGACACCGCGTTCGACAAGTTCATGCTGCGACTGTCCGGCATCATCGGAATACGGATTTTTTGCTCAGCCGGCAGGACATCCAGAATAGTGGCTGGCAGGCCGCGCGTCTCCGGGCCAAACATCAGATAATCACCTTCGTGATAACTCACTGCGCTGTGCGCGGGCGTGCCTTTGGTCGTCAGAGCAAACATGCGCTGCGGATTTTCTGCTGCCACAAAGGCTGCGTAATCGTGATGGCGAACGACGGCCGTAAATTCATGATAATCCAGTCCCGCGCGGCGCAGGCGTTTGTCGTCCCACGTAAAGCCCATCGGCTCAATGATATGCAGACGAAAACCGGTATTGGCGCACAGTCGAATGATATTCCCGGTATTAGGCGGAATTTCTGGTTCAAATAGTACGATGTTAAGCATGCTGTCCCCTGGAGCCTATCCCATTAGGCTATTTTATTTGCCATTTTGGACGTGGGCAGTGCTCACAATCCTCACGTACTTTGTGTACGCTCCGGTTGTTCCGCGCTGTCCGCGCCCAAACTGTCTGCAACAATCAACGCCAACTGGATTAGGCTCTGAAAAATACGGGGGGCAGAATAGCAGAATCTGCATATTTTCGCCCTCTCCCTGTGGGTGGGAGAGGGCGGAGTGATTAAGCCGCAGTTCCCTGCGCCAGCGGTGCCAGCGCCGCTGGAATGCGGTTCAACTCTTGCACCAGCGAGTCTTTGCTGATTTCACCGATCGTCTTAGCGCCGGTCAGGGTCATCGCCACTTTCATCTCTTTCTCGATCAGATTCAGCAGATTCGCCACGCCAGCCTGGCCGTGTGTCGCCAGTGCGTAAAGGTATGCACGCCCCAGCAGCACGCTGTCTGCGCCCAACGCAATCATGCGCACCACGTCCAGCCCGTTACGAATCCCGCTGTCGGCCAGTATCGCGATATCGCCTTTCACCGCATCGGCAATCGCAGGCAGGGCGCGTGCCGAAGAAAGCACACCGTCCAATTGACGTCCGCCGTGGTTCGACACCACAATTCCATCCGCACCAAAGCGCACCGCATCGCGGGCATCTTCCGCATCAAGGATCCCTTTGATCACCATCGGCCCATCCCAGAACTCGCGGATCCACTCCAGGTCTTTCCATGAAATCGACGGATCGAAATTATTTGCCAGCCAGCCAATGTAATCCTCAAGCCCGGTCGGTTTCCCAAGATAGGCTGAGATATTCCCCAGATCGTGCGGGCGGCCGTTAACGCCGACATCCCACGCCCATTGGGGATGCGTCACGGCTTGCCAGTAACGACGCATGGCGGCGTTGGCTCCGCTCATGCCAGAGTGTGCATCGCGATAACGCGCGCCCGGCGTGGGCATATCAACGGTAAACACCAGCGTTGAACAACCCGCCGCTTTGGCGCGCTCCAGCGCGTTACGCATAAAACCGCGATCGCGCAGTACGTACAGCTGGAACCACATCGGGCGCTTGATGGTGGGCGCGACTTCTTCAATCGGGCAAACGGACACGGTTGAAAGGGTAAATGGGATCCCTTTTGCATCGGCAGCCGCAGCCGCCTGGACCTCGCCACGGCGCGCGTACATTCCACACAACCCCACGGGCGCAAGGGCTACGGGCATCGACAGCGTCTCGTTGAAGAGTTTTGTCTCAAGGCTCAGGTCTGACATATTTTTCAGTACGCGCTGGCGCAAAGCCACCTCTGACAAATCTTCCACGTTGCGACGCAGGGTGTATTCCGAATAGGCCCCGCCGTCAATGTAGTGGAACAGGAACGGGGGCAGGATGCGCTGCGCCGCTGCGCGATAGTCACTGGCTGCGGAAATAATCATGCGTTGTTCTCCCTGGAAATATCATGATCGCCTGGCAGGCGGGTAATGCGCGCCTGTCGGGCCTGATCTTCATCGAATCGTTTAATGGTGGTGTGCACAAAACCCAGATGGGTCATCATCGCTTTGCGCGCGGCCTCGGCGTCACCGGCCAGAATGGCGTTCAGCACGGCTTCGTGTTGTTCGGTCAGCTGCGCGAAAACCGGCGGCACCAGATACATGCGCTGGCGGCTCTGTTTAACGGACGATTGCAGCAGATCGAAAAATCCGCGCATGGTTTGCAGCAGCACGACGTTATGCGAGGCCTCGGCAATCGCCAGGTGAAAACGCACGTCTGCCTGCGAGGCGATATCCGGGTCACTGCTTTGCGTGGCGTCAAAACAGGCTTTGAGCTTCTCTTTATCGCTATCCGTTGCGCGCATCGCCGCGTGCCAGGCGGTGCTGGTTTCAATCGCGTGGCGCGCTTCCAGGATATCGAAGCTGTAATCGGGATCGTTCTCCATCAGCGTTTTCAGCGGCTGAACGATGTTTTGCTCGGACCAGTCGTCGTGTTGCCAGCGTACAAACGTCCCGCCGCCCCGACGACTCAGCAGCACCCCTTCGCTGGTCAGCGTCGCCAGCGCTTCGCGCAGTGAATTACGCGACACGCCAAGCTGGGCGGCAAGCTGGCGCTCGGCGGGCAATTTCATGCCCGCTTCCAGCTGCTGTTCTTCAATCAGTGCCCGCACACGAGAGGCGATCTCGTCGGACAGGCGTTTGGGCATCACTATCATGGAATCATCCAGGTTAAGACGTAGGCCTGTAGCGTGGTGATGACGCCGACCATGCAGGTGAAAATCAGGCTGTGTTTCACGGTAAAGCGGAACAGATCCGACTCTTTCCCAACCAGTCCCACCGCGGCGCAGGCAATGGCGATAGATTGCGGAGAAATCATCTTGCCCGTTACGCCGCCCGTGGTGTTGGCAGCCACTAACAGCACGTCTGACACGCCAATCTGCTGAGCGGCAGTCGCCTGCAGCGCGGCAAACAGTGCGTTTGAGGACGTATCAGAACCGGTCAGGAACACTCCCAGCCAGCCGAGGAATGGCGAGAAGAAGGTAAACGCGTGGCCGGTGTGTGCCAGCGCTAACGCCAGCGTCGATGACAAACCGGAATAGTTCGAGATAAACGCGAATGCCAGCACCATCCCGATGGAGTAAATCGGCAGCGCCAGTTCTTTCAGCGTGCTGGCAAAAGTTTGTATCGCCGCCGCAGGCTTCATGCGCAGCCAGACGATAGAAAGAATAGCCGCAAACAGGATTGCCGTGCCGGTGGCGGAGAACCAGTCGAACTTATAGACCGCGGCATACGGCGTGGCGTCGTGAACCACCGGCGGCATACGTGCCACCATCTTGTCGAGGAACGGTACGGAAATGTTGATGACCATGTCATACAGCGCGCCGCCTGGAGCGAAGAGTGCTTTAAACGGTGGCACGCTCCACAGAGTGACGGTGGCCGTCAGGAACAGAAACGGCGACCAGGCGCGAACAATCTGCCCAACGGTGTAATTCGTGCGTGCCAGCGTTTGATCGACTTGCGATGCACCCATATCGCCAAAGCGGAAGATCCGCACCGGCTGCCAGCGTCGCAGGAACAGGGTCAGACACACCAGAGAAACGAGCGACGAAATGATATCCGGCAGTTCCGGGCCAATGAAGTTGGAGCTGAGATACTGCGCGATGGCGAACGAGCCACCCGCGACCATTACCGCAGGCCAGGTCTCTTTCACGCCGCGCCAGCCGTCCATAATCGCCATGATCCAGAACAGCACGATAATGGTCAGGAACGGCAGCTGACGGCCCACCATCTGGCCGATTTCAAAGCTGTCCAGGCCGGTGACCTGTCCGGCAACCAGAATCGGGATGCCCATCGCGCCAAACGCTACTGGTGCCGTGTTAACGATCAAGCACAGACCCGCGGCGTACAGCGGATTAAAGCCTAGCCCCACCAGCAGCGCAGCGGTGATTGCCACCGGCGCGCCAAATCCGGCTGCTCCTTCCAGAAACGCGCCGAAGCAGAAGCCGACGATCAGCATTTGCAGGCGTTGGTCCGGCGTGATGGACAAAATCGACGAGCGGATGATGTCAAACTGACCGGTTTTAACCGAGATTTTATAGACAAATACCGCCGCTATGATTATCCACGCAATGGGCCACAGTCCGTAGAAGAAGCCGTAAACGACGGACGCCAGCGCGCGGTCGACCGGCATTTTGTAGAACAACAGCGCGACTGAGAGCGCAATAGCGACGGTATACGTCGCGGCCAGATAGCCCTTCAGCTTGAGCTTTATCAGCGCAAAGAAAAAGAACAGGATGGGTAGCGATGCGATCAGGCTCGACAGCCAGATATTCCCGGCCGGATCGTAGTTTTGTTGCCAGAGGCTCATTGCAGGTCTCCCGAGGACCACACGGTCAGCGTCGCGGTGAGTCTATGCTCATCTCAGCGTCACATTCAGTGTAAAAGTGGTCCTGCCAATAGTGTGATGTAGGGTGAATGACAATGAATGGTTAATCAAATGTTATGGATGAGCAATGAGTTTGTGAGCAGAATTTGCGGGAATGTGAAGCGTTGTACGATTAGAAAGGGGATTGGTTGGGCCAATTTAAAGCGGAGTGCGGTTGGGTGCCCTCACGCTAACCCTCTCCCACGGGAGAGGGAGAAGGGAAGGTCTGGAGCATTTCCCCCCTCTTAGGGAGAGGGGAAAAATTAGAACGCAGTATTACAAAAACCGGTCATTTCTTGCAGGCCCATTTCACGGCCCAGCTCAGTCATCGGGTGTACGATGACCAGACCGCGCGCGCTTTTCTTCAGCTTGCCCATGTCGGCTTGTTCTTTTTTGGTGATCGCACGGCGATGCGGCATGCCCATCAGCTTTTGCGCTTCTTTGCTCAGCTTATGGCCTTTAACGGCGCGCAGACGCTCGATTTCGCCTTCGATTTTCTCTTTCTCTTTTTCCAGTTCTGCATATTTTTCGGCAGATTCAACAAGAGACATATCAGCTTGCTGGTGGCGGATCAGATCCAGGCGGTCGCTCAGGCGTTTAATTTCGTTCTTTTCGACTTCTTTCATCACATATAGCTCTAAAAACGGGGGAATTACAGGAAGGATACACCAATGTGCGCGGTCTTACTTCTGAAACGCTTTCTTTAAGCTGATTCGGGAAATCAGCTCAGTCAGGGAAAGTACCATTGTAGAGCGGACAACCTGTTGATAACGAAGCTTTTGCATCGCATACAGTTCAGGATCGCTGTTGTCGAAATGAGGTGCAGGTGGCAGAGCCGTCACGCAATGTAACTCGCCAAATGGCCCAAGAATTTCGTCATCGGTAAAGGCGTATTCATTGCCGTCGTGATTCAACTCTTCGCGCAGCGCCATGAGCAATTCGGCGTCTTCATATTCGTGCCTGCTGAGCACGCCAAGACCATAAATCAGCTTCAGGCGTACGGACAAATCGCCCAGCGGTCCGTCTCCGTCCAGTAACGGTTCTACAGCATATTTTACCGCGTAGTCGTCTTTGCGAAACACCTGAAGAACCAGAATATTGACCGCCTCGGTGAGTAACTCGACGGCGGCAATCAGGAAACTTCGTACGGTTTTGCCAGCATTCAGACGCTCAAGCACACGATTTTCAAAGGCCTGGGTTTGTTCCATTATTGCCTGCATATCTGACAATCTATCCATCGGGCGCAGGGCGACCTGCGCCAGAGCCTGCATCATTATTTCGTCGCGTTGTATGCGTTAACCGCCTCCACAACCACGTCACTATTGGCTTCAAGACCAGAAAGCTGCGCCAGAGCGTCTTGCGGGCCTTTGCTATCGATCAATTCTGCCAGCTCAATCGCCTGCGGATCTTGCTCGCTGCGATAATGCATGGCGGCGGCAATACCTTTTACCAAATTGGCGTGCGGCAAACCGTATTCCAGCGTGCCCAGCAGCGGCTTGATCAGACGGTCGCCCGCGCTGAGTTTACGCAGCGGCTGACGGCCAACGCGCTCAACGTCATCTTTCAGATACGGGTTTTCAAAACGACCGAGGATTTTCTGAATGTATGCTGCATGTTTCTCAGCATCAAAACCGTAGCGTTTGATCAGGACCGCGCCGCTCTCGTCCATTGCACCTTTTACCACAGCGCGGATTTTCTCATCGAGAATCGCGTCACGAATGGTCTGATGACCGGCTAATTTTCCGAGGTACGCGGTTATAGCATGCCCGGTGTTCAGCGTGAAGAGTTTGCGCTCGACAAAGGCCATCAGGTTATCCGTCAATTCCATACCAGGAATGTTCGGCAGCGTCCCTTTGAACTGGGTTTTATCGACGATCCACTCGCTGAAGGTTTCAACGGTGACTTCCAGCGGATCGTTGGTTGCAGATTCTGAAGGCGGAACGATGCGGTCAACGGCGGAATCGACAAAACCAACGTGCTCTTCAACCCAGGCTTTATCTTCATCAGCCACGGCGGCCAGAACATGGCCTTTTAGTTGAGTCGTACCGCGCACCATGTTTTCACAGGCGATGATGTTCAGCGGCGTGTTGTTGCCTTGTGCTTTACGTTTTGCCAGGCCTTTTGCGACGGCAGGGGCGATGCGCTCAAGCACCACCGGACCCACGGCGGTGGTCACCAGATCGACGCTTGCGATCAGGTCAACAACATCGTCGCCAATACTGCTGACGGCGTTGACGCCTGATACGGTTTCAACCTGTTCGTTTTCGCCGACAACGTGAACATCGTAGCTGTGACGGGCATTCAGAGCGTCGAGCACCACTTGATTCACATCGGCGAATGTCAGCGTAATGCCCGCGTCTGCCAGCAGTTTGCCGATAAAGCCACGACCGATATTACCTGCGCCAAAATGTAATGCTTTCATCGTATTAACCTTCATCAATGTTTTTACCCGAGAGGGCTGGGGTGAGGCTTTTCCCTCACCCTAACCCTCTCCCCAAAGGGAGAGGGGGCCAGGCGGAGCTTATTTGTTCAGCAGAGCCAGCACTTCTTCAACGCTGGTGGTCTGTGACAGGCGCTCGATAACGGTTTCATCATCCAGCGCGTTTGTCAGGCTGGTAATCACCTGGATGTGCTCGTTGTTACGAGCGGCGATCCCAATCACCAGACGGGCAATATCGTCTTCTTCTTCACCGAAGCGTACGCCATCAGGATACTGACAGAACACCACGCCGGTTTTCAATACGCGGTCTTTCGCTTCAACCGTACCGTGTGGAACCGCGATGGATTCGCCAAGATAGGTTGGCGTCAGCTTTTCACGTTCCAGCATGGCATCCACGTATTCTGGTTCAACGTAGCCGCCTTTCACCAGTTGCTCACCGGCAAAGCGAATCGCTTCTTCTTTGTGGCTCGCCGTGCGACCCAGGAAGATGTTTTCCGCACCTAGCTTGAACAGGTGGCTGTCGTTCGGATCAAAACTGTCTTTCAGGCTATCGCGAACTTTCACTTCGTTGTCAGTGTGGCGCTGTGCCGCAACCAGACGTTCAGTCAGGCTGGAATACAGGCCGCTATCGAGGAAGTTAGTCAGCGAAATGTGCTGTGCCTGCGGAACCTGACGCATAGCGCGTTCAGTCAGATCGCGGTGCGTGATAACCAGGTCAACGTCCCCCGGCAGGCTGTTGATGGCGCTGTTGGTCACGGAGATGTGGGTAAGACCCGCATCCTGGACTTTTTTACGCAGCACACCGGCACCCATAGCGCTGGAACCCATACCGGCGTCGCAAGCCACGATGATTTTGCGCACGTGGCTCAGGTCGTTAGAGACTTCACCTGCAGACAGCGGTGTTGCAACACCTTTGGATTCAGACTTCATATCGTGCATGCGACGGGTCGCGGCTTCGATATCGTCTTCTTCTTTCACTTTGCTGGTTTTCAGCAGGATGGCAGAGACGACGAAGGAGACCGCCATGGCCGCACAGATTGCAGCGATGTTAGCGAAGTAAGCACCTTTTGGCGTCATCGCCAGTACTGCCAGGATAGAGCCCGGAGATGCTGGAGAAACCAGACCGCCGCCCAGCACGCTCAGGGTGAACACGCCAGTCATACCGCCGAGGATAACGGCCAGGATCAGACGTGGGTTCATCAGCACGTACGGGAAGTAAATTTCGTGGATACCACCCAGGAAGTGGATGATTGCCGCGCCGCCTGCAGACTGTTTCGCACTGCCGCGACCAAAGAACATATACGCCAGCAGAACGCCCATACCCGGACCTGGGTTCGCTTCAATCAGGAAGAAGATGGACTTGCCGAGTTCATGAGATTGCTGAATACCCAGCGGCGAGAAGATACCGTGGTTAATCGCGTTATTCAGGAACAGGATTTTCGCCGGTTCAACAAAGATAGACGCCAGCGGCAGCATGTCGTGAACGACCATGAAGTTAACGCCAGCAGCCAGCACTTTAGACAGCACTTCAACCGCAGGGCCAATGCCGAGGAACGCCAGAATCGCCAGGATCATACCGATGATGCCAGCGGAGAAGTTGTTCACCAGCATTTCGAAGCCGGATTTGATTTTGCCATCAACCCAAACGTCGAATTTCTTAATTGCCCAGCCGCCCAGAGGACCGGCAATCATCGCACCGAGGAACATCGGCATATCCGCGCCGACGATCACGCCCATGGTCGTAATTGCACCGACCACACCGCCACGGTCACCGCCAACCAAACGACCACCGGTATAACCGATGAGCAGTGGCAGCAGATAGGTAATCATTGGGCCAACAAGCTTCGCCAGGGTTTCGCTCGGCATCCATCCTGTTGGAATGAACAAGGCAGTGATGATACCCCACGCGATAAACGCGCCGATATTTGGCATCACCATATTGCTGAGGAAACGACCAAAGCTTTGTACTTTGATCTTGAAATCGGATGACATAAAACACCCCTTCTTATGTTTACGCTTAGGCTTTCGGCCCGAGGTTTATCGTTAATGTGCGGCGGCAGAGGTTGCTGAGCCCTGTTCTGATGCTGTGAAATCTGGCACCGAATCGTTCAACTGTCCAGACGGTGAAATTTAGTGTGATCTGCATCACGCAAATATAGGGGGTGTGGAGGACATTGGAGTGATCGTCATCACAAAATGAAAGTATGAAAAAAATACAACGGGTAGAAAAGTAGCGGAACAGGCATGTTAATGTGAAGTTGATCACATTTTACGATTGCGTGTTTGTCTCGTTATTGTGATTTATTTCACAAAATATTTTTATGCAGATTTCTCTGGATGTGATCGGCGCCAAACTCTGTTTTGCCATCCGCAGCCAGGATTATGTCACACGAAAAGCTAAACTCATTTCACATATCAGGTTATGGCGAAAAGTGAAAACCTGGATTACGCTCATTATGTAAACTTAAGTCTATTATTATTCAGGTTATATTTTGTCACGCTTATAAACTTGCATGGAGATATAATAAAAAACCATACTCCTCGGCTCTGAAATATAAGTGCATTAGATTGTACTTAAAATGAATTAATTTGGTTGCGTACCATTTTATTAATTTAATGAGTTTGCGTTGTTTTGAGTGAGGCAAATATGTTTCTCAACTATTTTGCGCTGGGTGTATTGATTTTCGTTTTCCTCGTTCTTTTTTACGGAATCATTGCCATCCACGATATTCCTTATTTGATGGCCAAAAAGCGTAATCATCCCCACGCCGATGCGATCCATACGGCGGGATGGGTGAGCCTGTTTACGCTCCACGTTATCTGGCCATTCCTGTGGATTTGGGCCACGCTGTACCAGCCAGAGCGTGGATGGGGCATGCAAAATCACGCCGCACCTCCACCGCAGCAACCCGATATTGATGCCCTGTCGAAACGCGTTGCCGAGCTGGAACAGCGGCTTGCCGTTGCGCCGTCTCCTGAAAATAAAAACACGGCGGAGGGCTAATTATGGATCTGCTTATTATTTTGACCTATGTGGCGTTTGCATGGGCCATATTTAAAATCTTCCGCATACCCGTCAATCAGTGGACGCTTTCTACCGCCGCATTAGGCGGAGTATTTATTGTCGCTGGTTTGATTTTATTAATGAACTATAACCACCCGTATACTTTTACGGCACAAAAAGCCGTCATTTCCATTCCTATCACGCCGCAGGTTACAGGTGTTGTCAGTGAAGTGACGGATAAAAATAATCAGCTCATTAAAAAAGGCGAAGTGTTATTTAAAATAGATCCGGTGCGCTATCAGGCCAGAGTGGACAGACTTAAAGCCGATTTGGTGACGGCGATGCACAGTATTGATGTATTGAAAGCGCAGCTTTCTGAAGCCGAAGCCAATACGACGCGTGTCTCTGCTGAACGCGACAGGCTCTATAAAGACTTCCAGCGTTATCTCAAAGGCAGCCAGGCAAGGGTCAATCCGTTCTCTGAAAGCGACATTGATAACGCGCGGCAAAACTATCTGGCGCAGGATGCGATGGTCAAAGCGTCTGTCGCGGATCAGGTGCAAATTAAAAGTCAGTTAGACAGCATGGTCAACGGCGAGCAATCGCAAATCGTCTCGTTACGCGCTCAGCTGACAGAGGCCAACTATAACCTCGAGCAGACGGTGGTTCGCGCGCCCAGCAGCGGCTATGTCACTCAGGTGCTGATTCGTCCGGGGACCTATGCCGCATCGCTGCCGTTACGTCCGGTGATGGTGTTTATTCCGGAGCAGAAACGGCTGATCGTGGCGCAATTTCGTCAGAACTCGTTACTGCGTCTGAAACCGGGCGATGAAGCCGAAGTGGTGTTTAACGCGCTGCCGGGTCAGGTGTTCAGCGGTAAGCTCACCAGCATTTTGCCGGTGGTGCCGGGCGGTTCTTATCAGGCTCAGGGCGCGCTGCAATCTTTGACGGTGATTCCGGGCATGGATGGTGTCATTGGCACCATTGAGCTGGCGCCAAATGCGGATGTCGAAGCGTTGCCGGACGGTATTTACGCGCAAGTGGCCGTCTATTCCGACCACTTCTCTCACGTCTCGGTGATGCGAAAAGTGCTGCTGCGGATGACCAGTTGGATGCATTACCTCTACCTCGATCATTAAGGTTCTGCCTTTTTTCGTTGCCTGATCCATACTTACCCTTTTGGGAGCATCAAGGATCAGGCAATGAAACTCGTCGGCAGCTACACCAGTCCATTTGTGCGTAAAATTTCGGTTCTGCTGTTGGAAAAAGGCATCACGTTTGAGTTCGTGAATGAGCAGCCATACAACGCAGAGAATGGCGTGGCGCAGTATAACCCGTTGGGGAAAGTCCCGGCGCTGGTCACCGATGACGGTGAATGCTGGTTTGATTCCCCGATTATTGCGGAATATATCGAACTGCTCGGCATTGCACCTGCGATGGTCCCGCGTGAACCAAAAGCCGCGTTAGCCGTGAAGCAAATCGAAGCGTTGGCCGATGGTATTATGGATGCGGCATTAGCATCCGTGCGCGAGCAAGCGCGCCCTGCGGCGCAGCAATCCGAAACTGAGCTGTTGCGCCAGCGAGAGAAAATCCATCGCAGCCTTGATAGGTGTGAACAACTTCTGCACGACGGGAGCGTTAAAATCGATACCCTGAACCTGGCGACCATTGCGATTGCCTGCGCGATTGGCTATCTCAATTTCCGTCGAGTTTCTCCTGGCTGGTGCGTTGAGCGTCCGCTGCTGGTTAAACTCGCTGAAACGCTCTTCCAGCGCGAAAGCTTCGCCCGCACCGAACCGCCGAAGGCTTGATGCGGGTTATAACACTTCTCCTCTTTACCCTGTACAATCCCTTTAGAAATTGACTCCCTCTCCCGTCGGGAGGGGGAAAAAACCCCCATTCCAGGCATGACAATGACGACTCATCATTCGCTCTACAGCCAGATACCGGCGTCCGATCGCCTGCTGCGTGATCCCCGCTTCACTCCCATTCTTGAACAATTCGGACACACTCGCGCCGTTGCGTTTTTACGTCTATTGCAGGACGAAGCCCGCCAGCATATTCAGGCTGAAAACGGACTGCCGCAGTGGTGTGCAGATTGGCCTCTGGAGGTGGAAAAACGATTGATGGCGCAAGCGCAGAGCACATTACGCCCGGTCATTAACCTCACCGGAACGGTGCTTCACACCAATTTAGGCCGTGCGCAGCAGGCTGAAGAGGCGATTGGAGCCGTGACGCAGGCGATGCGTTCGCCCGTGACGCTGGAATACGATCTGGACGGCGCAGGGCGGGGTCATCGTGACCGGGCGCTGGCAGATCTGCTGTGTCAGATAACGGGCGCGGAAGATGCCTGCATTGTGAATAACAATGCGGCGGCAGTGCTGCTGATGCTGGCAGCGACCGCAAGCGGAAAAGAGGTGGTGGTGTCGCGCGGTGAGCTGGTCGAGATCGGCGGGGCATTTCGCATTCCTGATGTGATGCGCCAGGCGGGTTGCACGCTGCATGAAGTGGGGACCACAAATCGGACGCATGCGAAAGATTATCGCGCTGCGGTGAATGAAAACACCGCGCTATTGATGAAAGTCCACACCAGTAATTATCAGATTGAAGGTTTTACCAAAACGGTCGAAGAGGCGGAGCTGGCAGAGATTGGCCGCGAACTGAACGTGCCGGTGATTGCGGATTTGGGCAGCGGTTCGCTGGTGGATCTTAGCGTGTATGGCTTGCCAAAAGAGCCGATGCCGCAGGAGATGATTGCCGCTGGCGTCAGTCTGGTCAGCTTCTCCGGCGATAAGCTGCTGGGGGGTCCGCAGGCGGGGATTATCGTCGGCAAACGCGAGTTGATTGAAAAGCTACAGCAGCATCCGTTAAAACGCGCGCTTCGCGCCGATAAAATGACGCTGGCAGCGCTTGAAGCCACGCTTCGGCTGTACCTGCATCCGGAAAAACTGGCAGAACGGCTGCCCACGCTGCGCTTGCTGTCGCGCGATGCGGCGTCGATCCGGGCTCAGGCCGAGTTATTGTGCGCACCCGTCGCCGCGCATTTTGGGGATTTTGACGTACAGGTCGAAGCCTGTCAGTCGCAGATTGGCAGCGGGTCGCTCCCGGTCGATCGCCTGCCGAGCGCGGCGCTGACGTTTACCCCTCGCGACGGGCGCGGCAGCCAGCTCGAGGCGCTGTCATCTCGCTGGCGTGCATTGTCCACGCCCATTATCGGGCGCATCTATGATGGGCGGCTGTGGCTGGATCTGCGCTGCCTTGAAGATGAAGAACACTTTCTGGAGATGTTGCTGAAATGATTATTGCCACTGCCGGTCATGTCGACCACGGGAAAACCACGCTGTTGCAGGCTATTACCGGCGTGAATGCCGATCGCTTGCCCGAAGAGAAAAAACGCGGCATGACCATCGATCTGGGATATGCCTACTGGCCGCAACCCGATGGCCGGGTACTGGGTTTTATTGATGTGCCTGGGCATGAAAAGTTCCTCTCAAATATGCTGGCAGGCGTTGGCGGAATCGACCACGCGCTGCTGGTGGTGGCCTGTGATGACGGCGTGATGGCGCAAACGCGCGAGCATCTGGCGATTTTGCAACTGACCGGAAATCCACAGCTCACCGTCGCGCTGACGAAAGCGGATCGCGTCGATGCAAGTCGTATTGATGAAGTGCGCGAACAAATTCTCTCGACGTTACCGCAATACGGTTTTGCCGAAGCGCCGATTTTTGTCACTGTCGCCACCGAAGGGCAGGGAATCGACGAACTTCGTGCACATTTGCAGCAATTGACTTCGCGTGAACAGACCAGCGCTCATCGCTTCCGTTTGGCCATTGACCGTGCGTTTACCGTGAAAGGGGCCGGACTGGTGGTCACCGGTACGGCGCTGAGCGGTGAAGTGAAGGTGGGGGACAACCTGTGGCTGACGGGCGTCAACAAACCGATGCGTGTTCGTGGTCTCCATGCGCAGAATCAGCCGTCTGAACAGGCCCATGCCGGGCAGCGTATCGCGCTGAATGTTGCGGGTGATGCCGAAAAAGAACAGCTCAATCGCGGCGACTGGCTGCTGTCCGACGCGCCACCGGAACCGTCCGATCGCGTCATTGTTTCCCTGCAAACCCATACGCCGCTGACGCAGTGGCAGCCGCTGCATATCCATCATGCCGCCAGCCACGTCACTGGCCGCGTTTCGCTGCTGGAAAACGATCTCGCAGAATTGGTGTTTGATACGCCGCTCTGGCTTGCCGATAACGACCGGCTGGTGCTGCGCGATATCTCCGCGCGGACAACGCTGGCAGGCGCACGCGTGGTGACGTTAAATCCGCCGCGTCGTGGCAAACGCAAAGCGGAATATCTGCAATGGCTAGCGGCGCTCGCGTTGGCAGAAAATGATCAAGCCGCGCTGGCGGTGCATCTCGATCGCGGTGCGGTGAATCTTGCCGATTTTGCATGGGCGCGCCAGCTGAGTGACGATGGGCTGCGCCCGTTGTCGCAACGGCCCGATTTTATCCAGGCCGGTTTTAATTTACTGAATGCGGTGGTTGCTGCCCACTGGCAGCGCAAAGTGCTGACGACGCTTGCGACTTATCATGAACAGCATCAGGACGAGCCAGGCCCCGGACGTGAACGTCTGCGCCGAATGGCTCTGCCGATGGAAGATGACGCGCTGGTTCTGCTACTCATTGAGAAAATGCGTGAAAGCGGCGTCATTCAAAGCCACCACGGTTGGCTGCATCTGCCGGATCACAAAGCGGGCTTTACGCCTGAACAAGAAGCGATATGGCAAAAAGCGGCGCCGCTCTTTGGCGATGAACCCTGGTGGGTGCGCGACCTTGCCCAGCAAACGGCGACAGACGAGCAGCTTATGCGCCAGGTATTACGCCATTCTGCACAGCAGGGGCTGATTACCGCGATCGTGAAAGATCGCTACTACCGTAACGATCGTATCGTGACGTTTGCCAGTTTGATTCGTGAATTGGATCAGGAGAAAGGATCTACCTGTGCGGCTGACTTCCGCGATCGGCTTAACGTCGGGCGAAAGCTGGCAATTCAAATTCTGGAATATTTTAACCGGATTGGTTTTACGCGTCGTCGTGGTAACGATCACTTATTACGGGATTCGTTATTATTTCCTGAGAATAATAACAACGCTTAATACAAATTAACAAAAGAACAAGTTTATACATTCAATAATATATTTCGCAGGCTAAAAAAATTAATAGCCTGCGAATATCCACGCAAAATTACCCTTTCGATCATGTTTTTTATATTTCCCTTTTTGTATGCTGCCTGAAATCCTAACACCTTCGAGGTATTACCATGGCTGCATCCGTATTTTATATTCCTTCCGTGAATATTATTGGCTCTGATTCATTAGTTAGCGCAATGAATACTATGCGCGACTACGGCTGGCGGCGGGCGCTGATTGTCACTGATACTGTTCTCAATAAGATGGGAATGGTCGGCGATATTCAAAAAGAACTTGAGAGGAACGATATTTTTAGCGCGGTATTTGATGGTACGCATCCAAATCCAACCACTGCGAATGTTGATGCCGGGCTGAAAATATTAAATGAAAATAACTGTGATTGTGTTATTTCACTCGGCGGCGGTTCCCCGCATGATTGCGCGAAAGGTATTGCGCTGGTGGCGACAAATGGCGGCGATATTCGTGATTACGAAGGCGTCGATCGCTCGGCAAAACCTCAATTACCGATGATCGCAATTAATACGACGGCAGGCACCGCAGCCGAAATGACTCGCTTCTGTATTATTACCGACGAAGTACGTCATATTAAAATGGCCATCGTCGATAAACACGTCACACCGGTTCTCTCTGTTAATGACTCTTCGCTGATGATCGGCATGCCGAAATCCCTGACGGCTGCAACCGGAATGGATGCGTTGACGCACGCCATTGAAGCCTATGTTTCCGTTGCGGCCACGCCGATCACCGATGCTTGCGCGCTGAAAGCGATGACGATGATTGCCGACAATCTGACGCATGCGGTAGAAGATGGCAGCAACGCTGTCGCGCGTGAAGCGATGGCCTATGCACAGTTCCTCGCGGGTATGGCGTTCAACAACGCGTCTCTGGGCTATGTGCACGCGATGGCGCATCAGCTTGGCGGTTTTTACGATCTGCCGCACGGCGTGTGCAATGCGATATTGTTGCCGCACGTACAGCTATTTAATGCCAAAGCGGCGGCCACACGCCTGCGGGATTGCGCGCAGGCGATGGGCGTCGATGTGAGTAAAATGACGGCAGACCAGGGCGCGCAGGCGTGTATCGCGGAGATTCGCGCTCTGGCGCGTAAAGTGAATATCCCGGCAGGACTGCGTGATCTGAACGTAAAGGAAACGGATTTCCCGATTCTGGCGACCAACGCGCTGAAAGATGCCTGCGGATTCACTAACCCAATCCAGGCCACCCACGAAGAGATTATGGCGATTTATCGTGCGGCAATGTAATCCGTGATACCTGTCGTAAAGCTGTAAGCGGCTGGCGAGAAAATCGCCAGCTGTGACTACCCTTGTTAGACACCAACAGCAAGGAGACGGTCATGACGAATAATCCTCCCTCAACGCGTATGCAGCCTGGCGAGTATGGTTTTCCCCTCAAATTAAAACCCCGGTACGACAACTTTATTGGCGGCGGCTGGGTTGCACCCGTCGACGGTGAGTATTACTCGAACCTGACGCCTGTCACCGGACAGCCGCTGTGTGAAATTGCCAGCTCAGGCAAAAAAGATATCGATCTGGCGCTGGATGCAGCGCATAAAGCGAAAGATAAGTGGGCGCAGACTTCCGTTCAGGACCGAGCCGCGATTCTGTTGAAAATTGCCGATCGGATGGAGCAAAACCTGGAGCTGCTGGCGGCGGCTGAAACCTGGGATAACGGAAAACCGATCCGCGAAACGACCGGGGCTGACGTTCCACTGGCGATCGACCATTTCCGCTATTTCGCCTCCTGTATTCGCGCTCAGGAAGGGGGAATCAGCGAAGTGGACAGTGAAACGGTTGCCTACCACTTCCACGAGCCGTTGGGCGTCGTGGGGCAAATTATCCCGTGGAACTTCCCGCTGCTGATGGCGAGCTGGAAAATGGCTCCTGCGCTGGCGGCGGGCAACTGCGTAGTGCTCAAACCGGCACGCTTAACACCGCTGTCCGTCTTGCTGCTGATGGAAATTATCGGCGACGTGGTTCCGCCGGGCGTGATTAACGTGGTGAACGGTGCGGGCGGCGAAATCGGTGAATATCTGGCGACGTCTAAACGTATCGCGAAAGTCGCGTTTACCGGCTCCACGGAAGTGGGCCAGCAGATCATGCAGTATGCGACGCAAAATATCATTCCGGTCACGCTGGAGCTGGGCGGTAAATCGCCGAACATTTTCTTTGAAGATGTAATGGATGAAGAGGACGCCTTCTTCGACAAAGCGCTGGAAGGGTTTGCACTGTTTGCCTTTAACCAGGGCGAGGTCTGCACCTGTCCAAGCCGTGCGCTGGTGCAGGAATCCATTTATGAACGCTTTATGGAACGGGCTATTCGTCGTGTGGAATCCATTCGCAGCGGTAATCCGCTGGACAGCGTTACGCAGATGGGGGCGCAAGTTTCTCAGGGGCAGCTTGAGACTATCCTCAATTACATTGATATTGGTAAGAAAGAGGGCGCAGATATTCTGACCGGCGGTCGACGCAAATTGCTGGAAGGCGATCTGAAAGATGGCTATTACCTTGAGCCAACCATTATGTTTGGCAACAATGATATGCGCGTTTTCCAGGAGGAAATATTCGGTCCGGTGCTCGCGGTCACAACGTTTAAAACCATGGAGGAGGCGCTGGAGTTGGCTAACGATACGCAATATGGCCTCGGGGCGGGCGTCTGGAGCCGCAACGGAAACCTGGCATACAAAATGGGGCGTGGAATTCAGGCCGGACGCGTCTGGACAAACTGTTATCACGCCTATCCGGCCCATGCCGCGTTTGGCGGATATAAGCAATCAGGGATTGGGCGTGAAACGCACAAGATGATGCTGAACCATTACCAGCAAACAAAATGCCTGCTGGTCAGCTATTCGGATAAACCGTTGGGATTGTTCTAGTTATCTGGTGAAGGCCGTCCATGGACGGCCTGAGAAATATGCAAGCGCAAGCTGTTCAGAACGCTGTCCAGCACGTATTGAACACGCCACGGTTGGTATTCTCGCTTACGGAAAATAGCGGTGAGATCGAGCCACCACTCCTCCCTGTGCGGGAAGCATGGGACCAGCGTGCCTTTGTTGAGCTCCTTTTGCAGGCTCTCTTTGGGCGCGAAGACGATGCCTAAATTATTGCGTGCTAATTCCAGCGCCGTTTGCGTATTATCACAAATATAATTTCCGGTAACTTTATAATCCCGCACTTCATTTGTGTTATAAACACAGAAACGCCAAATATTGGCGTCATCAACCAACATGGAATCAATTAAAATACAGGAGTGATTAATTAAATCATCCGGGCCTTGTATGGGGTGTTTTTTTAAATAGGTTTCAGTGGCGAAAGCGGTGACGGAATATTTTGCTAATACACTCGCCACCAGACTTTCGTCTTTAGGTTGGGCATACGTAATTAATATATCGCAGTCATCCGGAAAGGAGACACCTTCAGAAAATTCGTTGCGATCAAGATTATACGTTTTCAAGGAGAGACGAATATCCCCTATCTCTTCAATTTCATGTACCACATGACGTGCGAGATACATGATGATTCCTGTCGGGGCATAAATCGTTACACGGCCGCTTTTTTCATGCTTATAATCTGCAATGAAATTAATGAGTTGGCTATTTTTATCCAGCGAAGCGTTGATGTAGGGCACTAGCGCTTCCCCGAACTGAGTCAACGCCAGTTGTCGCGTCGTGCGTTCAAAGACTTTCAGTCCAACACGCATTTCGAAATCAGAAAGATATTTACTGACATTGGCCTGTGCCATGCCTAAGAGGGCGGCGGCATCACCGATACTGTGCGTTGCGGCGATGACGGAAATAATTTTTAACTCACGCGGTTTAATCTGTAAATTATTCATCGTGCACGGCCATTTATATGATTTTGTATATAGTATTATACAATTTACGCCATTGCATAGACAAATTTGTAACCATTATTATTCGCCTGCTTGTTTGGCATTTAATGGATTACAGGGAATGAATATCAAAAAGAATTTACTTATCGTCGCTGCATTATTTTCTGCATCATCAGCGATGGCCGGTGATTTATCACTGGGTGCGGGTGCAGTATTTAATGAGTCAGCTTATAAAGGTTATAACGAGAACGTCCTGGCGATTCCTTTAATCAGTTATGAAGGCGACAATTTCTATATTCGTCAATTTACGGCGGGTTGGGCATTCTGGAAAGACAGCAAAAACGAATTAAGCCTGACGGCGTCATGGATGCCACTGCACTTCGATCCGGACGATAATGATGACCACGCGATGGCGCAACTGGATGAACGTAAAGCTTCTGCAATGCTTGGGGGGGCATATTATCGTCATGAACGCTGGGGGAGCATGAAGTTTGCTGTCGCAGCAGATGCAATGGATGAAAGCGGCGGTGTGGTCGGTGAAATATCATATTTCCATCCAATCCGCATGAACAAACTTACTCTGATTCCATCGGTCGGCGTTCTGTATTATGACGAAAGCTTTAACGACTATTATTACGGTGTTTCAGGCAAAGAGTCACGCCGCAGCGGCCTGGATCAATACACTGCCGGAGATAGCTGGAACCCTTACGTGGCTCTGGTCGCCAAATATCAGTTGACGGATAATCTCATTCTTAATGCCAGCGCTGCATATACCGTATTACCCGACGACGTGAAGAACAGCCCAATGATCGACAGGCAAGACAGCCTCGCGCTAATGACGGGATTGAGCTGGCGTTTCTAGACATTCAACATCAGTCCTCAAGGATGAGGGCAACTCCACATTTATCCCGGTGGTGCTGCGCCTACCCGGCCTGCGAAATGCAGCCCGGGTATGTTTAGCGCCGCCGGTTTTTTAAGTACACCTATAACTTTGCTAGAATTTTATCTTTAGTATTACTTACTTTAATTGAGACTGCGCACTGAATGACGCTTGATAATTAGGATTTTCATGATAGTCAGTTCATATATATAAGCTGGCGGTAGCTTTTAAAATATCGGCAAAAGAATAAATGTCATCTACTGTGCCAATAGGATGGCGCGTCTCATTTTTATCGATATCAAATAGACCTATATATTTCTGCGATCTGTTAAAATGCAATCGGCATATTGGCTTGCGGTTATTATCATCAACGAGTATGCCAAAATAACTTTTTGTGTCGCGTTGAGTTATTCTTGATGCATCCAACACAGTTCGCGTAATTGCTTTAACTACATGGTAACCTTCAAGCTCTTCGAGAGTCGTGACGATATCGCTATCATCTTTTTGGGTGTCTTCATCTTCAGATATTGCTTCATTTTGCGATTCTGCGCTAATCGGCGGAATTCCAGTGATAGCTGATTTCAATCTTTCATTAACTTGGTCATTAATATATTGGCTTGCTGCTTTTTTTGTTAAATTGAGAAAGGACTCTCTCACTTTTTGCGTCAATATTCCATCATATACTCTCGAGGCAAAGAATTTTACAAAATCATCTTCTGGATTATTTAATTGTGTGTGAATGATTTTTTTAATTTGACTAACATATTTTAACTCACCAGCCGCATTGATTATTGATTCTAGGTCAAATGAAGCTTTAGTGAGCTTTTTTAATTCAGGGATGATATTCTCATCAATGTCCAACAGATCGATTTCTAAAAATGGTTTCTCATCCATTTTATTAGGAGCATCTAAGTCTGTATAAAAACGGTAAATCTGCCCATTAGTCAATATCGATATTCTTGCATTAGTTACATGGAAGTATCTAAATAATTGTGAGGCATGGTTGATGTTAAGTGGTTCTCCTATTTTCTTACATTCTATGAGTATTTGTACTTCATTGTTTTTGATTATCGCATAATCAATTTTTTCACCTTTTTTTGTCCCCACATCACAAACAAACTCAGGCGTGACCTCGGAAGGATCAAAAACGTCATAACCCAGGACGTTATGAATAAACGGCATGACAAATGCTGTTTTTGTAGCTTCTTCAGTAGTGATGACATTGATTTGCTGTTTTATTTTAACGGATAAAACATTGAGTCTTTCAGTGAAGTCCATTTTAAACCCTTAAGATGAGTTGTGTTAAAATGGAATATCATTAAATTTTATTTTTTTCAACAAGGTGAGATATTGTTTTCGATGAAATAAGTGATTCCGGGGTGATGATCACATTTACGGATTCATGATGAAAATGTACTAGTGAAGAAAAATACGTGAATAAGATTATACATATAAATAATGATTATCGCGTTGTTAGTATTGATCGTTAATTTGTTCGCAACTTAATGTCTTAAATCATGTTCATATGATTAACATCATTGTGCTGAAATCAACTTCTGGCAAACGACCGGAAGCGCTGGCAGATACCACAAATCTGACCCCTTTCCCCTTTAGGATCAAAGCACCCTGGCATGCTTCTCGGGCACTCTGGCTTTTTACCTGTTTTGCGGAGTAGGGGATGAACCGGTTTATCGTGGCGAATTCGGAAAAATGCATTGGCTGTCGGACTTGTGAGGTTGCTTGCGTCGTGGCGCATCAGCAAGCGCAGGATTGCGCGCAGCTCTCCGCCGAGGCTTTTTTGCCACGCATTCAGGTAGTGAAAGGGGATACGTTTTCCACGGCGGTGACCTGCCACCACTGCGAAGATGCACCATGCGGCAATGTTTGCCCAACGGGCGCTATTCGTCGTGAACAGGGCAGAATTGCGGTGGATCAGGGCCGATGTATTGGCTGCAAAAGCTGCGTGCTGGCGTGCCCGTTTGGTGCGATGCGGGTGGTGGTCAATCACCTGCGAGCGCAGGCGCTCAAATGTGATTTATGTCATCACAGATCAGACGGACCTGCCTGCGTAGCGGCCTGCCCGACACATGCGCTGTCTTGTATCGACGTCAGCCAACTGCGTGCCACCAGATTACAGTAAGTTATTAAAATTCCATGTCACCGTCAGGCTGTACCGCCAGTCGCGGTTGCTGCTGTCTGACGGGACATTCCCGACCGGACGCGCCGCTTCGACTGTGACGCTGTAGTGACGATTGTCACCCAACATCACCCCCGTAGCCACGGACGCTAATTGCTGGTGGGGGAAGCCTTTCTGGTTGAACCAGGTTTGTGCCGTATCGGTTAGAACATAAGGCTGAACGGTGGCAAGCCAGGTGCTCTCTTTGCGCATGTGTAGATAGCGGAATTCGAGCTGTCCACCGTAGCCGTAGTCTCCGCTGGCTTCTCCATCCTGATAGCCCCGACCAAAGCGCTGCGCGCCAAAACTCACGCGTTCCGGTTCAGGTAAGTTGTTATTTGACCACGCGCCTTCCCACGAGGTCGACAGACGCCATTTCTCGTCGATAAGCCAGGCAGCATCCAGATACCCTTTCGACAGCGTAAAGTCGAGATCGGTATTTTGTCCCGACACCACATCGGCTCCCAGATCGTTAAAACCCTGACGCACAATCAGACGACTGCTCACGCTGGCGGTGGTGAACTGATGCGCGCCGTTAACGCCGAATTCTAGCGCCGGATAGCGCGTGTGCTGGTTTTGTGAATCAAGTGGGAAGGTGTTGCCGGCAATACGTGCCTGCAAATCATAATCATCCTGTCTGTCGGTGTAGTCGAAACCGCCCGTCAGATTAAACTGCGATTTTTGCGTTAACAGCAGCGGGTAGCCGAAATTCACCCCGCCGTTGTACTGCGTCGATTTTTGCCGGGAATCGACAGTGACGTTATTGGGCAGAGACAGCAGCGGAGTAAAATCACGCGGATTTTCTCGGTAATAGCTGCCTTTTAGCTGCAGGGTCAGCCCTTCATCATTCAAAAATTGCTGCCAGTTCAGACCGAGATAGGTTTTACGCGTATCGCTATCCAGAGGAATCAACGTGGCGACGCCAAGCTGATCGCCGTACGACGTCAGATTGCTGAGCGTGCCATTCAGCATCATCAAGTCTTGCCCTTTACGGGTATCGACGGTCGATGAAATATCCCAGATGTGCGGCTGATTGCCGGTGATTTGCATGGCTGCCGCACCGTAAATATTGGTCGGCAAGCGGGCATTCGCCGTGACGGGAACGCCTGGCGTACGGGTCATCAACAGGCTGTAACGGTCAAATGTGTCCTGCGTGAGCGGCTTTTCCTGCATGATTTTGCCTGCCAGTCGCTGCAGGCGGGCCGCGATGTTCGGGTTATTACTCTTGATATCGCTGTGGGCGACATACCCCTCGACCAGCACGATTTTAATGTTGCCCTGTTGGAAATTATTATCCGGAAGCCAGGCGTAAGAAAGTGAGTAACCGTCGGCCTTATAACGTGCCGTGATGTCATTAACCAGGCCAATCAACGTTTTGAGTGGCAAGGTTTTTTTTGCGTAGGGGCGAAAAGGTTCCAGCAGCTCTTTTAAGGGATAAACCGTCCCGCCAATAAACTGGATGTGGTTCACCTGAATCGGCGTATCGGGTGTGAGGCTGGATTCGGGTTTTTGGATGCTGGTTTTAGGCATCACTGCAGGTGCTGTGGGCGGCGCAGCCACCGTATGTGAGGTTTGCGCGGGGTTATTGGGATCGACAATCGAAGGCAGCGTATCGGCACGCGCCATACTCAACACAATCAGTCCAGACAGCGAATAGCGTAAAGTGTGTTTCATCGCGCAATCCCTGTTCGTTATGCCCTAGCCGGCATTTTGCTGCGAAATGCGCCCCCATGCGGGGGCGCAGAAAGGCCACGCATTTACTGACGTTTCGGATTCAACAAGTTACTGGTGAGTGAGTTAAGGCCACCCAAAGGGTTGGAGGTGGCGCCGTTTTGGCTGGTGGTTGTCCCTGCGTTAGCGGTCACTCCGGCGGTCAGCGTATTGACCGTGGTATTCACCGTCGCGCCAAGACCTGAGTTGTTGGCAGTGACATTGGCATCCGCAGAAAGGGAACCCGTACTATTCCCGGTGGATGAGGCGGGTTTCACCAGTCCACCGACATCCGTGACGGTTTGACCGGTGTTTTTCACGACCTGACCGACGCCATTCAACCCGCTATTGCTGGTGCTGATGTTAGTCCCCACGCCACTCACGGTATTCCCCACCTGGGTCAGCAGACCATTTACCGGCGTGCCGAGTCCGGTTGTGGTGCCGACGCCCTGCGTGACGCCTTGTACGCCGCCGAGCGTTTTGTTGACCACCGTGGTGGTATCGGTGGTGAGCTGCGACACCGCTGGGCTGTTCACCGCGCTCGTCAAGCCAGTGCCTGTGTTACTCACCAGTTGCCCGGTGTTATTCACAATACTCCCCGTCAGGCCTGTCACACCGCTAATCGGCGTACCCGTGGTGGTGCCAGAAAGGCCCGTCCCTACGGTCGACACCGTGTTACCTAACGATGTTACGGTCGTTGTGACGCCTTTCACCGTCGTGCCGACACCGTTAGCATTATTAGGATTGCCGACGCCCGTTGTGACTCCCGTTCCGACCGTTGATACTGCGCTGCCGACACCGCCAATGGTGGTCGAAACGGTTGATGTTACGGGGTTGTCAGTCGGAAGTTGGCTGCCCAGCCCGTCAAGCGTAGAGCCGACGCTGGTGACGGTCTTCCCGGTATCGCTCAGCACATTGTTAATGGCTGCTGTTGAGGTGCCGCTATTTCCTGTGCCGCCACCATCACCGCCAGTGCCTCCGCCACTATTCCCGCCTCCTGTTCCACCGCCTCCGTTGCCTGTTCCGCCACTGCCGGAACCATTGCTTCCTGAGCCGCCATTATTGGCGGTTGAGCCGTCCCCGCTTCCGGAGCCCGATCCGCTATCCGTCCCGGTTGTCGGATTGTTTTTCGCAGAGGAATGCGATCCACCGCCGCTTCCACTGCAGGCAGAAAGAGAAAAAGCGAGCAGTATCGCGACAGCAATGACGCTGACGCGGCTAACGTTATTAGGTAGCATAGGAATACTCCACTTAATAAAACGCCGAGCGGCGTATTGGTGAGTATATGTGGTATTTTTCGGCTTGGTTGCGGGCAATGACTATATCAATGCAGTGAAAGGATAAATATATTTTTTGGCAAAATAATAAAGATCTGCTTATGCGGAGAATAGTAATATTATCAAAGAATTGATTTAATTAATTACTGCTAAACTTTTCGCTTGATTAATACAGTGCAAATAAACTCGAACATTTATTAGATTAATCCTGGAAAAACAGTGTTACCTGATAAATGGGGTATATTATATTTTTCATCAGCGCGGTCATGAAAAAATAATGCTCTCCCGTTGAAGAGCATTATTTATGTGCTAGGCCTTTTCGCGCCAGGCTATTTCAATTTCTTCGGCAAGAATTTTAACACCGGCCTCGATCTTCTCCGGATCCGGGACGTAATTCATGCGCATGCACTGATGCGTATGCGGCCACGGTTTATCCAGCCCAGGGAAGAAGTAATCGCCTGGCACCATCAATACGCCCCGTTTTTTCAGGCGCTGATACAGCAGCTCGGTTGAAATCGGCAGATCTTTAAACCATAACCACAGGAAAATTGCGCCCTCTGGCTTATGAATAAGGCAACGGTCTTCCGGAAGATAGCGGCGAATCGTGGCGATCGTTTCATGAACACGCTGATAGTAGAAAGGCTTGATCACGTCATTGGACAGGCGCAGCAGATCGTTACGCTTAATCATTTCGCTCATCATCGCCGGACCAATACCGCCAGGCGCGAGGCTAATAATCCCGTTCATATTGGTAATAGCGGAGATAATTTTTTCATTGGCAATAATAATGCCGCAGCGGCTGCCCGGCAGGCCAAGTTTAGACAGGCTCATGCACAGGACAATATTAGGATTCCACAGCGGCCGCGCTTCGCTAAAAATAATGCCCGGGAACGGCACGCCGTAGGCGTTATCAATCACCAGCGGAATGCCGTGCTGATTCGCCAATGCATCCAGCTTCATCAGCTCTTCGTCTGTAATGACGTTGCCCGTTGGGTTGGTCGGACGCGAGACGCAAATCATGCCGGTCTCTTCGCCAATATGCAGATGTTCAAAATCGACGTGATATTTGAACTGACCTTCAGGAAGCAACTCGATATTTGGGCGTGCTGAGACGAAAAGATCCTCTTCCAGACCGGAATCGGCATAGCCAATGTATTCAGGAGTCAGTGGGAAAAGCACTTTCCGGGTTGTACCGTCGGCGCGTCGTCCTGCGAAAAGATTAAACAAGTAGAAAAATGCGCTCTGGCTGCCATTTGTCAGTGCAATATTCTGTGGTTCGATATCCCAACCCAGTTCATCGCGCAGCATGTTTGCCAGGAGAGACAGCAGCTCGGTTTTCCCCTGCGGGCCGTCATAATTGCAAAGTGCATCTGCGGCTTTGCCGTTGTGCAGCATCTCCGTCAGCAAATCCTGAAAGTATTCATTCATGGCTGGGATTTGTGCCGGGTTTCCACCGCCGAGCATGATAGCGCCCGGTGTGCGCAGCCCGTCGTTGAGATCCTCCATCAGGCGGGTAATGCCTGAATGGCGGGTGAATTTGTCGCCGAAAAGTGAAAAGGTCATAGCAGGTGATCTATCGTACTTATTCTAAGAGTGCGCCACCATAACGCTACAAATGCACAGGTGCAAATCGTGAAAGGCGAAGGGGGTTATTGTTTTGTGTTATGGATTGTTGATTGGGTGGTGGATTGTTCTAAAATCGTCTCCGCTCTTTTTGGGAGCGGAGACTGAGCGGTTTATTGATTTCCCGCCCACACCACCATCACTGTGTCGGTTTGATGCTGGCGGGTAAAACCGTAGCCTTGTTTCAGGGATAGCGTGGTTTGTATGCCTTCGCCAATGGCCGGATGACGCGCGCGGAACTGGCCCAGGATCTGCCAGTGAGCGACGGTTTGCGCCTGGCTCCCCGATACTTCTTGCCAGTTCATATCGGAACGCGTTCCTTGAAGCGGATCGGAACCGGTTGGGCCAAACGGGCGTTCAGATTCGTCGCCGTAATACATCTGTACGGCCCCGGGCGCGAGCAGCAGCAGTTCGGCTGCGCGCTGGCCACCTTCGCGGAACAAACGCGTGTCGTGAGATGAGAGATAGCTCAGGACGTTGAAGCCCTGCAGTTTTTCAGCCATTTGCTGCCAGGTCAGATCCATATCAGCCAGACAATCCACCGCTTTGGCCGCCTGTTCCTGATAATCAAAATTGATCATGGCGTCGAAGCCCTGGCGATAGTAATCGCTTTGCATCACGCCATGGCCCCAGGATTCACCGGTCATCCAGAAGGGTGAATCATCCAGTTTTTTGTCTGGGTTGGCGTGCTTCCAGTCGTTCAGTGCCGCGGAAGCCTGATCTTTCAGCTGTTTCCAGCCCGCCATTTCAACATGTTTGGCGGTATCGACACGAAAACCGTCAATGCCGTAATCGCGAACCCATTGACTCAACCAATGCGTTAAATAATCGCGCGGGGTATAACCAGCGACGGCTTCGGCGCGCGTGTCCGGCTTATGCCGATAGAAATTTGGCAGACCGGAAGGCGTTGTGGATTCCGTTTTGAGATCGGGCAAAAAGGCCAGCGACATGGTCAGGTCATCGAAACCGGGGTTGTCGTAATCGCCAATATCAGTGCGGATCCATTTTTTACCCCACCAGTTTTCCCATCCCGCTTTGTCACTAAAATTAATGTAGTCATTAAAGCTGTGCCAGCTTTGTCCTGCGCCAGGCTTCCAGTCAGTCCAGCGTTCGCCCAACGTTTTTTTCAGTTCATCGCCCTGTAAATACATGGCTCCGAACTGATATTCCTGCATGTCAGCAAGGGTGGCATAACCGGTGTGGTTCATGACCACATCGAACAGAATGCGTATCCCGCGCTTGTGGGCCTCGTCGACCAGATGGCGTAAATCATCCTCGTTACCCATGTTGGCGTCGAGTCGGGTCCAGTCCTGCGTGTAATAACCGTGATAGGCGTAATGAGGGAAATCTCCCTTGGTTCCGCCGCCCACCCAGCCGTGTATTTGCTCTAACGGCGAGCTGATCCACAGCGCGTTGACGCCCAGGTTTTGCAGATAATCCAATTTATTGGTGAGTCCTTTGAGATCGCCACCGTGGAAAGTCCCAATCTCCTGCATGCCGTCTTTGTGGCGGCCATAGCTGTTGTCGTTTGACGGATCCCCATTTACAAAACGGTCCGTCAGGACGAAATAAACAGTGGCGTTTTTCCAGCTAAATGGCGCGGTTTTTTCAGTTTCGGCGCGCTCCAGCAACAGCAGACCGTTGCTGTTAGCCGCAGGCTGAAGCGTGATTTTCCCTTGCTGTACCGTTGCGGTCTGTTTGCTGTAGAAGTCACGCACGACAGATCCTTCCGGGAACGTATTCGTCACGTCGAAGGTGAGGGGTTTGCCGTCCCATTTAGGACATTGTTGAGTGACGTTCGTGACCGGTTTGTCGGTTACACTTTGTACGGTGATCATGAGCGTGGGTGTACCGGAGCGCGTATCGATGCGCATTTGGTACTCCCCTTCGCGGAATAAGCGCCACTGTGGCGGCGTTCCTTCGCAGGGTTTAAGCGACAGCATTTCGTTGAGCTTTATCGCGTCGGCTGGCTGCCAGCACGCATTGTCAAAACTGAGCGTAAGAGGGCGCGTACCCTTCGCGAGCGCTGCATGGCCTGTGAAAATTCCGGTTCCTTCGGCGTTAAATGCCGAGAAATCAGGGGATGACCAGCCAGCGTTTGCCATCGCAGGTAAGAGCAAGAGGGCTAAAGCGGAGCGTTTCATTCCATTTTCCTGTTGTGGCAATTTTAACCAGTGTGCCATCAGGTTTAGGCGTGGGACTCATCCCCTGGCGCAATCTTTCAGGCGGAGTGGCGAGGGTGAGTGATCTCGCGCAAAATTAGGCTGTTATCTGCGATATCGCACACAATTTTGCAGAAATGATGCTTAAGTGAGCAAGTTTCAGGTGACATAGTTTCGGAATTAGACTATTTCTTTGGATGCTCTCAAAGGTTATTTTTGCTATGATTTGAGATTCCGCTCTCAATTTTGTGAAAAAAATAAAGGGTTGGAATATAAATATCCGACCAGGAGACCTAATGATATCGACTCCCATACGACGATTTGGGGCTACGATACTCATGTTGCTCACCGTGACTTTTTCAGGTGAGGTGCTTGCGAAAACGCACACGGATACAACGAGTAAGAAAGCCCACGTCATTAAGACGACGACAACAAGCAGTAAGAGTAAGGTTAGCAGTAAGAAAGAGTATTCTCGCAATAGTGTTAAGAGTAGTTCACTGCCTGATTTGCGAAAATACCCTTCCGGGACAC
>Ga0308165_1001580_pt1 | contig 31233 bp, 25 predicted proteins | sample PhyWR2_FD_201032 | JGI IMG/M metagenome (GOLD analysis project Ga0308165, IMG submission 201032) | Phyllosphere microbial communities from UC Gill Tract Community Farm, Albany, California, United States - DLSLW.R2 | ecosystem: Host-associated > Plants > Phyllosphere > Unclassified | place: USA... | reverse complement strand
GCCCACCACCATGCCCGACAGCAATCCCACGACAAGGCCGAACCCGTGATAGAGCGGAAGCGAAAAGACTGCCCGCCGTCCATCCTCGAACGCCTGGTGATAGGCGCCGGCATAAGCAGCCCGCATCAGGTTGTCGTGCGTGATCGCGACACCCTTGGGCGAGCCGGTCGTGCCGGAGGTGAACATGATGACGGCCAGGTCGTGCACGTCGCAGGCAATGCCGGTTTCAACGCCTCCGTCATCCTCGCCGCCGCAAAGCTCCTGCAGGAAGCGCTCGGGCGCAGCCCGGTCGAACACGATGCCTGACTTGAGTTCCGGCGCGTTGATACACGTCCCCTCGCGCCACCCGGGAAGTGCATCATCGAGCATCAGCGGAAAATCGCGCGAACCAAAATTGCGCATGGTGATCAGGAGCGCACAACCTGCTTCGCGAACCGCGTAGGCCATTTCCTCCGGACCATAGAGCGTATTGATCGGCACCGCGATCGCACCCAAACGCCAGATCGCAAAGAGCAACGGGACGGTCATCGCATCGTTGGCCATCACCAATCCCACGCGATTTCCGCGCGATATGCCGCGCGCCGCCAGGCCCGCAGCCAACCGGCGCGAAACATCCGCCGTGGAACGATAATCGAGCATTTCATCATCGGTGATGACCAGCGGACGGTCCGCGAAATCATGCAACGACCAGTCGAGATAGGCAGGAAGGGTCCAGGACTGCCATTTAGGGTGCCGGGCAGACATCGCCTGTCTGCGGCGCACCGTGGTGCCATCATCGATCATCGCATCTTCTCCCTAATCTCTATTAATTTATTACACGATTGGCTGCGTGGTCAAGCCAAACCGAGCTTGTCTTTCAGCGAAGACGGCAGAGGCAGCGTTCGCGACCGAAAATCAACGGAAATATCGGATACGGTGGCATTGAATATGCGGATGCTACGCATCGGACACGCTGACACCTCTTTGCCGAACTCGCAAAAATATGCTTGCACCATACACCTAATGATGATTAGGTTGTGACAAGAAATTGATAATGGAGATCGAGTCATGGACGTTGGGTTGGGGCTGACTTTTCAGAACCTGCATGATCAGGTGTCGGACATCGACGTGTTCAAGCATGAGCTTTCGCTGGCGGCGCGTGCGGAAGATCAGGGCTTCGATTCGGTCTGGACCCCGGAGCACCACTTCACCGGCTACATGATGACACCCAATGTCCCGCAGTTCCTGTCGTGGGTCGCGGCCAAGACCAAGCGCATACAGCTGGGTACGACGGTGACGGTGCTGCCCTGGCAGAACCCGGTGCGTATCGCCGAAAGCTTCCTGCTGCTCGATCAGCTATCGGACGGCCGCGCGGTCCTCGGCATGGGCCGGGGCCTGGGCAAGGAAGAATTTGACGGCTTCGACGTTCCGATGGGCGAAGCGCGCAAACGGTTCCGCGAATATGCCGAGGCGCTGCTCCAGGGCCTGGAAACCGGGGTCATGGAATATGACGGCGAATACCTGAAGCAGTCGCGTGTCGAACTGCGCCCGCGCCCCTATGCCAGCTACCGCGGGCGCGTCTTCGCCTCTGCGGTGTCGCCCGAATCGGTCAAGCTTATGGCCAATCTCGACGTCGGCCTGATGATCATCGCGCAGAAGCCCTGGGACAAGGTCGATGAAGACCTCGCCACCTACCGCGAACGGTTCCAGGCCGCCAACGGTCGCAAGGCCCCCAAGCCCGTCGTGGTCTGCTTCATCGCCGCGCACGAGGACGCCGCCAAGGCGCAGGAAATGCGCGACAAGTACCTCGTCGAATATGCCCGCTCGACCTCGGCGTTCTACCAGTTCGGCAACAAGGAATTCGCCAATATCGAGGGCTACGAATATTACGGCGCCCTCGCCCGCAGCGTCGAAAAGCACGGCATCGAAAAGTTCAACCAGTTCCTCGCCGACCTACAGATCTGGGGCCGACCGGAAGAAGTCGTCGAAAAGCTCAAGATCATGAAAGAGCGCTTCGACGTCGGCAAATTCATCATCTACACCCAGTTCGGTGACATGCCGTTCGAAGTGGGGCTGGACAATTACGAGCTGATCGCTCGTAAGGTGCTGCCCGCGCTCAAGGACATCGACGTTTCGATCGACCCGGTCGATACGCCGGCAAGCCTGCAGCACGCAGGTTGATCCAGGGGCATCCCAGGGCCGCTTGGGATGCCTTCGGGACGGGTAATAACAAGGCCGGGGGCCACTCCGGCGGACCGGAGAGATGCGACGATGACTGACGGTGACGGCTGGCGGTGCCTGTGGGATGCCAAGGCGATTCTGGGCGAAAGCACGGTATGGGACGCCCGCGACGGATGCGTCTATTGGGTCGATATCGAAGCGCCCACCGTCAACTGGTTCGAACTCTCCACCGGCGCGAAGGGTAGCTGGACGCCGCCGGCCTGGGTCAGCGCCATGGCGCCCCGGGCAGCCGGCGGTTTCATCGCATCGAGCGCCGACGGCATCGTGCATATCGACCCGAAGCGTCAGGTCTATCAACCCCTCCTCCATCCCATCCCCGACCCCGCCAAAGCCCGGCTCAACGATGGCGTCACGGACCGCAAGGGACGCTATTGGACTGGCTCGTGCGACACCGCGCAGTGGGACGACAGCACCACCGCCGACGACAAGGAAAGCTCACTCAAGGACTTCGAAGTCCGCAACACCGGAGAGCTTTACCGGCTCGACGCTAACGGCTCGGTTTCGACGCAGGAGCGCGGCATCGTGACCGCCAACGGCCCCGCCTTCAGCCCCGATGGAAAGACCGCCTACGTCAACGATTCTATGCCACTGGTCACCTGGGCCTATGACCTCGACGAACAGGGCGCCTTGTCGAACCGCCGCGATTTCCTCAATTTCAAACCCGAGGACGGCTATCCGGATGGCATGGCGGTCGATGTCGAAGGCTGCATCTGGGTCGCCTTCTACGAGAGCTGGAAGCTGCGCCGGTTCAGCCCCGATGCGACACTCATCGAGGAACGCCGGCTTCCCGTCATGCGCGGCCTGCGCCCGGCGTTCGGCGGCACGAACCACGACCGCCTCTTTCTGGTCACCGGCTCGCAAGGGTATTCCGACGAACGCTTCGGACAGGAGCCCCTGGCGGGGGGGCTGTTCGAAATTCTCGCCCCTCCGGCCCCCGGGTTGCCGACAATTCCCTTTGCCGGCTAGGATCCGCCGTCGATCGGGTCTTTCATTGGCTGGCCGAATGGTTATTCGGCAGATATGAACGACACCGATTCCGGCAAGAAGCGGATCCTCGATTCCGCAGCCTTCATCCTGAGCACAAAGGGCCTTGGCGCCGCGCGACTAAGCGAGATCGCGCAAGGCGCCGGCATGCTGGCGCCCAGCATCTACCACCACTTCAAGTCGAAGGACGAGTTGGTCGAGCAGGTCATGCTGGCTGGCATCTACAACAACACCCGTCACATCGTCGCGAAAGTCGAAGTTCTTGGGGCAGCGACGCCCCCCGTGGAACGACTGCGCGCGGCGATCATCGCGCATGTCGAATTTCTGCTGTCGGGGGATGATTTCTCGTCCGCAGTGGCGCGTGTCTTCGACGATCTTCCCGGCGAAATGAAGCAGCGAGTCTTGGCCGCCTATGCGACTTTCGACAATTACTGGCGCGATCTTCTCACCGCCGCCGGTCCTGAAGGCAATGACGCACAGGCAACCGTTGCCCGTAAATTCCTGATCGCCATGCTGGATTCCTGCCCGACCTGGTATCGCGCCGGCCGTCTCGGCCCTACCCAGATTGCCAATCAGGCGGCCGACCTGTTTCTCAAAGGCTTCCTCGGCTAGCGCATCCCGAAGATTCCGCTCGAAAAGGTCCGCTGCCAAGGCCAAGTTACAATAACTGGCCAAGCTTACTTCCCATCAGCCGTCTCGCATTCGCATTTCACTGTGCCCTAAAGAAAAGAGGCGCCGCCTTTCGGCGACGCCCCAGTCATCCGGAGAGAGTCCGGCGGGTGGATTTCAGGCGTTGACGGTTGCGGCGACCCTGCTGCTCTCGGGAAGCCTGACGCGCGGCGCGACTTCCTTCGCCAGCAGTTCGAGCGAATGGAACCAAGGTTCCGGATTGTCGTAATAGTCGTGCGATTCGACCTGGAGCGTGCCCCAGCCGCCGCACTGTTCAAACAGGACGTTGAGCTTGTCGACGACCGTATCGGGCGAACCGACCACGAAGACCTTGTCGACTAGGAATTCCAGGTCCGCATCGTCGGCACTGATGCCATGATCCTTGGCGAAGCCATCCATCATCCCGAAGCGCTTCCAGATCGGGATCAGGTAGCGTTCGAAGCAGTAACCGATCGGGCCTTCCATCGCCTCGCGCTTGGCTTCGGCATCGGTATCCGCGCAGAAAACCGTCTGCGATACGGCATGCCGCGCGCGGTCGGGCGTGAAGCCTGCGGCGATATTGGCTTCCGAGTAGATTTCCCAGTGGCGCTTAAGCGCATCAAGGCCGGAATAGATCGACACGGGCTTGTAGTTCTGTTCGCCGGCCAGTTTCATCGAAGGCGAATTGGCGCTGAAGCCGGTAACCGCGATCTCCGGGAACGCGCCGTTCCATGGTGAGAAATCGGCGAGCATGTGCTGCTCGTCCTCTTCCGTTTCGGGGGCGTCTTCCTGCGGATAGCCAGCGTCCCAGTACTTGCCCTCGAAGTAGAACGGCTCACGCGCCCAGATCTTTTTCATGATGCCGAGCGATTCGCGCACCATGTCGTTGAGCATCCCGGGCTCTGCATCCTTGATGCCATGGATGTAGGAAGCCTGAGGATAGGCGCCGGCGCCGATGCCCAGAAAATAGCGGCCCTCCAGAATTTGCGAAAGCCAGCCCACCATGATCGCCAGCTTCGCCGGATGCTGATGCGGCAGGATATGGGCCATGGGAGCGAAGCTGATGTTTTCAGTCTGCAGAGCGGCGGCGGCGATGATCAACTCGGGATTGGGAATGTTCTCCCAAATCTGCGAGGCATGCTCGGAGATCATCATCGTATCGAAGCCGGCCTTGTCGCAGGCCACCGAATTCTGGACGCCCCATTCGAACGTCTGCCGGGCGGTGCGCCCCGGGCGCATGTAGGGATGGAAAATAAGGCCGGTCTGCATGACCATCTGCGCTCTCCTTGGCTGCGTTTCTTGTTCTCGATAGACCGACTCCGCAAAGCCAGCCTAATGAACGATAGGCTAACAAATTTAAAACAAGTGTAAAGAGGGAATCGATGCTCGCGACATTCTCGGCTTCGGAGCCATCATGGGCACACCGGATCATCCGGTGTTCGCAGTAGCAGCATAAATGCCCCGTATTCTGCCGACGCCATACCTGTCAGCAGCGTTGCCACGGCGGGAATGGCACTGCGGCTCGGCTCGAAATGCGGAATAAGCGATGTCATGAGGCTGGCAAAGGCTGTGAGAATGCGACATAAGATGGTCCGATATACAAACGAATGACTTATTTTTGGGCGAGAAGCATGGCCGAAAGCAGCCAAAACACCCCTGAAGCGGAGGAACTCGATGCAAAGACGAGGCTCATCCTGACGGGTGAGCGGCTGTTTGCCGAAGTCGGCATTCAGGGTGTCTCGATGCGGGAGATCGCCTCGAAGGCCGGCCAGGGGAACCACTTCGCGGTGCAGTATCACTTTGGATCGCGCGAAGGCCTGGTTCAGGCGATCTTCGATTTTCGCATGCAGCAGATGGAGCCAATGCGCGGCGAGATGATCGACGTCTTGGAGGCCAAGGGCAGGTTGCGGGACGCACGGTCCATCCTCGAAGTCATCCTGCTTCCGCAGCTGCATCTCGATGGGGGGACGAACCGGTCATACGGCACGTTCCTGTCGCAATACCTGCTCCACGGCGACTGGGACGAGTTCGGCCAGTTCGGCGGCGAGGCGCCTCCCCAGCTCAATCGTGCCCTCGAACTGCTGCGCGAGCGGGTCGACTATCTCCCCGCGGCCGTCGCCCAGCGGCGGCTCGTCAATGTCAGCCTGATGTTTCTGAACCTGCTGGTCCGACATGTGCGCATGGAAGCACACGAATTTCCGGAAACGTTCGATCATGCTCTGGAAGACACCATGGAGCAGATCGTGATGGCCATGTGCCTGCCGCTTCGGTTGCGGCTCTGAACAGGGTTTTGACCCTCAAATAACAAGAAAACAGGAGCGAGGATGACGGACGGCAACATAGATGGGATTCGCCTCGAGCAAGGCAAGGCGATCGACTGGATCGTGCTGGACAGGCCCGAGGCTGCTAATGCCTTCTCGCGAGACATGCTCGCCAGGTTCGGCGTGGTGCTGCAGCGCCTCAAGGCGGAAGGCGCGCCGGTTATCGGTATCCGGGCCGCCGGTAGAGGGTTTGGCTCGGGCATGGACCTTGGCCAGTACAACGCCGATGCCAGCCCCATGCAGGATGTGACGCGCTTGGCCGGCTACGTCGAGCTCTGGCGCGAAATCTGGCGCCATCCCAAGCCCGTGATCGTGGCCGTACATGGCTACTGCATCGGCGTCGCCGCACAGATGGCCGGGTTTGCGGACATCCTCGTCGTCGCCGAGGATGCTGCCATCACCGAGCCGACGATACCGATCGGCGGCGGTTTCGTGGCTCCGACGTGGGTACATCAGGTAGGAGGCAGACGGGCCAAGGAATTCGCCTTCCTGCCTGGCAACAGCATCGACGGAAAGACCGCAGTGGAGTGGGGTTGGGCAAACGCGGCGGTTCCGGCCGAGAACCTGATCGCGTGCGTCGAAGAACTGGCGGCTCGCATCGCCCTGGTTCCTCCGGGCGTACTGGCCGGAAAGAAACGCTCGATCAATCGGGCCATGGAAGCTGCGGGCTGGGATCAGGGCCTATCCGCCATCGCCGAGAGCGACGCCATACTTCACCTCGAGCCGGAAGTGCAGGAGATCCGCAAGATGTTGGCGACGAAAGGCCTCAAGGAAACCGTCGCGGTGTTCCGGGGCGCATCATCGCAGGATATTTTCCGCTCGCATTCCTGACCAATTCACGAATTCCAGTTCGATGCCCGGCATTTTCTCGGGGGAACTGACCTTCGAGGAGAGGACTTTCATGTCCCATGTCGCCTGCCCGTCGTAATGCGTGCGTATGTCCACCCAGCTTGGCGTAACGAATATGCCGGTAGCGTCGATGGTGCGGCGGGCAGGCCTGGACTGGTCACCCACTTCGACGATGCGGCCACGGCGATGCCGATATCTGCGGCGAAACGCGGCATTCCCGTACCATCGGCGACGTCGTCGCCCTTGAGGAGCAGATCGAGCATATGTGTCTCTCCCGATTTTCTCAGGATGATAGGTCGCGCCGCTCGTCGAGGGGCCTATCCGAACGTTAGGCGGAGCGGCGCAATGGGGGCGGCTCATAACGAAAGCGGAGTTTCGACAACCGCCGAAAACGCAGACGATCTACGCCTGAGAAGCGAAAATTTTGCTCTGAGCGTTTTGGAAGGGTCGGGCTTGTTGCCGCCGACAGCCGGGTCGTGGGGCGCTTCGACCGTTGCCCAAATGCTCGACAAATGACGTGAAGCAAGCATCTGACACGTAGTCAGGTGCTCTCGTACGTCCGGTCTCCGGGGAAACTTTCGACCAGAAAATCCATCGCCACTCGGGCACGCATCGGCATGCGCATGCCGCGAAATCCGTGGGCGACCATGATGGCGAGCGGCGCGATGCGGGCCTCTGGCAACACTTGCACGGCCGTTCCGCGCGCAATGTCCTCCTCCACCTGGATACGCGGCAGCAGGCCGATGCCCAAACCTCCGCGTGCCGCTCGCAGCACCGCTTCGCTGGTACTGGCCCGCAGGAACCCGTTCACCCGCATCTCTCGCCCCTCGATCGGCCACGGCTCGGCGCGGGCCGCATAGCCATAGGTGAGGCACTGATGCATCATCAGGTCCTCAGCGCTGGAGGGCTCGCCATGGGCCTCAAGATAGGCCGGCGCGGCGACGAGAATACGCGGAAGTTCCCCCAACATCACCGCCCCCGGAATCTGGCTCGCCCCAACTGTTAGCCACAGGTCCAGCCCGCCATCGTCGGCCACGTCGCGCCAGTCGGCGAACAGCAGTTCCACCATGAGGTCGGGGTGCCCTTCGCGCAGGCGCTCCAGACGCTGCGCATAATGCAGGCCCAGCGCCGTGGTCACGCCGATGCGCACAAGGCCCCGCGCTGCCACCGCACCGGCCAGATCCGCCTCCGCCTGACCGACCTGATCGAGAATTGCGACGGCATGTTCGGCCAATCGTTCACCATCGCCGGTCAGCGTCAGCCGGCGAGTGGAACGCTGAAACAGGCGAACGCCGAAATGTGCCTCCAGATCGTCAATTGCGCGCGCTATCGTGGTATGACTGAGGTTCTGCCGGCGCGCGAGGGCGGAGAAATTGCCCTCCTCGCTCAGTCGCACGAACAGTCGCAGGGATCGGATCAGGTCACTCATCTGAACGCATATAGCACAAGTGATGCACTCATTTGAGCTATTGCCTTCATTCCTGCACGGTTCGAATGAAGCGCTGCGGCCCCGAGAAGGCCAGAGTACTGAGAGGGACTCCCCATGACGAACCGTATCGCCCGTGCCGACCTGCGCCAGAAGGTCATGTCCGCAGCCGACGCCGCCGCGTTGATCCACAATGGCCAGACCGTGGGGATGAGCGGGTTCACCGGCTCCGGCTACCCCAAGGCCGTACCGATGGCGCTCGCCGCACGGATCGAAGCTGAACACGCCGCCGGCCGCCCGATGCGGGTAAAGGTCTGGACCGGCGCCTCGACCGGCCCGGAACTCGACGGTGCGCTGGCCAAGGCGGACGGCATCGAACTGCGCCTGCCCTACAATTCCGACCCCATCGCCCGCGAGAGGATCAACAAGGGCGAGATGGACTATCTCGACATGCACCTGTCGCAGGTGGCGCCGATGGCATGGCAGGGGTTCCTTGGGCCGCTGGACGTGGCGGTGGTGGAAGTGACCGCAATCCGGCCTGATGGCTCGCTGGTTCCCTCATCGTCGGTTGGCAACAACAAGACCTGGCTCGACCGTGCCGACGCGATCATTCTTGAGGTCAACTCGTGGCAGAACCCGGCGCTGGAGGGGATGCACGACATCTATTACGGCACCGCCCTGCCGCCCCGCCGCGTGCCGATCCCGCTGGTCCGCCCCGACGACCGCATTGGCCAGGCCACCCTGCAGTGCGACCCCGCCAAGATCGTAGCCATCGTCGAAACCGATGCGCCCGACCGTAACCTGCCTTTCACCGCGCCGGATGCCAGCGCGCTGGCGATTGCCGGGAACATCATCGAGTTCCTTAGCCACGAAGTTGCCAAGGGCCGCCTTCCAGCAGACCTGCTGCCGCTGCAATCGGGCGTCGGCAACATCGCCAATGCCGTGCTGACCGGCCTCATCGACGGACCTTTCAACAACCTGACCGCCTATACCGAGGTGATCCAGGACGGCATGCTTGACCTGATCGACGCGGGCAAGCTGCGTATGGCCTCCGCCACCGCGTTCTCGCTTAGCCCCGAGGCGGCGGAGCGCATCAATGCCGAGATGGCGCGCTATGCCAGCCGCATGATTCTGCGCCCGCAGGAGATCAGCAACCACCCCGAACTGATCCGCCGTCTGGGCTGTATCGCCATGAACGGCCTGATCGAGGCGGACATATACGGCAACGTCAACTCCACCTGCGTGATGGGGTCGCGCATCCAGAACGGCATCGGCGGCTCGGGCGACTTCGCGCGCAATGCCTACGTCTCGATCTTCATGACCCCCTCCATCGCCAAGGGCGGCGCGATCTCGGCCATCGTTCCGCAGGCGGCCCACGTCGATCACATCATGCAGGATGTAGCGGTACTGGTGACTGAGCGGGGCCTTGCCGACATGCGCGGCTTGCCCCCACGCAAGCGCGCCGCGCTGGTGATCGAGAACTGCGCCCACCCGATGTACCGCGATGCGCTGCGCGATTACTACGACCGCGCCTATCACGGCTCCTACGGTCGCCACGCCCCATCGCTGCCGGGAGAGGCGCTGTCATGGCATCAGCGCTTCATCGATACGGGCACTATGCTGCCGGCGTGACGAAGGCCTGGGCTTTCGCTGTTATTCGACACTCGGGGCCCAGACAATTGACGCAAAAAACCGCCTGAGAATACCAGGCGGTTCCGTTAATTTAAGTCCGGGCTGTCACGTGTGACTGCCCGGACATGAGTTGGATCAGATTTTGTCGCCGAGAGCGCCCTTGACGCTTCCCTTGACGTCCTGAGCGGTGCCCTTGAGCTTCTGCGCGGCGCCTTCGGCCTGCAACTTTTCGTTGTCGGTCGCCTTGCCGACGGTTTCCTTCACGCTACCGGCAATTTTGTTGCCAGCGGCATCGAGCTTGTCAGTCAGTTCACCCATCTGAGTCTCCTTTGGCGTCCCGATGCGACCATCGTATCGGCTTGCTTCATACAAGCCTTAAGCGCGCCGCTGTACGAACGGTTCCCATCGGCGATGCCAAGAAATTCAGGCCGATCATACGCCGAGCGGCCGACCTTGACCTGGCCATACCCCACAGCGAATCCGTTCATGCCCTGCATTTATCAACGCTCGATCAAGGCTTTACGAATCTGTTCGACGACGGTTTCCAGCTTGTAGGGCTTTGCGACGAAACGTCCGCCATCTGGAACTTCATCGTCTGACAGCCTGCAATGGCCAGAGGTGATCAATAGCTTTATCTCGGGCCAACGTGCGTGAACGAACTCTGCAAGTTCCAGGCCATCCATTTTCCCCGGCATACGGATGTCGGTGAATAGCACTTCGACGTCCGCGCCGTTTTTGAGAATTTCCAGTGCCTCGTCCGCATTTTTCGCTTCCAGAACGCGAAAACCGGAATCTTCCAGCATGTCCACGCCGATCATTCGGATGAAGACCTCGTCCTCCACAATGAGGACTGTCGTCTCGACGGAATTATCGGCCATGCATATTTCCCAGATTTCGTCTCCCCTAAGCGGCTCATGGAATGCTTTGGTTCCTCATTCCTTGGAAGAAAGCATCGCCACCGGGTAAATGCACGTTAGCCGGCCTGGGTGCTTGTCAAATTCGCTACCAGACCGAGCGCAGATCTGCGCACATGCTGATGAAAGATCCTTCGGTAGTCTTTTAGAAAAATAGCATAGTCGGAAACACTGAAATGCGCCTGACAATCAACCACCGTACGAGTTATCAATATGCCCGCCGCATCATTCTACAGGCACACCGACTCGTCGTCACGCCGCGCGACAGCGGCGACCTGACCACCCTGGAGCGCTCCCTTCACTGTGAGCCGGAAGCGGACATATCGTGGACGCTGGATGTCCATGGCAACCTGATAGCAACCGCGACCTTCACCCAACCTTCGGACGAACTTACCATCATCAGCCACGCGGTGGTGGACCACAGGGCCCCCGAGTGGCCGATTTTCGCGATCGACCCGGCGGCACACAGCTACCCGTTCACCTACACCCTGGACGATCTCATCGACCTTGGAGCACTGGCACAGCCGGATTGGCTCACCCCCGGCGGCGATAAGGTGAGCGATTGGGCGCGCCGGTTCGTGATGGGGACGCAGACCGACACGCTGTCACTGCTCAAGGACATCAATTCGGGGGTGCTCGGCGACATTCGCTATCGTATCCGCGACGAAGAAGGCACCCAGTCTCCGGCCGAGACCCTTGCTCTTGGAAGCGGGTCCTGCCGTGATATCGCAGCATTGTTCATCGAAGCGGTACGGCATCTCGGGTTCGGGGCACGAGCGGTCTCCGGCTATCTTCTCGATATCGGCCCGGCAGATGGCAACGCCGGTTCCACCCATGCCTGGGCCGAAGTCTATCTCCCTGGTGCCGGCTGGATCGCCTTCGATCCGACCCATCGGCGTGTTGGCAGCGGACAACTCGTGCCTGTCGCATTTGCCCGTTTCAATCGGCAGATCATGCCCGTCTCGGGCGGCTATCTGGGAGCTGCCGAGGATTTCGTATCGATGGACGTTGCCGTGCGGATGAGCGAGTAGGCAGATAAGAGCGATCTCGCCCTGCATGCCGGCGCAGCGGCAAATTGGAAATGGCCGCCCGGGAACTCCAGGCAGTGCATGAAGGGGAAATCGCCGTGCTTTACTCAAGACACAAAGCGCTTGTGCCTTCAAGCAAGTGGATGCGCACATGGTGCCGCTGGGGCTGCGGCCTGATAGCGACGCTGATTGCAGTGGCGTCGCCGGCCGCCGATAGAGTACTCGAAGCAGTTTCCGACGACGAAGCCGAAATAACGCAGCTCGAACAAGCTTGCGATTCCGGTGTCATCGGCTCCTGCGCGGAACTGGGCGGACGGTTCGCAAACGGCAACGGGGTCACACAGAATCCAGCAAAGGCCGCCACTTTTTTCGACAAGGCATGTGAAGGCGGTGAAGCTGACAGCTGCACATTGCTTGGGATTGCGTACCATGAAGGACAGGGCGTCGTTCCCGCTCCCGAACGCGCTGCTTCTGCATTTGCCCGCGCTTGCGATTTGGGAGGCGCCGGCGCCTGCGGCAATTTCGGGCTCGCGCTGGTGAAGGGAGAAGGTGTCGCAAAAGACGTCGAGCGCGCCTTTGGCTATTTCACCCTGGCCTGCAAAGCGGACAATGCGGCGAATTGCTCCAGCCTGGGCGCCGCCTATTCAATGGGCATCGGCGTGCGCGCCAATGCTCGCAAGGCGAGGCGCCTGTTCAAAAAGTCCTGTGATGGGGGCGATGCCGGCGGATGTTACAACCTGGGTGTGGTGTACGATCAGGGCCTGGGCGTCAGCAAGGACCCGAAGCGGGCTGCGGCACTCTATGTTGGCGCATGTGATGAGGATGACGGCGCAGCATGTGGGAACCTGGGAACGCTGGTTCAAAATGGCAACGGCATTGCCAGGGACGTGGAACGTGCTGCCGAACTTTTCGGAAAGTCTTGTGAACTGGGCGATGCTGACGGATGCCTCAACCTTGGCCTTGCGTATAATGCGGGTGTGGGTGTCGGGCGCGATCGGGACCGGGCCAGGTCATATCTCGAACGAGCGATAGCGATCGAACCGGACAAGGCAGATGCGCGCCGCGCGCTGAACGACATGATGCCGGATTAACGCAGACAACGGCTGACGATCGCTTGGCAGATCGCCCCAAGCCTGCGATGGCCCACCGCATGACTGATGAGACAACCATGCTTGAGCCGGGTCGAAACTGCTGGCGGATCGAACCTGCTACCCGGGCCACGGTCATCGTCGATGCGGACGACTATTTCAAAGCCGCGCGTGCGGCGATGATGAATGCCAGGAAGCAGATATTGCTGGTAGGCTGGGATTTCGACGCGCGCATCCGCTTCGGCGGTGACGTCGATGATGGCGGCCCGGATCGGGTCGGAGAATTTCTAAGCTGGCTGGTGAAACGCACGCCGGGCCTGCACGTCCATATCCTGCGGTGGGACACCGGCGCGATAAAGACGATCTTCCAGGCGCAGACGTTGATGCGGATGGCACGGTGGATCAAGGACCCCCAGATTCACCTGCGCCTGGACGGCCATCACCCCCCGGCCGGATCGCACCACCAGAAAGTGGTCGTGATCGACGATGACGTCGCTTTTTGCGGCGGCATCGACATGACCGTGGATCGCTGGGACACCCGCAACCATGCCGACGACGAGCCGCGCCGTGTCGAGCCGGACGGCACCCCCTACGGACCGTGGCACGATGCCACGACGATATTGCAGGGACCCGTCGCGCGCGCTCTGGGTGATATGTGCCGGCGGCGCTGGGAAGTCTCGGGAGGCGGCACCCTCGAGCCGGTCGAGGGTATCGATGACGACTGCTGGCCCGATCACGTCGCAGCCGACTTCACCGACGTCGAGGTCGGCGTCGCGCTCACCGTCCCTGAGATGGCGGACCAGGAACCTCGCCACGAGATCGAGCAGCTCTACGTCGACCTGATCGCGCGCGCAAAACGGTGGGTCTATGCCGAAAGCCAGTATTTTGCCTCGCGCAAGGTGGCAGAAGCGATTGCGAAGCGGCTGGCCGAGCCGGACGGCCCGGAATTCGTGATCGTCCATCCGACCAACGCGCAGGGCTGGCTTGAACCGATCGCCATGGATTCAGCGCGCGCCCGTCTGGTCGAAGCGCTGCACGAGCAAGACCCTCACGGTCGCCTGCGGCTCTACCACCCCTTTACCGCCGGCGGCGAGGCGATCTACGTCCATGCCAAGGTGACGGTGATCGATGACGAAGTGCTGCGCGTCGGATCGTCGAACTTCAACAATCGCTCGCTCAGGCTGGATACCGAATGCGATGTCGTCATCGATGCCGCACGGCCAGCCAATGCCGATGAGCGCGAGACGATCGCGGGCATCCGCAATTCGCTGCTGGCCGAACATCTCGATAGCGATTGCGAGTCTGTCGCGGCGCTGATCGCCGAGACCGGATCGATCATCCAGACGGTCGAGCAACTGCGGGGGCCCGGCCGGTCGCTGCGCCCCTACGAAGTACCCGAACTCGATGCGGTGCGTGAATGGCTGGCCGACAACAAGATACTCGACCCGGAAGGGCCGGGAGAGATGTTCGAAGCACTTTCCAAACGCAAAACTCTGCTGAAACGCCTGCGCCCCCATCTTCACCGCAGCGACGGCAGCCTGTCTCCGATCAGGACCGCCGCGACGGTCAGCGGAGCCGCAGTCGGCGCCGCCTTGATCGGCCTGCTCGTCTTAAAGGGCCAGAACAGGAAATAGGAGGATCACGCGCTCAGCGCACGGAAGTTCGGCGTTCGAGACGGTTCCGCTCAGCGTTGCGGGCCTTGTCCAAAAGGATAGGAAGGGAAGCGCCACTGGACGCAGCCTCCCCTCCTACCTATATACCGCTCGGTATGAAATGTTCGGCCCCCAATACGGCCCCCACTGCGAGTCGGGGCCGACCGCGTGAATTCGATCCTGACAAGGCGCTTGCTTCCGCGCTGCGCGTATTCTGGACGCGCGGCTATGAGGGCGCGTCGATGGCGGAACTGACCGAAGCCATGGGCATCACCAAGCCCAGCCTCTACGCGTGTTTCGGCAACAAGGAAGCGCTCTTCAAGAAGGCGCTGGAACTCTACGAGCGTGACAAGCTGGCCTATGTCGGCAAAGCGCTCGATGCGCCCACCGCCCGCGGCGTGGCCGAGCGTTTGCTCAACGGTGCCGTCGCGACGCATTGCGGCACCAGCGATCCCCACGGCTGCCTTGGCGTCATCAGCACGGTCGCCTGCGCGACTGAAGACGATTCGATCCGCGAGCATGTCATCGCCAGGCGCATCGCGACAGAGGCGGCCATCGCCCAACGCTTTCTGCGTGCACAGAGCGAAGGCGATCTGCCCGGCAGCGTCGACGCGAAAGCGCTGGCCGGTTGCCTGACCACTGTCCTTCAGGGGATGTCGGTCAAGGCGCAGGGATGTCTTTGCCCCACCGAACTGCAAGGTACGGTCGACTCTTTCCTGTCGATGTGGCCCAGCCGCTAGGGCTAACTTTCGGGAAAGGCGCCGAGGTGCGAAGGCGCTCCTAGGCGAAGCCGGGCGCGGCGCCTTCCACGCCTCCCGCAAAAATTTCATTCAACTGCGGTTCACCTCTTGAAAAGCGCTGGCGCGACCTAATTTACCGGTCGGTACAGAAAGCCGCTTGACGCAACGCAGCATGGAATATATACCACTCGGTATAGAAAGTCACTGCCCGACTCGCCGCCGACACGGCATCGGGTAATCCCTCAACAACCAGCTGGCCCTCACAGGCCGGTCATGGCGCCTCAACCCACGCGGGTCGCAGGCCCACATTACGCAGAACTGGCAGTTGCCCGGTCGGACACCCGTGTCCGCCGCCGGCCGACTGCACCCGAAACCCTTCCGGCTGCCCCGAGCCGGAAGTTGCCCCGGTGTGCGCCCTTCCCCCGTCCCGGGGCGTGCGCCGGGGCACTCCAGGAAGGAGCACGAGACATGGCCTTCATCGATTTCGCCGATGCAGCACACCAGGCGCTGCCCATCGCAATTTCCGTTCCGGCGCACCCGACCGGCGAAATACAGCCACTTTCCGCGCTGGAACACCGCGTCGTCGCGCTCGCGCGCGAGGACGGCCTTGGCACCCTGCGCCCCCAGCGCAAGCGAGGCTGGCTTTCGCGGCTGATCTTCGGCCCGACGCCCCCTTCGGCCATGCTGGCCAACGAACAGCTCGAAGCCCTTCGGCGCCTGGCGGTCCACGCCTGGCACCAGGGCTACACCCTGCCGGTCTCGGCGCTGAAGGAGGCCCGCGCGGCTGGTCACAGCGAAGCCAAGATCGGTGCCGTCATCGATATAATCGGCCGCTCGAAAGCGCCCTTCCGGAGGCTCGCCGCGTGAATCTCGCCACATCTCTTGAAATCCCTTCCGAATACGCACGGGACAGCGACGTAAGGACCGAGCGCGGCTCGTCCTCGCGCCGGATGCCGGTCGTCATCGGCGCCCTGGCGCTGGTCGCGGTCGCAGGCCTGGGCTGGAAATTCCTCCAGCCCGAGCCTGCCGCCGCGCTGCCACCGCCAACCGTTGTCCAGACCGCCCATCCGCTGGTGCGGGACGTGACGCAGTGGGACGATTACGTCGGCCGTTTTGCCCCCAGCAAGACGGTTGAGGTGCGCCCGCGCGTGTCGGGTGCGATTACCCAGATCCTGTTCAAGGACGGCGACTATGTTCAGGCCGGGCAGGCGCTGTTCGTGGTCGACCAGCGCCCCTACCGCGCCGCCCTTGCAGAAGCGCAGGCGGATGCAGCATCGGCCAGCGCCAATCTGGCCCTCGCCCGATCCGACTATTCCCGCGTTGCCGGGCTGACCGGGGACGAGGCGATGGCCGCCAGCGAAGTCGATCAGCGCCGCGCCCGGGTGCGCGCCGCCGAGGCTGCACTGGCCGGCGCGCAGGCACGGGTACGCACCCGTAGCCTCGACGTGGAATTCGCCACCGTGCGCGCGCCAATCTCGGGCCGGGTGTCCGACCGCCGGGTGGATTCGGGCAACCTCGTCTCCGGCGACAATGGCGCCGGGGCTACGCTGCTCACGACGATCAACGCAGTTTCTCCGATCTACTTCACCTTCGACGCCTCTGAATCGCTGTTCCTCAAGACCCAGCGCGACAAGGCCGAAAAGCGCGATGCCGCTCCTGTCGAGGTTCGCCTGCAGGACGAGGCCGACTATCGCTGGAAGGGCAGGCTGGACTTCACCGACAACGGGCTGGACCCGCGTTCGGGCACGATCCGCGTGCGCGCCAGCCTCGACAACGCCGATGGGTTCCTGACCCCGGGCATGTTCGGCAACATGCGCCTCGCCAGTGGCGGCACGGTCAAGGCCATGCTGGTTCCCGACGCTGCGATCCGTGCCGACCAGACCCGCAAGGTCGTGATGGTCGTGGGCAAGGATGGCACCGTGGCCAGCAGGCCAGTCGAAACCGGGCCGCTGATCGGCGATCTTCGCGTCGTGCGCTCGGGTTTGAAGGCGGACGATACGGTGGTCATCTCCAACTACCAGGCCGTCGTCCCCGGCGCCCATGTGCAGACCAAGGCGGGCAAGATCGTTTCGGGCGCTCAGGTCCAGGCAGGACCCGGCCCGGCCGAACCGGCTGCCGCGCAGGCCACGCTTGTGAACTGACAGCGCCGATACACAAGAACCCGTCATCCTTCGCGAAAGCCGGGATGACGAGGAAATAGGACAGGCCGGCCGCGTTTCCGACGCGGAAGCCTTACGCCGTTCTCACCTCGACCTACCGCGCCACCGGCGCGCCGGAATGCCTTGCCTGCAGCCCCCGCTGCAAGCCTGCCCCGACGCGCGCCCAGAAGGGCCACCCAAAATGCGACTTTCCCGCTTCTTCATCGACCGCCCGATCTTCGCGGGCGTCATCGCGGTGATCATCACCGTGATCGGCGCGCTGGCGTTCGTCGGCCTGCCGGTCAGCCAGTATCCCGACATCGTCCCGCCCACCGTGACGGTGACCGCCCAATACCCCGGCGCCTCTGCCGAAACCGTTGCCGACACCGTCGCTGCTCCCATCGAGCAGGAGATCAACGGCGTCGACGACATGCTTTATGTCGACTCGCAGTCCACTGGCGACGGCAAGGTGACGATCACCGTCACCTTCAAGATCGGCACCGACCTCGACGCCGCGCAGGTTCTTGTGCAGAACCGCGTGGCAGTTGCTACGCCGCGCCTACCCGAAGAAGTGCAGCGCCTGGGCGTGATCACTCGCAAGTCTTCGCCTGACTTCTTGATGGTGGTCAACCTCCAGTCGCCCGATGGAACTTATGACCGCGACTACCTTTCGAACTACGCGCTAACCCAGGTCAAGGACCGGCTGGCGCGCGTGGAGGGCGTGGGCGACGTGCAGCTGTTCGGCGCGCGCGATTACGGAATGCGCATCTGGATCGATCCCGGCCGCGCCGCCGAAATGGACCTGACCGCCGGTGAGATCGTCGCCGCGCTCAGGGCCCAGAACGTGCAGGTTTCGGCAGGCTCCATCGGTGCGCCGCCGTTCGACAAGGGCAACGCCTACCAGGTCGGCGTGGAACTTCAGGGCCGCCTTGCCGACCCGAAGCAGTTCGCCGATATCGTGGTCCGAACCGATCCGGGCGGCCATCAGGTTCGCGTGCGCGATGTCGCCCGCGTTGAGCTGGGCGCGCAGGACTACAACACCAACACCTATCTTTCGGGCAAGCCCACCATTGTCATGGCGGTGCTTCAGCGCCCCGGCTCCAATGCGCTGGAATCCGCGCAGGCCGTCCGCGCGGAGATGGATACACTTGCCGCCAAGTTCCCCAAGGGCCTTGAATATTCGGTGATCTACAACCCCACCGAATTCATCGGCCAGTCGATCGACGCCGTCTATCACACCCTGTTCGAGGCGGTGATCCTCGTCGTCCTCGTCATCCTCGTGTTCCTGCAGAACTGGCGTGCGGCGATCATCCCGATCATCGCCATCCCGGTCTCGCTGGTCGGCACGGCGGTGATGCTGGCAGCCGTGGGCTATTCGCTCAACAACCTCTCGCTGTTCGGGCTCGTGCTCGCCATCGGCATCGTCGTCGATGACGCGATCGTCGTGGTCGAGAACGTGGAACGCTACATCGAGGAAGGACTAACCCCGCTCGAAGCCTCGCGCCGTTCGATGGACGAGGTTTCCGGCGCGCTCGTCGCCATCGTCCTGGTGCTCTGCGCGGTCTTTGTGCCGACGCTGTTCATCGATGGCATTTCCGGCCAGTTCTACAAGCAGTTCGCCGTCACCATCTCGACCGCAACGGTGCTGTCGCTGATCATCTCGCTCACCCTTTCCCCGGCGCTTGCAGCGATCCTGCTGCGCCACAAGGAACGCCTTGGCGAGGATGCGCCGCGCTGGCGCCGTCTCCTGCAATCGGCGGGCGACCGCTTCAACCACGGCTTCGAGCGGATGAGCGACAGCTATGCCCGCCTCACCGCCCGCCTCGTGGTTCTGCCCGCGCGCATGATGGCCGTCTACGGCGCCCTCATCGCCGCTACCGTGGGCCTGTTCTGGGCGACGCCGACCGGCTTCGTTCCGCAGCAGGACCAGGGCTACTTCCTTGCCGCCGCGTTCCTGCCCTCCGGTTCCTCGCTGGAGCGCACGGACCAGGTGACGCAGGACATCGCCAAGCGGCTGCTGCCGATCAAGGGCATTCGCGGCGCGGTGATGTTCGCCGGCTTCCACGGGCCTTCGCGCACCGCCGCTCCTGACGCCGCAGCGATTTACTTCCCCTTCAAGTCCTTCGAGGAGCGCAAGGAACTGGGCGTTACCTACGACCAGATCATGAAACAGGCACAGGATGCCATGAAGGGCTACGACAAGGCGCAGGTCCTGTTGATCCCACCGCCGACCATCAACGGCATCGTCCCCGCCGGCGGCTACCGCATGATCGTCGAGGACAATGAAGGACGCGGCTACAGCGACCTTGCCAAGGCCACCGGTCCGCTGATCGCCAAGGCCAACCAGAGCAAGGGCCTGCATCAGATCTACACCCTGTTCGATCAGAACACCCCGCGCGTCTTCGCCGACGTCGATCGTCGCAAGGCCGATCTGCTGGGCGTTCCTCCCGAGCGTGTGTTCGAGGCGCTTCAGGTCTACCTCGGCTCGGCGTTCGTGAACGACTTCAACCTGCTCGGGCGCACTTACCGCGTCACCGCGCAGGCCGACCAGGCCCATCGCGGCTCGGTCGCCGATATCGCCAACCTCAAGACCCGGTCGAATTCCGGCGCGATGGTTCCCATCGGTTCGGTCGCCAATTTCGAGGACAAGACCGGTCCCTATCGTGTCGTGCGCTACAACCTGCACCCGGCCATCGAGGTCGACGGCAACGTCGCCCCCGGATACTCGACCGGACAAGCGCTCTCGACGATGGAAAAGCTCGCCGACGATACCCTGCCCGCAGGCTACGGCCACGAATGGACAGGCATCGCCTACCAGCAGTCCACCGCCGGCAATACGGCAGGCGTCGTCTTCGGCATGGCGGTCCTGTTCGTGTTCCTCGTCCTTGCCGCGCAGTACGAAAGCCTGACCTTGCCACTGGCGATCATCCTGATCGTGCCGATGTGTCTTCTCGCAGCGATGCTGGGCGTCAACTTCAGGGGCATGGACAACAATATCCTCACCCAGATCGGCCTTGTTGTGCTGATCGCGCTGTCGGCGAAGAACGCGATCCTCGTGGTCGAATTCGCCAAGCAGGCCGAGGACGAACGCGGCATGTCTCCGGTGGAGGCCGCCATCTATGCCGCCCGGACCCGCCTGCGCCCGATCCTGATGACCAGCTTCGCGTTCATCCTGGGCGCCGTGCCTCTGGTTATCGCGGAAGGTGCCGGTTCCGAGCTTCGCCAGGCGCTGGGCACAGCGGTGTTCTTCGGCATGGCCGGCGTCACCGGGTTCGGCCTGCTGTTCACGCCGACCTTCTACGTCGTGTGCCGCAATCTTGCCGAAAGGCTCGGCGGCCGCCGCGGCCCGAACCATCACGCCAGCCACGCGCTGCAGCCGGCGGAATAATCCTGGCAGTCCAGGGTAGGCGGGATCGAACCTGCCGACCCTGGACTTGCCAAGGACCGCAAAATTCACACCGCCGCCAGTCGCGGCGAATGACAGGATATCTTCGATGATGACGAAGACCATCGCGGCCTTGCTGGCCGCAACCGCCCTTTCCGCCTGCGCGGTCGGCCCCGACCATGTCGCACCCACCCCGCCCCCGTCCGCCGAGGCGCCTTTCGTGGGCGTGCAGTCCGCCGAAGTGACCGCCGGCGCACCCGTGGCGCAGTGGTGGCACCTCTACAACGACACCGTGCTCGACGGCCTCGTCACCGACGCGCTAAGTGCCAACACCGACCTGCGCATCGCGCTGGCCCGGATAGAGCGCGCCCGTGCTTCCTTGCGCGGATCGCGATCGGATGCACTGCCCAGCACCGCCATCGACGCCACCGGCACCTATGGCCGCGCCTCGGAAAGTCAGGTCCTGCCCGGCTACGACCGCGAAGGCCGCCGCGTCGATGGCGGCATCTCGGTCGGTTACGAGCTGGACCTGTTCGGCCGGGTGAAGCGCGGGATCGAAGCCTCGCGCGCCGATCTCGGCGCTGCGCAGGAAGATGCCGATGCCGTTCGGGTGACCGTGGTGGCGGATACCGTGCGCGCCTATGTCGACGCCACCAGCGCAGGCGAACAGATCGACGTCGCCGAACGCACGGTGGACCTGCTCGCCCGGTCGGAGCGGATCACCAATGCCCGTTTCGAGCGCGGCCTCAACCAGAAGCTCGACGTGATCCGCACCATCCAGCTGCGCGAGGCTCAGGCCGCCGCGATCCCCGCGCTGGAGGCCCGCCGCGATGCAGCCCTGTTCCGCATCGCGGTGCTCACCGGCCGAACCCCGCAGGACCTGCCCGATGCGGTGATCGCCCGCACCACCACACCCGATGTCGGCCAGCCCATCCCGGTGGGCGACGGCGCCACGCTGCTGTCACGCCGTCCCGACGTGAAGGCCGCCGAGCGCCGCCTCGCCGCCGACACCGCGCGGATCGGCGTAGCCACGGCAGACCTCTATCCGCGCATCACGCTGGGCGGCTCGGTAGGCACCACGGCCGTGGGCGCCACCGAAGTGTTCGGCGGCGGCCCTCTCCGCTGGCTGCTGGGGCCGATGATATCGTGGGCCTTCCCCAACCAGGAAGCGATCCGCGCGCGTATCGGCGGCGCCAGAGCAGACGCCAAGGCGGACCTCGCCACTTTCGACGGCGCCGTTCTACGTGCGCTGGGAGAAACGGAAACCGCGCTTTCGGCATACCGCAACGCGCTGCTGCGCAAGGAGCGCCTCTCCGCGTCACGCGATGCCGCCAACCGCGCCGCGAACGTTGGCCTGGCCCGCCAAAGCCGGGGCGAAATCGACGCGCTCGCCGTGCTGGACGCCCAGCGCACCCTGGCGCAAGCCGAAGCGGACTCCGCCGCCGCAACCCGCGACGTGGCTTTTGCCCAAGTCGACCTGTTCCGTGCACTGGGCGGAACATGGCAGGACGCTCCGGCGACCTGACCGGCAGACGTCGTCCGATCAGGGTGCTCCCGTGTCCGGATGGCGGCAATCTGCTTTTGCAGCAGTGGCGATCATTGATGAGGCCGCTGATCGATGATCAGGACACGGAAAGCCTTGGCGGGTTTGCCTTGCCAGCGATGCGCAGCTGGCAAGGCAAACCCGCGCCGCGGGCTGTTGGAGCAGCCCGCGCGCAAGGTAGATCAGGCAGGCGCCCGCAGCGAAGCATTGGCCTTTTCTACAAGGACGCGCAGGTCCTGCTGCTCTGCATCGGTCAGGTCCGTCAGCGGCAGGCGCACCGGACCGGCGGGGCGGCCGATCACATTCATGCCCGCCTTGACGATCGAGACGGCATAGCCCGCATTGCGGTTGCGAATGGCGATGTACGGCAGCACGAAATCGCTCAGCTGGGCCATGACCGCAGCCTTGTCGCGCGCGCGTACGGCCTTGTAAAAGCCCAGCGCCCATTCCGGCATGAAGTTGAAAATCGCTGAGGAATAAGTCGTAACGCCCATTTCCAAATAGGCCGGGGCGAATGTTTCGGCGGTGGGCAGGCCGCCGATGTAGGTCAGCCTGTCACCCATCTTGGCATAGATGCGCATCATCAGTTCGACATCGCCGATGCCGTCCTTGTAGCCGATAAGATTGGCATTGCGTTCGCAAAGCGCGGCCAGCGTATCTTCGTTGATGATCGCATTGTCGCGGTTGTAGACGATCACGCCCAGCGAGGTCGCCTTGCAGACCGCCTCGATATGCGCGGCCAGCCCTTCCTGCGTCGAATTGACGAGGTACGGCGGCAGCAGCAGGATGCCGTTGGCGCCGGCCTGCTCTACGTCGCGGGCGATCCCTGTGGCGATTGCGGTGCCATAGCCGCAGCCCGAAAGCACGGGCACCTTGCCGCCCGCTTCCTCGACCGCAGCCTTGACCACCACCGGCACTTCCGCCGGTGTCAGCGAGAAGAATTCGCCGGTGCCGCCGGCGGCGAACAGGCCCGCGACATCATAGTCGGACAGCCATGCGAGATGCTCGCGGTAGGCTCCTTCATCGAAGGCCATGTCCCGGTCGAAATGGGTGACCGGGAACGAGAGAAGGCCTGCGCCGATCCGGGCAGCCAGTTCCTGAGGCGACATCGCTAATGCTCCAATTGATCCTGTGGCACTTTGCTAGCCGTCCCGCGCCCGTGCACCCACCGCTTAGAATGGATCAATTCATGTCCACCCGGCATCGATGGAATGCGTCAGGCGGGATAACCTAGCGTCTTTCACTGAGAGCGGGCAGCATGTACGCATCGATCATGTTCGAACTGACACACTTGCGCTGCTTCGTCGTTCTGGCCGAAGAACTCCACTTCGGCCGCGCGGCAGAGCGTCTGCACATGACCCAGTCGCCGCTCAGCCGGCAGATCCAGGTCCTGGAACGTATCCTGGGGGTTGAACTGTTCAACCGCACCAGCCGCCGGGTCACGCTGACGCTGGCCGGTGAGACCTTCCTCCACGAAGCGCGGCGCATCGTCCGCCTGTCCGAAAGCGCGGCGCTGGCGGCGCGGCGGGTATGGAAAGGCGAGACGGGGCGCATCTCGATCGGCTTCACGGCGGTCTCGGGCTATGTCCTGCTGCCGCGCATCGTCAAGCGCGCGGCGGTGGAGCTGCCGGGGCTGGAATTGCAATTGCATGAACTGGTCTCTGGCGATCAGTTCGAAGCGCTGCATACCGGGCTGATCGATCTTGCGCTGGTACGTCCGCCGATAGACCGGGTGCAGTTTGATTCCGCACCGCTGCTGCTGGAAAACCTGCTTGTCGCCCTGCCCGAAGATCATCCGCTGGCAGGGCAGGAAAGTTTCGGCCCGGCAGACTTCGACGGTATCGACCTTGTCATGTATGCCCAGCGCGGCGCCGGATACTTTCACCGTTTGCTCAGCAGCCTGTTCGAGCGGGCCGGAGCAGCGCCGAACTACGTACAGTATGTCACCCAGATCCATTCGCTGCTCGGCCTTGTGGGCGCAGCGCTGGCGCCGGGGATTGTGCCTGAAGCGGCAGCGGGCCTGCACCCGCGAGGGGTGGTGTTCCGCCCGTTCGTGAGCGAGCCGGAAACGCCGGTGGAACTGCACCTTGCCTGGCGGCGCGAGAGCGAGAACCCCGCCCTACCGGCATTCCGGGACTTGTGCCTGAAAGCGGTATCGGCGGGGTGATGTCTTCCCCAATACGGGGAGAACAACTTTTCACGCCATCAAATCGGGCCACGCCAAAGTCGGCTGCTGGCTATGACGGTTCATCTCCAGCGTAATGCGCGCGCCTGACCCCGGGTCGATCCGCAAGGCCAGATCACGGCTGGCGACAGGAATGCGCCGGTCTCCCAGCCGCACCGCCTCGATCCGGTGCTCGCCGTACCCGCCGCCCCGGATCACGAGCCGCCGCGCCAGCGCCGGGTTGAGGTTCACCAGCGACAGCGTCGTCGTGTTCGCGTCCAGCTTCTCCACCAGCACTGCCACGTCTTCGGGCAAGCCGGGACGCCTGCGATCGGCATCGAAATGCCGCAGCCGGGCAAACAGCAACGTGCCGCCCTGGTTCGGCGAAGTTGGCGACCAGGGCGGGCGGGCGACGTGGATCGCCCCCATCGTCTGGTGCATCAATGCCGTCACCGAAACCGGATTACGCTCGATCGGATTGTCGGCCAGGCGGGTCTTCGCGGTAGTCTTGTCCTCACGCACGCGGACGAGCTGCGTGCGCACCCGCTCCATGTCGGCCAGCAGGGCCTGTTCGGCCCAGTCCGGCGCCTTGCCGTCGAGGAACTGTGTCCACGGCGTCGGCGCCATCGCGGCGCGGTCGCTATCCTGCATCGAGAGATACCAGATTTCGCCCGTGTTGAAGCGGTAAGGACCGGGCTTGAAGCTGTACCAGCCCTCGCTGCCGTGCATTGTCGGAGCCGACATCACGCCGTCCACCTTGCGCGAAGCCGCATTGATCCGCGCGTTCTGATCGCGCCACACCTGCAGGTAGCGATCGTCGCCCGTGGCGATATAGGCGTTCATGAATCCCATGATCGCGCGCGGGATGCGGTTGCGGTCTTCCCGCTTGCCGGTGACGGGGTTTATCGGGCTGAACCCCCAGCCGTAGGTGCCGCCATACCACTTGCCGCCCGCGCCGCCGCCGATGGTGCCATCAGGGCCGATGTTGCTGGGAAGGATGCCGTCGTTGGCGCGGGCGCGCGCTGCCCATGCCTCGACATATTCAAGCATCCAGTCGTGAAACCGGTTCTCGCCCGTCAGCATCCAAGCGTTGAAGCCCAGCGCGGTGGAGTGGAGGTTGAGCGGATTGTCCCCCACCGTCTCGGTATATTCGCGGTAGTGTTCGAGCGTGTCTGCGTAACTGGTCTCACCGTGGACCATTTCGAAAGGCGCGGTGTCGAACGGATCGCCCGCCCAGTCGAGCATCGTCGCCGGGCGCATAAGCGGGCCGATGCTGCCGTTGAACATCGAGCGGATCAGTCGCAGCTTCGGGTCGTAGTTGGCCGCGATAGGATCGCGCCCGGTGTAGAAATCCGCGAAACGGCGCGCGCGCTCGATCAACTTGCGGTCGTCGGGCGTGCACAGACCGAGCTGATTGAAGGTGGTCAGGCCTTCGGAGATGTGTTGCCAATCCATCTGGGGCGGAAATTCGCGCACGTACATGCCATTTCGGCCCATCGGCACGTCACGCGTTCTGGCCCGCGAATATTGCGCGAAATGCGCTTCCTGAACGGCGCGGGCCAGTTGGAGGATATGGTCGCCTCCGCCCATCAGGTACAGATAGGGCCAGTCGTTCACTGCCTCGATGGCATCGTCCGGGCCATCGTTGGCACCCCAGCGCAGGAATGCCTCGATCTCGTGCTTCTGGTTGAAGTAGCGGTCGTGGAACGCCTGCGCGGCGTCGCCCTGCATGGCGATCAAATGGCGCTGCAACACAGCCCAGCGCGGCGCCGCCATCGGCGTGTCGATGGCGATCTCGGGCGCCTTGCGGGCCTCGGCGGCAAGGCCGGGCACCGCGGCGGTCAGCGCAACGATACCGCTGCCGGCAAGGAGGGAGCGTCGGTCGAAATTCATGGTACCAGCTCCAGGCGTTCCAGCTTCTGCACGATGAAGAAGTAGGCGACGATGGTCAGCAGGCAATGCGCGCCGACAAAGACCAGCGCGGTATCGAACGACCCGGCACTGGCGACCAGCACGCCTACGACAATGGGGGTGACGATACCCGCCGCGTTGCCGAACGTATTGAACACGCCCCCGGCCAGCCCTGCCAGCTTGCGGGGCGCGACATCGGACATCACCGCCCAGCCGAGCGAGGCCACGCCTTTGCCGAAGAACGCCAAAGACATCAGCAGGATAACGCCCCAGCGGCTCTCGACATAGGCGGCGGCCATGATCAGGCTGGCCAGCAGCATCCCGCCCAGCAGGGGCGCCTTGCGCGCCAGCGTGATGGACCCGGTCCGCGCGAGAATTTTGTCAGATACAACGCCCCCCGCAACCCCGCCGACGAAGCCGCACAGGGCCGGTACGGCGGCCACGAAGCCCGCCTCCAGAATGTCGAACCCGCGATCCTTGACGAGGTAGATCGGAAACCACGTCACGAAGAAATAGGTCAGCACGTTGATGCAGTACTGGCCCAGATAGATGCCGATCATCATCCGGTTCGCAAGCAACTGGCGCACATTGTTCCAGGTGAAGGTCGGATCGCCGCGCTTGCCCTTCTGGCTATCGAGTTCGACCAGCCCGCCGCCTTCGCGAATAAGGTCGATCTCGGCCCGGTTGGCCCACTTGTGCCTGACGGGATCACGAATGAAAGCGGCGAAAGCCAGCATCGCCATCAGGCCCAGTCCGCCCATCACGAAGAACACTGCCCTCCAGCCGAAGGTATGGACCACCCAGCCCATCAGCGGCGCAAAAGCAACCAGCGAGAAATACTGCGCGGAATTGAAGATCGCCGATGCCGTGCCTCGCTCCCTCGCCGGGAACCATGCGGTGACGATGCGGGCGTTGCCGGGAAAAGAGGGCGCTTCGCATAACCCCACCAGAAAGCGCAGCACGAAAAGCTGCGCGACCACGGCTGCTCCGGTCAGGAAGCCCGCAAAGCCCTGGATCGCAGTGAAGATCGACCATGTACCGATCGCGGCGATGTAAATCGGCCGCGTCCCGAAGCGATCGAGCAGCAACCCACCCGGAATCTGAGCCGCAGCATAGGCCCATGCGAATGCGGAGAGAATGAACCCGGTTTCGATCGCCCCCAGCCCCAGCTCATCCGAAGCCGAGGCACCGGCAATCGAAAAGGTCGAGCGGTCCGCGTAGTTCAGCGAGGTGATGACGAAGACCAAAGCGATAATCAAAAACCGGACGCGCGTGGGTTTGGCGGTACTGGCGGGCGGGACGGCAATTTCGGCTCTGCTTGACACGTCCAACTCTCCCTTGCCCCATTTACGGGCTTATCCTTCGTCCAGACTAGGCGAGCGACGGGCGCCCCATCCATGCCGCAATTGAACTCGATCAATGCCGGCTGCGCATCATATATCGCACAGCCCGCCGGATGAACGAACTTCGCCCCAGCCTGAAGCGCGCTGCGCCCGTCAATTTGCCCTTTCAACCATCCCATACTGCAACCGATGCTGCGCGTGCATCGATCGTGCCCCTTTTCGCGGACGAAGCAATGAACGACTGCGCCTATCGTCCTAACATCAAATTCACGGTTGCTGACACCGGTATCAAGCTTACTGATAAAGCAGAGCCGGGGAAGCTCAACGATAACGGCGCACTTCAATGTGCCGGGTCGAACAAAAGGGGAGGATAACAATGAAGTCTTCAAAGGTACTTCGTCGCCGCCTGGCGCGCAGCGCTTCCATCACGGTACTGGCGATCGCCTGTGTTTCCCCGGCGATCGCGCAGGATGGCCAGGCCGACACCCTGGGCGGTGCCAGCCCCGCCGACATCATCGTCACCGGCTTTCGCAACTCAGTCCAGACCGCGCAGGCGGAAAAGCGCGAAGCAACCGGCGCGGTCGATGTCATCAAGGCCGAAGACATCGCCAAGTTCCCCGACAATAACCTCGCAGAATCCCTTCAGCGTATTCCCGGCGTCGCAATCTCGCGAGAGGGCGGCGAAGGGCGCAGCATCTCCGTGCGCGGCCTTGGCCCTGAGTATACCCGCGTGCGCATCAACGGCATGGAAGCAGTCGCCACGACAGGCGGCTCCGATGCCGGCGGCGGCGTCAACCGTGGTCGCGGGTTCGATTTCAACGTCTTCGCATCCGAACTGTTCAACTCGCTGACCGTGCGCAAGACCGCCTCGGCCTCGGTGGAAGAAGGCTCGCTGGGCGCCACGGTAGACCTTCAGGCGGCCCGCCCGCTGGATTACAAGGACAACTTCGTGATCGCCGGATCGGCCCGCGCCGGCTACAACGACCTGTCGAAAGCGTGGGACCCGCGCTTCGCCGGGCTGGTAAGCTGGCAGAACGACAGCGGCACTTTCGGCGTGCTCGCCTCGGGCGCCTATTCCACCCGCACCATCAAGGAAACCGGCCACTCCACCGTGCGCTGGAGCCCGGCGGGCGTCAACGGCGGGTTCAACGCCGCCTCCACCCTGCCTGGTTATACCGCCGCCCAGATCAACACCGCACCTGCGGCAGACGGCTCCAACTGGGACAGCCTGATCTACCACCCGCGCATCCCGCGCTACGATACCTGGACCAACGATATCAAGCGCCTGGGGTTAACCGGCGCAGTCCAGTGGAAACCTTCGGATCGCACCGAAATCACCGTCGAGGGGCTCTATTCAAAGTCCGAGACGAAGCGCCAGGAAAACTACATCGAGGCGCTGTCGTTCAGCCGCACCGGGGCGTCTGGCAAGTCGCAGACGATCATCCGCGACGGCGAAGTCAACGACCAGAACGAGCTGGTCTACGGCGTGTTCGATGATGTCGACATGCGCATCGAATCGCGCCACGACGAATTCAGCACCACGTTCTATCAGGTCAATTCGGAACTGAAGCAGGAACTGTCCGACACTTTCCGGTTCAATGGCTATGTCGGCTATTCCAAGTCCAAATTCGACAGTCCGGTCCAGACCACCGTGGTACTTGACCGCCTGAACTCAGACGGCTTCAGCTGGGACTACCGCGACAACGACCGTTCGCCGACGATTAACTGGGGTTTCGACCCCAACAACCCGGCAAGCTGGTCGTTCATCAACGGCACATCCGACGTGCGCATCCGCCAGAACGAAGTCACCAACGACTACCTCTCGACCAAGCTCGGCGGGCAATGGGATCTGGCCGAAGGCTTCAAGTTGTCGTTCGGCGGTGAATATCGCCGCTTCCGCTACGATACCTTCGAATCCCGCCGTTTCGTCGCCGAAACCTCCTCGGGCACGCTGACCCCTGCGCAAGTTGCCGCACTGACCACGCCTTTCAATGGCGTGACCGGCGATCCCGCTTATGGCGGCTACGTCATCCCGAACCTGCAGGGCTTCGTCGATACGCTGAACATCTACTGCAACTGCGTGACCGATATCAACGGACGCGCCGTGGACTTCCGCGTCAACGACCGCGACGTCGCCGGGTCAAACCCCAACGCCACTGCGGCCAGCAACACCGGCAACATCAAGGAAGTCGACAAGGCGCTGTGGTTCCAGGTGGACTTCGAGCAGGAGTTCGGCGGCATCACCATCCGCGGCGATGCGGGGATGCGTTACGTCAAGACGCAGCAGACCTCGTTCGGCTATGGCCTTGCCAGCGGTGTCGCCACGCCGATCACGGTCAAGCGCAGCTATGAGAACTGGCTACCTTCGATGAACCTGGTGGCGGAATTCTCTCCCGAATTCCTCGTCCGCTTCGGCGCTGCGCAGGTCATCACCCGTCCGGGGCTGGGCGCGCTTTCTCCCGGCGGCAACCTGATATTGCAGGCCGCGAACCAGGTGTTCAACCAAGGCAACCCCTACCTGAACCCCACCGAGGCGTTCAACCTCGACCTTTCGGCCGAATGGTACTTTGCCCCCGGATCGCTGCTGGGCGTCAGCCTGTTCCAGAAGGACATCGGCTCGCTGAGCGGGACCCAAATCTCGACACTGGTGCCGTTCAACCAGCTCGGCTTCCCTCTGAACCTGGCGACCGATCAGGGCCTTGCCCCCGACGTGCCGGTTACCGTGCGCCGCACGATCAACGGCGACGGCGGCAAGCTCAAAGGCTTCGAGGTCAACTACCAGCACCAGCTCGATTTCCTGCCCGGTATCTTCAGCAACCTGGGCATCCTGGCGAACTATACGTACGTCAAGGCCGACCTTAAGTATCCGGGTCCCGGCGGTATCGGCGTGGTCACCGGCCCGCTCACCAACTTGTCCAAGCATACCGCCAACGGCACCCTGTTCTACGAAGACAAGCTGCTTTCCCTTCGCGGTTCGGTGTCCTACCGTTCGGGCTACGTGGAATCTTTCGGCGGCGGCGCACGCGACCAGAACACCGAGGAAGGCGTCAACAGCGCGATCAATGTCGACGCCTCGATTGGCGTGAACATCACCGATGCCCTCACCCTTACCATCGAAGGCAACAACCTCACCAACGAGCGCAAGGACCAGTACATCGACAAGGATAACCGCGTCGTGCTGAACCACACCTTCGGGCGCCAGTTCTACTTCGGCGTGCGTTTCAAGTACTGACGGCTGACCCCGGCC
>Ga0308165_1001579_pt1 | contig 31249 bp, 25 predicted proteins | sample PhyWR2_FD_201032 | JGI IMG/M metagenome (GOLD analysis project Ga0308165, IMG submission 201032) | Phyllosphere microbial communities from UC Gill Tract Community Farm, Albany, California, United States - DLSLW.R2 | ecosystem: Host-associated > Plants > Phyllosphere > Unclassified | place: USA... | reverse complement strand
GGTTCGATGATGACCAGGCCTTCGATATCGGTTGGAATTACGTTCACGCACCAACCCCTTCCATCAGCGCATTGCGGTTCTGGAGCAGGTTCAGCAGGTAGGCGCCGTAACCGCTCTTCACCAGCGGCGCCGCGATCTGTTCAAGCTGGGCATCTTCGATGAAGCCCTGGCGCCAGGCGATTTCCTCGGGGCAGGCGATCTTGAGGCCTTGGCGTTCCTCGATAATGCGCACGTAGTTGGCCGCATCGAGCAGCGAACCGTGCGTCCCGGTGTCAAGCCAGGCGTAACCGCGACCCATGATCTCCACCGAAAGCTCGCCCTGTTCGAGATAGAGGCGGTTGAGGTCGGTGATCTCCAGCTCGCCGCGCGGGCTGGGCTTGAGGTCGCGGGCCATGGCGACGGCCTGGTTGTCGTAGAAATAAAGGCCGGTAACGGCATAGTTCGACTTGGGCTGCTCCGGCTTTTCCTCGATCGTCTCGGCCCGGCCCTCGGCATCGAACGAGACGACGCCGTAAGCCTTGGGATCGCTGACATAATAGCCGAAGACGGTTGAGCCCTTTTCGCGACAATCCGCGTTCTTGAGCAGTTCGGGCAGGCCGTGGCCGTAGAAGATGTTGTCGCCCAGGATCAGCGCGGAAGGGTTGTTACCCACGAAATCGGCGCCGATGTGGTAAGCCTGCGCAAGGCCAGCCGGTTCGGCCTGGACCGCGTATTGCAACTCGACACCAAAGTTCGACCCGTCACCCAGCACGCTCTTGAATGCGGCCTGGTCGTGCGGGGTCGTGATAATCATGATTTCCCGGATTCCGGCCAACATCAGGACCGAGAGGGGATAGTAGATCATCGGCTTGTCGTAGACGGGCATCAACTGCTTCGAAACGCCCCGCGTCAGCGGGTAAAGGCGAGTTCCAGACCCACCTGCGAGAATGATACCTTTTCTCAACTCCAACCCCTTTCTGAAATCACCAAATTGTTACAATAATTTCAGTGGACGAAGTTACACAAAATCGGGAGACTTCATCGAAGCCTCCCTTATTTGAGCCGCTGTAAAGTTGCCTAACATTTAGGTGCAATATCTTAGGCAATTCACTGAAATCGTAACAAACCAAACTTCGATGTAATCGGGAATAGCACGTAGCCCTCATCGGAGAATTTATGCTGCAATGCAATAGGGCAGACGCTCGCGTTATGCCTTGTTTTTTGGCGCCCTGTCGCATGCCTGTTGGCTTGAGAATTCACGTTGCCATCGCGCGAAACGATTTAGTTGCAACTACTTGCCCCTTGCCGGGTACCTGTCCCGATTACATGGGCATACCCGGCCTATTCCAAATCGGGCCTAAAGCACCTTTTCGTAAACCGCGTATTCCCGGTTGACCTTGCTGCTGATGGCGTCGGCGATCGCGACCATGCCTTGGTTATCCTCCAGCACCCAACCGATCTCGGCGCGCTTGGTCCCGAAGTTCGCGATTGCGGCACGCCGGATGTATTCGATCATCATGAAGGCCAGCTGACTGGCGAGGCGCGATGACTGCAGGCTCTTGCGGACCCCCATCAGCGGCACGCGCATATCGGCAGGCTTGGGCTTGCGCAGCCACAGCAGCAGCTTGATCAGCCCCAGGATCGACGGCTTTCCGCTGCGCTTGTTCACCCGCATCTGGATGCCATTGAGGTCCGGCAGGGTCATCATGAACGCCACCGGCTCGCCATCATATTCGGCGATGTGGATCAGCGCGGGATGGACCAGCGGCTTGAGAGCCTTGCCGGTATAGGCAATCTCTTCGGGCGTGAAGGGGACGAAACCCCAGTTGTCCGACCAGGCGTCGTTGAGAATCTCGCAGATGATCGCGGCATCGCGGTCGAACTGTTTAAGCTCCACCTCGCGGATGCGAATACGCGCGTTCTTCTCGCCGGAGGAAACGATGCGCTGGATCAACGGGGGAAATTCCTTCCGCACGTCCAGATCGAAAGTACGCAGCGTCTTCACCAGGCCATAGCCGGCGCGCTCGATCCAGCCCTGATAGGCTGCATTGTGGTGCGCCATCATCACCATCGGCGGGTGATCGTGGCCCGAGACCTGGATGCCCGGCTCCTCCCAGACGGAGAGGTTCATCGGCGCGATGACGCGCGTCATGCCCTGCCCGCGCAGCCATTCCTCTGCAGCGGCGATCAGCGCGCGCGCGGTATCCTCGCTATCCGCCTCGATCGCGCCCCAATTGCCGGTGCCGGGGCCCATGCCCTGCTCGACCGGCTGTTTCAGCGCCAGTTCATCGATATGCGCCGATATACGGCCGACAATCTTGCCATCGCGGCGAGCCAGGAACAGCTGAACCTTGGCATGCTCGAAAAAAGGATTCTTGCCCGGTGTGAACTTGGAAATCTCTTCCGAGCGCAAATTGGGCACCCAGTTTTGATCTGCCGCATTGAGCCGATAGGCGACATCGACGAAAGCGGCGCGATCGGCCTTGCTGGAGACGGGAGTGATCACTAGTTCGGCCATGGCCACGATGCTGCCTTTGTTTCGGCTTAGGGAAATGTGTGAGCGCGACGTGCTGCGCCAAGCGGCACATTGTCAAGCCCACTACCTGGCCGACGTGTGCGGCGATACACGGCAAACCCCGTCCGAGGCACGTCTTTGCCCGGATGTCTTTGGAACTCTTTGACGATGAATGTCCAGAAAGCGATCGACCCGACCACGACCAGCGCGCGCGATTCCGCGCCGTCTTCCACGTGGCATTCGCAAATGCCGGACGACAAGGAGATGCTGCGCGCCGCCGTCGAACTGACGCGCGACATCGCCGCCGCGCGTCCCGGCATCTACTGGACCGACATGCTGGCGAGCACGGCCGTCGGCTACGGCGCGCTGGCAGGTGCAATTCTGGTGGGGAATCCCCTGATCGCGGTGTTGCTGGGGCTGCTTTCGGCGCTGGCGCTTTACCGCGCGCTGCTGTTCATTCACGAACTGACCCACATCCACAAGGACGCCCTGCCCGGCTTCCGCTTCACCTGGAACCTGCTGGTCGGCGTGCCCATGCTGATCCCCTCGTTCATGTACGAGGGCGTTCACACCCAGCACCATGCCCGTACCCGCTACGGCACGCTCGAAGATCCGGAATACCTGCCGCTGGCGCTTATGAAGCCGTGGAGCCTGCCGGTCTTCGCCCTCACCGCGATTCTGTTGCCTCCGGCACTTCTGGTCCGTTCGGCCCTGCTGGTGCCGCTGGGCGCCCTGATTCCGCAATTGCGCACCCAGGTCTGGGGCCGCGCATCGGCTCTGGCCATCAACCCGCAGTACCGCCGCCGCAAGCCGGAAGGCGAGTTTGCGCGCATGGTTTTCTGGCAGGAACTGGGCTGCTCGGCATGGGCGCTGTCCGTCCTGGCTGCCAGCATTGCCTGGGGCTGGCGCCCTCTGGTGATCGCGCTCTGCGTGGTTTCGCTGACGGCTTTTCTCAACCAGGTCCGCACGTTGGTCGCGCACCTCTGGGAGAACGACGGCGAGGCGATGACGGTCACGGCGCAGTATCTCGACTCGGTAAACGTACCGCCGCCAGCGCTGATTTCCTGGCTCTGGGCTCCGGTCGGCCTGCGCTATCATGCGCTGCATCACCTGCTGCCCTCGATGCCCTATCACTCGCTGGCCGAAGCTCACCGCCGCATCAGTGCGCATCTGGGTGAAGCGTCGACCTATCGCAAGGCGAGCTATCCGGGCCTGACCCCGCTGCTGGCAAGGCTGGCGCGCAGTACGATGGCGGCCAGGTAAGCGGAAAATCTGAGCGCAAGAGGAGCTGCCCGGACTACGGCGCCGGGCGAAAAGCCCCTTCCCCGGATCGGAGAAGGGGGGAAACTCTATTCCTCGGTGCGGATCAGTACCGTCTCGCCGATGAGCGCGAAGAGCAGGAAGGGCGCCCAGGCAGCGATGAACGGCGGGTAGCCCCCGAAATTGCCCATCGCCAGCGCCGCGTTGTCGAACACGAAGTAAGCGAACCCTAGCGACATCCCGATCACCGCGCGGATCAGCAGCGCCCCCGATCGCGCAAGGCCGAACGCGGCCACTGCGCCCAGCAGCGGCATCAGCGCCGAAGACAACGGCCCCGACAGCTTGTGCCACCACGCAGCATCGAGGTCGGTCGTACGCCGCCCCGCTTCGTGGACGGCGTTGATCGAGCCGGCCAGCGTAAAGATGTCCTGCGCATCCGCATCGACCTTGGAAATATAGATCTTGGCCGGCGTGATCCCCGGCGCCACCGTCGCGAAGGCAAGGCGGCTGGTGGTGGTGTTGGCCACATCGAACCTGACGGGGCGATCCAGCTTCCACCCAGGGTTCATGAAGGTGGCCCGATCGGCGCGCAGCTGCTCGACGATCATGTCGTTGGCGTCGCGGCGATAGAAGGTGACGCCGTTCAGGGTCAGCGCATTGCCCTCACCGGTCAGCGACTGTGCCAGCAGCAGGTCGCGCCCGTCGGCAAGGTAGAGGTTCGCTTTCGGCCCGGTAGCCTTGGGGATCGGGCCATAGTCCACCGCGGCCCAGGCAGCGAGCGTCGCGGTCGCGCGCGTCACTACACGCTCGTTGAAGGCAAAACTGAAGCCGGCGATCACCATTGCGGTCAGGATCAGCGGCGCCAGCACCTGATGCGCCGACAGCCCTGCCGCCTTCATCGAAATGACTTCGCTGTTCTGGTTGAGCGTGGCCAGCGTGATGATCGTGGCCAGCAGCACCGAATAGGGCAGGAACCGCGCAACCAGCTGCGGCGCGCGCAGGGTCACATAATACAGCAACTGCATCTGCCCATTACCCTGATGCGCCAGGATATCTCCGCTCTCACCCAGAAGATCGAGGACCTGGAGCACCAGCACCAGCATGACGAGGACTGCGAAAATCCGGGTGATGAACAGCCGCGCCAGATAGAACGTCAGCGTGCGCGACGGAAAGAATTCAAGCTGCATGTCAGGTCTGGTCCGCCGGAGTGGGCAGGATCGGGCCGCGCCGTGTCCGGCGCAGCAGCGACTTCACGCGCTTCATCACCTTGTCCGATGCGGTTTCAAGCCAGCCGAGCGGCTGGCCGCCGGGTACATAAGCGATACGCCAGTACATCCACAGGATCATCAGCGCGAAGACCAGGAACGGCCCCCACAATCCGAGAATCGGGTTGATCTTGCCGAGCGAGGCGACGTCGTTCGCGTACTGGTTGACCTTGTGATAGGCCACTACCATCACGATCGACACGAATAGGCCAAGCGCCGATGTCGAGCGCTTGGGCGGGATCGCCAGCGCCACCGCGAGCAGCGGCAACAGCAGCATCATCACGACTTCGACCATGCGGTAACTGAAATTCGCCTGGCTGGAGGCGCGCTCCTCTGGCGAGGCGCTCTTGTTCCAGCCCAGCTTCAACAGTTCAGGCAGAAGATATTCACGCTCCTGACCGCCGCGCTGGCGAAACTTCTCGATTGCAGGAAGCTCGATCGGCAGGTCGTGACGGGTGAAGGAGAGGACTCGCGGCATCTGGCCCGGCATGTCCTGAATGATTTGGCCCTGCTGCAGCCGCAGAATGATCGTGTCGGGCTGGTCCTTGAGCGCGAGAAAGCGCCCCTCGCGCGCCGAGATCGACATGACCTGGCCCTTCTGATTGGCCACGCGCGCAAAGATGCCCATCAGGCGCTGCCCGTTGTCCTGGCTCTCGTCGATGCGCAGGGCGATGCGGTCTTTCAGCGCCGTAAATTCGCCTACCTTGATCGAGGCGCCAAGCGCACCCGACTTAAGCTCGTAATTTAGCTCTTCGTAATAGTAGCGCGACAGTGGCTGAAGGTAGCCGACGATGGCGAAGTTAGCGACGATAAGCACCAGAGTGATGATATAGGGCACACGCAGCATGCGGGTGTAGCTGAGCCCCACCGCGCGCATGACATCGAGTTCGCTGCTGGTCGCCAGCTTGCGGAAGGCGAGCAGGATGCCCAGCATCAGCCCCAGCGGGATCGCGAGGCTGGCATATTCCGGCAGCATGTTCGCCAGCATCTTGAAGACGACGCCGATCGGCCCGCCCTCCGTCGCGACGAAATCGAACAACCGCAGCATCTTGTCCATGACAAGCAGCGATGCGGCGAGCACGAAGATACCCAGCATCGGCATCAGCACGAGGCGTAGGATATACCGGTCGATGGCGGTAATGAACTTCAACTAGAGCACTTCCCGACCGGCGTCACTGAACGTCCCTCCTCGGCCCTTAACGGTTCGCAGCCCCGAGGGCAAAGCGATTTGTCGCATTGCGATCGGGCGATGCGGGATCACGCTGTCGAACAGCACTGCAAGCGTGCCGCCAGGCGAGGTTTACAACGTGGGTGGCGAGGCATTGTTTCTGCGTGTGAAGCGGGAAAACGCTGAATTTCAGCGCGTAAGGCACGAAAAGCCGAAGCCCTGACCCAAGGAGGCGAAAAGTTCAGGCTTTTTCCAGCGTGCACTGGAGCGGGTGCTGGTTCTGCCGGGCGAAGTCCATCACCTGGTTCACCTTGGTTTCCGCGATTTCATAAGGAAAGATGCCGCATACACCCACGCCCTTCTGGTGGACATGAAGCATCACGCGCGTGGCCTGCTCGAGGTCCATGTTGAAGAAGCGCTTCAGACACATCACCACGAATTCCATCGGGGTGTAGTCGTCATTGAGCATCAGCACTTTGAACTGGCTGGGCTTCTTCGGCTTGGCGCGGGCCTTGGTCGCAACGCCGATCTGTTGATCGTCGCCTGCGCCGCCGGGATCGTTGTCACCGGGACCACCGCCGCCAGCGGAATCGTCATCATCCCTCGCAGCCACGGTCAACGCGGACACGCCAAGGGAAAGCAGGAGGTCGGATTCGGCGATAGGGGGAATCATGATGGCCAGAATATCGTACCGGGGCACCCGATAACAAGATGCCCCGGCCCATATTCTCTGAATTGGCGCTCAGACGGTCGGAAGAATCGCTTCATCCGACCGATCGGAGCAACCCGTTCGGCTCAGATCGAGACCGAACGCGCCTTTTCCATGGCGATGCTCATGCGGCCCGAGAGGGGCGCGAACGAGTCGCTGAACAGCTTGAGCATGGCTTCGCTGTTCTTCGAGCTGTACGCCACGGCGCTGTCGAAGTTCTTGCGGACCATGTCGCCCTGGATCTTGAAGAAGTCGGTCGGCGACTTGGCAGCAGCCAGTTCCTTGATGTCGCCGGTCATGGTTTCGAAAGCGGTGCGGCCTTCGGCCACCAGTTCCGAACCAATGCCCTGAACGCCTTCAGCCAGGATCTTGCCGGAAGCGACGCATGCTTCGACATTGCCCTTGGTGAATTCGGTGACTTCGCCGAGCACGCTGGTGCTCTTTTCGAAGGCTGCCTTGGCCTTGGCCTGGGCTTCGGTCATCGCGTCCTGAAGGCCGGCGAAGTTAGTGCTCATGTCCATATTCGTTTCCTCGAGCATGAAGTTGGTAAATAGTCCTGCGAAGACGGGCTTGGTTGTAGGTGCGGTCTTTGGTGCCGCCTTGGGAGTGGCCGCCTTCGGGATCGTGACCACCGCAACCGGAGCCTTCACGTCCTTGGCAACCTTGCTGATCGGCGGGGTCGGAGCGACCTTCGCCGGAACAACTTTTTCTACCGGCTCGGGCTTCGCGGCAGGCTTGGCCTGGGCAACCGGCGCGGTCTTGAGTTTGGGTTTCGGGCCGGGCTTCGCCGTAACGGCGGGAGCCTTGACCTCGGGGGCCTTAGCCACGGGCTCAGCCGCAGCCTTGACCGGAGCAGGAACCTTGACGGGCGCGGCCGACTTGGCCGGGGCCGGCTCGGGAGCCTTGGCGACGGGAGCCGACGCGGCTTCAACGGGCTTCGCCTGAACCGGCTTGGCTTCGGCGGGCTTGATATCGGTCGGCTTGCTTTCGGTCGGCTTGACCTCGGCAGGCTTGGCGATTGCCGGAGCCTTGGCAACATTCGCTGCGATAACATTGCCCGCTGGCACGGCCTTGGGAGCCGTTACAGCCGGGGCCTTGTCCTTGGGGTCTTCATGGTCGGCCATGTTTATAATCCAGCCTTAGGTGAAAACTTGCACATCAGCCGAGCCTGCGCCCAGCACCGAAGCAACGAACGAGTCGTTTTCATCGTTGCTGCGGTGCAAAATAAGTTTTTGCAGGCGCGAAGTCAACAGCCTTATGTTGCGTTGCAACAAAATGCTGCATTGCACCATTTCCCGCTTTTCGAGCAGGCCCCAGGATTTAAGCCAGTCACCGATTACAACAATGTGTCAGCCAAGGCCTTTCCGACCATGACTACCAATTAAATTACAGCAGGATCGGTGGTAATTCGGAGGTAATCAGCGCCCCGCTACATAACGACCAGGCGCATCTTCGATGACACGGTCGCCGCGCCCGCCGGGTTTGCGTTTGCCGCGTGCCGGAACTTCTTCATCATCGCGCGCACGCAGCCACTCTGCCCAATGCGGCCACCAGCTACCGGGATGCTCGCTCGCACCTGCAACGAACTCGTCTAGGCTTTCTGGAGAGGCATCGTTGGTCCAGTATTGGTACTTGCCCGAGGACGGCGGATTGACGACCCCGGCGATGTGGCCCGATCCGGCCAGCAGGAACGTCCAGTCCCCGGCAAGATAGCGGGTCAGCTTCCAGACGCTGACCGGCGGCGCGATATGATCGTCGCGCCCGGCCTGGATGTAGATCGGAGTCGTGATGCGGTGAAGGTCGATCGGTACCCCGCAGGCGGAAAGCGAATCAGCCACCGCCAGGCGATTGTCGCGATAGAGATCGCGCAGATAGTCGCGGTGCCAGCGCGCCGGCAGGTTGGTGACGTCGCTGTTCCAGTGAAGCAGATCAAAGGCGGGATACTCCTCGCCCTTGAGGTAGTTCTTCTCGACGTAGCTCCAGATCAGGTCGTTGCCGCGCAGGATGTTGAAGCTGGCCGCCAGATAGCGCCCGTCGAGATAACCCTCGGGCGAGAGGCGCCCGACTGTCTCGATCTGCTGGTCGTCGATGAAGTTCTTGAGGTCGCCGGCATCCTCGAAATCGACCTGCGCGGTGAAGAAGGTGCTGCTCGCGACCTTGTCCGCCTCGCCCTTGCGCGCCAGCACCGCCAGCGTCGCGGCCAGCGTGGTGCCTGCCACGCAGTAGCCGATGGTGTGGACGGACGGGACGTTCAGGCGCTCCCGCACCGTATCGATCGCCTCGATCTGGGCGGCGATGTAATCGTCCCACAGAATGTCCGCCATCGAGGCGTCCGCCGACTTCCACGAGACCATGAACACGGTGATCCCCTGCTCCACGGCCCAGCGCACGAAGCTCTTCTTGGCGTTGAGATCGAGGATGTAGAAGCGGTTGATCCACGGCGGGAATACCAGCAGCGGGGTCTTGAGCACTTTTTCGGTGGCCGGCGTATACTGGATCAGCTGATACAGGGGCGTTTCGAACACCACCTTGCCCGGCGTCACAGCGATATTCTCGCCCAGCACGAATGCGCCGGGGCGGGTGTGGGTGAGCTGGCCCTTGCGCATGTCATCGAGCAGGTTCTCGAAACCGCGCACCAGGCTTTCGCCACGGGTTTCCGCCGCCTTGCTCAGCGCCACCGGGTTGGTCAGCGGGAAGTTCGCCGGGCTGAGCGCATCGACCATGGTACGCGTGGCGAACTGCAGCTGCGCCTTGCGCCCCGGCTCCATCCCCTCAACCGCATCAGCCATGCCCAGCATCTGCTCGCTCATCATCAGGTAGGCCTGATGGAGGAACGCAAAGAACGGCTGGCGGCGCCATTCGGGATCGGCAAAGCGCCGGTCCTTGCGCGGAAGATCGAGTTCCTCGGCCGGCGCATCGCCTGCCTGCGCTCCGGCCTGCCTTTGGGCCTGCGCACCCAGGCCGTACTGCCCGAACACCGTATTGACGAGGTTCAGCCCTTCGTTCCAGAGCTTGTGCTGGACGTCCGGGTTAGTGAAGGGAAGCTGGCGGAATACCGCCTCCGCCGTGCCGATCCAGCGCGCCGGGTCGGCAAAGTGAGGTGCCTTGTCGGACGCCTTGGTCAGCTGTTCGACCTGGAACTCGGTCCAGATCGAGTGCATGCGCCCGGCGATCTCGGCCCAATGCACGGTAGCCTCGGCGCCTGGCGTGCCTTCTGCGGGAATCATCTGACCCAGGATCGTGGTAAGGCCCTGTGCCTGGCTGCGCATGACGTCGCCCAGCAACTCTCCGGTGCCGGAAGCCGCGGGGCCGGTGCCGGAAGCCGTCGGACCGGAAGCCGTCGTGGTAGCCATGGCCGCTCTCTCTCCAGATAATACGCAGTTGTGGTCGACCAACGGTTTGGCCGCATGGGCGATTCCTGTCGAGTCCCGTTATCACCCTTCCGGCCGCAGAAATGTGTAATGATCTTTCAAGATCGCCCATTTGCGCGAACGACCAAATCCCCTACAGGAACCGCGCGGCCATTCTGCCGCGACGCATATGGATATCCGAGGTCATGGAAGACGAGTTCTACCGCATCAAGCGACTGCCGCCCTACGTCATCGCCGAAGTGAACGCGATGAGGCACGCAGCCCGCCAGGCCGGTAAGGACATCATCGACCTCGGCATGGGCAATCCCGACCTGCCGCCGCCCCAGCACGTCCTCGACAAGCTGTGCGAAGTGGCACAGAAACCCGACGCGCACGGCTATTCGCAGTCCAAGGGAATCCCCGGCCTGCGCCGCGCCCAGGCAAACTACTACGCCAACCGCTTCAACGTGGAACTGGACCCCGAAAGCGAAGTCGTCGTCACGATGGGTTCGAAGGAAGGCCTCGCCAGCCTCGCCACCGCGATCACCGCGCCCGGCGACGTGGTGCTGGCCCCCAATCCCAGCTACCCGATCCACACGTTCGGCTTCATCATCGCCGGCGCCACGATCCGCTCGGTGCCGACCACGCCGGATGAGAACTACTGGCGCTCGCTCGACCGCGCGATGGCCTTTACGGTGCCGCGTCCGTCGATCCTGATCGTCAACTATCCGTCCAACCCCACCGCCGAGACGGTCGACCTGGCCTTTTATGAGCGCCTCGTCGCCTGGGCCAAGGAGAACAAGGTCTGGATCCTGTCCGACCTCGCCTACTCCGAACTTTACTACGACGGTAATCCGACCCGTTCGATCCTCGAGGTGCCCGGCGCCAAGGATGTAGCGGTGGAATTCACCTCGCTCAGCAAGACCTACTCGATGGCCGGCTGGCGCATCGGCTTCGCAGTGGGCAACCCGAAGCTGATCGCGGCGCTGACCCGCGTGAAGTCTTACCTCGACTACGGCGCCTTCACCCCGATCCAGGCGGCCGCCTGCGCCGCTCTCAACGGCCCGCAGGATATCGTCGAGCGCAACCGCCTGCTCTACCAGAAGCGCCGCGACGTGATGGTCGAGGCCTTTGGCCGCGCCGGCTGGGACATCCCGCCGCCCAAGGCCTCGATGTTCGCCTGGGCGCCCCTGCCGCCAGCTCTGAAGGAAATGGGCAGCCTGGAGTTTTCCAAGCAGCTCCTGATCCATGCCGAAGTCGCTGTCGCCCCCGGCGTCGGTTACGGCGAGGACGGCGAAGGCTTCGTGAGAATCGCCATGGTCGAAAACGAGCAGCGCCTGCGTCAGGCAGCCCGAAACGTGAAGCGATATCTCGTGTCCATGGGTGTGAACACGCCTTCATCGTAAGACGAGCGCCGAATATAATCCTACTTTTCAGCCATTAACTGGGGTTAATACGTAGGTAAGCCTGTAAGATTCTACGTGTTGTTCCTAGCCCCTGATTCACGTCATTCTTGCCCCCTATCGCATTGGAAAGCCAGCAGATGGGGGGCACATGGCAAATCGACTTAGACGGGATGACACACCTTACAGTTTTCGATGGTTGGGCTCCGGACGGATACCCCACCTTTTCGACCTGAGGCATTGCGGATGGGCGCTGGACGAAACGGGCGCCGCGTCCAGTGAATGCATTGGGGTCGCTCACGCCGGCAGGCTCGACAGCGCCGACTGGCAACAGGTCCTGACCTTCCCGGATGAAGTACGGCGCTTCACTCTGGTTCTTGGCGCGACCACGGCACATGAACGCGCCAGACTGTTTCAGGCTGGCTTTGGCGAAGCCGTTACCGACACGATCGAACTTGGTGAATTCGAAGCAAGGGCCAGCCGCCTCGCGGAGTTGACTCGCTGGCTGCCCCGCCATCGCCAGCTTGGCCCGCTCGAACTCGATCTGCTCGCGCGGGAGGCTTTCGGCAACGGCAAGGCGCTGAACCTCAACCCCCGCGAATTCGCATTGATCTGGCGACTGGCGGACTCTCCGGGAGAGCCGGTCAGCAAGCAGGAACTGATCCACGACGTATGGCGCATGGGCTTCGTGCCCGAGACGAACAGCATTGCCGTCCACATGTCGCGCCTGCGCCGCAAGCTCGGCTTCGTCGGCATGTCCGGAATCATCACCACGGCCGCAGCGGGCGGCTACTGCCTGGTTCCGCCGACCGAACGCCGCAGCGCTTCCGGGACCGCGTTCTCCTCGCGCGGGATTTCGGCAGCGAGCGTCCATATAACCGCCTAAACAGGGCAAAAGCTGCCCACGGCCCCTCCGGGTCGCACCGCCGGGTGAACGTATCCGGCAACCGGAATTCAGGGACTTACACGCTTCGTCAGGGCCGAAAGATCGCCCGGCGTGTTGATATTGGGGATCGGCAGGGCCGTCTCCACCCGGCGCGCACCGACGCGATCCGCAAATCCGTACATCGAATGGCGCTCGTCGCTTTGCAGCAGCGCTTCCAACTGGGGGACTGCCGATACCGGCCACAGTCCGATCACCGGCTGCGCCGCCAGGAAAGCAGGCGCGGACCCCAGCAGCTCCGGAAGATCATCGGGCAGGCGCGCTGCGTCGACACCGCAGGTCAGCACTACCTCATACCCCTCATCAAGTGCGTGGTGCAGCGCCGCCGCCAGCCCGCCTAGCGGCCCCATCCCGGGTCGCGGCCAATCCGGTAATGTCGGCGCCGGAGCCGTCTCGCGCCCGACCACGACGACATGCTCGCACCAACCCGACAATGCATCGACCGCCAATGCGATCAGCGTATGCCCATTCAGTTCCGCAAGCGCCTTGTCGCTACCGAAACGGCTGGACAGCCCGCCGGCCAGAACAGCTCCGAGGATCATGCACGCGCCTTTCTCGAACGAAAATCAAGTAACCGGACCGCAAGCATAGCCCCCGCCCGTTCAATACAGGAAGCATCAGGCGCCGCCCTTGTTCCGTCGGTGACGGGACCTTCCGTCCTAGATGCCGGCAGGCACCGCCAGTCCCATTCACGCCCTTTGCCGCAAACCCACAGCAATTTGCAGCGAAAGTACGCGAATTCCATTGCGCTCCCTCGGATCGGTTGCTAGGCGCGCACTCCTCCACACGGATGGCCCGATGGCGGAGTGGTGACGTAGAGGACTGCAAATCCTCGCACGCCGGTTCGATTCCGGCTCGGGCCTCCAACTTTTGCAGCTTGTTTGCAAAAATGTTCAATTTTGCAGATTGAACATTTTACCGGCCCTGCCTCACTGGCAATTCATCGGCTGGATCGAAATCGTCTCAGGCACTCTGCATATGATGCTGCTTGAGCCCCCCCCAACAGCCAACACCCGTCCACAGATCGCATTCACGCGAATTCTGCAGCCATTTCGATGGCAAAGGCAGGTGCTGGAGACGCGCGGCATAAGACAATCTGATGCCGGTGCAGCAGGTTATTTGGCGCAGCAGATGGCCTTGCGCCTGTTTCTACACCGGAACAGGCGCGGTCATGACGATTTCGGCGAAGTAGTTGGCCATGGCTGCGTCGGCCTTGTCGCTGAGTGCGATGAAAGCGCGGCGGCGGTCGCCTGCGTCGCTTACGCGCGCAAAGAGGCCCGCATCGACCATCTGGCCAATCCAGCGCAGTGCGGTTGTGGGCGGAACGGCAGCGGCGATGCACAGCGAAGTGACCGACACCTGCTTGCCCTCGATCCGCGAGGCCGTGAGATCGAGCAGCATGTCCCACGCAGGATCGGCGAAAAGGTCGCCGTCGAAGAAGCGGGCGCGAAGCTGACGCTGGCGGATGATCCGGCGCACCATCTTCGCGTCGGGAAGCTGCGCTTTCCCGCGCGGCGCCGCGCCGGGAGGAGACGGCCTTTCCGCATTGGCATTGCCCGCCGCCGCAGCAGCGCTTCCGCGAGGGTCAAGCCGATCTATGCGGCCGGCGATCTGGCCTACCTGCTCGGTCAGGCGCAGCAGCATGAGCCGGTCGTCCTCGGACAGTTCGCGTAGCCGGCCAGAAGGAAAACTCGCCAGCACCTGCCCCAGGGCGATGACGCGTTCGGCGCGGTCAGGATCGACGAGCAGCACCGGATGCGACTGGTCCATGCAGGCAAAGACGTCCTCAAGCGCATCGACGCTGGTCGAGACGATCAGGCGCGGTCCGCCCTGCCCGGCTCGCAGGTCCAGCCGCGCCAGCGCCGCGAGCGATGCGGCATCGACCTGCGGGCAATCCACCAGCACGACATCGCCCAGTGACCTGTCCGCATCTTCGGCAAGATCAGCCAGCGCGCCCGCCGCCGCGACCGTCAGGCCGGCGGCGCTAGCATCTTCCCGCAAGGTGGCGCGCAGATGAGGGCGATCGGCGTAGATCGACAAGCGAACGGGGATATCGCCCGCCCCGCTGCGCGCCGTGCCCGGGGCTGCACCATAGGCGAAGTCCGGCTGGATGAAATCCATGTCGCGCATCGCTTCCAACTCCGTTTCCATAGCGGAACATTGTTGGAACAGAATGAAGTCAGGTCAACGCCTCGCAGCCGTTAAAATCCTGCAAGTTCAACCCCACCAGCCCGCCAGTTCGCGGCGAACAAGCGTCTCGAGCATGGCCATGCCGTTGGTGCCGTCGTTGAGGCAGGGCAGGACGGCAAGACGTGTCCCACCCGCCGCCTCGAACACTTCGCGGCCGCGAATGGCCAGTTCCTCCAGCGTTTCCACGCAGTCTGCGGAAAAGCCCGGCGCCGTGATAGCAATGCGGCGCGTGCCGGATCTGGCCAGGCTTTCCAGCGTCGCTTCAGTGGCGGGTTCCAGCCACTTGGCGCGGCCGAAGCGCGACTGGAAGCTGGTCTCGACCCGCAGGCCGGGCAACCTGAGAGCAAGGCGCTGCGCCAGCAGACGCGCGGTCTTGCGGCAGTGGCAGTGATAGGGATCGCCCAGTTCGAGCGTGCGCTGCGGCATGCCGTGAAACGAAACCAACAGCACTTCGGGCACGAAATCGAGCGCGGCAACCTGCGCCGCCACATCCTCCTCCAGCGCGCCGATATAGGCCGGGTCGTCGTAGTAAGGCGGCAGGGTGCGCAGCGCGGGCTGCCACCGCATCTTGCCCATCGCCTCCCCCAGCCGGTCCATCACAGACGCCGTCGTCGCCCCCGAATATTGAGGATAGAGAGGGGCAACCAGGATACGGTCGTATCCGGCGTCTTTCATCGCCTGCAGGCGTGAAGGGATCGAGGGATTGCCGTAACGCATCGCCCAGTCCACCTTCACACCGTCTCCCAGCAGAACCTGAAGTGCCCGGGCCTGCGCGGCGGTGATCGCGGCCAGCGGGGATCCCTGATCGGTCCAGACCTGGGCATAGGCGTGGGCGGACTTGGCCGGGCGAGTGCGCAGGATGATCCCGTGCAGGATCGGCTTCCAGGCAATAGCCGGAATTTCCACCACGCGCCGGTCGGAAAGAAATTCGGCAAGATAACGGCGCACGGCAGCCGGGGTCGGCGCATCGGGCGTACCCAGATTGACCAGCAGCACGCCGATCTTGCCGGTTGCGATTTGCGGGTGGTCGGCGGGAGGGCAAACAGGGGTCATCACAGGTCCTCGCCAAAGAAAGGCAGGCGGCGCAAGCGCAGGCCTGTCGCCGAATAAAGCGCGTTGGCGACCGCCGGGGCGACAGCAGCCACGCCCATTTCGCCGGGATCGGCAGGCGGCGCCTTGCTGTCGATGAACTCGACCTCGATCGCAGGGCAATCCGCCAGCGTGGGCAGCCCCATCGCGCCAAGGCTGTCGCTGTCGGGGCGGCCGCCCTCATAACGGACGGAGCAGCCCAGCGCGAGCCCGAGGCCGAAGACGAGGCCGCCCTCGATCTGCTGGCGGGCGATGTCGAAATTGACGATCCGGCCGATGTCAGCGACCACGCTCAGGCGGTCCACGCGCACGCCGTTTTCATCGCGCCGGGCGCTGGCGACAACGGCGATGCGCCCTTCTCCCATTACATGGCAGGCAATGCCCTGACCGCTCGAATCGCCGCCGCCGCCCCACTGCGACAGCGCCGCAACGCGCTGGAGACATTCCGCAAGGCGCGTGTCCTTGCCCAGCATCGCCATACGGTACGACAGTGGTTCCCGGCCTGCCTTATGGGCGAGTTCGTCGACGAAGCTCTCGTTGAAGAAAGCCGTCCACGCGTGGGCATTGCCGCGCATCCGGGCCGTGGGCAGCCCGATCTTCACCGGGACATGGTCGACCACGAGGTTGGGGATGTCGTAAGGAGGCACCGCGCCTTCAACCGCCATCGGGTCCGCCTTGCCGGCGACCGCGTCGAGGGCGGCGAAAGGCGTGTCGCCGTCCAGCAGGCGGCGGCCGAATTCGCGGGCAGTCGCAGGAACGGCGATGCGGGCGCGCCAGCCGGCGATGGACCCTTCGGCGTCCACCCGCGCGCCCATGACCGCGGCGACCGGCGCGCGGGGGAGCCCGGCGCGGAATTCCTCGCGGCGGGTCCAGGCGAGCTGTACCGGTTTGCCGATGGCCTTGGCGATCACGGCCGCTTCCACGGCAGGTTCGTTTTCCAGCCGGCGGTCGAAACTGCCCCCGATCGCCATCGGATAAAGAACGACGTCGCGGGCATCGATGCCAATGGCGCGGGCAGCCGCTTCGCGGGCGGCCTGAGGGGCCTGCGTGCCCGCCCAGAGTTCAAGGCGGCCGTCGCTGAAATGCGCGGCGGCGGCAGCAGTCTCGATCGCGACGTGAAGGGCGGGGGCGACTTCGTAGCGCAGCTGGAGCGGCAAGCCGCCGCGCAGGCTTTCGCGGTCGCCCTGCGTGTGGATCGTCGCGGCATCGGCCGTGTGCATGGCATCGTCCATCGCCGCGTCCACAAGGTTGGAATCGGCCCCGGCGGCCACCTTGAAGCGCGGCGCCATGCGGGTCAGGGCGGCCTGCGCGGTCCAGCCGTCGGTCGCCACTGCCGCGACCCAGGCTCCGCCATTCGTCATGCCGCGCACGATGCCGAGATACCCGCGCATGCCCTTGACGGCTGCTTCGTCGAGCCCGGAGATCGACGTGTTCAAACCGATCGGTGCGTGGGCGATCGCCGCATGGACCATGCCCGGCAGACGCACATCGCCTGCGAAGGTCAACGAACCGTCGACTTTTGCGGGCAGGTCGAGGCGAGGATAGCGCAGCGGGGCGCCGGGGGGAAACTCGCCCGGCCGCTCTGCCATGGCTTCGGCGCGCAGTGGCGGGGGGGACGGCGGCGAGAATGCGGCGGCTTCCTCGGCCAGCGGGCCGAAGGGCAGGCGCTTTCCTTCATGAGTGACGAAGCCGTTCGCTGCCTCGCATTCCTCCCACGAAACGTTCCAGCGAGTGGCGGCCGCCTGCATCAGCATCGCCCGCGCCGAGGCTGCGGCGGCGCGGGCCGGGCCTTCGTAGGCGGCCAGTTCAGTGCCGTCAGCGGTTACGTTGAACAGTCGGTCCTGCGCCCATCGCCGGGTCAACAGGTCTTCCGGCTGGTCGGCCAGAGAGGGAGCCAGCGGCATCCACAGCGGCGCCCACTTCGCCGCCAGCGCGAGATTGGCGTAAAGCGCGCTGACCGGCGCGGGCTCCACCGCGACCTGCCGCCAGTCCGCGCCCAGTTCATGGGCGACCACTTGCGGGATCAGCGTGGTGATGCCCTGCCCCATCTCGACTTGCGGCACCGCCACGGTAACGACACCGTCGCTGCCGATCTTGATCCAGGCGTCGAAGGCGAACTCACCCTCGCCCGGTTCCAGCGGCAAGGGGTAGCCGCGCGAGCGCAGCATGTAGCCGAGCGCAAGGCCGCCGCCGGCCAACGCTCCGACAAGAATGCCGCGCCGGGTGACCGCCATCAGGGCGCCGTGTCCAGCCATTCGCCCACCGCCTGCGCGAGCGCGGCGAAGGCTTGGGCCTGCGGGCCTTCGCCGGCAGCGGTGGGCGTGCCTGCATCGGCCTCGCGGCGGATCGCGATGTGCAGCGGAATGCGGCCCAGGAACGGGACGTTCATCTCTCGGGCCGCGTCTTCCGCGCCGCCGGAACCGAACGGATCGCTGACCTCGCCGCAATGGGGGCAGGCGTACCCGGCCATGTTCTCGACCACGCCGATCACCGGCACGCCGCCCTTGGTGAACAGTTCGGCGGCGCGCGCCGCGTCCATCAGCGCGAGGTCCTGCGGGGTGGAGACGATCACCGCGCCCGCCGGCTTGAAGCGCTGGAGCATGGTGAGTTGCACATCGCCGGTGCCGGGCGGCAGATCGATGACAAGCAGCTCCGCGCTGTCCCAATGCGCCTCGACAAGCTGGATCAGAGCGCCCGCGATCTTGGGCCCGCGCCAGGCGATGGCCTGCCCCGGCGGCGTGAGATGCGCCATCGACAGCACCGGCACGCCGCACGGGCTCTGCACCGGCACCAGCTTGCCCTGATGCGCCACTGCGCGGGTGCCTTCGGTTCCCAGAAGGCGGGCCTGCGAGGGCCCGTAGATGTCCGCGTCGACAAGGCCGACCTTCCGCCCCGAACGCGCCAGCGCAACGGCCAGATTGGCGGCTAGCGTCGACTTGCCGACACCGCCCTTGCCCGAGCCGACCGCGATGATACGCGGGCCTTTGCGCGGCGCGGGCACAGGCTCGGCCTTGTCCGCCATCATCGCCACATGCACTTCGGAAACGCCCGCGCCGCCCGACAGCGCGCCCTTGATTTCAGCCTCCAGCCTTTCGCGGGCCAACGAGCCAAGCCCGGCGGCGTCAAGCACGAGGATCGCCCGGCCGCCGACCAGCCGCAGCGATTGCAGGCGCGCCCCGGCGTCTCCCGGCAGCAGGGCCTTCAGGGCGCCGCCGCTTCCATCGCCTGTTCCTTCGCCGCTGTTCACTCTTGTCTCCGGGATGTTTCCGGTTTGCGTCCGGTTGGGGACCTGTCCCCAAATCACGCCGCTCAGGTGGCGTACCCGAGGAAAAAGGGCAAGAGAGGCACTGTTATTTGCCCGAGGTGTTCTTATAGATAGCCTCATGAAAGCTTTCGGTGGAGCAGGAACGCGCGGCAACGCGCCCGGAGACGACGCAGCACAAGACGGGGTCTTGGCCATGGCCGGCCGCAACAGCCCATGGGGCGGTGGCGGTGGTGATGGAGGCGATGACACCGGCTCCGGCCATGACGGCTCCGGCAACGATGGACAGTCCGGCGAAGAAGGCGACGCGCCTTCCGCCGACGCGCCCGATGGCAAGGGCGCCGACGGCAAGGGCGATGAAGGCCGGCGCGGTCCGCGCAATCCCTGGCTGCCGAGCGGCGACACTCCGCCGCCCCGGCGCTCGGCCGGGATCGAGGACATTTTTCGCAGCCGCGATCCGCGTCGCACAGGCGGCGGCGGACCGGGGCGCGGCCCTGGCGGCGGCGGCGGAATGGGCGGCGGGTTCCCCAACTTTCCGCGCCGCCCCGACGGCTCTTCGTGGTTGCCGCTGGGCATCGGCGCGGCGGTCGTCGTCGTGCTCGGCATTTCCAGCCTGCATATCCTGGGGCCCAAGGAGCAGGGCGTGGTGACGCGGCTCGGGCAATATTCGCGGACCATCGATTCCGGCACCAGCCTGACCCTGCCCTGGCCGATCGAGCAGGTGGAGGTGGCCGACGTGCGCTCGTTCTCGGTGGACATGATCCCCGACGACGAAAACGAGAAGCTGATGCTGACCAGCGACAAGAGCCTGGTCGACCTCAGCTATCTGGTTCGCTGGAACATCAAGGACCTCAAGAACTACACCTTCCGCCTGGCCGATCCCAAGGAGACCGTGCGCGAAGTGGCAGAGGCCGCGATGCGCGCCTCGATCGCCCAGATCACTCTGGCCGATGCACTCTCGGGTTCGGGCCGCGCCAAGGTGGAGCAGGACGTGCGCGAGCGCATGCAGCGCATCCTCGACGGCTATCGCTCGGGCGTGTCCATCCAGGGCGTCGAGATCAAGAAGGCCGATCCGCCCGCCAAGACGAAGGGCGCCTTCGACCAGGTCAACGTCGCCCAGCAGGAAGCCGAGCGCGACCGTTCGGAAGCCCGTGCCTGGGCCCAGCAGGTCATCGCCCGTGCCGAGGGTGACGCCACCGCCTTCGACAAGGTCTACGAACAGTACAAGCTGGCACCCGAGGTCACCAAGCGCCGCATGTATTACGAGACGATGGAACGCGTGATCCGCGACAACGACACGGTGGTCGCCGAAAAAGGCGTGACCCCCTACCTGCCGCTGTCCGAATTCAAGCGCCGTGCAGCGCCTGCCGACAGCGCCTCCGCCGCGCCTGCGGGAACCGTAACGGCGCCCGCCGCCCCGACCGCCGACACCAAGGGAGGCCTGTGATGAGCAACCCCTGGCAGGACTACAAAGCCGCATGGATCGCCGCCGGCGCCGTTGCTGTTGGCCTGATGCTCAGCGTCATCATCGTCCCCGAGGACCAGCAGGCCGTCGTGGTGCGCACCGGCAAGCCGGTGAACGTCTATAACGCGTACTCCGAGAAAGCCGATTTCGGGCAGACCGATGCCGGCGTCCACTTCCGCATTCCGCTGATCGAACAGGTCATTCGCATCGACAAGCGGCTGCTTTCGGTCGACATGCAGCAGCAGCAGGTGCTTTCCACCGACCAGCAGCGGCTCAACGTCGATGCCTATGCCCGCTACCGCATCGTCGATCCCGTCCGCATGGTCGAAAGCGCCGGCACCGCCGAACGCGTGACCCAGCAGCTGGAGCCGATCCTATCCTCCGCCGTCCGTCAGGAACTGGGCAAGCGCACGTTCCAGTCGCTGCTCACCGCCGAGCGCGGTGAGGCAATGGAAAACATCCGCAAGAGCCTCGACCACGAAGCCCGCGAATACGGCGCCCAGATCGTCGACGTGCGCATCAAGCGCGCCGACCTTCCCGAGGGCGCGCTGGCGGCGGCCTTCACCCGCATGGAAGCCGGACGCCAGGAAGAAGCCAAGACGATCGCTGCGCGCGGCCAGCGCGACGCCCAGATCATCCGCGCCGATGCCGATGCCCAGGCCTCGAAGATTTATGCCGCAGCCTTCGGCAAGGATGCCTCGTTCTACGACTTCTACCGGGCGATGCAGAGCTATTCGGTGTCCTTCGCCAAGGACCAGGGCGGCAAGACGATCCTGCTCTCGCCTGACAACGCCTATCTGAATCATTTTCGGGAGCCGTAAGCCCTCCCGTCAGTTTGACGGGGGGCCGCTGTCGCCCGAAGCCAGCAGAATAGCGGATATCGCATCATTCAAATCCGGTTAAGCTCACTAGGCCTCAATCGGTGGTGAGTTTCCCGGTCGGTGCGACAGCAGAGACCTTACGGAGGAATCAAAGGACGTGAAGCCCGTGCGATACGCTTATGGATTGACCAGCGCGCTCCTTCTTGGAGGCGCAGCTGCCACGCTCGTCACCGGCTACCCCGCAGGCGCGCAGGTGGCCCAGAACGAATCCAGCGAGATGTCGAAGATGGTCCCGCGCGCAGGCGCTCCGGCCAGTTTCGCAGACCTGACAGCCCAGCTTGCGCCGGCCGTCGTCAACATCTCGACCCGCCAGAAGGTGCAGGTCGCCGGCGGCGCCGGCGCGAACCCCTTCGCCGGCACCCCGTTCGAGGGCCTGTTCGGCGGCCAGGGCGGCGGCGGAGCCCCGCAGACGCGCGAGGCGCAGTCCCTCGGGTCTGGCTTCATCGTCTCGGCCGACGGCTATCTGGTGACCAACAATCACGTCATCACCGCCGAGGGCAAGGGCCAGGTCGAATCGATCACGGTCACCATGCCCGACGGCACCGAATATCCCGCCAAGCTGATCGGCAAGGATGCCGCATCGGATCTCGCAGTGCTGAAGATCGACGCCAAGAAGGCCCTGCCCTTCGTGAAGTTCGGCGATTCGCGCAGCGCCCGCGTGGGTGACTGGGTGGTCGCCATCGGCAACCCGTTCGGGCTGGGCGGCACGGTCACCGCAGGCATCGTCTCGGCCGTCTACCGCAACACCGGCGCGGGCGGCGCCTACGACCGCTACCTGCAGACCGACGCCTCGATCAACCGCGGCAACTCGGGCGGCCCGATGTTCGACATGACCGGCCAGGTCATCGGCATCAACAACGCGATCTTCTCGCCCACCGGCGGCAGCGTCGGCATCGGTTTCGCCATTCCGGCCGAAACCGCCGCCCCGCTCGTCCAAAAGCTCATCAAGGGCGAGGCGATCGAGCGCGGCTATCTGGGCGTTCGCATCCAGCCGATCAACGAGGACCTCGCGGATTCGCTCGGCCTTGAGCACAACAAGGGCGAATTCATCCAGATGGTCGAGCCTGATGGCGCGGCCGCGAAGTCCGGGATGCAGGCCGGCGACGTCGTCGTGAAGGTCAACAACAAGGAAGTGACGCGCGACCAGAACCTCTCGTTCCTGGTCTCCAACGTTGCTCCCGGTGCCCGTATCCCGATCGAGGTGATCCGCAACGGCAAGCGCGTGACCCTGAACGCCACGGTCGCCAAGCGCCCGACCGAGGAGGAACTGCAGCAGTCCTTCGACGCGAACTCCGAACAGGGTGACGATTCGTTCAACAACGCGCCGACCCAGCAGGAGCAGGGCGCGGTGGAGAAGTCGCTGGGCATGTCGGTGACCCCGCTGACTTCGCAGATCGCCCGCCAGCTCGGCGCCGCCGATGGGACCAAGGGCGTCGTCGTCGTCGCCGTCGATCCCAGCTCGGACGCCGGACAGAAGGGCTTCGCGCGCGGCTTCATCATCCTGGAGGCCAACGGCAAGCCCGTCACCAACCAGGCCGACCTCAACGCGGCGGTTGCTGCCGTCAAGGCCGATGGCCGCTCGGCGATCCTGCTGCGCGTCCAGCCGCGCGGCCAGCCCGCCACTTTCGTGCCGGTCCGCCTGCGCTGACCTGCACAACTACGTGACGCGAAACGCCCGCCGGAGCGATCCGGCGGGCGTTTTCGTTCGTGGCCGCGGTGCGGCAGATCTCTACAGCTCAGCCACCTATTCGCAGCCATATAGCTTGTACGGAGCGACATCTTGGGCAGGAGGCGGTTTCAGGCCGTAGCGACCGGCACCCTGTTCAAAGCCCCGGAAAGTACCGGACAGGTGCGATGAAATGCCGGTCGAGCGGCGCGCGGCGTAGCTATCCGGCCATTCGCAAGTGTCAGCGGGCGGCAAGCCGTGTCCCCGCCGATGCTTGCTCTCGATGAAGAGGATCGGCCGTTCCGTTTCAGAACGGCCGTGCTCAGAACTGCGTGCCGGGCGTTCGCGTGGCCGTTGGCCTGGGCATAGGCACTACACGCGGCGGCGCTTGCGTGGGCCGCGCACCCAGGTAGCCGGCGCCCTGCCCCTGTCTCATGCCCGGGTCCTCCCGTCCGCGCCCGGTTGCCCGGTCGAGGAAATCTTCGCCCACTGCTGGCGGCGGTGCGCCTTGTCCGCCCCCTTGGCCGCCGCCCTGCGGTCCGTAGTCGGGCACCATGGCGGGTCCGGGAACTTCCGAACCGTCCTCGTAGCGAGGCTGGTCGCCGATGCCCGGACCGACATCGGGGCGCACCATGTTGCCGTTCTCGTCGGTGTAGTAATAGTCGTCGGGGTTGCCCTGCATCTGCTCGTCGTCAGGCTCCAGCTGCCACTCGGGGAGCTTGAGCTGGGTATCGAACTGCTCGACCGGGCGCTTGGCGACGGCAACCTTCATGTAGTCGGCAAAGGCCCGCGCCGGGGCGTGGCCGCCTGACAGGCCGGGCACCGGCTTGGCATCGTCACGGCCCATCCACACACCGGTGGTGATGCCGCTGGAGAAGCCCAGGAACCAGCCGTCCTTGTTCGAACTGGTAGTGCCGGTCTTGCCTGCGACCGGGCGGCCGATCTGCGCCGCGCGCGCGGTGCCGGTGGCAACGGTGGTCTGCAGCAGATCGGTGATGCCGGCGGCGACGTAGTGCGGCACCAGCACCGAACCGGGTACCGACTTGTGTTCGTAGAGCAGCTCACCCGAGGTCGTCGTCACCTTGACGATGCCGTAAGGCTCGACCGAGGTGCCGCCGGCCGAAACGGCGGCGAAGGCGCGGGTCATGTCGATCACGCGCACTTCGGAAGTACCCAGCACCATGGCCGGCTTGGTATTGATCTGGCTGGTGATGCCAAAGCGCTTGGCCATGCTGGCGACGGTGCCGAAACCGACCTCGTTGCCCAACTGCGCGGCGATGGTGTTCTTGGAATAGGCGAAAGCGGTGCGGATATCGATCTGCCCGGCGAATGTGCGCCCGGCGTTCTGCGGGCTCCAGCCGTCGATCGTCACCGGCTCGTCGACCACGTGATCGTCAGGGGTATACCCCGCCTCCAGCGCGGCCAGATAGACGAACAGCTTCCAGGCCGAGCCGGGCTGGCGCAGCGCGCTGGTGGCGCGGTTATAGTTCGAATTGACGTAATCGGTGCCGCCCACCATCGCCAGAACCGCGCCGTCGCGGTCCAGGCTGACGAGCGCGCCCTGCGCGCCCTTGGGCGCATTGGCGTCGACCGCCTTGGTCGCCGCGTTCTGCATGTCCGGGTCCAGCGTGGTCCAGACCTCGATCGGCTCGTTGTTCTCAGGCAGCAGCATATCCAGCTGGGGCAGCGCCCAGTCGGTGAAGTAGCGGACCGAATTCTGGCCTTTTTCCTTGGCTACGCTGACGTTCGAGAAGTCTACGTTCTCGGCCTCGCTCTGCGTGATCACGCCCTCGCGGGCCATCAGGCTGAGCACGACTTTGCCGCGCCCGATCGCCGCTTCGACATCGGCAGTGGGCGAGTAGTTCGACGGCGCCTTGACGAGACCCGCGATGATCGCGGCCTCGGCGGTCGACAGTTCGGTGCCGGGGTGGCCGAAGAACTTGCGGCTGGCCGCGTCCACGCCGTAGGCGCCGCCGCCGAAATAGACCTTGTTCAGGTACAGCTCAAGGATCTGGTCCTTGGTGAACTTGCGTTCCAGCGCCAGTGCCAGCACCATTTCGCGCGCCTTGCGGGTCCACGAACGGGTGTTGTTGAGGAAGATGTTGCGCGCCAGCTGCTGAGTGATCGTCGACGTCGCCTTGGCGCGGTGGTCCGTGGTGAACGAGACATAGACCGCGCGGGCCAGGCCGATCGGATCGACGCCGGGATGCTGGCGGAAACGGCGATCCTCCACCGAAACCAGCGCATCGCGCATGATCGGCGGGATATCGTTATAGGTCAGCCACCGGCCATAGCTGGGCCCGAGCGAAACCAGTTCGCGCCCGTCGCGCGCGCGCACGACGATCATCTGGCCGTTCTGGCTGCTCTTAAGGGCGCTGTAGTCAGGCAGTTCGCGCATCGTGAAGAAGATCGCGGTGCCCAGGAAGATCGCACCGAGCAGCGCCAGCGCGGCACCCCAGACGAGGACCCCGCGCACGATGCGCCGCCAAAGCGGCTTCTGCGCTGGCTTCGTGGATGCGCCGCGGGTCTCGCGGCTGCGGCCGGAATTCTTGGCCATGGGTAAGGTGGAAACCCCGATTTAGGACAGATGTAATGGTCGGTCCTACACCTTGCACGGCGATTTGTAACCCGAGGTGAACACCGATTGTTCCTCCCCGAAACCCGTTCGGGGAGGGTCTCGCCTTAGTCCTTGGGCTCGAAATCCAGCGAGGCGCTGTTGATGCAGTAGCGCAGGCCCGTGGGTCCCGGTCCATCGGGAAACACATGGCCCAGATGGCCTTCGCACTTGGCGCAGGTTACCTCGGTGCGCACCATGCCGTGCGAGACATCGCGGTGCTCGTCGACCGCACTGCCCTCGACCGGCGCGGTGTAGCTCGGCCAGCCGCAGCCCGAATTGAACTTGTCGTCCGAGGCGAACAGCGGCGCCCCGCAGCCTGCGCAGGTGTAGAGGCCTTCCTGCTTGTTCTTGTCATACCTGCCGGTGAAGGCCCGCTCGGTGCCGGCCTGGCGCAGGACGTGGTACTGCTCTGGCGTCAGGCGGTCGCGCCATTCGGCTTCGGTGAGTTCGATCTTGTCGGTCATGCAAGGGCTCCTTTGCCCGCAGATATGGGTGGAAATATGCTGCGATTCCAGAGGCGGCTCTACCCCGGGCGCCTGGCGGCGTAAGGCGTGCCGTCCTTGTGACAGTACCCGTCCTCGCCGAACTGCATGTCAATGTCGGAATAGCCGCCCGATCCGTCCGGGTTTCCCGCGCTCACCGCGATGAACGTGCAGTCCAGGTCGCTCTCGTTGATGAGATGATGTCCGTCGGTGACGCCCTTCGCCCAGGCGCAGACGTCGCCGGGGCGCAGGACCGTGCGGCCGCTGTCCTCCACCAGCACCGCCTCGCCCGTCAGCATGACCAGCAATTCGTCCTCGTCGTCATGCCAGTGGCGCTGGCTGGACCAGGCACCGGGCTTCAGGACGACATGGCTGGCGCCCATCTCGGTCAATCCCCCGGCAGGAGCGAGGCGCCGCCACCAGCGGCCCTGAACCGCAGCATCGAAAGGCGCAGGATAGCCGGTGCGGTTCGACGGCGCGATAGTTTCAATGTCCAGTTTGGGCATATCCCGCGCTGTGCTCCCTATGGTCATGGATAAGGTGTTGTGCGATGGCGCTCGCCTATGTCCCAGACCGCATCCCTCTCCGCAAGCGTCGTCGAACTGGCCGAAGCGCTGATTGCCTGTCCCAGCGTCACCCCGGCAACCGGCATGGTGTTCGACTGCCTCGAAGGCCAGCTTGCCCCGCTCGGCTTCGAGATCACCCGCTTCCTCGCGGGCGAAGCGCCGGACGGGCCGGTCGAGAATCTGTTCGCGGTGCGGCGCGGCCCGGCGGGTTCGCGCCATTTCTCCTTCGCCGGCCATCTCGACGTGGTGCCGCCGGGCGAAGGCTGGACCAGCGGCGCGTTCCTGCCTGAACGGCGCGGAGAACTGCTCTACGGACGCGGCGCGGTGGACATGAAGGGCTCGATCGCGGCGATGGTCGCCGCAGTGGCGCAGATTCCGGCGGACGCAGGCACGATCAGCTTCATCATCACCGGCGACGAGGAAGGCCCGGCGCGCTTCGGCACCCTCGCCCTGATCGACCTGATGCGCGAAAAGGGGGAAATCCCCGACCTCTGCCTCGTCGGAGAGCCTACTTCGGTGAACCGCCTGGGCGACATGATGAAGGTGGGCCGGCGCGGTTCGGTCAACATCTGGCTCGAGGTCGAGGGCGTGCAGGGCCACGTCGCTTACCCCCACCTTGCCGACAATCCGGTCACCAAGCTGGTCGCCATGCTCGCCGAACTGGACGCCATCGTCCTCGACGAAGGCACCGACTGGTTCCAGGCCAGCAACCTGGAAGTGACCGACCTGACCGTGGGCAACCCCGCCACCAACGTCATCCCGGCCAAGGCCAGCGCACGGATCTCGATCCGCTTCAATGACCTGCACACCGGCGAACAGCTTGCCCACCGGGTAAGCGAAATCGCGCAGGCTCACGGCGGCTCTGCCCGCCCGGTGATCTCGGGCGAGGCATTTTTGACCCAGCCCGGCCCCTTTTCGGCCATGCTGGCAGAGGCGATCGAGGCAGAGACCGGCGTTACGCCGGAGCTTTCGACCAGCGGCGGCACGTCGGACGCGCGCTTCCTCAAGGACCTTTCGCCCGTCATCGAGTTCGGTCTGTGCAACGCGACGATGCACAAGCGCGACGAGGCCGTGGCGATCGCCGATCTGGAAACGCTGGTGCGCATCTACGCCCGCGTGACCCTGGCGGCGCTGGCCCCGATCTGAACGCAGCCCGCAGATAATGCTGCGCAATCCCTGAAAGACCGCGAACAACCGGGCGGAGCGTCGTTGACCGGAGAGGTCACGCTGTTACTCTCCGCCGCAATATCATTGCGAGGGTTCTAATGGGCAAGCGCCTGACGCTTTATATCATCATCGGCAGGGCACTCCATGCAGGTCTGCCCGCGGGCGATCCCCGGCTGGCGCAGTGGACCGAATATCTCAAGCTGCTGCCCGATGTCTTTCTCAAGCTGATCAAGATGATCATCGCCCCGCTGGTCTTCGCGACGATCGTCACGGGCATCGCCGGCATGGGCGACAGCGCGGCATTGGGCCGCATCGGCGGCAAGGCGCTGGCCTGGTTCATCTCGGCCAGCCTGATCTCGCTGGCGCTGGGGCTGGTGCTGGTCAACCTGTTCCAGCCGGGCGTCGGCGCGGGGCTTGAGACCGGTGACGATCTCGGCACGCTGGAAATGGGCGAACTGACGCTTCACCACTTCATCCTCGAGATTTTCCCGAGCAGCGCCATCGATGCCATGGCGCAGAACAATATCCTCCAGATCCTCGTCTTCTCGGTGTTCGCGGGGGTCGGCCTCACCGCCATCGGTGAAAAAGGCGCGATCATCGTCACCGTCACCGAGGCCCTCGCCGAACTGATGCTGCAGATCACCGGATACGTGATGCGTTTTGCGCCTTTTGCGGTGTTCGGTGCGCTGGCCAGCGTGATCGCGGCGCGGGGCCTGGGCATCATCGTCACTTACGGCGTGCTGGTGACCGAGTTCTATTTCGCGATGCTGCTGCTGTGGTTGCTGCTGTTTCTGGTGGGGGCTGTGTTCTTACGCGGGCGCATCATCACCCTGTTTCGCTATATCCGCGAACCGCTGCTGCTCAGTTTCTCGACCGCCTCGTCCGAAGCGAGCCTGCCCAAGCTGTTCGAACAGCTAGACCGCTTCGGTGTGCCGCGCCGCATTTCGGGCTTCATCCTGCCGCTGGGCTACAGCTTCAACCTCGACGGCTCGATGATCTACATGACCTTCGCGTCGATGTTCATCGCCCAGGCTTATGGCATCCATGTGCCCATCGGATCGCAGATCCTGATGCTGCTGACCTTGATGGTCAGTTCAAAGGGCATCGCCGGGGTGCCGCGCGCCAGCCTCGTGGTGATCGCGGCCACGCTCACGCAGTTCGGTCTGCCGGTCGAAGGCATCGCCCTGCTGCTGGGCGTCGACACCTTCCTCGACATGGGCCGCTCGGCGACCAACGTGGTCGGCAACGCGGTCGCCACTGCCGTCATCACCCGCAGCGAAGGGATGCTGCAACCACCGATGGACCCCGATGCCGATGCGCTCCCCTCCCCCAGCCACACGGCATCGGATGGGCGCCGGGGCCTGAACATCGACCCGGAACAATACGAGAGCTGACCTGGATACACGGCTGACATCACCGTCGTCCCGGCAAAAGCCGGGATGACGGTGATGCAAGAGCCCGCTCTTTACCTGGCCAGTTTCACCGGCACGAACGGGGCCAGGCCGCAGCCGGGGCCGCGCTGGAAGCTGCCGCCAAGTTGCTGCAACGGATAAATAATGTCCTGCCGGCACAGCTGCGACAGCGACGTCTCATACGTGAATGTATCCGCCGACTTCAGGCCGTTGCACCGGTTCGGCAGCGTTACCCGCCACACCTTGTTCCCGGCCCCACCGATGAAGTCGATCGTATGATCGTCGCGGATGCGCGTGTTGGAGAACTGGGTCAGCGGCAGGCAGTCACGCGGCTCGCCGATGGCCTCGGCGGCGGGTGAGGGAGCGGGCGTCTCGCCCATCTCACCCTGAGTACAGGCGGCTACGAGGGCCAGAAGCAGCAGGGCTGCGGGTGCCTTAGGCATGGCATTATCCTCTCATTGCAGGCGGCGAGGCTAAGTGTCTGCCCATCCGCCCTTACCTGCAAGACGGAGCCGTCAGGCCGCGGCCCTTTTCGTGCCCCGCTCCACCGATTTGTCCTTGAAAGCGCAGAGGTCAACTTCCGGGCAACGCCAGCACTCGGGCGTGCGCGCCTTGCAGATGTAGCGGCCGTGCAGGATCAGCCAGTGATGCGCACCGACGCGAAAGGGCTGCGGCACCTTCTTCTCAAGCTGCAATTCGACCGCCAGCGGCGTCTTGCCCTTGGCAAGGCCGGTGCGGTTGCCAACGCGGAATATGTGCGTGTCGACCGCGAAGGTCTCCGCCCCGAAGGCGCAGTTCATCACCACGTTGGCGGTCTTGCGCCCCACGCCCGGCAATTCGACCATGGCGTCGCGGTCCGCCGGAACCTCGCCGCCGTGCCGGTCCACCAGGATCTGCGAAAGGGCGATGACGTTCTTCGCCTTGGTGTTGAACAGGCCGATGGTCTTGATGTGCTGCTTGAGGCCTTCCTCGCCCAGTTCGACCATCTGCGCGGGCGTCTTAACTTCGCGAAACAGCGCCCGCGTCGCCTTGTTGACGCCCACGTCGGTGGACTGCGCGGACAGCGTCACCGCCACCAGCAACTGGTAGGTATTGCCATATTCCAGCTCCGTTTCAGGCGAGGGATTGGCCTCGGCGAGACGGCGGAAGAATTCGAAGACGTCGGCCTTCTTCAAAGGCCCAGAACCTCGGGCATCGTGTAGCGGCCGGGTCCCTTGCCGATGAGCCACTGCGCCGCGCGCACCGCGCCCTTGGCGAAGATGCCCCGGTTCTCGGCAAGGTGCGAAAGCGACAGGCGCTCGTTGTCGGCAAGGAAATGCACGGTGTGATCGCCCGCCACGGTGCCGCCGCGCAGAGCCGCAAAGCCGATGGTGCCCGCCTCACGCTTGCCGGTGATACCGTCGCGCCCGCGTACTACGGTGTCGGCCAGGGTGACTTCGCGCCCCTGCGCCGCCGCTTCGCCCAGCAGGATCGCGGTGCCCGATGGGGCGTCCACCTTCATGCGGTGGTGTGTCTCGACGATTTCGATGTCCCAGTCCTCGCCGAGCCGCGATGCCGCCTCACGCACGAGGTGGGCGAGCAGGGTGACGCCGAGCGAGGTGTTGCCGGTCTGTAGAACGGGAATGCTCTGGGCGGCGGCATCGATCAGCCAGTGGTGGCGTTCTTCAAGGCCGGTGGTGCCGATAACGATCGGCAGTCCAGCCGCGATCGCCGCATCGAGGTTGCCTTCCAGCGCGCCGGGGCTCGAGAAGTCGATCAGGATATCGGCTGCGCCAGCGATGGCTGAAACGTCACCGCCCTGGTCGACGCCGCCTGCCAGATCTTCGCCCGCATCGGCGATGGCTGCCGCGATCGCCTGAC